>Ga0210396_10002447_pt1 | contig 19006 bp, 19 predicted proteins | sample IncBWH17OmetaG_FD_155466 | JGI IMG/M metagenome (GOLD analysis project Ga0210396, IMG submission 155466) | Forest soil microbial communities from Barre Woods Harvard Forest LTER site, Petersham, Massachusetts, United States - Inc-BW-H-17-O ... | reverse complement strand
ATTTCACCGTGGCCGAAGTGGCGATCCCGGCCGGCTGCTCGCCGGATACGATCTCTTCCGACATCCACGTGTTCTCCGGCAATACACCGGGCACGCCCTACCTGCCCAATGTCATGGGCAAGTTCATGGCGATGGGCTTTTCGCTGGAGCAGGTGGTGACGATGGCAACCATTGCGCCTGCCAAAATCATCAACCGCGCACCCAAGATTGGCACGCTTCAGATCGGCGCGCCCGGCGACGTCTCGATCATGGACGTTGTCGAGGGGCCGGTCACGTTCGTCGACACCCGCAACAACAAACGCGACGGCAAGGTTCAGTTGAAGCCGGTACAGACGGTCATCAATGGTGTGCCGTTCGGCCGGCCGTATCAGGCGCCGTTCGCGGTGAGGTAAGCCCAATCCAACTCAAGACGTGCCCGCGCGCATCTCGACATTGCCAATGCGCGTGGGCACGCCGAATTCCTTTCGGCAGACGTCGGCAAGCGCTGCTACGCCTTCACGGATTTGCTGATGCGTCGGGCTGGCAAAACACAGCCGCAAACGACAGCCGGCATAGGCCTTGTCGGTCGACCATTCCGGGCCCGGATTGATCGAGACGCCGGCGGCAAGTGCGGCCTGATAAAGTTTTAGCGTATCGACGTGATCGGGGAGTTTGACCCAGAGGAAAATTCCGCCTTTCGGCTCCTCGAATTCCGCCGTGGTGCCGAACTGTTCGTTGAGGGCTTCCATCAGCGTATCGAGCTTGGCGCGCAGACCGCGCCTCAAGGCCGGCACGTGGGTCTCAAAATGGGGCGTGCAATACTCGGCGAGCACCATCTGCTCCAGCGCGCCGCTGCCGGCGTCCATCTTCAGCGACAGCATGCGCGACAGCGCCGCCCAAGGTGCGACGATGAAGCCGACGCGCAAGGCCGGGGCGATCGATTTGGAGAACGAACCGATGTGAATGACATTGGCGGTCTTGCTCATGGCATGGAGCGCAAGCGGGCGCTTTCCGTCCCAGATCAGATCGGCGTAGCAGTCGTCCTCGAAGATCGGTATGCCATATTGCTCGGCGAGCCCAAGCAGTTCAAGACGCCGTGACTCCGGCATGATGGTGCCGGTCGGGTTCTGCACGGTCGGGATGGTGTAGATATATTTCGGCGTAACGCCACGGCGCTTGAGATCCGCCAGCGTGTCGGCGAGAACGTCCATCCGCATGCCGTCCTGATCGAGCGGAATGCCAATCGTATTGACCCCCAGCCGCGTCAGCCGGTTCAACGTACCCTGATAGGTGTCGCGCTCGACGATGACGGTATCGCCACGGGCGAGCAAAGTGGCGTTGACCAGGTCCAGTGCCTGCAGCGAGCCGGAGACGATCAGGATGTCGTCGGCCGTGCACGAGATGCCGCCGTCGCGCTTGAGTTTCGCAGAGAGAAATTGACGCAAAGGCCGGTAGCCTTGCGGGCCGCTCTCCAGCCCGTAGGTCGCAAGCGTCCGTCCCTCGCGCTTGAGCACCGCGTTAACTGCATCGATCAGACCATCGAGCGGGACCTGTTCAGGATCGTTGTTGCCGCCAACGAAGCTGTATTTCGCTAACCCTGTCCACTTGGCTGCGGCAGCGGGCAGGCCCGCCGGCAGCAACGGTGTGAAGTCGAATGGCGCGGCCTTCATGAACGCTTTGCTCCCTTGTTCTTGATTGCGTTCGACCTTATTCAAGTAGAGAGATTTTGTCGCCACTTGATCGCTACGCTTGGCGGGCTTTTCTGCCCTGCGTATGGAGGGTGGCATAGCCGAGCGTGCCGGGCTAATGCTCGCCCTTCGAAACGAGAGAACCTATGGCCGATCCGATCCAGGAAGTTCTGCATGCCTTTGCCCAGGGCGAACTTGTCGTGGTTACCGACGATGACGACCGCGAGGGCGAGGGCGATCTGATCGTTGCAGCCTCGTTCTGCACGCCGGAAAAGATGGCGTTCATCATCCGCCATACTTCGGGCATCGTCTGCGCGCCGATTACGCAGGAAGATGCGCGCCGGCTGCGGCTCGATCCCATGGTGGCGCACAACGATTCCAGCCACACCACAGCCTTCACCGTCTCGATCGACTACAAGCCGGATGGCGGCACCGGGATTTCAGCAGAGGAGCGGGCCTCATGCTGCCGGGCGCTGGCCAATCCGAATGTCGGCGCCAACGACTTTGCACGGCCCGGCCACGTGTTTCCGCTGATTGCGCGGGACGGCGGCGTGCTCTTGCGTTCCGGCCATACCGAGGCGGCGGTCGATCTGTGCAAACTGAGCGGCCTGCCGCCGGTCGGTGTCATCAGCGAGCTGATGAATGACGACGGCTCCGTGATGAAGGGCGCGCAAGTGGCGCAGTTTGCCAAAGCCCACAAACTCAAGCATGTCACGATTGCGGAATTGATCTCTTACCGTCAAGCCCGCGAGAAACTGATCGAGCGCGTCTCGACCTTCACCGCCGACAGCCCGATCGGGCCGATGCAGGGCTTTTCCTACCGCTCACCGTTCGATTCCATCGCCCACGTGGCTTTTGTCTATAACAGTGTTGGCGACGGCAGGAACGTGCTGACGCGTTTCCACAAGCCCAACATCATCAGGGATATCTTCACCGGCCCGAAACAGATGAAATCGGTGCTGGAACACTTCAAGAAGAACGGCAGCGGCGTTCTGGTCTACTTGCGCGACGGCGCTGCCGGCGTTCCGGTGGCACCGCTGCCGGAAGAGAAAACCGCGGAGGCCGACCGCAACAGGCAATGGCGCGAAGTCGGCGTCGGCGCGCAAATCTTGCGCGATCTCGGCGTTACTTCGATCCGGAACCTGACCTCGTCGTTACATGACTACAAGGGGCTTTCCGGATTCGGCATCGAGATCGTGTCGAACGAGCAGCTCGAAGGGTAGGTTTGTGTCATTCCGGGATGTTCCCAACGGCTCGCGCGAATGCGCGTCGGACGGCCGGCTCCAGACCAAACCCGGAATGAAGGGGTCGGCGATTTGCGCTCTTGCCCGTGGCGCATTAAAATAAATCCAATGTTGCGAAAGGATTTTTCATGAGCGTGCGCCCTCAGGCCAAGGACAAACCGTCTCCCGTCAATTTTCTGTGGGACGATCCATTCCTGCTCGACGAACAGCTGACCGAAGACGAGCGGATGATCCGCGATACCGCGCGTGCCTATGCGCAGGACAAGTTGTTGCCCCGGGTCACCAAGGCCTATCTGGAAGAGAAGGTCGATCGCGACATCTTCCATGAAATGGGCGAGCTCGGCCTGATCGGCATCACGCTGCCGGAAGAATACGGCTGCGCCAACGCCAGCTACGTCGCTTATGGCCTGGTCGCGCGCGAAATCGAACGCGTCGATTCCGGCTATCGCTCGATGAATTCGGTGCAGTCCTCGCTGGTGATGCATCCGATCTATGCCTATGGCGACGAGAACCAGCGCAAGAAATACCTGCCGAAGCTTGCGACCGGAGAATGGGTCGGCTGTTTTGGACTGACCGAGCCGGATGCCGGCTCCGACCCCGGCGGCATGAAAACCCGCGCGGAGAAGACATCCGACGGTTACCGGCTGACCGGCACCAAGATGTGGATTTCCAATGCGCCGATCGCCGATGTGTTCGTAATCTGGGCCAAGTCCGCCGAACACAACAACCAGATCCGCGGTTTCATCCTCGAAAAGGGCATGAAGGGACTTTCAGCACCGAAGATCGGCGGCAAGCTGTCGCTCCGCGCTTCCGTCACCGGCGAAGTCGTGATGGAGGGTGTCGAGGTGCCCGAGAGCGCGCTGTTGCCCAACGTCTCCGGCCTCAAGGGTCCGTTTGGTTGCCTCAACCGCGCCCGCTACGGTATTTCCTGGGGCGCGATGGGAGCGGCGGAAGACTGCATGCACCGCGCGCGGCAATACACGCTCGACCGCAAGCAGTTCAACAAGCCCCTGGCGGCGACCCAGCTGGTGCAGAAGAAGCTCGCCGACATGCAGACCGAAATCGCGCTCGGCTTGCAGGCCTCGTTGCGGGTCGGACGGCTGATGGATGAGGGCAAGATGGCGCCGGAGATGATTTCCATCGTCAAACGCAATAACTGCGGCAAGGCGCTCGACATCGCCCGCGTCGCGCGCGACATGCATGGCGGCAACGGCATCCAGATCGAATATCATGTGATGCGGCACACCGCGAACCTGGAAACCGTGAATACCTATGAGGGCACCCACGACGTTCATGCCCTGATTCTGGGCCGCGCCATCACCGGCATTCAGGCGTTTTCGTAAGCTAACCGACCTCGTCCTGAGGAGCCCGCGCCTCGCGGGCGTCTCGAAGGACGGCAGAAGCGGGGGCACTCATGCTTCGAGACGGCCCTTGCGGGCTTCCTCAGCATGAGGGTGGGTGTTTCAAACCAGGAAGCCTTATGGCCGATACCGACGACGTTCCGTTCAATCGCAATTTTCCGCTTGCACCCGGCGTGGTCGAGGAAATCCGGCCCGGTGTGCGGCGCATCCTCTGCAACAATCCGAGCCCCTTCACCTTTACGGGGACGGTGAGCTACATCGTCGGCCGCGGCAAGGTCGCGATCATCGATCCCGGTCCCGACGATGCGGCCCATGCGGCGGCGTTGCTCGATGCCGTGCGCGGCGAGACCGTGACGCATATTCTGGTCACCCACACCCACCGCGACCACTCGGTGAACACGCCGCGGATCAAGGGGCCGACCGGCGCGCCGGTCTATGCCGAAGGCCCGCACCGCGCGTCGCGGCCGCGCTTTGAAAGCGAAAAGCACAATCCGGAATCGGGCGCGGACCGCGACTTTCGCCCCGATGTGCAGGTCAAGGACGGCGATATCATCGAAGGGGATGGCTGGAGGCTCGAGACGGTTGCGACGCCCGGACACACCGCCAACCATCTTGCTTTCGCTTCGCCCGATCGGAAATTCCTGTTCGTCGGCGATCACGTGATGGGATGGTCGACCTCGATCGTGGCACCGCCGGACGGATCGATGGTCGACTACATGGCCTCGCTGGAAAAACTCGCCGCGCGCGGCGAAGACCTTTATTTCTCCGGCCACGGCCCGGAGATTCCCGACGCGCCGCGTTACGTGCGCTTCCTGATCCGCCATCGCCAGGCCCGCGAGGCCTCGATCCTGCATCGGCTTTCGAAAGGCGAGGCGGACATCCCGACCATCGTGCGCGCGATCTATATCGGCATCGACCCGCGCCTGACAAATGCGGCGGGCTATTCCGTGCTCGCGCATCTGGAGGATCTGGTCGGGCGCGGCGTTGTCGCGACCGACGGCGACCCGGTGATCGGCGGGACGTATCGGCTGGCCGCGGCCTGACGCGCTACTTCTTCACCACTTTCGGCGGGGCTTTCACCGGCGCGACCGGCTTCTTGGCCGGCTTGAGGCTTTCATTGTCGGCGGCGTTGTTGAGGTCTTCCATCAACTTGCGAACGCGCGCCGCGTTGCTGCCGAGGTCGCTCTCGAAATAGCGTGAGGCCGAGCGGATATCGACGCGTGAATCTTCGTCGTCAGGGGTAACGCGGATCGAGACGTCCTCGCGGAATCCCATGATCGGCGAGCGCGCTACCGCCTCGATCCGGCCGATCCGACGCGGCGGCTGGGGCGGGCGCTCGTCGATCACAAGCCATTTGCGCTTGGTGACGAGCTGCAACGTGATTTCATAGGCCCGCTGCACGGGAACTTCGAGCTCCACCGTCTCGATGTCGGGATAGGCAGCTCGCTGTTGCTCGGCCGAATAGAGCCCGGCATAGACTGCCGGATTGGCGCCGTCGCCGCTGCGTAAGCGCGCCAGGGCCTCGAAGCGCGGCGGGTCGATCGGGTCGGTGGTGATGTCGTGGATCGCGGGCAGCCTGCGGTACTGCAGGCCAAGGTAAGCGGGGTAAGCGAGCAGCGCCGCGTCGATCAGGAACGCGAGCAGGATCAGGCTTACGCCACGGGCGCCGCTCTGCCAGATCGCGGCCGCGCCGATCAGGCCGATCAGGATCGAGAGGCCGGCGCAGGCCAATGCACCAAAAAACGTGGCGAGCGCCGGTTTGATTTCGAGAAAGCCAAAACGGACGATGATGACCGAGACCACGACCGCCACCACGGCAAATATCGCCAGGTTGCGCGACCAGGACGCCCAACCCGACACGGGCTCCGATAGATAGGGAGCGGAAAACCTGCGGGCCATCGCCTTGATTCTGCCGGGTTAGATGTCTGCCGAGTTTTGGGAACCTGCTGGCCGAACAGAGGCCAAGCGCTCAAATTAACTCGTTTGAGACCACGAACTTGCGCCGAATTCAAGGGAGCAGAGGCCAATGGCTGGGGCTCGCCACCCGACCATTGGGCTGTTGTCGCTACGTGCCCGGGAAACTGTAAGCCTTGAATTGCTCCCGCAGCGCGGTCTTCAGGATCTTGCCGGTCGCCGTATGCGGAATACCGTCGACGAATGCGATATCATCGGGCATCCACCACTTGGCGATCTTGCCGTCCATGAATTTCAAAATGTCTTCCCGCGTTGCCTTTTGCCCTTGTTTGAGCTGGACGATGAGCAGGGGACGCTCGTCCCATTTCGGATGATGCACGCCGATCACGGCGGCTTCCGCGACCGCCGGGTGACCGACAGCGAGATTTTCCAGATCGATCGAGGAAATCCACTCGCCGCCGGACTTGATCACGTCCTTGGAACGGTCGGTGATCCGCATGTAGCCGAAGGGATCGATGGTGGCGACATCGCCGGTGTCGAAGAAACCGTTCTCATCCAGAATATCGGCATCGACCCGGAAATAGGCCTTGGCGACCGATGGCCCGGAGACCTTGAGGCGGCCGAAGGTCTTGCCGTCCCATGGCAGCTCCTTGCCGGCGTCGTCGGTGATTTTCATCTGCACGCCGAACGGCGGGTAGCCCTGGGTCTGGAGAATGTCCAGCGCCTCTTCGCCTTCGAGCTCGTTGAAGGGAGGTTTCAGCGTGGCCAGCGTGCCGATCGGGCTCATTTCGGTCATGCCCCAGGCGTGTCGCGCCGTCACGCCCATATCGATGAAGGCCTTGATCATCGAGCGCGGCATTGCCGAGCCGCCGCACACCACCATGCGCAAGTGCGGCAGCTTCAGATGGTTGGCGGCGATATGGTTGAGCAACATCAGCCACACCGTGGGAACACCGGCCGTATGGGTGACCTTCTCGGCTTCCAAAAGCTCAAAGACGGATGCGCCGTCGAGCTTTGCGCCGGGCAGCACCAGCTTAGTCCCCATCGATGGCGCCGAAAACGCGATGCCCCAGCTATTGGCGTGGAACAGCGGAACCACCGGCAGCATCGTATCGCCGGCGCCGGCGCCGAGTGAATCGCCGGTATTGGCCATCAGCGCATGCATGACGTTGGAGCGGTGCGAATACAGCACGCCTTTTGGATCGCCGGTGGTGCCGGAGGTGTAGCACATCGCTGCTGCGGTATTTTCGTCAAAGGTCTTCCATTTGAAATCGCCGTCGACTTCGCCGATCCAGTCCTCATAGGCGACCGCGTTCTTAAGCGTCGTCTGCGGCATATGCGCCTTGTCGGTGAACACGATGTAGCGTTCGACGCTAGGCAGTTTGTCGGCGATCTTTTCCAGGATCGGCACGAAGGTGATATCGGTCATCACCACGCGATCCTGCGCATGGTTGATGATCCAGGCGATCTGCTCGGGAAACAGCCGTGGATTGACGGTATGGCAGATCGCGCCGATACCCATGATGCCGTACCATGCTTCGAGATGGCGCCAGGTATTCCAGGCGATGGTGGCCACGCGATCGCCGAGCTTGATGCCGTCGCGTTCCAGCCGCTGCGAGATCTTCAGCGCGCGCTTGTGGATTTCAGCGTAATTGGTGCGATGGATGGGACCTTCGACCGACCGTGTAACGACTTCCTGCTTGCCATGGATGGTCGCCGCATGCTCGAGAATTCGATGACACAGCAAAGGCCAGTCTTGCATCAATCCCAGCATAGGGATCTCCCTCCTGAATGTTCGATCGCTGTTCGCGGTTCTTCGGCGCGATTAGATGCGAAGTCTAGCGCGCGGAAGCGACGCCGCAAGTGGGCTTCTCGTAGGGGGCGCGGCCGCCGGACCGCCATCGTTACCATGGCTGTCCTGCTATTTGTCTGCTGCGGCCAGACTCATTTTGCTGCCGCAAAGGTGAAGGTGCCTTTGCCCAGGTCTCGTCCGGCGGAGGCTCCGTCGGCTGCGGTCGAGCCGTCCGCCACTCCGGAAGTGAAGAATGCCGAGCCACCGGCAGCGTCCGCGCCAGCACTTTCCGCCTGCCGGGTCGCCTTGACGGAGGCGATTGCGATCGCGCCGAGCATTCCTGATATCCATGGTGCTGGCGGCTGTGGCGGCGAGGATCTGGTGCGGCTGGAGGCGGTGGTTTTGCCGGACCGCCGCCAGGTCGCGGTCACGCCCGCGGCGATTCTGCGCTGCAAGATGGCGTCCGCGATCGCGGATTGGGTTCGCAGCGATATTGCAACGCTCGCCAAAGGCCTCGGCAGCGCCATCACCGGTCTCGACAATTTCGACTCCTTCGAGTGCCGCGGCCGCAACCGCATCGTCGGCGCTCAATTGTCTGAACACGGACGCGCCAATGCGCTTGATGTTCGCTCCCTCAAATTTGCCGATGGCCGGACGATCTCGCTGACTGACCGCGCCGTGGCGCGTGATGTGCGCGAGACGGTGCTGCACTCGGTCTGCGCGCGGTTCTCAACGGTGCTCGGGCCGGGTTCCGACGGCTATCACGAAGATCACATCCATCTCGATCTGATGGAGCGGCGCAACGACTACCGGATTTGCCAGTGGAACGTATGGGACCCGTTGCCGGCCGTGGCGCCAATGCTGCCGGCTCCGCGCCCGGAGGAGGCGCCGTCGCGTGCGGTTGCCGACGAACCGGAGGCGAAGCCGAACGGGGATGAGGCCGATCCTGCCTCGACGCCGCCGGCAGCAAAATCATCCGTCGACAACCCGCCAACGAAAAAGCGCCGGTAAACCGGCGCTTTCAATCTCTTCAAGCCTAGGTTGGATCGGTTATTGCACCGAGCCCATATTGGTCGAGCCGAGCGCCATCTGCGACGAGCCGAATGGTGCATCGCCGTGATGAGGCGCGAGCACGACGACGATGGTGCCGACCTTGGCGCGGTTATACAGATCGATCACGTCCTCGTTGGTCATGCGGATGCAACCGGAGGAGATCGACTGGCCGATATATTCCGGCTGATTGGTGCCGTGAATCCGGAACAGGGTGTCCTTACCGCCCGAATACAGATACATCGCGCGCGAACCCATCGGATTGTCCGGGCCCGGCGGCACGAACGTGGGAACGCCGAGACGCTCGATCTCGCCCTTAGTCGGATGCCAAGCCGGCCATTCGGTCATGCTGCCGATCTTGGCAATGCCTGACCACGCCATGGCCTCTTCGCCGACGGTGATGCCGTAGCGGATCGCCTTGCCGTCGTTCTGCACGTAATAGAGGTAGTGATTGTCGGAATCGACCACGATCGAGCCGGGCGCTTCCTTGCGATGATATTCGACGATGGCGCGGCGGAAATTCTCCGGCGGCTGCACATTCTCGTACCGAACCTTCGCCAGCAGTTCCTTGTCGTGCTGCTTGAATGCGCCGGTGTTGGTCGCCTCATAGTTGGCCGTTTCCATGCAACCCGAGAGCAACAGGCCGGCGGCTGTGACAGCCATTGCCAATTTCAGCGACGTCAGTTTCAACGACATTTTGGATTTCCAATCGAAAGCGACTTGTTCGAAGCGCGGGGTTTTTATCCCGCCACGACTCCACCTTCACTTCCCACATTATCGCCGAAATTGACAATAATTCCAGAGCTGGAATGGTTGTCCTGCGCTGCGGCAGGCCGCCTGTGTCTTTTTTGCCGCAAGTGCTTGAGCAGCCGGGCATTCTCCGGCAATAACAAGTCCGGCCGGCCAGATCATCGCCATTCTCCTGCCACGGGGGCGCCGCAAACGGCCAGCGGTTCACCGGATTGTCAGGAAAGGTCTGTCAAACTCGAATTCCTGGGCAGTTCCGACATTCGCATCCGAACCGACGTGTTTCTGCGAGACGTTGGAACTGCGCCACTGGTTAAAGTTGTGTTTCAAGTCCGGAGCCGTCCATGTTCTCGGTGTTTGTCCCCAGCGAATCTTCCCTGAAAAAGGCCACCATTAGCGATTTGGGCAACTTGCCGGAGGCAGCGGTCTGGATCGATCTGGTGAAGCCGACCTCCGCCGAGGACAAGGCCGTGGAGCGGCTGGCCGGAATCGCCGTTCCGACCCGGGAAGACATGCAGGAAATCGAGATTTCCAGCCGTCTCTATATCGAAAACGGCGCGCGTTATATGACCTCCACCCTGATGTGCGCGGCAGACACGGAAAATCCCCGTACCACCGCCGTCACCTTCATCCTGGCCAGTCACCGACTGGTCACCGTGCGCTACGACGAACCGAGGCCGTTCGTGCTGGTGGAAAACAAGCTGGCGCGCAATTGCCCCGCTGGCATTACCGGCGAAATGGTGCTGATGGAGCTTCTGGACGCGGTGATTGATCGCAACGCCGACATCCTGGAGCGCGCCGGCAACGAGATGGACGCAATCAGCCACCAGATTTTCGAACCTGAGGGAGCGGCGCGCACCGGGCACGCCAAACGCTATTCCGATATCCTGATCGCGATCGGCCGCAAGGGCGACCTGACCTCCAAGGTGCGGGAGAGCCTGGTCTCGATCGGCCGCGTCGTCACCTTTGTGACGGCCTCCGTCGACGGCGTGAAATGGTCAAAGGACATGCGTGAGCAGCTCAAGACGATGCAGCGCGACGTGGCTTCGCTGACCGATCACGCCTCCTACCTTTCCAACAAGATCACCTTCATCCTCGATGCGATGCTCGGTGTCGTCAATCTGGAACAAAACAACATCATCAAACTGTTTTCGGTGATGGCGGTGGTGTTGATGCCGCCGACCCTGATCGCCTCGATCTACGGCATGAATTTCAAGGTGATGCCGGAACTGGAATGGCAGCACGGCTATCCCCTGGCGGTGCTGATGATGGTGGCCGCGGCGGTGGCGCCCTACATGTATTTCCGGTGGAAGAAATGGCTGTAAATCGGCCGGTTCCACCTGGTGATCGAGGTTAAAAAAGTACCCGAAACTCCCGGACTTCTCCTCTCAATCGCTCCGCTAAAATTTGAGCGGAGGACTGAACGTTTGCGCGACGGCTTTCTGTCATAACGTCGGCAGAACGATCGCGAGAATTCCAATGGTTGAGAAAGTCATAAGGCCAATGCAGAACGTCATCGACTTCGCGAGCTACCAGCAGGGCCGCAACATCGTTGCCAGGGCGCCGGCGATGTCGGCACGCACCTGTCGGCATTGCGGTGCGATGCTTGCCGAAGGCGAGCGCGAAGACGAGTGTTCCAGCATTGCCAATGCCGAAGAGGCCCTGCGCTGGCAGGCCGCGCAAATCCTGCGCGGGCTGATCTAGGACGAGCCGCTATCCTCGAGACCAGCTCGAGGCAACGGGATTTGCTGCGCTCTTTTGAGCGGCGTCCCTAAACGTGCTGGCCGCCGTTGATGTGGATTTCGGCGCCGTTCACGTAAGAACTCATCTCCGTACATAGCACATAGATGATCTTGGCGACTTCGTCCGGGGTGCCGAGCCGGTGCATCGGAATCTGCTGCTCGACGATCTTTTCGGTGCCCGGCGACAGGATCGAGGTGTCGATCTCACCGGGCGCGATTGAATTGACCCGCACGCCGATGCGTCCGAAATCCGATGCCATTTCGCGGGTGAGGGAGGCGAGCGCCGCCTTCGAGGTCGCGTAGGCCGCGCCCGCGAACGGGTGCACCCGCGAGCCTGCGATCGAGGTGACGTTGACGACCGAGCCTTTCGCAGCCTTCAATTCATCGATCAGGCCGCGCGCCATCATGATCGGCGCAAAGAAATTGACCCGGAACACGTGGCTCCACGTCTCGATGTCGGTGTCGATCGAGCCGAGCCGGCCGCCGCCTTCCGCCTTTGGCGATATCGCGGCATTGTTGACCAGCGCATGCAGCATGCCGCCTTCCAGACGCTGGCGGATTTCGGCGATCGCACGCGAGGTATCATCGTGATCGGCAAGGTCGACCTGGATGTGATCTTCAGGCCCGGCGTCCCACGGACAATCTTCGGGGAACGGATGGCGCGAACAGGTGATGACGCGCCAGCCGGCCGAGGAAAAGCGAATCACAGTGGCATGGCCGATGCCGCGGCTGGCCCCGGTGAGAAGCAGCGTCCGCCGTGGTCCGTTGTGGGGTGCAGTGGCCATTGGGTCCTTCGAGCTATCGATCAGGGGTAAAGCCGCGTCTTTGACCAGGCCTGATCGGAAGTGTCGCGGCTGAATTCAACGCGGTCGTGCAGACGGAACGGACGATCATGCCAGAATTCGAACCGGAGCGGGGTGATGCGCCAGCCGCTCCAGCCCGGTGGGCGCGGCACCTCGCCGATGAGGTATTGCGCGGCAACCTTGGCGATCGCTTGTTCGAAGGCGAAACGGCTTTCCAGCGGCTGCGACTGCTTCGAAGCCCAGGCCCCGATCTGGGCCTGTTTTGGTCGGGTGGCGAAATAGGCATCGGCCTCGGCGTCCGTCACTGGTGATACCAACCCGCGGATCCGCACCTGTCGGCGCAGCGACTTCCAGTGAAAGAGTAAAGCCGCTTTAGGGTTTGCGGCCAATTCGCGGCCCTTCTGGCTGGCGATGTGGCTGTAGAAAACGAATCCGTTCGCATCATAGCCCTTCATCAGCACCATCCGCACGTCCGGCAGGCCGTCAGCATCGACGGTCGAAAGCGCCATGGCGTTGGGATCGTTGGGCTCGGCCTTCACGGCCTCCGCAAACCACTCGCCAAACAGCGCCAACGGCTCATCGGCCGCGGTGAAATCACCGGATGTTAAGGGTGTCGGGTGTTTGATGGAGGTCGTATCCGTCATTTGGAGTCCAAAATTGCCCCTGCTCGCGGCCAGATCCGCGTTCCAGCCCTGTATGAAGCCAGCCTTATATAGGGCATGGGGAAGCTTTGGCCTATCGTCGGCCCGGCCGGGTGCGGCGATAATGATTATCGTTCTGATCGGGATCGGGGCCGGTGGCTGCAGTTTCTCCCGAGGTGACAGCGGACTGGCCAAGTTTGGCGGCGATGAGGTCACGGGCTCGGTCGCCCGCGCGGCGCCGACCGAAACCGATCTCGCCTTTGCCCGCAATGCCGCCTCGGACGTGCTGACCCGGGGGGACAAGGACGCGAGCCAGCCTTGGGAAAACCCCGAGACCGGCGCGCGCGGTTCGGTGACGCCACTGGCGCAAGCCTATTCGTCGGAAGGGCGGACTTGCCGGGATTTCCTAGCAAGCTATGTCAAGGGTGAGTCGGAAAGCTGGTTGCAGGGCGCGGCGTGCCAGACCGGCCATGGGCAGTGGGAAATTCATACGTTGAAACCGTGGAGACAGAGCTGAACCGTCTCAACCCGGCTTAAGAATCTGCTTTTACATGCGCTCATGCCTGCAACTGCTTGAAGCTGCGCATAATCTCGAAACCGGTCGCCGCCGCATGGGGCTGATGGCGCCCGTTGCAAAAATGCCACGAAGTCCCCAGATGAAAATCCGAGCGGACTTTCCGTCCGTAGATTAAGTTTGATGAGTTCCCTTGAAGGAGAATTGACGGATGCGCGACCCCTATGAGGTCTTGGGGGTGCCGCGAAGCGCTAACGCCGCGGCGATCAAGAGCGCCTTTCGCAAGCTTGCCAAGAAGCACCACCCCGACGCCAACAAGAACGATCCGAAGGCGGCTGCTCGTTTCGCCGAGCTGAATTCCGCGAACGAGATCATTGGGGACGCGGACAAGCGGCAGCAATTCGATCGCGGCGAGATCGATGCCGACGGCAAGCCGCGTTTCCAGGGTTTTCCTGGCGGCGGTCCAGGCGCGGGCGCGCGGTCTGGCGGTTTCGAGACCCACACCTTCCGCAGCGGCGGTGCTGGTGCGGGTCCGGGCGCCGGCGGCTTCGGCGGCGGTTTCGAGGACATCCTTAACAGCATGTTCGGTGCGGCTAACGCGCGCGGCGGCCGCGCGGGGCCCGGCGCCGGTGGCGCGCGCTTCGAGTTCGACCCCGGCACCATGGCGGTTGACCTCGATCTCTCTGTCGCCATGACCGTGTCGCTGGAAGAGGCGGTGAAGGGGGCCGATAAGCGGGTCCGGTTGCCGACGGGCAAGGAGCTTAACGTCAAGATTCCGCCGGGCGTCGTGGCCGGTCAGCAGATCCGGCTGAAGGGGCAGGGCGAGACCGCGCCGGGCCATCCGCCCGGCGATCTCCTGATCACGGTCAGCATCGCGCCGCACCCCTTCTTCAAGGTAGACGGCAGCGACCTGCGCCTCGATCTGCCGATCACGCTTTACGAGGCGGTTCTCGGCGGCAAGGTGCGCGTGCCGACGCTCGGCAGCGCGGTCGAGCTGTCAATCCCGAAGAATACGTCGAGCGGACGAACGTTTCGTCTCAAAGGCAAGGGATTGCCGAAAACGGGCGGAAATGGTGACCTTCTGGTTACCACCCGCATCATGCTGCCGGACGGGAACAACGCCGAATTGGAAGCGTTGATGCAAAAATGGCGTGACGCACATCCGTATAATCCGCGCAGCGATCTCTCCTAGGCCAGCGTTCCGGTCCTGGTATTCGCATCAAGTCGCGCAGGATTCGTTTGCGAACGTCGGATTCGCTATTGAGACTCGCGGTAGCACCGGAGCAAATGTTAATTCCACCGCGCTACTGCGGCGGAATCGCAAAAAAAGAAAAATGGGAAAAAAGGGGTGCGGCCTCGACCTGAGGGACCAGCGCGGTACCAACCCCAGTCGAGGCCGCCTGCGTCGATCGGCGGATCGAACGCGCCACAACTTTTCGTGAGAACCTGCAGCGATATTGAGACACGCCCATGTTCCAATTCCAGATTCTTAATGTCGGAATTTGGACGTGATAAATTCGCAACGACCTGAACCGGCTGCGCAACGGTCTAGCCGGTTGCGCAGCGTTGCTAGCCGCCCCTATCGGTCTGGTCGTAGACAAGGCGCGCCACTTGATGCAGCTTTTCCTTATCGATCGGGCCGCTAAGCACATAGCTGACCTCGTCCTCTGACCAGTACATAGCGCCGGAGTTTTCGGCTGCGGTGTAGCGCATCTGGGCTGATCCGGTCTTCGAACGCGAAGCGTAAAGCGTGTAACGTTCGCCGGAAGCGCTCTCATACATGAAGAAAGAGGCTGGCCCGGTCGGACCCGGCAACAGCCGTCCACCGACGAGCTTCAGTCCGTTTGCGTCCAGTTTCGGGGCGCGAACTTCCCAGCCGCAACGCTTGGTCAGCCAGGTCTGCAGGTGATCGCGTTCGTTGCCCGGCACCTCAACGGGATGGCGTACCTCGACGACATAAAGCCGATGCGCATCAAGGGCGTCCGACGTCAGGCTTTCGATAGCCGAAGGCGTCGCGGTTACGCCATGCACAAGCCAACCGGTGCCGGTACCGCAAACAAACGCCGCCAGCGTCGCTGCAACCGCGCCATACATCCACTTGCGCGGCCGCCTCACCAGCCGTTCGATCTCGAGCCGCTTCGGCACCGACTCATCGGCAACGTGATCGTAGCGGGCATGCAGCGCCTCCGCCATCTCGCGCCATGCTCTTACCCGCTCGGCGGAATCGGGATGGATCGCAAGCCAGGCTTCGACATCGCCGCGGCGTTCCGCCGGCAATTCATTGTCGACGTAGGCGTGCAGCTCGTCCTCGGTGACGGGAATTTTGGGGTCGGTCATGATCTTTGTCTCTTCCTGATCGAAATCGTTCCGGTCGCCTTCCGCTCTCCCCGCCAAAAATACGGTCTCGTCTGCAATGCGGTTTCCCCAAAAAACTCAACCACTACGTGCTGGCTGATGAAGTTCGTCATCATTTCACCCTCCGCAAGGCCGGGCGCTCGCCTTCGAGCACGGCCTTCACATGCGCACGGGCACGTGCCAATCGCGACATCACCGTGCCGATCGGCACGCCCTGGATGTCGGCGACCTCGCGATAGCTCAATCCCTCCAGCATCACGAGCAGCAGCACCGAGCGTTGATCGTCCACCAGCGTCGCCAGCGCCCTGGCAATGTCGCGGCCTTCGGCTTCGGTGCCGCTGGCGTCCGGGTTGTTCTCAAGCAGAGGCATGAATTGCGGCCGCCGGGCCAGCGACCGCCGCCTGTTCTTGTTGAGGTTGGTCAGGATGGTGTAGAGCCAGCTCCTCACGTCACCACCGAGAAAAAGTCGCTCCGAGCGCAATGCTCGAACTAATGTATCCTGCACCAGATCGTCGGCAATGTCGGCATCGCGCGTGAGCGCGCGCGCATACCGGCGTAGCGCGGGAATCATGGCTTCGACACTTTCGCGAAACGCAGTCATTGCGCCTTCTTTTTCCAAACCGTTCCGTGCGGCGCTTCGCCGAACTCAAAGCGCAATACAAACAGCTAAACCCCAGACCGTAATGGCTATTCCGCCTGTTACGCTGCGGGTGTGGGAGTTAACCTTTGCTGACAGGCCTGTACCGGCCGTCACAGCTGGTGTACCTCCAAATGAGCTGCCAAGCACCGGAATTGTCACATGGTGAAAAACTCGGAACTGATGAAGGGCAAGCGCGGGGTAATTCTCGGCGTCGCCAACAACCGATCGATTGCTTGGGGGATCGCCAAGGCCTGCCATGCGGCGGGTGCGGAGATCGCGCTGACTTGGCAGGGCGATGCCCTCAAGAAGCGCGTTGAGCCATTGGCGGCCGAACTAGGCGGTCTCCTTCTCGGGCATTGCGACGTCACCGATCCCACGACGATCGACGCTGTTTTCGATGTGCTCAAGCAGCAATGGGGCAAAATCGACTTCGTCGTGCACGCGATCGCTTTCTCGGATAAGGACCAGCTCGACGGCCGTTACCTCGAAACCACGGCGGACAACTTCACCAAGACCATGCTGATCTCCTGCTATTCATTGACGGCAATCGCCCAGCGCGCCGAAAAACTCCTGAGCGATGGCGGTTCGATCCTGACGCTGACCTATTACGGCGCCGAGAAATGGATGCCGCATTACAACGTCATGGGCGTGGCCAAGGCCGCGCTTGAGGCGAGCGTGCGTTACCTCGCCGCCGATCTCGGCGAGAAGAATATCCGCGTCAACGCCATCTCGGCGGGGCCGATCAAGACGCTGGCGGCCTCCGGTATCGGAGATTTCCGCTACATTCTGAAGTGGAATGAATACAACGCGCCGATGCGCCGCTCGGTCACGATCGAAGAAGTCGGCGACAGCGCGCTCTATCTGCTATCCGACATGTCGCGGGGTGTGACCGGCGAAGTGCATCACGTCGATTCCGGGTATCATGTCGTCGGCATGAAACGGCCGGACGCACCCGACATCTCGCTGGCGAAAGACTGACGACGCATCACGTGCCAACCATCTATTACATCCGTCACGGCCAGACCGAGTGGAATGCGCTGGGCCGGCTCCAGGGCGCGCAGGACATCCCGCTCAATGAGCTCGGCCGCGAGCAGTCGGCTCATGCCGGTCATGTCCTCGCTGACTTGTTCAGGCGCGATGGCCAAAACGCGTCTTCGATCGGTTTTGTCGCCAGTCCGCTCGGCCGCGCCCGCCAGACGATGGATCTGGTGCGCGGCGTCCTGAAGCTTCCGCTGTCCGGTTACACGATCGACGACCGCCTGCGCGAGATTGGGTACGGCGAGTGGGAGGGATCGACACTGGCCGAGATGCAGGCGAAAGACCCTGAGCTATTTGCCCGACGCCAGATCGAAAAATGGACGGTGGCTCCGCCGGGTGGCGAGACGTACGTTGCCGTGCAGGCCAGGCTGGCCGACTGGTACCGGGGACTCACCGCCGATACGGCAGCCGCCGCCCACGGCGGCACCCTGCGGGCGCTGATGGTCGCGCTCGGCCTCGAGACTCCCGAAAGTGCGGCGGATCTGCCGATCGAGCAGGGCGTCGTTTATGTATTCCGGGACGGCGGATTAGCGAAGTATAGTTAAAGGGCCAGAGCTATCTCCTTTCCCTCTCCCACAAGGGGAGAGGGGGGAAGAAGAGCCGGTCGGCTATTTGACCCTCTGCGCCGTGCGCGTTACGTAAACATGCAACGATCGTGCGGAATGTTAACGGCGTCGAGCGAAGCTAGAGCACCATGTCCCACAACACCTTCGGCCATCTGTTCCGGGTCACGACCTTCGGCGAGAGCCATGGGGTTGCGATCGGCTGTGTGGTCGACGGTTGCCCGCCGCAGATACCGCTGACCGTTGAAGAGATCCAGCGCGATCTCGATCGCCGCCGTCCCGGACAATCGCGTTTCACGACGCAGCGGCAGGAGCCGGATGCGGTAAAGATCCTGTCCGGCGTGATGGAGCATCCGGAGAGCCGGGCGCAGGTCACCACCGGCACGCCGATCGGGCTTCTGATCGAGAACACCGATCAGCGCTCGAAGGACTATTCCGACATCAAGGACAAGTTTCGTCCCGGTCACGCCGACTACACCTATGAGGCCAAATACGGTCTCCGCGATTATCGCGGTGGCGGACGTTCCTCGGCGCGCGAGACGGCGATGCGGGTGGCGGCCGGCGCGATCGCGCGCAAGATATTGTCCGGCGTTATCGTGCGCGGCGCGCTGGTGCAGATGGGACCGCACAAGATCGATCGCGGCAAATGGAATTGGGACGAGGTCGCGAAAAATCCGTTCTTCTGTCCTGACAAGGACAAGGCGGCCTTCTTCGAAAATTACCTCGATGGAATCCGCAAGAGCGGCTCGTCGATCGGGGCAGTGATCGAGGTCGTGGCCGAGGGCGTCCCGGCGGGCTGGGGCGCGCCGATTTACGGCAAGCTCGATGCCGATCTCGCGGCAGCGATGATGAGCATCAATGCTGTGAAGGGCGTCGAGATCGGCGCGGGCTTTGCCGCGGCCGAATTATCCGGCGAAGAAAATGCCGACGAAATG
>Ga0210396_10002445_pt1 | contig 19010 bp, 16 predicted proteins | sample IncBWH17OmetaG_FD_155466 | JGI IMG/M metagenome (GOLD analysis project Ga0210396, IMG submission 155466) | Forest soil microbial communities from Barre Woods Harvard Forest LTER site, Petersham, Massachusetts, United States - Inc-BW-H-17-O ... | reverse complement strand
AAAGCCGCCTTGCTCATAGACCAGCATTTTCAGGTGCGTACGCGGTTTATTGATGAAAATAAACGCATCGCCTTGGGTAACCTGTCGCCCAAGCTCGTTAAGGATGATGCCACAGAGCAGATTAAAACCTTTGCGCATGTCGGTCTCTTTGCGATACAGATGATAGGCCCGGTGATCGCTCAGCATGATCAGGCTACTCATGCCAGCAGTTCTTTGAGGTAAGCAGCACCCACAGGTTGATAGATCTTTATACCACCTACCGTTGCGAATAGGCCTGGCTCCGGAATGATCTGCACCGTGGCAAAGCCGGAGTGCCCATCGACTCCCCCACCATACTTATGTTTCCAATTATGGAAAGTGCCTTCGGCAATGCCATGAGCAGCACAAAACGTCTTGATATTTTGTCCACTTCGACTTTGTTCCTGAAGCAGCTTTACTATTGCTGTCTTGCCACGGAACTTCCGGGCGACTTTTTCTTGGTTTTCCTGCATCTTAACTTTTGCCGGCTAATTTAGGGGAACGGCTTGGGCAGGCAAATATGTACTTAGCCGGTGGGATACTTTCTTATGAGGGGCTTAAACGAATGGAGCCGCTTGAATATCCAGAACCTGCCCTGCGCGAAGCGATCCTGAATTCCATCATCCATAAGGATTATTCGAGTACCTATATTTTCCTGCGGGTATATGAAGACAAATTGACTCTGTTCAATCCTGGTGCATTTCCGGAAGGGTATGACATAGAGAGGATAAAAAATGAGCATCCTTCCAAGCCTCGCAATAGGAATATTGCTGAAGTTTTTTTTAAGGCTGGTTTTGTCGAAGCTTGGGGCCGTGGTATTACCCGAATTATTGAAAATTGTCTCGAAGTTGGATTGCCGGAACCCGTCATACAAGGCCAGGAAGATGGCGTGCATTTGACTTTTCTGAAGGATATTTATACGGAGGAATATTTACAAAGATTGAATTTGAGCGAAAGATTGGTAAAGGCGGTAATGTATGTGAAAGATAATGGTAGTGTGACCAATTCGAAATATCAAAAAATAATGGAAGTATCTAAAGCCACCGCCACGAGGGATTTACAGGAGTTGGAGGCAAAGGGAATATTCATTAACAAGGGCACGAGGGGGTCGAGCGCAAGGTATGAGCTGAAATTGAGAGTTGGCTCATAGTTGGCTCAGTTGGCTCATCATAGGCTCATTGAAGGATCAAACATGCCGTTTAAATGATCTTCAGGAACTGGTGAAGGCGGAATTGCGCGTCTCAAATGCATAATAGGGGGTGTGTTCATTTTACGTTATATAATCTACCTGATTATTGTTAAGACTAGTATTGCAACGGCGTGCGGCTTGTATGCCTCATTCGAACAATTCGAATTTGTTCGACGGTTATTCGATAAGAAATGCGATAGTGATATTTTTCAAATGCCCGCCAGGTACCGTCATTATTTTTCTTGAATTTGTCGGGCGGGAACATTTCGGGTTGGGCCGGCAGGCGGTCGGCAACAGCGGTTAATTCTTCCACAATCCTTCTGGCATTTTGGGGAGAATCTTTGCTAATATAGTCGTAGGCTTTTCGTAACTCAGCTATGGCTTGAGATGTCCATACCGTTACCATGAGTTTATCTCTTTCTTCAACTGGTCATTCGTCACGAAATTGCCTTTTTCGATTTCGGCATTTCCTGATTCGAGATCATCGTTGTACTCGTCAATGGTTTGCAGCTTTTCGGCGGTATGGTAACCAATGCCCATTAGTTTCAATGTACGAAGTAGCCAATCCTGTTTCGAGGAGTCCTGAATGCCGTCAAAATCGATTATGAGATCCATAAGTCTGGCTTTCTACAAATTTACCTCTTTTCTTTGATTATTCTAAGGCCGCTGTATATCAACGAATTGCGAAAATTAAGATAAACAGCTGCTTTTTATGTGCAATTTCGGTATGCAAATTTTAAAACTTCCCGCGATGATGTGGTCAAAACAGCAAGGCGGGATAAGATGCTTTGAGCTATTCGACTGTTGAAGGAAGAGGTTTTCGTTGGTCGCCTCTCTACAAACCTTTGGCAATCATAAGTCACAATGGAGTAACGAGCATGCCCAGGCCAAAATAAAAAAGCCTCGACGAATCGAGGCTAATCTGTGGGAGTTGACGGGTTCGAACCGCCGACCCTCTGCTTGTAAGGATTTTTTGACCTTTCCTTACCTTTCTCTAGTTTTCCCTAGTTTTCTCTTAAAATGTTGGCTGACATAAGTTTGTGATTAATTCTTATCTTTAATTTCAGTAGGTTCTTGCTGTTTAACAATCGTGTGTTGGGCAAATTGTTGGTACTAACCAAAAAATTAAGTGAGTTATGTCAGTTACTACAGCTATCGTCCTGGACAAGCGCCGGGATTCAAAAAAAACAAACAGTTATCCGGTATGTCTCCGGGTGACGTTCAAAAGGGATTCGAGGCGTTTTGCCATCGGCTTATCCCTGCCGGAGAAGGATTTTGAGAAACTTTCATCTCCCCATCTCGGAGAAAAACTAAGGCAAATAAGGGAAAGTATCGAAAAGGAAGAGCAGCGGGCAAAAACTATTATTAAAAATTTACGGAAATTTTCTTTTGAGGCATTCCGGGTTGAGTTTTTGGCCTATAAACCCGGCCGGCGCAGGAAATCCCCTTCGAAGCCGCTTTCCCAATCCTTCGAAGATAGTCAGTCGACTTTTTCCATATCCGACGACGCGTCTGCTATTCCGCGCCCCGGAGACATCAAGCGTGTAAATTTTAAAAACCAGTTTGGAAAACGGAAGTATCCGGCTCAAAAATCTGATATGGATTTTCGCGCCTTGGGAGAGGTGGCCAGTCACTATGGCGTATATATTCAAAAATTGGAAGCACAGGACAGGATCGGAACCGTCAACTGCTATATGTGTAGTCTCATGAGTTTACTGGATTACCGCCCCAATTTATATTTTGCCGATATAACTGAATTGGAGCTTTATCGATATGAAAAATGGATGGAGTCGAAGGGTAATTCGATAACGACGATCAGTCTTTATATCCGATGCCTTCGGCATATCTTTAATGTTGCCATAGCCAAGAAGCTGATCGATCGTGACCTTTACCCTTTCGGTCCGGAGAAATATCTAATCCCCACTGGGCGGAATATTAAAAAGGCGGTGGGTATAGACGATATTCAGCGTATTTATGAGTATCAATCCCCGGATTCAATTAAGATGATGTATCGCGATTTTTGGATCTTTATCTACCTGAGCAATGGAATGAACGTAAAAGATCTGGCGATGTTGAAATATGAGAATATCGACGGGCAGTTTATTCGGTTCTACCGCGCCAAGACGGTCAATACGTCCCGAGCCAATCCGCAAGTCATTTCCGTTTATTGCTCCGAGGAGATTAGACACCTGATTGCCCGATGGGGCAACCCAGACAAGAACCCTGACAATTATATCTTTCCAATCCTGTCCATTGGCCAGGATGCGCATGAGAGACGCTATAAAATCCAACTCTTCAATAAAATGATCAATACGTATATGTACGAGATCGGAGATGAGTTGGGTGTTACACGCAAGCTATCCACTATGGCCGCGCGGCATTCGTTTTCGACCCAGTTAAAGAGGACGGGGATCAGCGTGGAAGCCATTCAGGAATTGCTCGGTCACAAAAACCTGAAAACTACCATGGACTACTTGGACAGTTTTGAGGACGCATCGAAGGCGAAGCAGGTTGAGAACTTGTTGCCGTTTAAAAAGAAACTGCAGGAAGCTGAGGAGGCCAAAGAGTAGGGGGCTTAACCCTTATTGTCAGATCAAGTCAAGACTAATTCGCCTAATACGGTCGCCTCCAAATTAATCCCTCAAATGACTCTTTTCGTTCGATTAGCCTTACCACCTCGAAGTCCATTGTCAAAGCAGATGGCAATTTTTCTTTCAGGAAAACAGCATAAATATCTGACCTTTGTATAACGTAGGCGTCTTCTCTTCCGGGGGCTAAATACTTTCCCACATTTGCGCCATCAACTTTGAAAGAATCGTTGACGGGATCATAGGAAATTCTGTTCACTTTTACCAGGTGGAGCTTTTGATCGCTCCGACCTTTTTTTACTGCGATATGTTGCCCTTCCTCTGGCATTGGATGACCAAGCTCTAACTTTGTTTTCCTCTTTCGTTCTTCTATTTCTTTATTTTTTCTTTCCTTCCATCGCTCTTCACTCCTAATCTCCTTTTCAGTTACAAAGTCCTCGGCAATTACGCGAATTCCACCTTCTAATGAATGACGTCTAAACTCCCACGCAAATCTTTCCCAAATCCAAGTATAGTCTTGTTCTTGTATCTTATTTTCTAACTCAGGATCATCGTCTTCTAAAGCGGAACGACGTTGTCCAATGTATAAAGTGAAATTTATCTCCGTAGATCGAAGGCCAATAAGTTTTCCACCGTAGTAACCATTGACGATTATGTCATGTAAAAAAAATGGCCTGTCGCCACCATCTTTAAACTTTATGCCGACGCATATTTGGCAATAAGTATGTGGCCCCTCGTTTTCGATTTTATTATTGAATTTAATCTCGGATACTTGATCTTCAATCTCCTTAATCGCCTCAATATATAGATTCATTTTTTTAAGATGGTCAGCAATGTCATACCCCATGGGATTCTTGTTTAGGTTGCCCAAATTACGGAATGTGCGCTACATTTAGCTTTCTATGCCCGTTCGCCTCTTTCGACAAATTTCATTCATGGGGGAGGTTGGGCTTACAGGCTCGCTTCCCGAGCATTCCTCTTAACGGAAGGGGCAGGTTACAATTTCCTTGCGGTAAGCCCCTTAGCATCTCGAAGTGGCTTTTCGGATTGCAAGTTGAAACGGTTTTTTGTCTAACATTGGGTCAAGTGCGTCCTTATAGATGCAGAGAAGGTTTTCGATCGCTGAACAGGAGAGGCTGCTTTGTTGGAGGTCTTTTGGTAGTGATTTTTTGTATACATAGGGGCCCTTTGCCTTGCCCATTAGGTTCCGTAAACCAATTCTGGTTCCCGCATGAAGATAGATTCGGTCGGGCCATATTTTAAGAAATAGCCCGATTCGATTAGCCGAATCGTAGATGGTAAGTTCACCGACGCCATTGATCTTAGCTACCTTTAAGATCGAATGTAACTGATCGAAGGAAGAAGCGGTGCGAAGCTGACGAAACTTTCTGGTTACGGCTTCGCTCCACAAATCTAGGGTGATTTGCCGGATTCGGTTTTGATGAGAGTCTCGCCTACCATTATGATCTTTGCACTGGGTGGCCACCCGGATGGCAGACAGCAATGTCTTTTGTTGTTCGGTGTAGTGGCCAACACGATCCAATTCTGGTCCATGGCTCTTTTGGTAAGCATCAATGACTTGGTTTAACCTACTTTTCATTGGTAAAGTCTCTAAAAGCTTTCGATAGAAACCGCTTTGTTCAGCGTTTATTATCCCGGTAGTATTTGCAATTTGCATGGAGGCTACAAATATCGCAGGTGGGTTTTTTTTCAAGGCAGACCCCGCCGGGCCCTTCCTGACCATAGGTCACGAAGATAATGTCTATGTAGCGGATCCCGACGTTATTTGCGCTGGCGAATTTCCTTCCCTCTATAATAGCTCTTAACGGCTGGCCGCCGTGTTCCACCAGTCCAAGGCGCTGGAAGATTCGCATGATGACGCGGTCAGGTTTCAGAACATGCAAGCCAATTTCCATGAGGAAATGGTAAACGGTGGCCGGGCCAAGATAGGCAAACCGATATTCGAGGTCTTCCTTCAGCAGAAGGAGGTTTTCAAGGGAGGACTGTGGATTAAAACTCTCAATATATTCTTGGACGGAGCCATATTGGTCAACAATATGCAGAATGGTTTTCGCATTTTTTACCGTAGCATTAATTTTTCTTGTGTTTCTGATCATGCCTTTATCCTTGAGAATAGCGGAGACTTGGCCGCGAGTGAGGCGGGAAGTATGCTGCAAATCCGGCAAATGGCGATCGATACAGGCGAGTTTGGATTCAACCTTCCGTGCGCTAAAACCGGAAAAGAAGGCGATCTCCTTTATTATCTGAAAATATTCGCTGTCTTTGCGCTTGCGGAAAGTAAGGTCTTTATATTGAGCAAACTGTTGATTGAATTCTTTGTCTGGTAAAGATAGTTTTGACTTGAGGCTTTGCTGAATCTTTTGAAATATTTCAATATAGACATTTTGCACATTCTCAGTTTTTAGAACGAGCTTCCCGTCTTACCAGGGGAGCTCCCGATATTCTTTTGAAACTGCGATCAGCTTTATAACCTGCTCTGCCATCTTTTGAGCGATAAACTCCTCGTATGCGCATAGCCAAGGATTGACCGTCTGTAAGTTAAATTCGTGGCCTCTAAGATAGGAATAGCTTAACCACCATCTGGATTCGCGAAACTCGTCTTTCAATTGGGTATCGATTTGGCTAAACCGAATCGGGCTAACTTCGGCAGTTCTTCTCTTTATGCCGAACAGTAGGCCCCTTTCGTCTGTAAACCCAATAAGATGATTATTCCAGCCAGAAGGATATAGCTCTATTCTTGGAAAGCTAAAATGCCACGAGCTCATAGCATAATCGCAACCGGCTGCTTGCAGCTGTTCTTCGAGTCTGAGACGGATGGATTTCGCCCGTTCCTCCTTTAAGCCTTCCAGGTGAGAGGCAATTAGAAAAGATGCCTTGATCATTGCATCGCTTTGCTGCATTTCTTGAATAACTTCTGTTGACATTTTGCTTGTATTTGATTGACCGGTGAAATCATCCAATAAATATATATATTGTCGTATTGTACTTTCTACAAGTTTCGACAGACCCGGGACGTTTAAGCAGGTTAACAGCCATTCCCGAATATCTTTCTTGTAAGACAGGCAAGAAAAATCTTTATCCACTAGTAAATCCCCCGACGATTGAGAAGAGGGAGTTCTTCCATCGATTGTCAGATACAAAAGGGCCAGTTTCGATTTGATGGAATTGTACCGCGCTACTTGGCCTGGCTGGTCGCCGGCGTAAATTTTGTTTTCAATAATAATGAACCTGCCTTGCGCATCCCGTAGTAGGATGTCCACCCGGCCGCCTGTTAATTCTCGGTTTCCATATTCCAAGCTATATTCTAGATCGACGGTTGAATGCTCGGTGTCGAATTGGTGGAGATTAGTTAAAGCGATTTTATCGGTGGCTTGCAACTGTTCTATAAACTTGGTCAAAAAGGCATTTCCCATATTATGAGAACCTTGTACGCTCAGTAGTTCCCCTAACAATGCTGAATGCAGGCGAACCTCGCTGGTGGCTAATTTTAGGATTCGGAATATATTAAAATCCTCTCCCGACGCCTGGGCGGCCGCCTCATATTTCCTTTTTATAGCAAGGCAAGTGTCCATTAAGTCAGTTACTATTTCCATGCGTTTATATTTTGTTGCAGCGGCCTGATATATTTAAAGAATCCGCGGGACAAGGATAGAAATAAATGTTGAAAATAAAAACGTGAAAAACACCCAATTTTTAAAACAGGTATAATATTGGACTGCTATTAAGGCCGTCATGACCTTTTTAATATTTTGAACAAATCATTTCCAACTTGAATAATATAATCGCATTCCTTTGTTTTCTTAAATGCAGCTATCGCCTTAACAGAGAAGCTTCCAAGTCCAATGGCAGCTCCCATTATATTGCCGGCGCGTGATGCGTTTGTATCCGTATCTCCGTCACAAAGAATGATCTCAGAGGCTATATCTTCAAATTGATCTTCCCTATTCTTCTGGGTAGCAAATATGGAAAAAGGGGCAGATTCGACAACGTGGCCTAAAGTACCTATCAATTGAGCATCTTCATATTATAGTCAACGAAGGCTCCTTTTGCAACACTAAAAGAAAGGAGCCCCAAAAAGAATCATTTTCTTTCCGGTAGGTTTATTTAAAATAATTTAAAATCACTATATTTACCTATATTCACTTAGAAAACGCGGCTTCAGTTCATGATGACTATCGAAAAAAGAAAGAAGTTTAATAGAATCAAGTTGGTATTGGTGGAAAAGGAAAAGAGTAGCCAATGGTTGGCTACCGAGCTTGGGTTAAGCGCTACTGCCGTTTCCAAGTGGTGTACCAACAGGAACCAACCGACGGTGCAAACACTTTTCAAGATCGCAGAATTGCTGCAGGTCGAGGTTTCGCAATTGTTGGTGACAAGTACCGACGATCAATCTTTTTAACAAGACTAATATCCCTTGATTGAAAGCATCCGCAAAAATAAATAACTATCAAAAGTTTGTCGAGAGCCTGCATACAAATCTGACCAATTTCCGAATGGGTATGCCGGAGAACTGGCGTGAGACCGCATTGCGACTTGTTGATGGGGTAGCTTCGGAAGAATTGCGCAATTGTGTGAATATCGAGGAAAGGAGGAAATACGGCGCCTTTTTTACCGACAGCGTGTTGGCTGGTAAGGTCTTGCGAAAGCTGGATCCGGTCTTTGGGGCGGGCAGCGTCGTGTATGACCCGGCGTGTGGAGCGGGCAATTTATTGCTAGCCGTCCACGCCTTTCTGAAAGAGACCGGTTCCCCATTTCTGCGGACCTGTACATGGCTCGGGTCAGATATTCACTCGTCGTTTGTCAATGCGGCTAGAATCCGGTTCAGCATTGCAGGTTTGCTGGCAACCAATGATCCAGAGCCCGCGGATTACCAGATCGAGGACCACATAAAGCTCGACCAGGTCAATGGCCTAGCGGTTAATGAATATTATGCTGCCGCGACTCATATAGTCGTCAATCCGCCGTTTAATATGGTCGATTCAAAGAGTAAATCGGATCTGTATAGCGGCAAGGTCTCCGCCGCAGCGATCTTTATCGAAAAAATAATTCAGCATGTCCGACCTGGAACAACCGTGCTCGCGATCTTGCCCGATGTGCTCAGAAGTGGTACTCGGTATGAAAAATGGCGTGATATGGTGATGCGAAATTGTAACTACGAAAACGAAGTATTGCTGGGTCAGTTTGATCAATATGCGGATGTGGACGTGTTTGGCGTTAAATTGATCAAAAAAAATGTCGCCGTCGCCCGTCCAGTTGCACCGATAAATAACCAGCCATTTCGTTCCATCGGTGATCTATGTACTGTTTGCGTGGGTCGGGTCGTCGATTACCGGGATGCGGACGCGGGGAGGCGGCGTGGATATATCGTAAGCAAGGGGCTCCCTGGCTGGTCGACCTTGAAAAAAACGGAAAGGACAAGGCAACATGAGGGAGAGGCCTTTACGCCGCCTTTTGTTGCTGTCAAACGAACTTCCCGGCCGGGCGATCCATATCGGGCGGTGGCTACGATCATTCGAACGCCCTCGCCGGTTTATGTAGATAACCACCTGATCGTGCTTATTCCCAAATCGGGCACACTAAAAGATTGCCGTAAATTGCTTCAGGCGCTAAAACGAAAAGAGACAAGCGATTGGATAGACCGTCAGATCAGGTGTAGACATTTGACAGTAAAAGTGGTTTCAAATATTCCTTTATGACAAGTAAGCCACAGGAAGGTGCTCATATTAAGTTCTCTACACAAATCATTAAGCGGCTAGGTGAAGAGCTGAACCCAAGCGTGGATCAGAGTATCCTAGAGTTGGTAAAGAACGCATATGATGCGGATGCCACCGAATGTACTGTCGCTTTATCGAATATCACGGAGGAAGGGGGCACTATTGTCATTCAGGACAATGGAGACGGAATGGACGCTGCGGCCATCCGGGATGGCTATCTTGTTTTAGGTGAATCCAAGAAATCGTTCGATAAGAGGACCCGACTGAAGCGAATTCCGGCCGGAAGCAAAGGATTGGGTCGGTTGGCCGCGTTGAGAATGGGTAATGTCATTGAATTAAACAGCGTGCCCGCAAATGATAAAAAAAAGAAATTATCGCTGGTCATCGATTGGGTCAAGTTCGATCGGAGCCGGCTGGTGGAAGATGTAACATTTGAAATCAAGCAGGAGGTTGCTAAACCACACGAAGCTGGCACGAAGGTCGCTATCAAAAATCTCAAGCATAAGATCAGCGAAAGGGATATCAAAAAGATTGCCCGGGGGTTAATCCTGTTATCCGATCCATTTGACGACGACCCATCCGCGTTCAGACCAAAATTGAAGTCAGCCGAGTTCAAAGAAATGGAGCAATTGGTGGCCAAGCGATATTTCGACGATGCGGAGTATCATTTGCAGGCCAGTATTTCCAAGACGGGGATCGCTGAAGCCTCTATTCTTGATTTCAAGGGAAATGTTTTGTTTAAGGCTTCTCATAAGGAGATTGCGGTTAAGAGAGATGAAGGAGGTCGATATGTATGTCCGGCCGTTTCATTCGAGTTCTGGGTCTTTTTATTGACCGGCACTTCCTTTAACACCAGACCGACTTCATTGGGCGAGGTAAAGGATTGGCTCAAAGAGTTTGGAGGCGTTCATGTCTATGAAAATGGGTTAAGAGTGAACCCCTATGGGAATCCAGGTAATGACTGGCTGGATTTGAATCTGGCTCGCGCACGAAATCCGGAAGAACGCCCGTCAACTAATACCTCGATCGGCGTTGTTCGGATCAAGGATTCCCAGGGAATGCTGCCCCAGAAGACTGACCGGTCTGGTTTTATCGAAAACGACGTTTTTCATGAAATCAAAGCATTCTGCCAGGATGCTCTCGAGTGGATGGCAAGAATGAGAATAGAAGTTGCAGAGCGGAAGCGGAGAGCAAGAAGAAAGGAAGCTGCCACGCAGTCCGATCATACAAAGGAAGGCGTGCGGGGGCAGATAAAAAGGCTAAAGGGTCCGACAAAAGCCAAAATGGAAAAGGCTTTTTTATCATACGATAAAGCCCGGGAAGAAGAAGTCAAGGCTTTGCGAGATGAAGTACAGCTCTATAGAACCCTAAGTACAGCTGGTATCACGGCCGCGACGTTTTCGCATGAATCTACGGGTAACCCAATCAAGGTGTTGGAGCAGGCTACCCAGGCGATCGAACGGCGGGCAAAACAACATATGGGCGATAAAGTTGGGAGTCTTTTCAAGCCTATCGATTTGATCAAACAAGCGATAAGGACTCTGGCCGCGCTCAGCCAGGTAACTTTGCAGTTGTTATCCAACCAAAAAAGAAGAGCAGCCAAAGTGGAAGTACACAAGGTTATCGACAATATCATTACTACACTCGAACCTTTTTTCCAGGCGAGAGGTACTAGGGTATCCACCTCTTTTGCCCCCGGCAGCCCGTATCTGAACGCTAGTGAAGCCGCGATTGAGTCGGTGATCACCAATTTATTCAATAACAGCATCGTCGCACTGGAAAATGCCGGCCCGACCAGAACAATTGAAGTTGCAACCGAGGTCGTCGAAGACACCGTCATCATTCGAATCAATGATAATGGAACTGGGATCGAGGGTATAACGCTAAAGGACATTTGGCTTCCGGGACAATCTACAAGCCCAAACGGTACGGGCCTGGGATTAGCTATCGTTCGTGATACTGTTGCTGACCTCGGGGGATCTGCACGCGCGAATAGAAACGGGCCATTGGGTGGTGCGGAATTTATTATAGAACTTCCAATAATCGGTAAATAATGTCACTAAGAATTGGGGATCGAGAAATTACAAAAATTCTTGTCGTAGATGACGAGAAAGCCGGTCGTGAAAGCTACGGTTTGACAGTTGAGGAGGTCGATGTGGAGACCATTCTGCAGGAAGAGAAGACGGAGAGCGTAGATAAATTCTTTATGAAGTTGAATGCGCAAGATGCAGTCGTTTCCGATTACCATCTAAGGCGGACTTCCAGTTATTTCCCAATGAATGGGGCGGAGTTGGTCTCCGGCTGCTATGACCGCCATATTCCTTCGGTGCTTCTTACGAGATACGAAAAGCCATATATTCACGAAATCCGACCATTTAGAAACAAAATCCCGGTAATGCTCCCGCCGGATGAATTCACACCAGACACGTTAAGGTGGGCGTTAACGGAGTGTGTAAATGAATTCAATGGTCATGTCTCTGTTAACCGAAAAACCTGGCGAACACTGGTGAGAATAGATCAGGTTGACGAGGCTTCCGTCCTAGTCTTTGTGCCATCTTGGAATAGCAGCGAAGCAATCGAGCTCCGAAAAGCCGAGCTTCCGCAAGAGCTATTGGTAAGTCTAAAGCCTGATTTGAGAATATTCGCCAAAGTCAACATCGAGGCGGAAAATGTATTTGAGCTATTTTTCACTAACTGGGAATTTTAATGCACTAAACAATGAGTGAATCCAATCTATCGATCCTCGATGTGGGGCATGGAAACAGTTCGGTTCTTTATGCAGATGGCGAGACCGTCATCGTCGATTGCGGGGCTAGAGGGTCCACGTTGCTGGAGTTCCTCGCCGATCGGAAGATCACCAAAATAAAGGCCATCTATTTGTCGCACGCGGACCAGGATCATATCGGCGGTCTGATCACTATTCTCGCCAGCGGCGCGTTTGAGGTCCGAGAGGTTTATTTGAACACCGACGCCTCAAAGGAAACCAAACTGTGGGGTGACTTGACGTTTCTGCTTGACGAAGCTGACAGGCGTGGCGGGATCAAATTCGAGGTGACCATCCACAGCGAGCTGGCTACGGCCATCTGCGGCGAGATCGGACTCGTGCCCATAGGTCCGTCAAAGCTGTTGGTTGCCCGAGGTGTCGGGAACAGGGACAGAAACGATAGGAAAATCACGTCGAATGGAATTTCTGCATCATTTCTCATTTCGTACCGCGGCACGCCAGCCGCCTTCCTGAGTGGTGATATCGATGAGATCGGGTTAGATGAAATAGAATTTACCCGAAAAGATATAAAAGCGAGGGTCTTGGTCTTTCCGCATCACGGTGGCAAGCCGGATGACAGCGATGAAAAGGTTTTTACAAACAGGCTGATGGATCTGGTGTCACCCCAAACGGTTATTTTTTCGATCGGCCGCAATAAATGGGAAAACCCACGATCGGAAATTGTCGACGTCGTTAAGGCAAGAGGCGCCGGCACGCGGATCGCCTGTACACAACTGGCAAAGCGGTGTGCGGCGAATTTACCTGCTACCGATCCATTTCATCTTCATCCCTTTTATGCCAAAGGCAAACCCCGACGACAGTGCTGCGGTGGTACTTTTGTCGTGGAATTCGGGGACCGGGTAGAGGAATTCCCGAGACACGACGCACACCAGGACTTTATATCAACTCATGCCTCAACCGCTCTGTGTCGGTAAATGAAAGTCAATAATGAGGTTTTTAGACCGTCCTTGGAGAGAGATCGGGAGGATTTCAAGGGATTTGGTATCCGGCTGATCGGCCGGAAGTTCATTTTCATGCTACACTTAATTGGGGTCATATAAATCACCTGGATTCTTTCGATTCCAATGCCGATTTGAAACATCCAGACTCTGGAAACGAATGAACATCGTGAGAATACTGCCCCGGAAAATAATAATACACCTTAATAGAAGCCAATGGGCTCATTTCCGGCTTTCGTTCGCCGACGCTTCCCCTGACCATAGGATAGCTTGATGAGTCTTGACAAATAGGATACACTTTCCTGTTCGTCGCGCTAAAATGAAAGCAATTCAGTCTATCGTATTTTGATGAGTTAGTAGGCAGGACTGGACCGATCTTCCTGGATTAATTCGTCGATCTCCCGGATTACGTTTTCATATCCATCTTGGTCGGAAACCGCCCTGGTGATGGCGGAAACCACCTTTTCAAAATACTCTTCGTTTAACATGACGTTGCGAAAGTCCGCAAAACTGTAGGTAGGGTGGGCTTTGAAATGCTCCATGACACTATTTACTATCTCTTCAAATGGCACAAGAATACGCCGGGTTTTCTCCTGGTCATCAGTATCTTCAATGGTATAGTTCAACTCTTTTTCGAAGGCTTCCCGCATTTGGTTGACGTATTTTCGGCGCTTGCTAACACTAATGACGTCAAGATTCAGGAACTTATTCATTAAGTCCCATACCGTATGGGTCCGTTCATAAATGCGATACCCGTCGATCAGGGATAGAAAGTCATTGGTTAACGCCTCCGGATCTATTTTCAGGTTTATCAGCGAATAGTGGTTGATGAACTTAGCGGGCGAAAAAAGATGAAAGGATATGGGTTCCAGTCGCCGATATACATGTAAGTACCTTTTCCGGAACTTCGTAAATTCCTTATCCCATGTTAGAAAGAAGGGTTCGATGGGGTGATAGTCTCCATTGGCCAGGTGGCAAATCATGAGAGCATCATTATCTACGACTCCTTTAGGCCGGGGTGGCGCTTCATCCTCCAGTAGCACTTGGGTGATCAGTTCTGCCGCTTCCGCTTTATAGGGGTAGTGGGGTAGAGAAACCACTTCCACATCTAGATCTGGACTTTCCAGAAACCTGATCAAATTTTGATAGGCGATGGTAAAATATTTTGGATCATGCGCATCCTCTTCTGAAATTGAAAACCAATTATACATAAAATCCGAAAAATCACCGTCGCCGGCATCCAATTGGCCATTTTGTTTCAAAAACCAGTAAAATCTGTAAAACACATTGGTGGAGAGATTCTTCCCAACAAGTCCGTCGAATTGAATAAGTAGCAAAGCCAATCTTAATTGATAGGCAATTTCTCCAAGATAAAGCCTGGAAACCTTTAATTTGATATCCTTATTGCGTTTGGTCAGATCAAAAAGCTGTTCGGCGTTTTTATAAAATATATTGTCATAAGTAACGTCCGACCCGTAATTGAGACATAACGCAAATAACACGATTTGAGTATCCAGGTAGACCACCCGTTCCAACTGATGAATATATTGCTCAAACCGTTCCGGGTTGGTGGCCTTCGCAAAAGCTTTACTGGCACACATGCGAATCAGAAAATCGCTGTCGACCGTAAGCGTCGCCAAGTCACGGAATAACGACTCGGCCTGCTCTTCTCCACCGGTAAGTTGTTCCAGGTACTTCAGAAAGTCCTTAAATGACGCATTACCATCCCGCTCCAACTGCTCGCCTACGTCCCTCATTTCGGCAAAATCAATATTGTAATTGTCTTCAATGAACGATTGAAGCCGATCGAAGAGCTCGATGGCATGCACATTCAGGTTGTATTTAGTCAGGATATCGTCTAGATAAAGAAAGAAAGTCTTTCGGTTCGTTTCGAAATTTTCCTGGATATCTTCAATTCGGCTTACTTCACCGTCACCCAAGCGAATCAATCCCCGATCATCGTACCAGATCCTTCCTTCCACCTTCCATTTATCGACAATGTTTCGGTAATAGGTTTCCGGCATATCATTTTTGAAGAATACATTGACCTGTTCTCTTATATAGGAAATCGTTACCCCAGGATGATCCTTTAGAAAATACAGCAGATAAGAACTGACGATTTGATTACGAACCACATTGGTCGTATTGCCGAAAGAAATAAAATAATAGAGATACTTCTGCTCTTCGCTTATCTTTTCAGTAATGGCGGGATTCGTCGGTTGCGGGTCCGGAAGGGCTGCTAATGATCCTTCGAAAGTAAATACTGCTTGAAGATAGACGACCATAGTGCTGGTTAACCGCGACAGCGTCTCCACCCGCGTCCATTGGGGGGCCACATGTACCAAGTTTCGGGTGAGATAGGCCTCGCAGATGTATTCCAGGTAATCCGGCTGTCCTTTGTAAACTGGCAGTTGGGCGTCTGTGAGTTGCGGGTACCCGTGTTTTCCCGTTTGCGAGCTCAATGCATGGTTAAGTCGTAGCCCTTTTATAAGCGGCATTAAATCCGTGTTTATGGGAGTGGCGAGACCAGGCGCGTGACAAATGATGGCCAATTTCTTCAGAAAGCCTTCCAGCAGCAAAGAGATCGAACGTACGGGCTCCGGCTGCCCCACTTTATCGACATAAGCTTCCTGCATGGCCGCCGGCAATGACCGGTTGATCCCCCTTAGTTCCGGATGGCTAATCGGGGTAAAAATAACTTTCTGAAAAAGTTTAATTCCTTTCTTGACATCGGGGTAAGCTGGTATACCGGCCGCAAAGATTGCGGACAAATCGCGTATTATTTCTTCCTCGATAAGAGCCCAATTGATATCCATGGCTATTCGCTAAACGATTTCGAAATTGATAAAAAGGGGTGTAACGGAAGTGACCGACAGGTTGTTCGTAAGAGCCCGACTGTGCGCCCAGTGCCTGAACACAGAAGTAGATGGCGCCATCTACTGCGCGGATGGGCGCCGCAGCAGAAGTTCTTGCCAATAACGGAGCAAACCTTATCAAAACATGTCGGTCTTTTCATATTCAAAGGCGAATTCGACAAATTAACAAAAATTCTTGTAGACACGTGCCATCTTTCCGAAACTATCCGCAGAACGCCCTGTGCGCCGCAGGCGTGGCCAACTGTAGCGGCCAAAGACCGTAAGGGTCTGTTATGTTAAGCACAGGGGATAAACCAGACCGATTACTTGTACAGAATTCACATAACTTAACAACATCCAACCAGCCCGGTCCGGGCGCTTTGGACAGTTCCTAGGCTGATGAGAGAAGGAATTGCAATGATGGCCGATAGCAGAGTTAACGTTGGGGCGCAAGTGTTGGTCACAATGTTGGTCAAAAACGAAAAAGCGCCTAAAAGGCGCTTGATTTTGTGGGAGTTGACGGGTTCGAACCGCCGACCCTCTGCTTGTAAGGCAGATGCTCTGAACCAGCTGAGCTAAACTCCCTTTTCCGTCTCGCCGGGGGAATTCCGTCGAAAGGAGTGCAAAGATATGATCTAAAGTATTTCAACAAAAATTTTCGGCCATTTTTTTTGTAAATGGCTCTATTTCACCGATTTTTCACTCACCCCGGAAGCCGCGGCTTTCACTCCCGAAGCCTCGACCCGATGGCGGCGAGGAGCTTTAGCCGGTCGACGACAAGCAACAACAGAAAGCTGCAAAGCAGTATCCCGGCCACTGCAACCACAGACGCCGCATAGTATTTAAGCGTCCATTCCAGGGTGATCTTGATGCGATGAAAGAAGGAGATGGCCCTCTTCTCCCGGCCTTCGAACAAAGAGAACCGCAAGGTGCAGAATTCATTTTCGGTATTGAAATTACCGAGGTCCACCCCCAGTTCCTGTAATTGGGTCTCCACTTCCATGATCTTGTCATGGAGACTGATATAATCGCTGATGGCACCCCCCTTACTCTTTAGCTCGTTGAGCGACGCCAGATTCTTTTCCAGCGAGGCTTTTTTCGCATTCAGCTGGCGGTATTCATTGGTCTTGTCGACCTTACTGATCATGGTCGATCGTAGTTCGCCAACGCCTTGTACCGCACGATAGAAGGAGTCGAAAGAGGCCGGTTTGACACCGATCGACAAATGCAGCTCGCGGCCGCCTTTTTTGCCGAGACTTTCTTCGTATTGGATCGATCCCTCAAAAGATTTCGTGACGGACCGGATCAGGGAATCGTCCTTTTCAAAATGCGAAGTGGCGGCGCTGATGGTCGCGGTCTTTTCATATTTCTGGGAAGCGGCAACATCCTCGGGTGCGTTCGGCCCGATATTCGAATTGAAAATTTTCTCGGAGGCGTAATTCCTGCGCAGGTTGGTAATACTGCTAAAGAAATCATATCCGCCTCCATAGCCGCTATCGGCGGCGCCGTAGTCGGAAAAACTGTATAGGAGTCGAAAAAGGAATAGCGCTGCGAAAAGGACGGCAAACCAGGATACGGTTCGCCACAGGCGCTTTTTAAAAGGTTTAGGCATGGGTTAAAATAATCATTTTCCGCCTGACTCCCAACTGTTGTTGGCCCGGTTGGCGTCGGGCAGCACATGGTCGGGGTCGAGGGTGGCGGCAGCCAGCGGCTGGGTGGCCGGGAAATGCAGGGTCCGGACACCGGATTGCAGCCAGGTCTCGACGGGCAGGGCGACGCGCTGTTTGGAGCCATCTTTCCACGTGAGCTCGAGGGTGGTAGGGAATGCCATCCGGTCGAGGTTGGCGATGGTCACGTCGACGCCGGAGCCGCTGCCGCCGGCCGAGGGGTGCACTTCCTTGACGGCGAGGTCGAGGCCCCAGTTGTGGAAGAACCACTCCCGCCAGAACCAGGACAGGTCTTCGCCGGCTTCGTTCTCCATCGTCCGGAAGAAATCGTCCGGACTGGGATGGCGATATGCCCAGGAGCGGATATAGCGGCGGAACGCATAGTCGAAGCGTTCTTTGCCCAGGATCTGTTCGCGTAGAAGGACAAGACCCAACGCGGGTTTGAAATAGACCAGGGGGTGGCGGTATTTCTCGGGGATGGCGTCGGCGCGGGTGAGCATCACGGGCGCCTGGGGATCGCTGAGATAAGGCAGGATCTCGTCGACGGGGTTGCCGCCGCCAGGGGCATACTCTCCGTCCCGCTTGGGCGCATACTCGCCTTTGTTGAAGACGTCGGAGGCATAGACATCGATGAAGGTATTAAAGCCTTCGTCCATCCAGCCATAGGTGCGCTCGTCGGAGCCGACGATCATGGGGAACCAGTTGTGCCCGATCTCATGGGCGGTGACCCAATAGAGTTCGGCACTCTTGTCCGTAATGCCGTCAAAGACGATACCGGGGTATTCCATGCCGCCGGCGATACCAGCTTCGTTGATGGCTACCGGGTAAGGGTAGATGAACCATTGCTGCGAGAAATATTCCATCGAATATTTGAGGTATTCCGTAGCGCGGTCCCAGGCGTTTTTACCGGCGCTTTCCACGGGGTAGACGGACATGGCCAGCGACTTTTTCCCGCCGGGGAGGTTGACGCGGGCGGCGTCCCAGATATAGGCGCGGCTGGCGCCGAAGGCCACGTCGCGGGTATTTTGCATCTTAAAATGCCAGGTGAGGTTGCCGGAATGGACGGGACGGGAGGCCGGGTCGCCGATCTCGGCGGCGCCGCGGATCATCACGGTCTTGTCGCTGAGGTGGGCGGCGGCGAGACGTTGTTGCTGTTTGGCCGTGAGCACCTGCGTGGCGTTGACCAGTTCGCCGGAGCCGGCGACGAGCATGTCCCAGGGGACGGTGACGGAATA
>Ga0210396_10002444_pt1 | contig 19011 bp, 18 predicted proteins | sample IncBWH17OmetaG_FD_155466 | JGI IMG/M metagenome (GOLD analysis project Ga0210396, IMG submission 155466) | Forest soil microbial communities from Barre Woods Harvard Forest LTER site, Petersham, Massachusetts, United States - Inc-BW-H-17-O ... | reverse complement strand
GGGACTGACCATCACTGCAAGCAAGCGGTCACGCTATTGCCCGGGGCACGCTACCCTTTTGTATAGAGGCCTTTTTCTGAATGAATAGTTTTGCGATCCGTCGTCTCCGTCTTCACTGCGCTCTTTTCGCCCTGCTCCTCTTCCTACTCTCGATCCCGGCAGCCCAGGCACAAACGGGCCTCTATGGACAGTTCAGCGCGACGCACTTCAACAGCCTGCCCAATACCAATGAATGGGGGTACGGCGGCGGCTTTGGCCTCTACTCTGACTTCCTCAAGGTGCCCTTCGGCAAGATCGGTGGGGACATCCGCTTCCAGACCACCCGCCCCGCGACCAGCACCACGCTGTACAGCACCCTCCTCGGTCCGCGTCTTGCTCTGCACCCCAAGGTCGTTCCATTGAGTCCCTACCTCGAATTCCTCTTCGGCGCCGGTCACTTCTCCTATGGCAACAACTCCCCCAGCACCACCCAGTTCGACTGGCGCGCCACAGGTGGCCTTGACAAGACGGTTCTCCCGCGCCTCGACTGGCGCGTCATCGAGTTCTCCTACGGCAACCTCAACACATTCTCAGGCCACCTGCATCCAGTCACGTTGACCACCGGGATCGTCCTGCGCCTGCGCTAAAAAACTTCGTGGACTGGATTCCATTTTGTAACTGAGCGTGGTCTGTAAGGCAGGAGCATCCATGCTCAGCTGTGCATCTGCTGTCTCACTTCCTGCCTTGTTTCTCTTCGCCTTCTCGCAACCCGTGGCACAACAGAGTGCCGGTAAGCCCGAGTCGTCTCCATCCATCCCCATGCCGGCCGATCGCGCAGCCGCATCATACGAAATCTACGCAGCGCTGATTCCATCCGGCGAGACGGCAGGCCCACGCTGGCCTCACGACCTGTTTCTGGTGCGGGATACGACCATCGCCGCCGTCCAGCCAGGCAAGCCCTGCCAGAGCCAGCCTCCCAACGACGACGATATGAATCCGCATATCGCAGTCCAACCGGCTCCCGAAGACCGGCACGATTTCGAAGAGATTCTTCAGGACTTCGACAAGCATTGTCACGAGCAGCTGATCCTGCATCCATGGAAAAGCGCCCTGCCTATTCGACTGCTGAACGAGGACGAGCAGAAGGAGTTTGAGAGCACTCGAGGGCGGAGGGACAGTGACCCGGCAATCGTTCGCAAATATCAGGGAGCTGCCGCGATCTACGGCTTCAGCCAAGTCTACTTCAACGCTCATTCCACGGTTGCGATGGTCTATGTGACCACGTGGTGCGGCAACCTCTGCGGCCAGGGATGGTGGTCCGGCTTTGCTCTCAAAGACGGCCGGTGGAGGCTGCTGCGCTGGGGGTCTACTAGCTGGATCTCCTGATCACCGGGCGCACACTAACCCTTGCTGCGGTCTGTGAACCGGAAGAACAAGGACTGCTTCGCCACGGGCTCCGCCATATCTTTGAGCGTCGCAATCTGCGTCTCGGATAGCGGCGTAAACTCGCGCGCGATCTGCACATTCTCCTCAAGCTGCGCTATGCTGTCGCAGCCAATGATCACCGTGCTCACTGGATGCGAGAGCGTGTAGTGCATCGCGTCGCGCATGTTCATGACGCCCGTACGCGTCGCAATCGCCGAGCCCTCCCACATATGGTGCTGCTGCTCCACTGGCGGTGGCGTCCAGCCGGCCAGCAGCCGTCCGCGTGCCGGCACCTTCATCCCGATAATCCCCATCTGCTTCTCCACCGCCAGCGGCAACAGCTTGTCGGTAAAGCTGTGGATGTGCGGGTCGGCCGCATTCAGCGCCATCAGGATCGTGTCGAATGCATGCCCCTGCGCAGCTCCTCTGTTGATCGCATCGATCAGTGCATCGGGCCGGTAGTGCCCCGTCACCCCCAGGTACCGCACCACCTTCTGCTGCTGCATCTCGACCAGCGCTTCCATCGCGCCGCCCTTTGCAAAGATCGCGTCCACATCCTCCGGCAACCCGATGTCATGCAGTTGCCACAGATCCACGTGGTCCGTATTCAGCAATTGCAGTGAGCGCTCGATCATCCGCATGGATCCGTCGCGCGTTCGCTCCTTGGTCTTCGTCGCCAGGAACGCCTCGTGGCGCCGTGTCTTCATCACGCGGCCCACAGACTGCTCGCTCCAGCGCTGCGGCCCGCCATAGATAGACGACGTGTCGATGTAGTTCACGCCCAATTCGAGTGCCCGCTCGATGATCGGCACCGCCACATCGAAGTTATTCGGTTTTTCGATCGCCGCCTGGCCACCCAGGCTGAAGATCCCGACCTTGTATCCCGTCTTCCCCAGGTTGCGCGTCGGCATCGCCGCCATCGTCCTCGGATTCGCCGGCATCGGCCCCGGGGTCGTCGTTGCGGCCGGCGCCGCAATCGCACCCTGCGACAGCAACCCGGCAGCAACGGCACCACTCGTTTTTAAAAAAGTGCGGCGATCAGCAGAGAGACGCGGCGGTTTCATTGCAGATACCCCTCAAGACAATCGAATGCGTTACCGCGATATTGTAGCCCTCCACATTGTCCACCCCTGTCCGCGTCCCACCTTGGTCACACGCCTGGCGCCGATTTCCAACGCAAATCACTACGTCCTCCACTAAGCTGCATTCCATGCGCGGAGATCGGATCCCCTTCTCACACATCCTGCCGATCATTGATCTTGCCCTGCTGGTCCTGATGGTCATCGTCCCAATCACGATGACCTCCGTCCATCTCTATGAAGCGTCGAAGGGTGCCACGCAGGTCCACATCCAAAGTGGGCAATTCGACATGATGCTTTCGCGCGATCAGATCGTGCCTTGGGCCATCCGCGCGGAGACCATGACAAGGTCCCGAACCGTAAAGGAGATCAACCTTCCGGGCGTGATCTTCGATACCCTCATCTCCCTTCCAACTTCGTGGCCCTCGATGTGGCATCCAGCGGCGTTGCTTGCCGAAACCTGGGACGCGCTCGTATATCCGTTCTTTTGTCTGCCATTCTGGTGGCTCGTCGGCTGCGGCCTCGATGGGCTCTTCTACAAGGAGCGCTTCCACTGGTCGCTCTTGCTTACCGGCACCCTGTTCTCCATGTTCTGTCTTGCAGTTACCTTTGGCTTCCATTTCGGGCTCTCTGTCGAAGATCAGGCAGACAGTGGCGCTCTCGTCAGCGCCGCCTTGAGCTGGACGATCGCCTTCGCCGTCCTCCCCATAGCATGGATCGCACAGCGCATTCGGCAACGCCGCGAGCCGGAATTGCAGGCTGCCTCGCTCTAAGCTGGAACCGGTCAGATCGCCCCGGCCCGTCCGACCGTCTCCGCGGGCACGCAGAAGGTCCCCTCCACCACCTCCAGAAACGTCCGCTCCTCGCGCAGCACAAACCGCTTCGCCCGCGCGAGGGCAAAGTTCTCCCGCGCCTCCGCATCCGTGCGCAGCCGGGCGCGGTATGCCTCATAAGCTGCGAGGCTGTCGAAGGCAATCAGCCCCCACCCCACATCGTTCGTTCCTTCCAGCGGCAGAAAATATCCCACCAGGTGACCGCCGCATCGCGGGATGATCCGTCCCCAGTTCTCCGCATACTCTGAAATGCCTCCCGCTGAAATGGGTCGATTTGGTACCGGATAAAGCACGTAACCGTCATCTTCGTTTCTCCCTTACCCGTCTTCGCATGGACAATTGGCGGAGCATCGCATCCCATTGCCACGAGTGCGCCCGCTGTCGCCGCCATGCTGCCCAGCACACTGCGGCGGCTCATCTCTGCTACGGAATATCCCGGCTCTCGCATTCGTCAGCAGTATGCCCTTGCATCCGCAAGAACGATTCGTCTAACGTCAAACCATGATCGCATCAAAGAAATCGCCCCTTTCCGTCGCGGAGATCGCCTCCGCCATCGGAGAGACGGCACGCGCTCGCATGCTCTCGAGCCTCATGGACGGCCGCGCCCGCACCTCGACCGAGCTCGCCGCCATCGCCGGCGTCACCCCATCGACCGCCAGCGTTCACCTGCAGCGCCTCCGTTCAACGCAGCTCGTCAAAGTGCTGGTGCAGGGCAAGTGCCGTTACTACAGCCTGCACGGCGCAGAGGTTGCGGCTGCACTGGAGGGCCTCAGCGTGCTCGCCGGCGGATCGCGCGAACCATTTGTTCCTCTCACTCCCGGCCCGCTGCGCTTCGCCCGCACGTGCTACGACCACATGGCAGGCGCCACCGGCGTTGCGCTGCACGACCGCTTCACTGCATTGCAATGGATCACGCCCGGCGCAACATCGAATGCCGCCCGCGAAGACTCCTATAGCCTCACCCCGGAGGGCGCCGGTGCCTTCGCCTTAGTTGGCATCGACGTCGAAGCCACCCGCAATCTTCGCCGCCGCTTCGCTTACGCCTGCCTGGACTGGAGCGAGCGTCGCCCCCACCTCGGCGGGGCACTCGGCGCTGCTTTCCTTCACCTCGCGCTCAAAAGGCGATGGGTCACGCAGCAGCTCGATAGCCGCATCCTCACCGTCACCAGCACCGGCCGCCATGAGATGCACGCGCGCTTCGGCCTCATATACGACGAGAAAGCGACACTCGTCTCGTAGCTAGGGCGCACAGGATTACAGCCGCTGAGCGTACTCCCGCTCTGCCGCCTTGCCCTTTCCTTTCGCTCCCGCGACACTAAATCGCAATGTTCCGGAGCACGCTCACCTTACTGATTCTGCTCGTTCCCCTTGTCGCATCGACCCAGCAGCCCACGCAGAATTCGCACCCCCAATCCCTGCTTCCTCATCCGCTTTCCGTCGGCCACGGGCTCACCATAGCGCTCTCGCTGCCTCGCGAATTCAACATCAACGTCGCGCTCACCGGTCTGCACCGTGTGCGCTTCTTCGCCATGGCTCCGGATCACCGCCTCTTCGTCACCGATATGTACGACCGCACCGACAACCACCGCGGCACGGTTTACATCCTCGACGGCTGGAACCCCGAGAGCCACACCTTCACCCGCGCGATTCCGTACCTCCAGCACCTGCGCAACCCCAACAACCTCGCCTTCTTTACCGATGCGCGCGACCAGCAGTGGCTCTATCTGCCGCTCACCGACCGCCTCCTCCGCTTCAAATACAAAGCCGGCGACACCGCGCCATCAAGCGCGCCTGAAGTCCTCGCCCACTATCCGGACTACGGCCTCAACTACAAGTACGGCGGCTGGCACCTCACCCGCACTGTGGAATTTGCGAGATTGCCTAAGGCGGCGACCACTACCGGTGCGTTGCAGGACTCGACGCGGGGTTCGTATGTGGACAAGCTCTTCGTCACCGTGGGCTCTTCCTGCAACGCCTGTGTCGAAAAGGAGCCCATCCGTGCCAGCATGTCCGTCATGAACCCGGACGGAAGCAATCAACGCATTGTGGCAAAAAATCTGCGCAACGCCGTCGCCATGCAGTGGGATGACAAGAGCGACACCCTCTACCTCACCAACATGGGCGACGACCAGCTCGGCAACCACACCCCCGAAGATCCGTTCTTCTCCATCACAGCCGCGCAGATCGAGCGCGACCTCGCCACCAGCCAGCCGCTCGACTACGGCTGGCCCTACTGCTACTTCGAGAACGGGACCGTGCATCCCGATCTGGTCTTCGGTAAATCACCCAACGCGCACTGCGACAAGGTTCCCGCCGCCTACACCACCTTCACCGCACACAGCTCACCGCTCGGCTTCGTGCTCTTTCCCTCCACCGACACGCTGCTGAAAGACACCTTCCTCGTCGCACTCCATGGCGCGGGCCATCCGCGCATCGGCACCGGTTACAAAATTGTTCGCTTCACGGCACAGGACCGCACGCCAGAGGACTTCCTCACCGGCTTTTACCAGCGCACCAAAATTCCCGGCAAGCGCGACGACGTCCGCGTGCTCGGCCGTCCCTGCGGCATCTACCGCACCGGGCCCGACAGCTTTCTCGTCACTGACGACATCCAGGGCGTGATCTACGCAATCTATCCAGCGCATTGACCCTCATGAGATTTGTCATCCCGGCGGGAACCGTGTCCCGAAGTGGCAGCGGCGAGGTGGAGGATCTGCTGTTTGCTTGTCCTACGAGGACACCTCATGCCTTCTTAAACTCTGACGCCTGACCCCTATAGCCCCCATTGGACATTCCCACCCCAAGATGCAATAAAGGACGCGTCCACCACCTCAACGGAGAACCACATGCGCCGACGCGACTTCCTCTCCACCGCCGCAGCCGCCGCTGCTCTACTTCCGACGGCCGCACTCGCCGAAACCTTCGCGCCCGCTCCACAGAACACCGCTGCCGACTCACACGCGATGCCTCTCGGCCTACTCATCTCGCCCGCCGAAGGCCCCGAAGAGACCATCAAGCGCGTCCACGACCTCGGACTTCCCACCTGCTTCCTCTCGCTCGATGCGTACATCGGCAAGTTCACGCCCGCACTCGCCACCCAGTTCAAAGGCCTGCTCGCCAAGTACAACGTGACCTGCACCACCGTCGAAGTCGTCGGCCCACAGCCGTTGGTGTGGGACTTCATGCAGGGCCCCACGACCATTGGCCTCGTCCCGCGCGCCACTCGCGCCGCACGCATCGATGCGCTCAAGCAGGCGTCGGACTTCGCTAAACTCCTCGGCGTACATCAGGTGCAGACGCACTGCGGCTTCATTCCGGAGAACCCTTCAGACCCTCTTTACAAGGAAACCGTCGCCGCCATCAAAGAAGTCGCGCAGCACTGTGCCGCGAACAATCAGCGCTTCCTGATGGAGACCGGCCAGGAGACCCCGACCACCATGTCGCGCGCTCTCCGTGACGTCGCACTGCCCAACCTCGGCGTGGGCCTCGACACCGCCAACCTCATCCTCTACGGCAAGGCCAATCCCGTCGACGCCGTCGCTATCCTCGGTCCGCACGTCCACGCCGTCCACGCCAAGGACGGCCGCTGGCCCACCAATCCCGATAAGCTCGGCGAAGAGGTCCTCATCGGCACCGGCCTCGTCGACTTCCACGAAGTGTTCGAGGGATTGCACAAAGCGGGCTACACGGGCGCCATCACCATCGAGCGCGAGACGCACGGACCCAAGCAGATCGAAGATGTCCGTCAGGAAAAACTGTATCTCGATAAAGTGCTTGCCAAAGTTACATAGGGCTCACACTTCTTCTCGTAGGCATCCCGATCGAAGCGGAGTAGAGGGATCTGTTTTCACGATTGACCAGGCCCCACAAATCGAAGGAAACATTCATCATGGATAGACGCGACTTCATCAAGACCACCGCCGCAGCCTCCGGCCTCCTCTTCGTCAAGCCCTCGACTGCCTTCGGCTACCAGGCCAACTCCGCCGTGCGCCTCGGGCTGCTCGGCTGCGGCAACCGCGGCACCGCCGTCGCTACATCCTTCGCGAAGAACACCACGGCGCGCCTGGTCGCACTCGCGGACATCTTCCCCGATAAGCTCGCCCTCGGCAAACAACACTTCGACGAGCTCAACGCCTCGTTGAATGTGCCCGCCATCGACCCCCGCCTCACCTTCCACGGTTACCGCGCCTTCGAAGAGCTCGCCGCCTCCAAAGACGTCGACGCTATCCAGATCTCCACGCCGCCTTTCTTCCACGTTCAGCATCTCGAAGCCGTCGTTGCCGGCGGCAAGCATGCCTATTGCGAGAAGCCCGTCGGTGTCGATGTCCCGCAGACCAGCAAAGCTCTCGAGATCGCCAAACGCGCTCAGGGAAAGGTCAGCGTCGACGTCGGGTTTCAGATCCGCAGCGCGCCGCCCTTCGTTGAGATCGTCAACCGCATCCACTCCGGCGCCCTCGGCAAGCTCGCCAGCATCGCCGCTTACTACAACGCGCCTGCATCCGTGGACCACGCCAAGCCGGGCATGTCCCCCGACGAGACGCGCCTGCGCAATTGGCTCTGGGACCGCACTCTCTCCGGCGACATCCTGCTCGAACAGAACATCCACGTCATCGACATCTGCAACTGGGTGATCGGCACGCATCCCGTCAAGGCCTTCGCCACCGGCGGTCGCAACGTCCTCACCCACGCCGGCAACATCTGGGACAACTACCAGGTCGACCTCACCTATCCCGACAACGTGCACGTCAGCTTCTCCTCCACGCAATTCGGCGACTTCGGCTTTGACGTCTCCGAGCGCGTCTACGGCGCCGACGGCCTCGCCGAGATGCCCTACTCCGGCCCCCTCCGCATCCTTGGCAAAAACGCATGGACCTGGGTCGACCCCGAAGGCACGCCGCAATCCACCGAGCCCGCGCGCTTCGCCGCCAACGGCGCCTTCACCGACAACCTTATCCACGCCGACCGCGACAAGGACCGCGGCTTCATCGAGAGCATCACCAGCGGCCAGTTCCACAACCAGATCGCTGCTGGCGTCGAAAGCGCACGCGCCTGCATGCTCGGCCGCAAGGCCGGCTACACCGGCCGCGAAACCACCTGGGATGAGCTCGAGAAGGACCACGAGTCCTGGGAACTGGGCATCGATATGAAGCAATTCAGCTAAGCGATGGCCGAATCAACCTGACGTCACGGATGCTCCATGCGAACCCAATATCACTTTCGAAGGTCTCCACAGGGTCTTTGCGCATGGAATGTCCACCGTCTCGTCGAGCAATCACGTCTTCTGGTTCGTGAGCGAGTCCCGCTGTCCGCGATTCGTGAGCTGGACGAGTCCTACTGGACCAGTGAGCGCACTCGACCACTGACATGCCGCGAAATTGTCGACCATGCGCGGTTGATGCTGGACTGCGATCTTGCCTTCCCTATCATTCTTTCAAGCGATGGCCGCGTCATGGACGGAATGCATCGCGTATGCAAGGCTCTCCTCCAGCATCACAGCGAGATCGAAGCAGTTCGTTTCATCCAGGATCCCGAACCTGACTACATCGGAGTCCACCCGGACGAGTTGCCATACGACGAATAAGTCCCGCCAGGTCCTGTGTCAGCCCATGGAAGAGCCAGCTCGCCCACAACCCCTAATGTGAGCGACCAAAGGAAGCGAACCCAAGCACTCGCGCCGAAGGCGCCGCCGCCCGGATGGCAGATCCTAAAATTTCGGGCCGCCCGCGTGCTTACCTGTTGCCAGGGCAACCGCGAACTCCATCTCCGTATCCGTTCGCATATCCCATCCCCAGCCGCGCAACTCCTCTGCTGAGGCCTCGCCCAGCCGGACGCCCTCCCAGGAAAGCCGCGCCGTCTGCCACAACCGGCCCGAAGGCCCCCACGCTTCGATCGAGTGAAAGCTCGCGAAGACCAACAGCTCCGCCTCAGGAATCGGCCGCACCTCCGTCACCGGCCGATAGCCCACCTGCTGCCAAAGCTCCGGCGCGCTGCTGTCGATGATGTACGCATAGCCGCCCGCTACCGCGCACATCATCGCCGGATCAGGACAGCTCCACACCCCTGTCGGCACCGCCGGGCTGGCAAAGCCAAGGGCGCACGTCGCCAGAAATGCGTCGCCCGTCGCTGGCCGCACCATCAGCTCCAGCGCACCGCGCTCTATCTCTTCCACCTCCGCCGGATACACAAAATGCCGCTGCGGCAGGATCAATGGCCTCCCGTGGAGCACTTCCGCTCTCCAGGCCGCCCCAAAGCTCTGGTCGATCGTTACCGCCATCCCGTCATCCTCTAGCCGCCTATGCGAATCTAAACACGTCACCAGATCCAGGAGGCCTCCATGCTCGCTCTCGTCCAGACCCTTTACACCGCAGAAGTGACCGCCACGAACGGCCGCAACGGCCACGTCCGCAGCTCCGACGGCAGCGTCGACCTCGATCTCTCCGCGCCGCCCGCGCTCGGCGGCACCGGCAAACCCGGCGCCAATCCCGAGCAGCTCTTCGCCGCGGGCTACTCTGCCTGCTTCATCGGCGCCATGCAGTACCAGGCCATGCAGCAGAAGCTCAGGCCCGGCGACATCACCATCGACGCCAAGGTCTCCATCGGCCCAGCCGAAGGCGACAACGGCTTCACCCTCGCCGTCTCCCTGGATGTCCACGTCGCCGCCCTCGATCAGGCCGCGGCCGAAAGGCTGGTTGCCGACGCCCACCGCACCTGCCCGTACTCCAACGCCACCCGCGGCAATATCTTGGTAAAGCTCACCGCGCATGGCGGCTCGTAAGACGCACGCGCAAAAGTAATTGCCAGCGAACGTTCTCTCGCGGAACCGGCCCGCATGGACACGCGTACCACCTTCCATGCCCGCCATTCTGATTGATCTGTCGGGCTATGATGAAGACGCTTCGGATCCCCATGCGCCGGCCCCAGCTCAGCAGATGACCAGCAAGACTGCAACTCGGCTCCTTTATCTCGCCTTCGGCCTGTTCATTGTCGCGAGCATGACCTTTTTCGTCATGCAAACGACGGCGGCCTTCCAGGAGCTGACGCACCGCGGCGAGCACGCCCGCATGCCCTTCCAGGTGGACGACGACCTGTTCACCATCAGCAACTTGGAGCATGAGGCCCTCGCGGCCGGTTTCAAGCCAGGCGACCGGTTGCTTGAAATCCATGGTGAGCCCTATCGCAACAAGCGTCAGATTGTTGCGCTCATCGGCGGTGGCAAGGACTTCGTTCAAGCAGGCAGTGCACTTGCGGTGAAGGTCCGGCGCGTGGACGGCAGTGAATATCACGCCCAAATCCACACCACGGTTGGCCAGGCCTCGCAGAAGACCTTCAATTTCGAATGGGGCCTCAATCTTCTGCAGCTTCTGCCGCCCATCATCTGTCTGCTGATTGGCTACTGGGTGGTTGCGGCACGCATTCGCGATCCAAATGCGTGGCTGCTGCTGGTACTCTTTGCGTTTCCCTCAGTGCTTTTCTCTTCACCGCATTGGTGGCCTGACCCCTGGGCGTTTCCGCTGCGCACCTGGTATGACGCACTGGAGGTGCTGGGCACTCCAGCCTTATTTCTTTTCGGGATCTACTTTCCCGAACGCTGGCGCGTGGATCGCCGATTCCCCTGGGCAAAGTGGCTCGTTCTGGTGCCGCTTTTGGTCAGCCTCGCCCTCTACGCGACCGTGCTGTATATCGAAAATTTCGCTGCGGTCGAGTATGGGGGCCTCAGCGCGCGCCTGTCTCCTTGGGTCGATCGCACTCTCAACCCGCTCAACCTGATATGCGTCCTCATCTACGTTGCTGCACTGGTTGATAAGCTGCGTTCCGCCACCACCGCGGACGCCCGGCGTCGCATGCAGGTGCTCACCTTTGGGTCAGTCATCGGAATTGGTTCGCTCTTGCTCGTCTTTGTTCTACTGCCGCACTTCGGCTTCGCGCCCGGGAAAAATCCATGGTTGGGGTTGCCCGCCTTCCTGCTCTTTTTTGCCGCGCCCTTCTCCTTCGCCTATGTCGTCGTCGTCCAGCGCGCGCTGGACGTCCGCCTCCTCCTCCGCATGGGCACCAAGTACGCGCTCGCGCGCTATACGCTGCTCATGGCGGAGTTCGCCGTCGTCGCCCTCGTCATCTTCCACTTTGTCTTTCCGCTGGTCCGGCACAAGGAAAACCTGCCCGTCGCCATCCCGGTCCTCATTCTCCTGGCCGCTGGTCTTATCAAGCTCTTCGCCTCGCACGACTCCATCAGCAACAAGCTCCAGCGCTGGCTCGACCGCAAATTCTTCCGCGAGGCTTATGACGCCGAGCTGGTCCTCAGCGAGCTATCCGATCAGGCACGGCGCTTCACCGAGGCCAAGCCGCTCGTCGATACCGTCAGCCGCCGCATCTCGGAGGTCCTGCACGTCTCTTCGATCGCCGTCTATCTGCGCCACGGCCGCAGCTTTGGCATCGAGCACTGCATCGGCGTCGGCGACGATGTGCCCAAGCGCTTCGAGGAGAGTTCCTCCACCGTCCGCAATCTCGCACGCTCCAACCAGCCTGCTACCCTCTACCGCGAAAATCCCGACGGCTGGTTCCTGTTGGCCGACGACCGCGAACGCCAGGCGCTCGACACGCTTGGTGCCGAACTCCTGCTCCCTCTCGCCGGCCGCGAACGTCTGCTCGGCTTCATCAGTCTCGGCCCCAAACGCTCCGAAGAGCCCTACACGCCTTCCGACCTGCGCCTGCTGCAGTCCGTCAGCACCCAGGCCGGCCTCGCGCTCGAGATCAGCGCGCTCGTCCATTCGCTTGCCAGCGAAGCCGCGCGCCGCGAGCGCATCGACCGCGAAATCGAGATCGCCCGTGAAGTGCAGGAGCGTCTCTTCCCGCAGCAACTCCCCACCCTGCCCGGCCACTCTATCTACGGCGCCTGCCGGCCCGCGCAAGGAGTGGGCGGCGACTACTACGACGTGCTCATGCTCGAAGACGGCACGCTTGGCCTCGCCATCGGCGACGTTTCCGGCAAAGGTATCTCCGCCGCGCTGCTCATGGCCAGCCTGCGCGCCTCCCTCCGCGGTATGACGATGGATGGCCCGGCCGACCTCGCGCGCCTCATGACACGCGTCAACCGGCTCGTCTATGAGTCCTCCGCCACCAACCGCTACGCAACCTTCTTCTTCAGCATCTACGCGCCGCCGACGCGCCTGCTGCGTTACGTCAATGCCGGCCACAATCCGCCTTATGTTCTGCGTGGCAGTGAGGTGCACGCCCTCGATGGCGGTGGCCCGGTCATCGGCCTGCTGCCCGACGCGATTTACGAGGAGTGCCACCTCATCCTCAAACCCGGCGACCTCCTTCTTGCCTACACCGACGGCATCAGCGAAGCGCTCAACCTGCAGGACCAGGAATGGGGCGAAGAGCGCATGGTCGCCGCTGCCCGCTCCCGCCTGCCGGAAAATGCCAGCACCATCCTTCGCCACATCGTCACCGAGGCCGACCGCTTCGCCGCTACCGCCCCGCAGCACGACGACATGACCCTGCTGCTGATGAAGCTCGACGGCGCCGGCGCAACGGCATAGCGTCGCTCATCGCGCAACCGCTTCATTCTCCTTGACCACGGATCCCATCTGCGTCGCCCCCTCATGCCATCGGCTGCGCAGCCATTGGTTCGCCGGCTCCGAACAAAACCGCGCCAGCGTATCACCAAGGAAACTCGAAACCACAATCACCGCGACGAAGAACACCGGCACGGCCCACATCGCACTTCCCAGCGCGACAAACCCGGCAGCCATCGCGATCACCACGAACATATGCGTCAGGTAAATCTCATAGCTTCGCCGTCCGGCCATAAGCAGCGGCAGAAATATGCGCGGGCTGCGCCAGCCCGTCTGCGCCGCCACCGCGATCAGCATCGACGCCCCAACCCCAGCCACGCTCATGTAAAGTCCCGTGCGCTCCGGCAGCCATACGTAGGCTATGCGCGAAAACGCCAGGCAGAAGATCAGCAGCACCCCGCCCGCAGCACCCAGCAACCACAGCCCCGCACGCGATGGCGTGCGCTCGTGGAGCGCAATGGCCGTCAGGCATCCCATCCCAATCGCATCAATGCCGCCCAGATACGAATACTCCCGCCACACTGGATTGCCATGCGCCAGCACCGAGCGCCCGAACGGCCCCAGCAACACGAACGCCAGCAACAGCACGATCATCAATCTGCCCCGGCCGAACAGCCGGCACACCCACGGAAAAGCGAAATAGAACGTCTCCTCCACCGAGAGCGACCACAGGATGTCCCAGCTACCCGGCAGGTATCCCCGTCTTGCCTCGAGCAGATTCACGTGGAAGGTCAGCGCCGCCACCAGCGCGCGTCCCAATCCGCCCGTCTCCGGCCTCACAACGAAATGCGGCACATGCGCCAGGTGCAGCAGGCTCAGGATCGCCAGCAGCCCCACGAGCAGCGGCGCGATGCGCGCAAAGCGCAATCGGTAAAAGTCGGCAACGGAGACCTGCGCCAGGCTCTTCCATCGCCGCAGGCTCGTCGACGTGATCAGAAAGCCGGAGACCGCAAAGAAAATCTGCACGCCCTGCTGCCCGTTCCACACCAGCGACCACACAAGCTGCTTCGGAAGCCCCTGTGTGTATGGAACATGCGCAAACAACAGTTGCATGTTGACGTGATTCATCAAGACAAAGAAGATCGCGAGCCCGCGCAGCAAGTCGATCCCATCGACTCGCGACCAGCTGCCAACCGGGTTCACTTGTGTCGATTGAGCCATGCCGCATTATGCTTGTGCAGACCGCCGCCGAGCCTCATCATAAGTGGGCACATGCGCCGCTCCCGCGAGATTCCAACCTGCCTCCTGCTCCTGGCGGCCAGCAGCGCTCTGGCGGGCTGCAACCAGAATCGCGATTGCGTTGACGGCTACAACCGCAAGCAGCCCGACTCCTATTGCAATGCCGGCACCCACTCCGGCGCTCATTTCCTCTACGGCGGCCGCAGCGGTGGCCGTTATGGGGATACGGTCGTGGGCGGCAGTAGCTCCTCGGTGGGCGGCATCTTCCGCGGCGGCTTCGGTCATGCCGGCGGTGGAGGTGAGGGAGAATAACGTGCGTCGCTACCCCATCAATCCGCGGCCCGGCTGGGAGAAGATCGTCTCCTCCCAAGGCCTCAACTATCACTCCGTCGAAGGCCGCCCATATTGGGACGAGTCGGCCTACTGGGAGTTCACGTCGAGCGAAGTCGATCGCCTTGAAGCCGCCACAGCCGAGCTCCAGAAGATGTGTCTCGCCGCCGGAGACTACATCCTCCGCCGCAACCACTTGGCCGCCATGCACATTTCCGAAGCCGCCATTCCAGCCATCCGCGGCACTTGGAAGGATGAGCCGCCCGCGCTCTATGGCCGCATGGATCTTGCCTATGACGGCTATGCAATCAAGCTGCTTGAGTACAACGCCGACACTCCCACTTCACTCATCGAAGCCGCCGTCATCCAGTGGTACTGGCTTCAGGATCGCTTTCCGACGCGCGATCAGTGGAACTCTCTCCACGAAAGACTCGTCGCCAAGTGGCGCGATCTCGTGCTCTATGTCCAGCAGCCCGTCCACTTCGCGCATGACGGCGACGAGGAGGACCTCCTCACCATCTCCTATCTTCGCGATACCGCGCGCGAAGCCGGCATCGACAGCGTCGCCCTCCTGATGCATGAGATCGGTTGGGACAACGACCGGCATTGTTTCGTCGGCCACGGCACTACGCCACTCGCCACGTTGTTCAAGCTGTACCCATGGGAAACGCTGCTGGCCGAACCCTTCGGCATGAACGCGCTCGTCAACATGGCATCCGGCAACAAACCCCAAAAGGGCCGCACGCAATGGATCGAGCCCATATGGAAGATGCTCTGGTCCAACAAGGCGCTCCTCGCGATCCTTTGGGAGATGTATCCCGATCATGAGTTTTTACTGCCCGCATACCTGGACGGTCCGCGCGACATGACGCGCTACGTGCGCAAGCCGATCCTCGGCCGCGAAGGCGCAAACATATCCGTCGTGAATGGCAGCCACGGCTTTGAAACTGATGGCCGTTTCGCCGACGGCCCCTGGGTCTATCAGGGACTCGCGCCCGTCCGTTATGTCGACGGTAACTACGCCGTGCTCGGCAGCTGGCTTATCGACGGCGAGCCCGCGGGCCTCGGCATGCGTGAGTCACACGATCCGGTCATTCGCAACACCGATCGCTTCGTCCCTCACTTGTTCTAGAACACAGCCGCCGCGCGCTCGCCAACGCTCTTCACACCCAACCGCAGCGCCGAGCCTTCCTCAAACAACGGAATGATCTTGTCGAACTCCGGCCCGGAGTGCGCTCCGGTCAGCAGAATGCGCACCGGATGAAACAGGTCCTTTCCCTTCGCGCCCGTCTCCGCCTTCACCTCATTCATCAGCGCCTTGAAGCGCTCCGCTGTGATCGGCCCCGGCTCAGCCATCGCGCGTGCTGCAAACGCACCGATGACCCCCTGTCCCAGGTCGCTGGCCAATATCGCCGCATTCTCCGGATCCGCCTTGGTCTTCGCCGAATCCAGCGCGAACACAAACGCTGCCTTCGTTGGCAATTGGTCCAGATGATCGACACCCGGCAGGAATACCGCCACCAGCTGCTCGAACCAATCTGTAATCTCGGAAGTTGCCTTTTCCCGTAAACCGAGATATCCCGCCTGCTCGAAGTACGGCCATGCCAGCCGAGCCACCTCCGCAATCGGCCGCAGTTTCAGATAGTGCCGGTTCAGCCAGTCCAGCTTGGCGATGTCGAACACTGCCGGCGACGCCGTCACCCGCTCCAGCTTGAATTCACGAACCAATTCCTCCGGCGTGAACGTCTCCCGCGTCCCGCCCTCGGCGCCCCATCCCAGCAGCGCGAGATAGTTCATCAGCGCCTCCGGCAGATATCCCATCTCACGGAAGCTCGCAATCGACGTCGCGCCATGCCGCTTCGACAACCGCTCGCGGTCGCTGCCCAGGATGGTCGAAAGGTGTGCAAACTCAGGCACCGTCCACCCGAACGCTTCGTAGATCGCCACCTGCTTCGGCGTATTCGACACGTGATCGTCGCCGCGGATCACGTGCGTGATCTCCATCAGCGCATCATCGATAGCGACGACGTAGTTGTAGACCGGCATCCCGCTTGAGCGCACCAGCACGGGATCGCTCACCGCCTCGGCGGGAAACTCCACCTCGCCGCGAACCAGGTCCTTGAAGCGGATCGGGTGCTCCGGAATACGCAACCGCACCGCATACGATTCGCCGTCAGCTGCCCGTTTCCGCGAGTCCTGCATCGAAATTGCACGACAGCGTCCGCTGTAGATCTGCGGCTGATGCGCCGCAGCAGCAGCCGCGCGTTCCGCCTCCAGTTGTTCCGGCGTGCAGAAGCACCGATACGCCTTGCCCTCGGCCAGCAGTCGCTCCGTGTGCTCGGCATAGATCGGCAGTCGCTCACTCTGCCGGTACGGCCCGTGCGAGCCGCCCATTTGGGGGCCTTCTTCCCACGTCAGCCCCAGCCAGTGCAGGTCCTCGATCAGCAGATTCTCGTAGCGCTCCTCGGACCGCTCCACATCCGTGTCCTCGATGCGCAAAATCGCAGTCCCGCCGTTGTGCTGCGCAAACAGCCAGTTGTAGAGCGCCGTCCGCGCATTGCCCACATGCAGCATCCCGGTGGGCGAGGGCGCAAACCGCACCCTCGGTTTTCTCTGAAGCTCCGTCGCATTCATCCTGTCCCGATGCTATCGCAGCGCCGCCCACCACCTGCTTTGCTTACAATAAGAAGGACACTGCACGAGGAGAACGCGCCGATGGCCCACATGGTCCAGGATTCCCGCTACAAAAAAGAGATGGAAGGACTGGATGAGCCGCCCTTCGACTCCGATTTCGGCAACAAGGTCTACCACAACGTATCGAAGCAGAGCTGGCAGGAGTGGGTCGAGCGCCAGAAGATGCTCCTGAACGAATACCGCCTGCAGCCCTGGACCCGCGAGGCCCAGGAGTTCCTCGTCGAGCAGATGGAGCAATTCTTCTTCGGCGAAGGATCCGCCCTCCCCCAGGACTACATCCCGCCGGCGGGGTAAATTCCGGGGTTCACTTCTCAGCTCTTCGACTTTGAGTGGCATTCGGCCGTCTACGATTGTGGTCCCGGAAAGAAGGAGGGCCATTGCGTCGTCCATGGTCGTGTCTATGCCCGGCGGCCGTCGTCATCTTCTGCCAGATCTATTTCTGCGCCACCGCTTCCGCAACCGGGCCATCCGCAGCATTCTCCTTTCAGGCTCCAGTTGTTCCCTTTTCCAATAGTCCAGAAGCAAATCCGCCACCGCCCAAGCCCAAGCCCAAGGCTGTAGTGATCACACTGGTCACAGTTGCGCAGTTGCAGCAATGGCTGGTCGCATCCCGCGGTGTGTCCGACTCCGAACTCGCACAGCAACTCTCCAGTCTGAAATTGACCGAACCGCTCGGAAGTCAGGAGCTCGCCGCGATGATGGCGGAATTACGTGGAAAGAAATCGCGTCAGGCGTTGACAGCCATTGCCGATGAATCTGAATTTCTCGATCCACCACAAGCAGAACTCCCCGCAGATGCACCGCCGGACAGCGCCACGCAAACGCACATGATTTCTCTCACAGAAAGCTACCTTCGCAAGACGCTTCCCAAATTGCCGGACTTCACTGCAACGCGAACAGTCGTGGACTACGAAGAAGAGATGCAGTACAGCGAATACGGTGCAGTCGCGAGTTACGAAGATGACCCGCAATACAGCGATCACGATAATCGTATTGCTTACAAACCCCTGCAACTATCGGACCGATATAAGGAAAAGGTGCTCTATCGTGACGGCCACGAAGTTACGAATGCGGAGCTCCAGAAAAACAAGACACGGGGTCCGGAAGACCGATACCTCATCACTCGCGGCACATTCGGCCCTTTGCTCGGGTGGGTTGAGGATGCAATTGCCGTGCCTGAATCCCTCACCTGGAGCCGCTGGGAGCAGAGCGGAAACGAACGGCTCGCAGTATTTCGCTACCAGGTTCCAGTCGAGAAGTCCCGATTTCAAATAAAGGGCTGCTGTCTGCCTGACGGCGGAGAAGTGAAGGGCTTTCTCAAGACCACGGGATATTCCGGAGAGATCGCCATCGATCCCCAGAGCGGAGCCATCCTTCGTCTTGTATTCCGCGCCGATCTCACAACAATCCCGCCCCTCGTCCGTTCCGACATCATGGTCGAATACGGCCCCGTTGATATTGGAGGGAAGACCTATATCTGCCCCGTGCGGAGCGTCTCACTGTGGCGAGGGCGATCTGTCATCCCTCTTTCGCCCTCGGATAAAACACTTGGAACTTTCGGACCATATGTGACGGCACTCAACGACATGACGTTTGATCACTACCAGGTATTCCGGTCAGAGTCGCGCATCTTGCCCAACTTCAAACCAGTACAATAGAAATGAGCAGCGGGAAAGCGACTCTTGATACACTCATCAGAGCAGACCCCAGCCTCACCGTCGTCGGGACGTGGCTCAGCCTGGTAGAGCACTCGCTTGGGGTGCGAGGGGTCGGCAGTTCGAATCTGCCCGTCCCGACCAATTCAAATCAAACGAATCTATTCTTCGAGGGTTCGCCGCCGTAGTTCGCCATTCTTCTACAGTGCTTCGGAAAACCCCCGCAGGTTCTGATTGAACGCCGCCGGATCATAAAAAAAAG
>Ga0210396_10002442_pt1 | contig 19012 bp, 13 predicted proteins | sample IncBWH17OmetaG_FD_155466 | JGI IMG/M metagenome (GOLD analysis project Ga0210396, IMG submission 155466) | Forest soil microbial communities from Barre Woods Harvard Forest LTER site, Petersham, Massachusetts, United States - Inc-BW-H-17-O ... | reverse complement strand
AGCCTCAGATGTCCTCCCAGACCACGCTCGATAATTCGCATCAAGGTTGATAATCGAATATCACTCGCATCGTTTTCAATTCTTGAGATATAGGATTTATTCGTGCCACATTTCTCGGCTAATTGCGCCTGAGAAATATGTTGCTTTTTCCTTGCCTCCTGAATCAATACTCCAAGACGAAATGCCTCATATTCGGCTTCATAGGCGTTTCGCTTCGTAGCCCCTTTTTTTCCATAACGCTCCTCTAAAAACACCTCGAAGCTCTTAAGGTTTTTTGATCTTTTTGTTTTCGTTTTCATATTCTTTTTTAATTCATAAAGCCCGTTCGATTTCATTGGCCGGTGTTTTCTCTGATTTCTTCTGAAACCCATTCATAATAATTACCAAATTCCCTTTATCAAAGAAGGAGAATATCCTAAAAATATTACTGCCTACTTTTACGCTGATTTCAAACAGACCATCACTTCCTTCCATATGTTTAAAGAATTTTTCAGGAATATGCTGCATGTCCCGAATCATATTCAGGGTCCATTCGATCTTCTTTTTGACCTCTTCAGACTGCTTATCATAGAACTCAAAAAAGGAATGCTTATAAAAGAAAAGTTTTCTTTCAAATTTTTTGTTCACGAGATAAAGTCAACTAATTAGACAACTATTTGCAAATGTTTGCATTCCCCATCGGAGTTATATACCGAAATTAATAACTTTGATTCCGTTAAGAATATACCCATGCAATCACCTGACTTATCAACCCGGCTAAAAGGACGTCCGGCTTTTCCATTTGAAACCATTGCTGTCGCCATCAGCTTTTCTCCACGACTGGAAGCCTTGCTGGCAGAAGCTAAACGCATTTCCGATACTCTTCATGGCTCTTTATTGCTCATTCATGTGGGCGAAAAGACCAAAGAGAAAGAAACCCGGCTTGAAAAACTCATGCTTAAACTGGGCATGGACGAACGGAATTACCGCATCAACTGGATGGATGGCAACCCGGTTGATACCATTCTGAAGCTTTGTAAGCTGAATGTAGTGGATCTGCTTATCCTGGGTGCTTTGCGCAAAGAGAATCTGTTGAAATATTATGTGGGTTCGGTAGCCAGAAAGATTAGCCGTAAAGCCAAATGTTCGGTATTGTTGCTCACGAACCTGGAGCAGAATCCAGGCAAAATCAAGCGTTTTGTAGTGAATGTGGAAGACAGTCCTAAAAGCCCGCATACCATCAATACGGCGCTGTATCTGGCCAAAAACTTTAATGTGGGCGAGATCACCATGGTGAAAGAAACCCATATTCCCGGACTGGCCATGACTATGGCTGAAGACAGCACGGCACCGGAAGCAAACAAAATGAAGAGAGGTTTTGCTGAAGAAGAAGAACATGAATTGACATCCATGCTGGATAAGTGTGATAAAGACGATATCAAGATCAATGAACGTTTTATAAAAGGTAAACCCGGTTTTGCCATCCGTAATTTTGCACAAAGTAAAAAAGCCGATTTACTGATTATCAATTCACCCGATAAACAGATGCGTTTACTGGATCGCATTTTTACCCACGATCTGGAATATATTCTCGAGGATTTACCTTGTAATGTGTTAATCGTTCACTCCAGGCTATAGGATATGAAGTTCAGTCATAACGATCTGCTTACATTATTGTCCAGTGTTGCGATCATGTTGATCGTATCGCGACTGCTTGCTGAAATGGGCCGCAAGATCAAACTCCCCGTGGTGATGGGAGAGTTGTTGTGTGGTATACTGCTCGGTCCAACCATATTCGGATCATTCTGTCCTGATCTCTTTACTCATTTGTTTCCCAAAACAGGGGGAGCGCAAATTGCTCTGGATGGACTTACCCAGCTTTCTGTTATCATGTTATTGTTTGTTGCCGGTATGGAGGTACAGCTTTCCATTGTTCTTAAACAAGGAAGAGCCGCCATGTATACTTCATTTACCAGTATGGTGATCCCTTTTGTCCTTGGTTTTGGGATTGTTTGGTTCTTTCCAGGAGTATTTAAATTCGAAGCACATAATAAGCTTGTATATGCACTTTTCTTTGGAATAGCCATGTCTATCTCGGCACTGCCCGTTATCTCCCGTATCCTGATGGATCTGAATATTTTTAAAACCGAAGTGGGTATGATGGTGATGGCAGCGGCCATTTTTGTCGATCTGACAGGCTGGTTACTTTTTTCGCTTGTCCTGAGTATGATGGGACAAACGGCAGGGATAACCAATATTTGGCAGACGCTGGGTATGATACTCGGGTTTGGATTATTTATGCTGGTGATCGGTAAAAAAATTATAGATCGTGCTCTGCCATGGATACAAACGAAACTTAGCTGGCCCGGCGGTGTCTTGTCCATCTGTCTTGGATTTTGCTTTTTAGGAGCCACCTTTACCGAATACATCGGTCTGCATGCTATTCTGGGTGCATTTATCATGGGGATTGCTTTTGGTGATTCCGTACACCTTCATGAAAAAGCCCGTGAAATTATTCACCAGTTTGTAATGAATGTATTTGCTCCGCTCTTCTTTGTTTCTCTGGGATTGAAAGTAAATTTTATTCAAAACTTCGATCCGTTGCTGGTGCTGATTGTTTTGTTTCTGGCTGTTTTTTGCAAACTGCTGGGAGCAAGTCTCGGCGCTTATATGGGTGGGTTTTCCAGGAGGAAATCCATTGCAGTTGGCTTTGGACTGAATGCACGGGGCGCCATGGAAATTATTCTCGGAACCCTGGCCCTGAATGCCGGTCTGATTGATGAAAAAATGTTTGTAGCACTCGTGGTGATGGCTCTTGTTACCAGTATCATGAGCGGACCACTAATGATGTATTTTCTCGGCTCCTCTGAGCGTAAGGATAAGAAACTTAAACCTTCGTAACTTTCATGCTGTCTGTATACACCAGATAGCGTTCTATGTTCGTTGCCCCCATTTCTGAAAGCATAAGGGAATACTCTTCGAGCTGCTCCTTATGTTTCGGCAATTCTATTCCTGTTTTGTAATCGAGTATCACCGTCCTGTTTTGCATATAAATAACCCGGTCGGGACGGGCAGCTTGTCCTCCTTTGACCAGGATATCCGCTTCGTTTTTTACCCGTAAGCCTTCGGCGAAAAATGGTTTCAGGGTAGAATCTTCCAGTACACGTTGCAGCGACTTTCTTATTTCCAGCGCTTCCTGCTGATGAATCAATCCTTCGGCTATCACACTGTTCATGGCTTTATCCAGATCCGAGCTGCTGTATATCCGCGACAGGATGGCATGGATGAGCAAACCCATATCCTGTTTTTTAAGTTGCTCTTCGCTCCATACTTCCCGGGAGGCAGAACGGATACGGATACGTTCTCTCCAGTCACACGTAACCAGATGACGGAGACGGAAAGAAGGTTGTTTGTCCGATACAGGACGTGTTACCGCTAATGCATCCGAACCGATACAGTAGCTGCCATTCTCTTCCGGCACTAATCCGGCCTGTTGTATAAACCAGGCCATGGTTCCTGTAAAGTCTCCTCCCGGTTTTGCATTGTCTTTCCATTTGCCGCAAAGCATATACAACCGTTCTTCGGGGCGGGTAGTGGCCACGTATAACAGATTCAGATTATCCAGCTGACTGCGCGACTGTTCTTCTTCGTATAAACCTGCAAAAGCGGTTTCTTCCAGTATCTGCTGGTTCTTGACAATACCTGCCGGCAAACCGGGAATGAATTCTTCCAGCGGATCCAGCCAAAGGGTGTCCTTGCCAGGTTTAGGAGCGGTATCGCCCAGGGGTAATATCACTACCGGGTATTCAAGTCCTTTGGAACGATGTATGGTAAGAATGTTTACTGCGTTCATTCCATCAGGTACAATGGCCGATGCTTTGTCCTTGCGTTCCTCCCAATGTTCCAGCCAGGCATGGAGACTGCTGTCCTTACTTTTGCTAAAGGCCAGTACTTCATCCTGAAAAAAGACAAGATAAGGATCAGCCTTCGCTCCCAGCTCAAATATAAGAAGGAGCTCTTCACACAACTGAAAAAGCGGAAGACGAAGCAAAGCATTGACGTTAAATACCGGAAACCGCGCCTGTATCCATTTCCTGAAATCGGAAGGTACGGCAGCCTGTAAAAGATTATGCTGAAAGAGTTCGGGATCGGTGGTATGGGAAAGGAAACGAATCATCTCCACCCGGGCCACAGCATCTTCGGGATTGTATAAATGTTTTAATACCGCACTCAGAAAACTGATGGAAGCGGAGTTTCGGAGCAGCAACGAATCGTTAGAAAGTACCGGTATCCCTTTGTCCATCAGAAAAAGGGCCTGTTGATTGCCTTCTTTGTTGGTACGGTTCAAGATGGCAATATCCGAATAGGAATATCCTTTTGCACACAAATCCCGGATCAGGAATTCGATACGATCCAGTTGATGCTGACGTTTTTCTTCTTTCTCTCCGTCAAAGAAAGAGATGCTGACACAGCCTCCGGTGTTCTTTGGATCTGACGCCTGTTCCAGCCTTTCATAAATACGTTGATGTGGAACAGACAGTGTTTCTGAAAGCTTGCGGTACAAGAGATTGTTAAACTGGATAATCTCTGCCTTGCTTCGGAAATTGCTGGATAAAAATTCGGGTTTGTAATGACGCTGCAATGACGACTCCCGCTCCCTTACCAATGGGTTATCATCCGGATTGCTTACCGATGGCAAGTCGGCAAATTGTCCCACATCGCCTCCGCGCCAGCGGTATATGGCTTGTTTCCCGTCACCTACCAACATGGTAAACTGATCTTCACCCAGGGCATTATCAACAAGAGGAAGCAGGTTTTGCCATTGCAGGATGCTGGTATCCTGAAACTCATCAATCAGATAATTGGTATAGCGTTCACCCAGCCGTTCGTATATAAACGGAACAGGCTCGTTAAACACAATGCCGGCAATAAGTTTATTGAACTCGGAAATATGAAGGATGGCATTTTCCTGTTTATAGGTCTCCAGAATCTTTTCTATCTCATTCAGTACTGCCAGGGAATAGATGTTACGGGCCAGCAGCTTTGACAATCGATAACGGGGTAGTTGCTGTTCCAGATATTCCTGTATGCCGTGGTATAATTCGATGAGCCGGGGTTTGATAACATCCAGCGCAGCAATGTCGGAAGAGGAAGCATCCTTGCTGGTCCATTTATCCTGTAATACCGTTGTTTGAGCATGGGCTCCTGCCAGGAATTTCTCATCCGTTCCTTTTGCAAGACCTTCAAAATATTTACGGATGCCGTTCTTTTTCTGATAAAAGATTTCATGCTGCAAGTGTTTATCCGTAATCAGCTTTACGGCTTCGGCAGCCAGCGTGGACACTTTTTTTTCGAAGGAATCAATAGACTCTTTCAGATTTTTATTGATGCGCATAAAATCGGAAATGCCCATCTCCTTGAGGCGGGCCAGGTGCTGGGTGCTGTCTTCCTCCATCAGCTTTTTGGCCAGATCGTTCAGATCGCCTTCTATCTGCCAGCTTTTTTCTTCTTCCGCCTTGCTTTCGCTGAATTCTACCAGGGCATCGGTGAGTTCGGCATCTTCGCCGATTCTGGAAATAAGAATGCTTACAGCTTCTCCCAACAGTTTACCGGCATCCAGCTCTATTTCAAAATTCACGGGAAGCTGCAGGTCAAAGGCAAAGCTGCGTACCACCCGGTGTACAAAACTATCGATGGTGCCGATGGCAAAATCGGAATAATTATGAAGAATGGCTTTGAGTACAGAGCCGGCACGTTCTCTCAATACATCGGGACTGAACCCTGTTTCATTGATTAATATCGTCAGGAGTGTCTGAGCTCCTTTACTGATTTTGGTATGATCATCAGCGCTGAGTTCCTGCAAAGCACGGATAATCCGTTCTTTCATCTCTGCAGCCGCTTTGTTGGTAAAGGTAATGGCCAGTATACGACGAAATTGTTTAGGCGGATGCTGTGTATCCGTGAGGGCAATTTTCAGGTATTCCTTTACCAGTGTAAAAGTTTTTCCCGAACCGGCAGAAGATCTGTAGACAGCGAAACTCATGGTTAACAAACATAGAAATAATTAACGGTTGGAAATGAAGTAACCCCTTATATTTTGAACAGGATGACAACTCAAAGCAAGCGGGTTTGCTGTCCCCCTCTGGAGGGGGTAAGGGGGAGGACAGAACTCAGTTGGGCTTTGTCTTTCTGAGCGTGGCGGTGTTTATGGGAGGGCGAAGAATCTGCTAGTACGTTGGCGAGCCAATACACCTGCAGATTCTTCACCCTCATTCACATTCCAGCGCTTCTGTTCAGAATGACCGCAATTGATATTTAAATCCGTGCAAGCAAGCTCAAAAACAATGAACATACTGTCACTATTGGCGGAGCCTAGACCACATATACTGCCAATGACTAGCGGGTAAGGCCTGACGGCACGCGATGTCGAATAGCTTGTGCGGCAGGGTTCGTGCCGTCTTGCCCCGATAGCTATCGGGGTTTTGGTTCTTTTTTGATCAAGCAAAAAAGAACAAGAAGAACAAATAAACCAATGAACCCTCCCTTTTCGTATTTTCGTGCTCCGACAATACGCTGACAAACCAACCTTATGACAACCTACCCCTTACAGCTTAAACTTCGTATCGACTGGAGCGAAATGGATCTTTACGGGCATGTAAACAACGTGACTTATTTCAAATACATTCAGGCCGGAAGGGTTAACTACTGGGAAGCTCTTGGGCTAAATATTCTGATGGAGCGATTTAAGTTGGGACCCATCCTGGCCAGTACCGCTTGTAACTTTCGCAAAGCCTTGCATTACCCGGGAGGTGTATCGGTGCAGACAGGTATCGAAAGCATTGGAGATACCAGCTTCGTACTACTCCATAAGATTGTCAATGAACACGGGGAGGTATGCGCCGAGGCTAAAGATGTAGTCGTGTTTTACAATTTTGGCAAAAATGAAAAGATGAAGGTACCCACCGAGATCAGGGAGATGATAGCACGATTGGAAAAGAACGCATAAGCAGACAGATCCAACATCCCGGTACAGGAGTTTATAGTCCCACCATAAGAGATCATAGTCTTTTTTCATACATACCACCTGTCTTCATGCCGTTAGAAGGTATAGGAGCATGAAATCAGAGCATATGCCCTGATTTTCAACCCGCCGGTTCGCTTTTTTGTCCTTTCTCTTTACCTGGAGTAGGTATAAAGATCCAGATACATCGTGTATGGATCTTTATACATGCTTTCCAGATCTTTATTCATTCAATCGGGATCTTTATCCAATCATTTTAGTTCCATATTCGATGAATCCGGATCCAGATTCATATGATTTAGTTCTTTATTCGAAGTGTTTGGATCTAAATGAGTTGTGTTTGGATCTAAATGAGTTGTGTTTAGATCTAAAGAGATACAATCTGGATCTTTATTCTAATAATTTGGATTTAAACTAATTGAAAATGGATCCATCTAATAAGAGGATGGATCCAAATAGTATGTATCCGGTTCCATGTTCGATGTGTAAAGATCCATGCACGATGTGTATGGATCTTTAAAGATGGTATCTGGATCTTAATAGGTAGTATTCTTCTGCGGGGAGTGTGAATGACTTTGGATAATGGAATAATTGATGAAATAGCAATATAGATTTCCGGAAAGAGAGATGGTAAAGGAGGATGAATCCGTGTTCCGACCGAAGAAGTAGTATAGCACGGTTTTTGTAGCTTTTAAATCACCACAAAAATTAAACATCATGAAGAAGATATTGTTCCTCCTTGCGGTTACGAGCACTGTGCTCTTTTCCTGTACCGATCATTATGTTTCTCCTCCCTCTAATTATAACAACTATTCGGGTAATTCGGGACGCGGAGGCGGTGGAAATGGAAATAACAACAATGCACTCAGCATGGGAGGCACCAACTGGAAGCTTACACAATACCGGGATCAGTCGATGACCAATCCTATCACACGAACAGACACGTTGATGTTTACCGACGATTCACACATGACCTGGAATCATGTAGCCTGTAACTATTCATTGACCAACGACGGACAGAATATGCACCTTACTTTCTGGGGTTCTGTATTTGGTGATATCACAGGCATGCCTTCTTCCAACTTTCAAAGCTTCGGACAGATAGTAGATGTGCCTTTTTACCAGCTGAATAACCATTCTCAGGTGTATTACCTCTGGTTGCAGAAATATTAATTCACGTCAGAATTTCAGAATGAGTCTCAGACTCAGTTGCCGCCCGGTTAGATAATTGGGTACGGCATATTGTGCTCCTGTTACATCCTTTACCCAGATATAGGAAATAGTATTGTTGATCTGAAGCAGGTTGAGCACTTCCAATCCTATCCAGGCCGATTTGAGGTAATGAAAAGGATTGGATCTGGCCAGAGGCTTGGATTCTTTTACCAGCTGATACGAAAACCCAATATCCACTCTTCGGTAAGCAGGCATACGATACGATGTGGAATATCCTGTGGCTTGTTCATTAGGAGGTGTTACAGGCAGGGGAGAACCATACAACAAACTCAGGTGCATTTTAGCATCGGGCCAGCGGGGCAGCTCATCCTGAAAAAAGAGATTGAAGGTAACCAGCTGATCCGTTGGCAAGGGTATATATCCGGGAACGTGTTTTACACTATCCACGGGTTTTGCATTGAAGGTGGCCGGAGTGATGAGCTGTCCGTCACTGTTATAATAAGTGTAGTACGATGAGTTGGCTATTTTTTCACGCGCCTGCAGGATGCCAATATTGAGCCACGACTCGGTGCCTTTGATAAACTCTCCGTTTAATTTCAGATCAATACCGGTAGCATAACCTGTACCCAGGTTATTGGCATCGTATTGAATGTGTACATCATCAATCGTATAGGGGTTAAGTTGGTTGAGCTGTTTGTAATACACTTCAACAGCCACTTTAAAAGGACGGTTCCACATTTTGAACTGTTCGTCCATGCTGATCACATTGTGAATACTTTGCTCGGCTTTTACATCGGTATGCAACACGCCGGAAGGATCGATCAGCTCGCGGAAAAAAGGTGGCTGATAATAAAGTCCGGAAGATGCTCTGAAAACAATATCCTTTTTCCAGTGATGGGGTTTGTAAGCGATGGTTCCGCGGGGGCTCACCACCGTTTGTCCGTCCACGGTCCAGTAATTGGCCCTTACACCTACAGTTGCGGTAAGCAGGGACGTGTCGGCCAGATTAAAATGGGTGGCATTCTGAAAATAGCCCGATACCCTGCTGGAAAGCAGGCTGTACTGAGATTTAATCGGATCTATCAGGTTGAACTGGGTGGTAGGGTTATAAGGCAACGTATATCCTGCAGAGTCAATCATTTTCCATTCGCTCAGATTGTCCGTCACCATTTCTATCTGATAACGGGCACCCCAGCTCAGGTTCAGGAATTTGTTTTTGCTGTACCAGCCTTTGTGTTCCACATTGGCTACGTTGGATTGAAGAAAATCACGTGTATGATCCAGAAATGTTCCTACGCCCCGGTTGCTGATAGCTTGTCCGAAATTGGATTTGCCAAAATCGGTTTGCAGGTCATCGATATAATATTGTCCCTGAATATCGGATGTTTCGTTTTCATCCGAATGATAGGCAGAGGTGATGAATTTTAATTTCAGTCGTTCCTGGTTATCTACAATCTTGTTGTAGGTAAGGGTAAGGGCTCCGAAATCGGTTTGATAGGTGCTCAGCTCCTGACCGTCAAAATAGATATCCAGCTGCATGGCCTGGCTCAGGGTGCCAAACTCTGTTTGCCTGTCGGTAGGGATAAGCTGGTATTGGTTACGGGCTACATTGGCGAGAAAGGAAGCCTGCCATTTATCGTTCAGGTCGTAGGTAAGATACAGCTGCGCATCGGTAAAGTTAGGGTTGTAAGTGCCCTTGGTATCGAGTGTCTGCAGGAGATAGGAATTGGTTTTATAACGTATACCCAGCATATAGGTGAAACGCAGATCTTTTGAAATACCTTCTACTTCGGCGCTGCCCCCAAGCAGGCTGCCCGATACGGTGGCACGGGTATCGTGAGGGCGACGGTATTGTACATCCAGCACGGATGATAATTTATCTCCGTATTTGGCTTCCCACCCACCGGTTGAAAACAAGACCGATGATACCATATCGGGATTTACAAAGCTGAGACCTTCGCTTTGTCCCGACCGGGACAGGAATGGGCGGTATACTTCAATATCGTTTACATACACCAGGTTTTCGTCAAAGCTTCCGCCTCTTACCGAATATTGGGAACTGAGTTCATTGTTGTTGGTGGCTCCGAAAAATTTGAGGGTGCTGTTAAAGTCCCCGCTGGCACTGGGAAGGGTATTGAAGATAAGGGGACTAACCCTTTGCATTTCGGAGGTACGTGTGGCCTGATCGGTAATGACCACTTCTTTACCCATCAATTCAAGCGTTGCATTGAGTTCTTTATGTTCTCCGGCTTTTACGTTAATGATCTCGCTTTTTCTCTGGAATCCTTTTTCCAGGTTGGAGAAAATGATGGTTACATCTTTATCGGCAGGGATGACGAGTTCGTATTTTCCATAACGGTTGGCAGATACCGGAGGGTTGGTAGATCCGATAAAGGTAACGAGGGTGTTTTCCAGATCCACTCCGTTAGCATCGCTTACCTGTCCATAAACAGTGGCAGTAGTTTGAGCAAACAGACTGTTGCCACCGGATAAAAGAAAAAGAAGGAGTACTAGATACCGGAAACGAATCATACAGAAAGAATCATTAGCAGAGGTTACTGATCACCGGTTCCCGAGTCGGGTGAAGGAGTCTGTCCGCTCTTTTTGAAGTCACCTCTTTTCCATGCCTGTACAAATTGATACCAGGCAATGGGATTGAGCAGGTTGTTAGGAGGAAGCTGTCCTGCATAGTAAAGACGGCTGTAACGTTGTTCCATACCGGCTTTGTAGTTCATGCTGCCATCGTAAGGCATGCTGGCGGCTCTGGCAGCCATGGCTGCAGGGTCCAGATTTTTACGGGCTCTTGCCATATCATCGCCCGGTAAAGGAGCTTCGATAAATGTCTTGATAAACTGTGCTTTGGTGGGCCATGCATTAATCACTACCTGTTTAAGAGTAAAGGTATCATGACGCATGAGCTGGATAAGAGAATATTTGTTGGATGTAAGACTGTCGGGGATAACAAATGTGACGTTTTTATACGAAAGGGCCGCAAATTCGATGGTATCGCCTGTTTCGGCTACGAATGAAAAATAACCGAAAAAGTCACTCATCGTGCCATGGTATTTATTCTTGGCATAAATACTTGTATTGGAAATAGGGCGAAGACTGTCATTATCCACGACCACACCCGAGAACTGAATCAGGATATGTTCTTTTTTCTTAACAACTTTTTTATCGGTTGTCTTTTTTGTTTGTCCGGCGGCACAAATGGCTGCCATACAAAAACAGATAAATAAGGTACGTTTCAAGAAGCTCATCAAAAGTCAAATTTCTCAAAGATACAAAGATTCTTTGCCGCGGAATGACAGTTGCCGCCTTAATAACTGACAAAAAGGCTAAATATTGTCCGGGGCGGGTTTTTCTATTAAAAAATACAAATCAATCATTATATTCCATGTATTAATAGTTACAGAAATAGAGGAAAAAGATCTTTTTAAGCAATCAATAGTTTTATTACTAAGTTGGGGCTGAAGCCCCGGTTTGTGGTGATTTGAATATTCCCCGCGCTAAAGCACGGGGTTACTGAAAAGGCTGACGATGCTAAAACCAGGGTTTTATTATTGTTTGAATGACTTTGCGATTAAGGGTTGGAGACTGAAAAGATGGATGGGGCTAAAGCCCCGGTTTGTGGTGATTTGAATGTTCCCCGCGCTAAAGCGCGGGGTTATTGAAAAGATTGTTGGGGCTAAAGCCCCGCTTGTATTGTTGTTTGGTTTACCCCGCGCTAAAGCGCGGGGTTATTGAAAAGATTGTTGGGGCTAAAGCCCCGCTTGTATTGTTGTTTGGTTTACCCCACGCTAAAGCGCGGGATTATTGAAAAGATTGTTGGGGCTAAAGCCCCGCTTGTATTGTTGTTTGGTTTACCCCACGCTAAAGCGCGGGGTTATTGAAAAGATTGTTGGGGCTAAAGCCCCGCTTGTATTGTTGTTTGGTTTACCCCGCGCTAAAGCGCAGGGTTATTGAAAAGATTGATAGGTTTAGGGACCCCGGCTTTTTTGTTGTTTGAATAACCCCACGCTTTAGCGTGGGGTAGCGAAATAATAGATAATAAAAGGGCTTTAGCCCTGAAATAGAAAACTAAGGAATAATATCATTTATGCAGCAACCGGCAAAGAACCTGCATTTAGCAAGTGTTAAAGAAGCGGATCCGGACAATTTTAGTTTTTCTTCAGCGTTTTTATGCATGTAAAACAGGCCGATAATAAACCTTTGCTTCCTTGAGCGGTCATAAAAGAGATTCTACAAGCTATGAAGCAGACCGATCCGAAAAAAATACAGCATTTATATTCCCGGGCGGCCTTTGGTATTTCCCTCCACGAGTTACATCAGAAAAAAGGGCATGATTTAGAGCACCTCGTTAATGAGTTGTTTGCTCAATCAGAGACTTATGCTCCCATTGATATCATTACCACGGATGAGCTGGAAGCGATGAAAGCGGTTGATAAGAAAGATCTGACTCAGGAAGAGAAGAAAAAGAGGAATGAAGAACGCCGTCGTTCTATGGAAGAGCTCAATCTGGGATGGATGGAGCGGTTGTGGACCCACCCTGCGAGGTTAAGAGAGCGCATGACATTTTTCTGGCATGGACATTTTGCCTGTCGTCTGGATGCTCCCTGGGATATGCAGGATCTGAATAATATTCATCGTAAATATGCGCTTGGCAGTTTCAGGGATTTATTAATGGCTGTTTCCAAAAGCCCTGCTATGCTGCAGTTTTTGAATAATCAGCAGAACCGGAAAATGCATCCCAATGAAAACTTTGCACGGGAAGTGATGGAGCTTTTTACGCTGGGCAGGGGCAATTATACGGAGAATGATATTAAAGAAGCTGCACGGGCATTTACGGGCTGGGGTTTTGATCCGTCAAACAAAAGCTTTGTGTTTCGTGAAAAGGCACATGATGAGGGAGACAAAACTGTTTTTGGAAAAACAGGAGCATTTAAAGGAGAAGATATCATCGATGCCTTGCTGGACAAGAAAGAAACAGCTGTATATATAAGTCGTAAGATCTATCGTTTCTTTGTCAATGATGAGGTAGATGTGCAACGGGTGGGTGAGATGGCTGATGTATTCTATAACAGCCATTATGATATAGGCGGGTTGATGAAATATGTTTTTTCTTCCGATTGGTTTTATGACTCCCGTAATATAGGTGCAAAAATAAAATCTCCGGTCGATCTTATTGTCGGTATTCACCGCCTGGTGCCGGTGACGTATGAAAATAAAGAAGGCTTACTGGTACTACAACGGGCTTTGGGCCAGGCCTTGTTTTATCCTCCCAATGTAAGTGGCTGGGCAGGAGGAAAAAACTGGATAGACAGCTCTTCGTTGATGTACCGTCTCAAAACACCTTCGATATTGCTGAACTATGGAATAATAGAAGTGGAGCCCAAGGAAGATATGCTGGATGACAAAGGAAAACAGATGATGGAACATAAGATGGAGGAGATGGCCAAACAACAAGGTAAGGGCCCGGTGTTGTCTAAGATTAAATCGCAACCCGATTGGGATGCGATACTGAAATCCATTTCCCATAAGATGACTCAGGAAGAACTCATCAGCGCTGTGCTACTTCCGGAAAAACTTTCCCCGGCTTTATTAAGTAATATACCCGCACTTACCGATAGCAATCATAAAGAGTTTATTCTGGAGTTGCTTTCCGCGCCGGAGTATCAGATGGGGTAAGAAAAAGTCAGAGTGAGAGCGGAGTGTGGGAGCGAAAAAAGCGGTAGTATGCAGCAGCAGGAGGCAAAAAAACAGAAGCACTAGGGAGGCGCAGGAGGCAGAAAGTGTGCAGATGCTTATCCCCCTTTGGAGGGGGCAGGGGGAGGAAAAGTCAGAGTGAGAGCGGAGAAAGAGAGCGAAAAAAGCGGCAGGAGGCAGCCCCTAAATCTTTAAATCATAATTCATAAATCTTAAATCCTTTTAAGATGAATCGCAGAAATTTCATAAAAACAGGCTCTCTTGCTTCCGGGGCATTCTTTTTGCCTTCGTTTCTGAAAGCATTTGAATACCGGCGGTTGCCTGCCGGAGGCAAAGTGCTGGTGGTGATACAGCTTGGAGGTGGCAATGACGGATTAAATACCGTCATCCCTTTTGAAAACGATTTATATTATAACAAAAGAAAAAGCCTTTCCATTCCTAAAACAGAGGTGTTGGGGCTTACTGATCAGCTGGGTTTGAATCCAGGATTAAAATCATTTAAGGATATTTATGATCAGGGATGGATGACGATCCTGAACAGTGTAGGATATCCCAATCCCGACCGGTCCCATTTTCGTTCCATGGATATATGGCAAAGTGCAAGCGACGCCAAAGAATACCTCAGTACAGGATGGATAGGACGTTATCTGGATTCGAGCTGTGCAGGATGTGATAAGGCTTATAATGCCATAGAGGTGGATGATACTTTATCGCTGGCCATGAAGGGGAATACCAAGAAGGCCATAGCAGTGCGCGATGTAAACCGCTTATATAAAACAACACGGGATCCGTTTTTTGAACAGGTAGCTAATGCTGCCAAGCCGGATATGCTTACCGAAGACAATCTGGGGTATCTGTACAAGACCATGATAGAGACTTATTCCAGCGCAGAATACATCAGCACGACTTCCAAAATTTATGAAAGCAAGGCCACGTATCCTGATTCCGGATTTTCGAAACAGTTGAAAATGATATCCGGACTGATCCAGTCGGGATTGCAAACAAAAGTCTATTATGTTTCCCTCGGAGGATTTGATACCCATGTAGGACAAAAAGGAACGCAGGAACGATTGCTTAAAACCTGGTCGGAAGGAGTGAGTGCATTTCTGAACGATCTGAAAACAGGAGGCAAACTGGATGATACGCTGGTGATGACCTTTTCCGAATTCGGGCGAAGGGTGGAACAGAATGCAAGCAATGGTACCGATCATGGTACGGCCAACAACCTCTTTTTGTTTGGAGGTAAGCTGAATAAAAAAGGTTTTTATAATGAAGCTCCTGATCTGAACGATCTGGATCAGGGAGATATTAAATACAAGATCGATTTCCGCAATGTATATGCCGATGTCATTAAGAATTGGCTGGATGTGGATGAGGAGAGCATTTTGAATCAGAAGTTTTCTCCACTCGGACTTATCTGAAAATTTTCTTCTGATTTCTGACTTCTTTCTTCTGATTTCTTATTTTCTGTTAATCTACGTTGACAAGAGAAGCATCCAGGTTCATTTGCTTATGGATGGGGCCTTCATTCTCCATCATTTCCTGTTCATAGGTCGCAATCCGGCGTATAATGATGATGCAAAAAGGAGCAGCCACCAATTGCAATATTTCACTGATAATGAGTGCCAGGGAATTATCGCGTAAGTTCTCGATAGAGCCTTGTCGCGTTGCATAAAAAGTAATGAATGTGCTGCAAATGCCATAGGCTACCCAGAATCCCCACCACCATCCCAGTAACTTGTCGGCAGAAGGTTTGTTAAATCGAGGGTTGTTTTGTTTTACACAAGATTCCGTGTTGTGGCTGATATCCTTCATGATATTGAAAGGGCCCCAAAAGTTATAGATTGGTATAAACCAGGCGCCGACAGCCATGCCTTCCGAACTTTCCAGATTGGGCGCCCCGATAACATGAAGGTTGTTATAGGCCCTGCGAAACCACAGGATAAAAAAGATGCCCGTACCCAGACGAATGATCAAGGACAATGTTCCGGTGGCCGACATGTAGTATACAACGCGTCTTAATGCTTCCGAATCTACATTGTTCGCCCAGTCGCATAACAACATATACTGCATACAAGCCACAATAAGAGACAGGATACAACTGCCAAAAGAAATCCAGAGCCAAATGATGGCATTTTTGGCCCGGCTTTTATTGTTTTTTACCCATTGCCCGTCTTCTTTGTAATCAAGAATAGTATCCATGGTTAGTCAGATTAAGGATGAGACTCCATCCGGCTTAAATTTATTGATAGTTCATCAAGATTCACGCGTACATGATCCGATGTTTCAATAGGGCAAAGCTGGTAATAATATGCTAAGCCAACCGAGCTGCAAAGCGACCAGTAGCAGAAGTTAGGATGGTGCTCGTTTATCAGTTCAAGTACTTGGGCATCAGCGGGAAGAAAGAATGTATTGGTCATATTGGCACCATGGCTGCTTATAAAAACGGCTATATCCTGCATGATTTCTATTTGCTGTATCAGACTCATTCCTTCAAAATAAACGGTTTCAAACCCTTTGCTTTCAAGTAGTGTAATAAGTTCCTGTTCATTGCTCACCCTTCTGCTTTTTTGTTTGCCACGGCTTACATAAATCTTTCTCTTCTTTGAAGTTGCTTTCACCGGTAAGGTATTTAGCATATGTTGACGTACCTTTTTAAGGATGGCGGGATGATGCCGTCCGCTGCCGGCGGCATATCCCATAATATTCATCTCTTTTACAAGGATGCGGCTTTTGTCGGGGATAAATTCAGGAGGTGTATCCTGGAATGCAGAGACAGAATCAATCACATAAGAGGGAGCATGTGCCGGAAGAAGTAAAGTATATTGCTCTTTCAGAAATTCATTGGCCATCCAGATACGGCACAAAGAGTCGATACACCAGTGGTAGTAATTGCCTTTTGACCAGAAATCATATACAAGAAGGTAGTTGCTTATTTCGGACTTTGGGATTTTATGATAAAGCAAACGTACCTGCAGGTTGTACAGTAATCCAAAGCGATAACGAAAGATCGGGTGGGGCAGGGCCGGGATAAAAGGCAGAATCCCTTTCAGCACAGCACCTTCGTGGGTGATGCTTACCCCATCCATTTTATACAGCTCCAGCTCCAGGGTTTCGTAGGTTCTCCAGGTGGTGAAAAGAGATTCGTGCAGTGGCTGGTAGTTGACAGGATAAGGCTGGATGATATGTTCCGGCTTGCCGTAATGCACAATGGTTTTGGCTCTGAAGGGTTTTATCACTTTTATCTGTTGCAGCAAATCGATGATACGGCCTATAAACCGGTTCAGATAATCCAGCAGCTTCAGATAAATTCTTACGGGCAGGCTATTCATGGCTTTGTTGCAAACGAATTCAAAACAAATGTAATATTTGATAGACCGCAGATTATCATGATGATCATGATTTTTGCTGATTATTTAGGATCATAAAATCATAATTTATTATCACTAGCGTTGCGTCTTTATAAATTGATCTTCAATTGTATATCATTTGTTTAGTTCATTTGATGATTCAGATCAAATAACCCCGTGCTTCAGCACGGGGTAGAAAAAAACGAGACATTGGGCTTTAGCCCTGATTAAGATTGGATGTCAGGGCTAAAGCCCGGTTGTTATTTGAGTTTTAACACCCACGCTAAAGCGTGGGGTTAGGCTAAACGGACAGGGTATATTTCGAGTACATCATTAACTGCTCGTTTTAGTAATCAAGGGCTTAGAGAGAAGGTGTCATGAATTAATTCAAATCGCTGTCAACACCATGTTGGTTGAAACAATGAACTATCAAGACTTTCAAAGAACTTTACCTAAAAACAACGCAACGCTAGTGATTTATCATGATTATCATGAAAATCAGTGGTCTATTACGTTAGGGAATTAATGATCATGGCATTATAAAATTCAATTTCAGGGAAGAAGTGTTTTGTGCTTCATCCACCGCTTTTACTTCCAGCACATGTGTTCCGGCCGCTATGCCTTCCTCTGCCGGATTGATGGTAAACAGATTTTGTTTGGGTTCATATTCCATCAGTATCCAATGTCCGTCTACCGCCGCCCCGTAATGATGTATCCCGCTCAGATTATCACTTATCTGGAGGCGAATGGCTTTCCCTTTTCCAAGTGTTGCGGCATTAGGTCCTGCAGGCAAGGGATACAGAAGAGCCAGGGCAGGAGGTACCCGGTCGGCGACAACGGTATATTTTCCCAGTTCTTTGCTTTGGGTGGTGATCCATCCGTCTTTCCATTGTCCCCCTTGCCAACTTAGCTTACCGCTCTTTTCCACCTTCACGATTCCAAGATGAGGGATAGAGGCCGCATCGGTTTCGTTTGTTTTCATGCTCACTGTCATGCTGCTGCGCAAAGGGGTGTATTCATCCAGGATCTGAACCACGGGTCCCTGAGCTCCCGAAATAGAAGCGGGAGTTGTAGTGGCATAGGACGGATAATCATCATAAAGCGCGTTGGCCGGAATATCAATTCTATAATTGCTTTCCTTAACCGTCAGGTCCGAATGGCAGGAGTAGAGAGCATCCGTATGATGGGTCTCATCCAGTTTGCCGCTTGTTAATTCGAGTGAAACAGAGGAGGTATTCCCTTTCAGATCTTTGACAAGAAATTGCACCTCATGTTTTTTGCCGTTGTTTTGTATGGCCACCCTTCCGCTGTCTGTTACCTCTTTATAAATGCCGCAATGATTGTTTTTGAGAATAAAGCAGCGTTGTATGTTCGATCCGGTCTTTTTCTTTTCGGCATAATCGAGGTGTGCATCCACATCCCTTGTTTCATCAAAACAGATCACATTCATTTCCGAATAAAAAATCCGTTTTGAGTCATAAAGCACTTCTACTGAGTACACCTGATTTTCGCCGGTGCTCTTATTATCCTTATCGGTTGTTTCAATGCCAAATTCAATGGTGCCGGAAGCGGTTAGTCCCGCAGGGCTGGATGCTTTGTATAGTCCATTCTTTCCTGTTACCGGAATTTTAAGCGATGTGTGTTTTCCATTTACCAGGCTTAAATCCCAAACGGGATAAATCATGACTTGTTTTATTTTCGGTTTAATGGTATCCGGTATTTCCAGCCCAAAGAGAAGCGGGTTGATTGGGCATTCGGTTTTCTCGTTCCGTATTTCAAAATG
>Ga0210396_10002439_pt1 | contig 19020 bp, 14 predicted proteins | sample IncBWH17OmetaG_FD_155466 | JGI IMG/M metagenome (GOLD analysis project Ga0210396, IMG submission 155466) | Forest soil microbial communities from Barre Woods Harvard Forest LTER site, Petersham, Massachusetts, United States - Inc-BW-H-17-O ... | reverse complement strand
CCGCGAATCGGCCTCATCTTAAGAGGTTTGGGGAATGCCAGCAATCACAGCCGGTTGCGTCCGATTGTCCGTCGCACTCGACAGGGCATGGGTTGCGGCGAAGCATCGCGCACCTCGGCCGTTGGCAAAACCGCTGCAAGAACGACACTGCCAAGTCCTCGACGGTTCGCCGCACGCCCCGATATACTTTGATACTTTGCGGACGACGCGCGTTTGCTTGAGGCAACGCGTTCCGCCACGCACATTCGTCGAAACACAGCTCCGGATCGAGTTGATGAAAATCTTGGTGGTGGGCAATGGAGGCCGGGAACACGTGCTGGTTTACAAGCTAGCGCAGTCTCCCACAGTGACGCGGATCTACTGCGCGCCGGGAAACGCCGGCACGGCCGACGAACCGAATACCGAAAATCTCGACATTCGGGCCACCGACACGGCCCGCCTGCTCAAGTTCTGCAAGGCCGAACAAATCGACCTGGCCGTGATTGGCCCCGAGGCGCCGCTGGTGCAGGGAATGGTCGACGCCTTCCAGGTCGCCAACGTGCCCGTCTTCGGTCCGACCAAGGCCGCCTCGGTCCTCGAGGCGAGCAAGTCGCACGCTAAGGAAATCATGCGCCTGGCGAACGTGCCGACGGCCGACTACGCCGTCTTCGACGATCCCGTCGCGGCGGCCGCCCACGTCGACGAACGCAGCGAACGGCCGCTCGTGGTCAAAGCGGACGGCTTGGCCGCGGGCAAGGGGGTGATCGTCTGCCCGAATCGGCAGGACGCGCTCGCCGCCATTCGTCACGCGATGGTCGACCTGGCATTCGGCGACGCGGGCAAGCGAATCGTGATCGAAGAAGCTCTCGTCGGCGAAGAAGCGAGCATTTTGGCCATCGTCGACGGCAACACCATCCTGCCGCTCGAGCCCGCGCAGGATCACAAGGCCGCTTACGACGACGACCAAGGGCCCAATACGGGCGGGATGGGGGCCTATTCGCCGACTCCGCTGGTCACGCCGACCCTGCTCGACGACGTCATCGAAAAAGTGCTTGTGCCCATCGTCCATACGATGCGTCGCGAGGACGAGCCGTTCCAGGGCATTTTGTACGCTGGGCTAATGATCACCTCGCAAGGCCCCAAAGTGCTCGAGTTCAACGTCCGCTTCGGCGACCCCGAGGCGCAACCCGTTTTGATGCGATTGAAGTCGGACCTCGCCCAGGTGCTGTTGGCCGCGGCCGAGGGACGGCTCAAAAAGCTGCCGCCGCTCGAGTGGGACCCGCGCCCCGCGGTCTGCGTGGTGATGGCGTCGAACGGTTATCCCGGAGAGTTCAAAAAGGGGTTCCCGATCCGCGGGCTGGCGGAAGCCGGTCGCGTGCCCGACGTCAAGGTCTTCCACGCGGGCACGACGCGCCTGGGCGACCAGGTCGTCACCGACGGCGGCCGGGTGCTGGGAGTGACGGCGGTCGGCGACACGATTGCCGACGCCAAGCTCCGCGCCTACCAGGCGGTGAAGTGCATCCGCTGGGAGGGCGCCTGGTGTCGCAAAGACATTTCCGATAAAGCCCGCCGCACGGCGAGCGCCTAGCGATGGCGTCTCTCTCGCCGATCGTCGTCCGCTGCGACCACCCTCGCCCCATTCCGATGGGGAGAGGGCAGGGGTGAGCGGGGTGTTCGAACCCGCGCGCCGGACCGCTCACCATCTCCGCGCCAATTCACGCCCGTCCCGTCGCCAGCGCCCCGCTCGCCTGCGACAAAACCGCCGTCAGCTGCTCGAGCGAGGTCGGCTTCGTCAGATGAAAATCGATCCCCGCTTCGCGAGACCGGCGGCGATCTTCGTCCGTGCCGTAGCCCGTCAGCGCAATCAGCACGGGAGTTTCCACGCCGTCGAGCGCGCGGATGCGTCGCGCGACTTCATATCCGTTCATGCGAGGCATGGCGACATCCAGGAACACGACTTCGGGCTTTACGTCGCGGACCCGCTCGAGCGCCGTTGGACCGTCGTGGGTAATCGTCACCTCCTGTCCAATGGCGCGGAGGATGCGCGCGAGCGTCGTCCCCGAATCGTACATGTCGTCGACCACCAGAATCCGCCGCCGGGGCAACTCGGCGGGCACAGCGTTCAGGGAGGGCTCGAACGCGCGCTCGTCTCCGGGGCCGGCCGGCAGCATGATGACGAACTCGCTTCCCTGTCCCAGACCAGCGCTCCGCGCCTCGATCGAGCCCCCGCTCATTTCGATCAAGCGTTTGGCCAACGTCAGGCCGATTCCCAAGCCTCCCTGTGAACGGTCGAGGGTCTGATCGACTTGCTCGAACATCTCGAAGATACTCGTCAGCTTCTCGGCCGGAATGCCGCAGCCCGTATCGCGAACCGAAACCACCACGCGATCGTTATCCCTCTTCACACCGATCGCGATTTGGCCCCCTTCCGGCGTGTACTTGGCCGCGTTGTGCAGCACGTTGCCGATCACCTGCGAGACGCGTGTCGCGTCGGCGTTGACGTAGACCGGTTCCTCCGGAAGCGCGACCTCCAGGCGCTGCTTGTGCGCGGTGATCACCGGCTGCACGGATTCGACGGCGGTGCGCACAAGGGTGCCAATCTCAACCTGGTTGGCCCGGAGCGAGATTTTCCCGCGGCTGATCCGCGAAACGTCGAGCAGATCGTCGATCAACCGGGTCATCTGCCGAATTTGACGCTGCATCATCGCGCGGAGCTCTTGCAGCTGCTCCGGGTTTTCCTGCACCATGCCCCAAACTTCCAACGCGTTGCTCAGCGGAGCCAACGGATTGCGCAGCTCGTGGGCTAACGTCGCCAGGAACAAGTCTTTGCGACGATCGGCCTCGCGTAATTGCTCGACCAGGTAGAGCCGCTCCTGCGCCACGGCCAGCCGCTCGCTCATCTCGCGTTCGAGCTGGCGTTGACGCTCGGCAACCCGCCCCCAGGCCCGTTGCAATCCTTCGCACAGCAAGCCGACGGCTAAGCCGCTAAGGCCGTAAACCATCATCCGCATCGTGTCGCTGCCGGAGGGGAGCGTGAACGAGTGCTTGGGGTTGGTGAAGAAAAACCGCTCGTTTGCCAGACAAATGAGGGTCGTCAGGATCGACGGTTTCCAACCACCGATCAGGCCGGCCAGCAACACGACCAGCAGAAAGGCGAGCGACGTGAAGAATCCGCGCAGGGGGGTGTCGGTGCTGTAGCGCATCGCGAAGACAAGCGCCGACCCGAGAATTGCGATCAGGTACCCCCAGGCAGGATACCGGCGCGTCATCAGCATAAGCAGATTGTCCCGCTACTCCGGCCAAAAGCCTGTGCCCGCAATTTCTTGTGGCACTCGGCTTAATCGTAAACCCCCCAATGCAGCCTGTCGAGAACGCTTTGACCGGTGCCCCGGCACGCATCGCGGACTGGACTCCGAAGGGGTTTCAGGCGGACCGCGCGCGTCCGCGATCGAATCCCATCTGGAAGACGATTGACCGTCGCCAACCCCACCCGGGGAGGTGACGGGCAAGCGTCGCGGCGGGCGAATCGATGCGGCCGGAACGTGTTTTGCAACCGTCACTAAGAAGCGTTTTCGCAAAATTACCGTTTTCGAGAAAGAACGGAGAGCTTTCCATGAATCTGTTTACCAGTCTCGAATTCAACTCGCTCGAGGACCTGTTCATCGAGCAAATTGAAGACCTTTACGATGCCGAGAAACGCCTGACCGAGGCGCTTCCCAAGATGGCGGATGTGGCTCATTCACCCGATTTGCGGAGTGCGTTTCAGACGCACCTGCGGGAGACCGAAGGGCATGTTGTTCGGTTGGAGCGCATCTTCCAGAAGCTGGGACGCAGCCCCGAGCGCGAAACGTGCGCTGCGATGAAGGGCCTGATCGCCGAAGGCGAGCAGATGATCGGGGCGAAGGGCGATCCGAACGTTAAGGACGCCGCGCTCATCGCGGCCGCCCAGCGGGTCGAGCACTATGAAATGGCCGCTTACGGGACGGCCCGGACCTTCGCCCGCCAGCTCGGCCGCGAAGCCATCGCCAACGAGCTGCAAGAAACGCTCGACGAAGAGGGGAACGCGGACAAGATCCTCACCGAAATCGCCGAGAGCGTCGTCAACGTCAGGGCGCCTCAGGCCTGAAAACCAGGCGTGGAGAAAACAGATACGCGTCGCCGGTCGCGTTTCCGGGGAATTGCAGTCCGGAAACGCGGCTGGCGCTAACGCGCGTACAAACCGATCCAATGAGGTAGTTTCCCATGGCTAAGTACGGGTCCAAGGCAAAATCCGAAGTCAAAAATGCTCTTCATCGGAAGAAAAAGGGAACGCTCACAAGCGGGAAATCGCACAAGCGCGTAGAGAGCCGCAAACAGGCGATCGCCATCGGCCTGTCGAAAGCGCGCAAAAAGGGAGCGAAAGTCCCGCGGAAGAAGTAGCAAGGCCCCGGTCAAACCGCCTCAATACCCGGCGGTCAATATGCGACGGCCGCTCCGTCTTTGCGGGCTTCGGTCCCGCCGTGCAACGTGCCGTGCTGGTGGTCGATCAGGATGCCTTCGTAGCCGGCGCCGCTGCCGCCGCGGACGACGTGGTGGCCTCGCTTGACCAGTTCGTCGAAGGTGGCCTGCGGAATGCCGCTTTCGACAGTGACCTTGCCCCCGGCCAGATCCATCTTGCCTCCGCTGGGGGACTGCGAGCCCGAGTGGCTGGTGCGTCCCGCATCTCCTGCGGCCTGCACATCCAGACCAAAATCGATGAGGTTGACGAGAACCTGCACCTGCCCTTGCGGCTGCAGGTCGCCCCCCATCACGCCGAAGCAAAGCCACGGCTTGCCGTCTTTCGTGACGAAGGCGGGAATGATCGTGTGAAAGGGACGCTTGTGGGGCTCGAGCGCGTTCCAGCTCTCTCCGTCGAGCGAAAAGCCGGAGCCGCGATTCTGCATCACGAAACCGACGTGACCGGGCACGATCCGCGAGCCGAAGTGGGCCGAATTGCTCTGAATCAGCGAGCAGCAATTCCGGTCCTTGTCCACGACGCAAAGCAACGTCGTGTCGTGGCCGGCAGCGAGTAGAGGATCGCCCGCGGCGACGGATGTGGCCGCGTGCTGCGGGTCGATCAGCTTGCGGCGCTTTTCCGCGTAGGCCTTGGATCAGCTCGGCGACGGGCAGCTTGTGAAACGCGGGGTCGGCGAAATACTTCGCCCGATCCGCGTAGGCCAGCTTCTTGGCTTCGATGAACAGATGCAGATAGTCGGGACTGTGACGACCCATCGAGCGCAGATCATAGCCCTCGAGCAGATTGAGCATCTCCAAGACGGCGATCCCCTGGCCGTTGGGCGGAAGCTCCCACACGTCGTAGCCGCGGTAGTTGGTCGAGACCGGCTCGACCCACTCGGACGTATGGTCGGCGAAATCCTTCAAGTCGAAAAACCCGTTGCGCTCCCGGCTGGCGGCGACGATTTGTTCCGCGATCGGACCGCGATAAAACGCGTCGCGACCCCGTTGGGCGATCAGCCGATAGTTCGTGGCCAACTCGGGATTCTGGAACACCTCGCCGATTTCGGGTGGCTGCCCCTTGGGACAATAGGTGGCGGTCATGCTCGGGTCGCGGCCGGGACGTGGCCAGCCGCGGTCGATGATCTCGCTGACCGGGAATCCTTCTTCCGCGTATTTGATGGCCGGCGCCAAAAGCTGCGCCAAAGTCATCGTCCCGAATCGCTGCCGCAGCTGATCCCAACCATCGACGCAGCCGGGAACGGTCCACGAGTAAACGCCGCTGAGTCCGCGGACTCCGCGCTGGCGCAGGGCCCCGCGAGTCATGGCGTAAGGACTGCGGCCGCTGGCGTTAAGTCCGTAAAGTTTTTTGGTCTTGGCGTCCCAGTAAATGCAGAAGAGGTCGCCTCCCAAGCCGCACGAGCCCGGTTCCACGAGGCCGAGCATCGCATTGGTGGCGATGGCCGCATCGGCCGCGGTTCCGCCTTCCTTGAGGACGTCGAGGCCAACCTCGGCTGCCAGCGGTTGCGCGCAGCACACGATGCCATGTCGGGCGACCGTAGCCGAGCGGCTCTGATGCGGATTCTTCGTGGGGCGATCGTACTCGCCGGTTCCCTGCGCTCTCAGTCGGCCGCTCGAGGCGCTCTCGAACAGCACGACCGCAACGACCAACGCGACATGTGAGACGAAGGCACGAAAAAACTTCCGCATGCCGGGCTCCCTTAGCTCCAGATGCTCGCTGCCCCAAGGACGTCCATGCTACAGCAGTTTTTTGCCAGTTTCCACGAGCGTCGAGCCTCGGCCGTTTGCTCAGGAGGCATCAGGACTGAGTGGCTCGACTCGCGAGAGAACTCCCTTCTCCCGTGTCGATTGGCTGTGTGACCAAGTGACCACCACTGTAGTTTTTGGCGCGAGCCGGCAGTCTGGACAATCGCCGCGGGAAGAACTATCAACAAATGGGACTCTTCAAGGATTTCACATGCCGAACTCCGAGCAATTCCCCCAAGAAGTTCCCGTGGTTGTGATTGGCGGCGGGCCCGCCGGCTCGACCGTTTCGACTCTGGTCGCCCAGCAAGGGCATCGCGTCGTCCTGCTCGAGCGCGACCATTTTCCCCGATTTCATATCGGCGAGTCGCTGATTCCCGAAACGTATTGGGTCCTCAAGCGGCTCAACATGCTCGACAAGATGAAGCAGAGCCACTTCGTCAAGAAGCATAGCGTGCAGTTCGTGGGGCAGAGCGGCCGGCTGTCGGAGCCGTTCTATTTCCTCGATCATAAGCCGCACGAATGCTCGCAGACCTGGCAGGTGCTGCGGAGCGAGTTCGACAAAATGATGCTCGACAACGCCCGCGAGCATGGCGTCGAAGTGCATGAAGGCGTCCGCGTGCTGGAAGTGCTCTTCGAGGGGCAGAAGGCTGTCGGCGTAAAATTCTCCACGGAAGACGGCACCGTCAGCGAGATCCGCGCTCGCGTTGTCGTCGATGCCAGTGGCCAATCAACGATGATCGCCGGCCGGCTGGGTCTGCGCGAGTGGGACACGAGCCTGAGGAAGGGGGCCGTCTGGACGTATTGGAAAGGGGCCTACCGTGATATCGGACGCGACGAAGGAGCGACCATCGTCCTGCAGACGAAGGGCAAAAAGGGATGGTTCTGGTATATCCCCCTGCACAACGATGTGGTGAGCGTCGGCATCGTCGCCCCGTTTGAAGAGCTTTTCAAAAACCGTGACGCCGAGCACGAAGCGGTTTATTTCGAGCAGGTCGAGCTCTGTCCGGAAATCAAACGGCGGATTTCCATGGGCACGCGCTGCGACATTTTTCGCGTCGCCAAGGAATACTCGTACCGTGCCCGCGAAGCGGCCGGCGACGGCTGGGTCTGCGTGGGAGATGCTTTCGGCTTCCTCGATCCGCTGTATTCGTCCGGCGTGCTATTGGCCCTCAAATCGGGAGAGCTGGCGGCCGACGCCATCTGCGAGGGGCTCGACCGGAACGACATCTCGGGCGCCCAACTCGGCAAGTGGGCGACCGATTTCAAGAGCGGAATGGACCGCATGCGGAAGCTCGTCGTCGAATACTACGAGGGCTTCAGCTTCGGCCGGTTCGTCAAACGCAATCCGGCCGAGAAGGGGAATCTGACGGATCTGCTGATCGGCGACCTCTTCAAAGATCGGTTCTTCGACGAAACGTTCCGCCTGCTGGACGAAATGAAGGCCGAGACCCCGGCCACGTGAGTCGCGTACAGCCGCGTTTCGCGATGGCAACATTTCGCTTTTGCCTGCCCAACCGATCCAATTCGTGCGGTGTCAGGATGATTCGTCCGGACGCCGGCGTTCGCCAGCCGGGCGACGATCAAACCACTCTGCGACCCTGTTACGATCGATGGACTGTCCGGCTCGCCCGGAGTCGAGGCGCATTCTTCGCCGAATGCGACGCCCCGGACGCAACTCCTGCGAAAGTCCACCATGATCGCAGCCGCCACTGATTCGGCTCCCTCGACCAGTCCCGCGCCTGACTCCCGCCCCAAAGCGACGAATCCGCCTCCCTGGTGGCAACTGATGATCTGGGCTGGCTCCGGCTTTCCCGCCTGGATCCGGCTGTTGGCCCGCAACGGTTTTCGCATCCACTGGACGGTCCTGCACGTGGTCACCTACGTGACCATCGTCAGCCTGGGGCACACGCTGCTCCGCGGCCTGCAGAACTTGGTCTACGGACGCCGGATCGCTAACACGCCGATTGACCAGCCGCCCATCTTCATCCTGGGCCACTGGCGGACTGGCACGACCTTGCTGCACGAGTTCCTCGCGCTCGACGAGCGGCACGTCGGCCCCAGCACGTACGAGTGCATGGAGCCCAATCACTTCCTGCTGACCGAAGGGCTCGTGAGCCGCTGGATGCCGTTCTTCTCCCTGTCAGTGCGGCCGATGGACAACATGGCGGCCGGCTTCGACCGTCCGCAAGAAGACGAGTTCGCCCTGTGCAACCTGGGCCTGCCGTCTCCCTATCTCACCGTCGCCTTTCCCAACAATCCGCCGCAGTACGAGGAATATCTCGACCTCGAAGGCATCCCGCCGCGGGCGCTGGCCCGGTGGAAGCGGGTGTTTCGGCGGTTTCTCCAGGAATTGACGTACAAGCATCACAAGCGGCTCGTGCTCAAATCGCCCACGCACAGCTGCCGCGTCAAAACGCTCTTGGAGCTTTTCCCAGACGCCCGCTTTGTGCACATCGTCCGCGATCCGTACGTCGTCTTCCCGTCGACGGTCAACCTTTGGAAATCGCTCTATATTACGTTCGGCCTGCAGCGGCCGACCTTCCAGGGGCTCGAGGAACACGTCTACAAAACGTTCAATCGCGTCTACGACAAGATCGAAGAGGGGAAGGGGCTGATTGACTTCGACCGCTTCTACGAACTGCGGTACGAAGACCTGGTCGGCGACCCCGTCGGCCAGATGGCGACGCTCTACGACCACCTCGGCCTGGGAGGTTTCGAGCAAGTCCTGCCGAAACTGCAGGCGCACGTTGCGAACAACGCCGGCTATAAAACCAATCGCTACCAGCTCGGCGATGAGCAGCGGGCCGAAATCACGCGGCGGTGGGGATCGGTGATCCGGCTATACGGGTACGAACCGCAGCCGGCGCCTGCTCCAAATGCTCCTGCCGCCGCCGCGCCAACCCAGGCCCCCCCGCGCCCGACCGCCTCGGTGCGAACATCGGCAAATCACAGGGCTGAGTCGGGTACCGACTGAGCGAGTGTCCCGCCCGTGAGCGTTACGTCGTCGCGGGCTGCTTCACGCAGACGACGTTGCCGTCCGTGTCGCGAATCTTGATCAGATGACCGACCGTCGGGATTTCGCACTTGGGCATGATGATCGTCCCGCCGTGCTTCTCGACGGCCGCAGCAGTCGCGTCGATATCATTCGTGTCGATCGTGCACTCAAAGCCGGTCAACCGCTGCCCCGACACCAGCTCGTGGCGCTTCTGCAATGCGCCCGGCACTCCTGGCTCCCGCTTGTCGCCGGTCTCGATCAAGAGAAATCCCGGCGGGCCCCAGGGAGTGAACTTCCAGCCAAAGACCCTTTCGTAGAACCGCTGCGCCTTGGGCAAGTCCTCAGCATGAATGGCAAAGAACGCGAGGTTATGGGACATGGGTTCTGATCTCCGAGAATGATGAAAAGACGCTGATTTTGCTTCGACGCGGGCCAATCTTAGTGTTTGTGCGGCAGGCGTATCTCTCGCTAAAATGTCAACAAATGTCGAAAAAGCGTCACACATCGAAACGACAACCAAGCCGCGGTCCGGCCGACGGGATCCTGGTTCGCAGTTATGTCGTGCGACATACGGAGAACTATGCGATCCCGCCGCACGCGCATGACTGGCATCAGCTGATTTATGCGACGGAGGGGGTGATGTGGGTGAAGACCGCCGAGGGAGACTGGGTGGTGCCTCCCAGCCGGGCGGTCTGGGTGCCGGCCGGCATCGAGCACGGAATTGAAATGACCGGGACGGTGCTCGTGCAGACCCTTTATCTGTCCACGCATGTTTCTGACAAGCTGCCCAAGCGGTGCTGCGCGGTGAATGTTTCGCCGTTCCTGCGGGAGCTGATCCGCCACACGGTCACGCTCGGTTACTTAAGCACCAAGGATCCGGTGCGTGCGCGGCTGGTCGGCGTGCTACTCGATCAGCTCCGCGTGCTGCCGACGATTCCTTTACAACTTCCGTGGCCGGCGGACGAACGGGCCCAGCGCGCCGCCGCCTGGGTCCGCCAACATCTGGACGATCCCGACTCAACGCACCTGGTAGCCCGCCGGGCGGCCCTCAGCGTCCGCACGCTCGAGCGTCTGTTTCAAAAGGAAACCGGGCTGACGTTCGGCCGTTGGCGGCAACAACTGCGACTGCTGCAAGCCCTGCGACTCTTGGCAGCCGGCCGCCCTGTCACGACTGTCGCCCTCGACGTCGGCTACGAAAGCGCGAGCGCCTTCATCGTGATGTTCAAACGGACGCTGGGCGTCACGCCGCACCGCTACTTCGCCGCCAGTGCCGTCGAACCGGCGCGGCGCTAGCGCGGATCAGCGATCACTGCGAGCTGAAAAACGAGCCGCCCGTAGCGCACGGGAGGACCAAAACTAGGTCATCACCTTCAGGAACGCCGCTTGGAATTTGTCCATTTGTTCCGGCGTGCCGATGGAAATGCGGCAGTGAGTGGGCCAGCTCGGCCAGGTGCGGCCGATGAAAATCTTTTCTTTTCGCATGGCGGCGGCCACACGTTCGCCCGGCTGCTTCACGTCGACCATGAAGTGATTCGACACCGACGGCACGTACGAAAAACCGTGCTTGTCGAGGAACTTGAAGACCTCGGCACGCGTGTCGGCGATGATTTTCCGCCGCGTCGGCACCAGTTCCGGCTGCTGCAGGCTGGCCATCGCCGCCGAAACGCCCGTCGTCGCCATGATCCCCTGGCTATAGCGGCTCAGGCGATCGAGCACGTCCTGCTGCCCGAAGGCCGCCCCGGCTCGCAGCCCGGCCAGGCCATAGATCTTGGAGAAGGTGCGGAGAATGATCACCGGCTTGCCCGCCGCCACCAGGTCTGATCGCATCTTGCAGCCGGCGATGTGCACGTACGCCTCGTCCAACAGCAGGATCGCGCCGGCCGGCATATGGTCGACCAGCCAATCGAGGTCTTTGTCGGGCGTGAGCGTGCCGGTCGGGTTGTTTGGATTACAGATGTAAAGCAGGCCGGCGTTCGGATCGATGGACGCCATCGCCCGCACGTCGTGCGCGTAGGTTTTCGTCAGCGGCACCCGATGCACCTTGGCACCGATGAACCGTGCGGCCCCTTCGCCCGCCTCGTAGCCCGGGTTTCCGGTGACAAAACTCTTTCGGGGGCCTGTGTGGGCGATCACTGCCTGGGTCAGCGGAGGACTCGACCCGGCGAAGACCTGCACCTGCTCGGGCGCGAGGTTCTCTTGTTGCGCCAGGAGCTCGCGACACTGGGCGGTCAGCTCGAAATGGTAGCGGCCCCCCTCCTTGAGGAAGCCGGTCGCTGCTTCGACCGCTTGCGGGCAGGGTCCCAGCGGATTTTCGTTGGCGTTGATCAAGATCGCGTCGGGCGGCACTTCGTTACCGAACGACGACAACTGGGCCAGCGCTGCCTCGCCGAAGAACGGCATGCTCGCGGCCGCACCCATCAACGAGGTGACTTTAAAGAAGTCTCGCCGCGAAAAACCGCGTGCCAACAATTCGCTCTCTCGCTCCGGCCCAAGGATCTGCTGCATCTCAACTCCTCACGTGGAAATACGGGAGATTCCAGCCAACTTTGCCTCGGTACCGCCAGCGCCGGCGCACCTCGGAGCCCAGTATATCGTCTCGGCACTGTCAAAGCGCCATTGCCGATCCGGCGTCCGGCCGGCGTTTGCGCCCCCGGGCGAACCGTCTCTGCCGATGCAGTTGGAGCCGGCAATTGTCTAAGTTTTCTGCCGCCGCGCCTCTTCGTCGAAGCGACGAACGGGGCAGGGAAACCATTCCTCGCTCAGCCGCTTCGACATGCACAACACGCTCGTCGCCGCCGGCCCCGACTTCAAGTCGCACTTCGTCGATGAGCGGCCGACCGGCAACGCGGACGTCGCTCCCACCATCCGGCATCTCTTGGGCTTCCCGACCGACCACCTCGACGGCCGAGTGTTCGGCGAAGCGCTCACGAAAGGCCACGCGCCGAGCGAACCGAAACCCAGACCATGCGGGCCGCGCACGACGTCGACGGCACGCACTGGTAGCAGTACCTCACCATCTCGCGCGTCGGCAACCGCGTTTACTATGACGACGGCAACCGCGGCTCCGGCCCCGAGGCACACCCCGCTCGCTAGTCTTTCGTCTCAGGGCGAGCTGGGCTGCACCGAGCGATGATGGAATCATTCACCGCCATCACCTTTCCCAAGCCGACAGCTCCGCTGTCGGTTCCCAAACCGACGGCAAGCTTGCGATCGCTCACTTCTTCGCGTGCGAACGGGGCGCCGATCCACTCCCGATCTTGCTGATCAGCGTCGGCACATTCGGCAATCCGCTGGCCTCGACGCTCACGGTCAGGCAGTTCGGCGCTTCGTCCGTTACGATCGAGACGCGTAAGTCCTTCAATGCCGCGGTCACCAGATCCATCTCGGGCTTGCTCTCTCCGCCGGAGAAACTGCGGACGATCTGCATCACACGACCGGCGTCGACGAGCACGGCCTTGCTGCTGGTCTTCGTGAGCCGGGTCAGCAACTTGCTGTAGGCCTCGTCCGTCAGGATGGAGTCCTTGCCTCCGCTCGCCCGGAGGGCGGCGCTGGCCGCCTCGTGCGTACCCACGATCAAGGCTCGATCCGCGGCCCGCACCACGACGATCGGCGGCATCCCCGTGAACTGATATTGTTCCCCGCGAATTCCCTCGATCGTCACGTCGCGGGGCGGCGAGTGGTGTACTCCTACCATCGCCACGATCCCGAGAATCTGATTCCAGATCGCCTCGCTCTTGGCCGCATCCTTCACGGCGAAGACGGCCGCCATCTCCGGAACGTGCGCGTGCCCGCCCTCGGACTTTGCGATCGTGGGCAGCACGAAGAAGGCGACTTCCTCGACGTTGGCAAAGATCTCCCGCCCCAAGTCCATGCCCGTCACTTCGACGGGTCCTGGCGACGACGACTTGGCGGCCTGTGGCGGCGTCGCCGGATTCAACCCGACGAGCACAACCCCCGCAGTCCCGCGCGGCACCGCTTTGAGCGAGCGACCGTCAAAGGGCGCCGTGCGAATCAGGTTGTATGCCACGTTGTGGTGCCCGGGCAGCAGGTTCATCCGAGCAACGACCTGCACGCTGCTGTCCGTCACGCCCACGCTCAAAGTAAGCGACTCGAGGTGCTCCAAATCGAGGAGCCCCGCAACCATGCCCGCCTCGTTCCCCTTCATGAAGGACCGCAGCCGACGCGCCGTCTCGCGCCCGTCGACGTAGGCAAACAGCACCCCGTTGCGGCGTTCGGCTTCGTGCGCCTTGAACGCCGGTCGCGTCGCCAGCCCTTCGGCCTTCGGATTGCCCAGTCGCTCGACGGTCGCGGCCACGGCTTCGCGATTCGTTCCGGCGATCAACAGCCGCGCAGTGACCGTGATCCAGAAGTGATGCGGACCATTCTCGAACCGATACGTCTTGAAGCCGCCGATCGGTCTGTCCGGCTGAACCAACTGCACGGCGGTTTCCAGTAAGCCGCGCACTAGGTCGCAGTCGCCCGGATGGACCACCAGCACGCCTTCCGGCATGTTCTTCAGATGCTCGTCCAATCCCGTAATCGCCAGCGCCGCGCCGCGAAACTTTTTCAGTTCCGCCACGAGGGCCGGGCTCAGCGTGAAATTGGCGGGGAAGACCAAACCGTTGCCGAGCGGGATGCCCGCGGCACCTTGTCCGTCGGTCGCGGCCGGCTCGGCGCCGGGCTCGCGGATCAGCCCCATCATCTTGGCCAGGCGGGCCAGCTGGTCGCCCGGCCGGTTGAGTTCGAGATAGGCGATCGCGTCCGACGGCATCAGCCGGGCCAAATCGGCCGCGGCCAAATCTTCGCGACACTGGGCCAGCCGGGTCTCGGCCTCGTGTCGCAGCCCCGCCGGCGCGGCCGAATCGGACGCGACCCGCTCAAAAGCCGCGGCCGCCCCGGCCAGGTCCCCCTCGTGGACCTGCAGGTAGAACCCCTTTTGAACCAGGTCGGCCGCATCCTCGGCCCGAGCCGCGACCGACGCCACCGAAACCAGCAATCCGCAGAGGGCCACCCGTCGCGCGAGCAAGTTCAACGTCATTCAACTGCCTCGTGGTGCACGCCGTTTCGAAACGAAGAGGCCGGGCGACTCCCGCCGAACCGCCGGCGGTCACTGATTCGCCGGCAGGGGCTGGATATTAGCGGGAATTCCAAATCGGCCGAATTTCCCGCGTCAAAATCTCGCCCGGGCAGATTTCTTTAGGGCACACTCTTCTGGGACATTGACGGAACGCGCGAGGTGGGGGGCTGTCGAGAAGTGAAACGTTGAAAGGAGTTTGCGGCGGCGAGAAATCAACCCGCGTCCGCGCGACCAAAGTAATGCTCTTCGACAGGCTCAGGGCATTCGACTCGCTGCTTCGATGGGTCGCAAGCCCATAACAAAGTACGCTCGCTTATCATGAGCGAGCGTGGCGGGTCGTGCAGTTGCGCACGCCAGCGGCGCTGAAACTGGGTGTTGCCTACAAGGGAATGAAAAATGGCGGACGGTAGTTCGACAGCCGGCTCCGCACCGGTCCAGAATAAGGATTGGCTCGTTGGAAACCCCTCGGGGGCCGGCGCGGCCGCAGCCCTGTGGATCGGTTCCGCGGGCCTTCTTATTCTTGGCGTAATCCCAATCCTATATGGAGCGCTGCACGCCGAATCGCGCATCAATCTCGCTGAGCTCGGGGTGATCGCGACGGTGGAGACGCTCCTGATCGGAGTGAGCTCCGCGGTTGCGGCGATGCTTTTTTCGGTGCGCCATCTGCGCCTCAAATGCACGATCCTGCTCGTCGCGCTGGCGGCGCTCGACGCTGCGATCTCCGTCGCCGGCAGCCCCAATCTGATCCTGATCGACCGGGCGCTCGCTGGCCTTGTCGAAGGCGCGATGGTTGCCGTCTCGATCGAACTGATCGCCCGCTCCCGCCACGCCGAGCGGCTGGGCGGATTTTTCCTCGCCATGCAGGCGCTGGCCCAAGGCCTCCTCGCCCTCGGATTGGCCTGGTGGGTTGTTCCGGGAATGGGGGCGAATGGCGGCTTCCTCGCGCTCGGCGTCGTTAGCCTCGTCTCGATTGGGGTGGCCCTCCTCGTCCCCACGGAATACGGCGAGATGCCCAAGCAGAGCGCGAGCATGGATGGCGTGTTCACGGCGAGATCCATCCTCGCTCTTTTGATGATCTTTCTCTTTTTCATGTTCGTCGTCGCTGTCTGGACATTCCTGGAGCCCTTGGGCGGGAAGGTCGGCATCGACGCGCAGACCGTGGGCGTGCTGGTCTCCGTCGGCCTGTTCGTTCAGGTGGCGGCTTCGCTCGCCGCGGCGTGGCTCGAGGCGTATCTCGACTACCGGCTCGGCATTCTCGGCTGCGGCGTCGTTGGATTGATCGCCGCGGCGATTCTGGGCGCCAGCCCCACGCTCTTGATGTTCTGCGTCGCTGTCTTGGCGATCAGTTTCGTCTGGATGTTCATCGTCCCATTCATGATCGGCATGACCCTGGCAGCGGATTCCACGAGAAACACTTGTTTGCTGGTTCCGGCCGCCCAGCTCTTGGGGGCAGCGTTTGGGCCATTGGCCGCAACGGCTTTCGTCGAGGGCGAAAATGCGAGCGCCGTGCCGCTGTTCGGGATCGCCATGACCGTGCTCAGCCTCGCGCTGTTCGGTCTGTTCCTGATCGCAGTGCGGCGCCGCGGCGCCGCGTGAAACGTCAACTGCTAGAACGCCCTTCGACCCCTCGACAAAGCTCGGGGCAGGCAGGGCATTCGACTCGCTGCTTCGACCCTATGCAAGCCCCTAAAAGGCAACACTCGCTCATGGCTTGGACGGCCTGCCATGAGCGAGCGTAGCGAGTCGAATGGAGGCGGCGGGAATCGAACCCGCGTCCTGTGATCCCTGAGTGTCGGCCTCTACGTGCGTATTTCGTCGATTAAGTCTCGCCGAACCGGGGCTCAAGCGAACAAGGCCCCGAGCCGGCCAGCCACGACAAATCTCGCGCCGGTCGTTGAGGCGTGAACCGGCGCCAGCCCGAATTTGATGATCCGACTTTTGGACTCCTCAGGCAGGGATTCCGCAGCCAGAGCTACCTAATTAATTAGGCAGCGAGAGCAACCTGCTTTTCGGCAGATGTTTTTTGATCAGCTTTTTACGTGGCCTACTGATCAACCACGGCACGCCACCGACACCTACGGTGACCCAGTCAAATCCAATCGCCCCCCTTTTCGATTTCCGAGTTCTTGAATCTCCGAAACCTCGCGTCGAATGCCGACCGGCCAAAACCCGTCGGCCCCGACGCTCCCCAATCCTATCGGCATCCCAGGCCCGGTCAATCCGGCCCGATCCCGATGGCTAGGCCTCGAATTGAACCTCCCGGCCAACGGGACAACCCACGTCCGTCCGATCCCATTCACTCGATTTCTCTGGACGAGGCGAATCCAGTCCCAATTCAGGTTTCTTCCTAACCCATGTTCCGGCAATCGTTTAAGGACGGGACGAACCGTGCTCATACAAGTTGTCCCGTCCCCTCGAATCAGTCCCGTCCCGACCTGCGTCCAGGGCTTTCAATCCCGTCCCAACCGTTTTCCATCCCACCCGCTTCAGGTCCCACGCGCTTTGAGCCGGTTCCAATCCCATCCCGTCTGGAAACGACTCGTCCCATCCTAGTCCCGTCCCAACTTGTCCCGTCCGCCCGGACCAACGGCAGTCTGCCGGATGGAGGCTCACGCGCGTCGACGCGTGGAAAAATGCCTCGACAGGCGCGATCCACGCCGTGCACACCCCGCCGTTCGGCGCGGATGCCCGCTGCCAATGCAAACCACCTGCTTCCATTCTGCCCCCGGTGATCGATGGGCCAAGTCCCCGTTTGGAGAATTTCGCTCAGACGGTGGCTTTGGTGCCCCACGTTTCCTGTCCCGTGCCCCGGATGCCCCGCAGGCCGGCTTCGCCGCCCGTTCCGGTGGCGGTTCGTTCGCGCCAGGTGTGGTGAGGCTCAACCGTTCCTTCGATGGTCGGTAAGACACTTAAGACACTGGTGGGCCAAAGCTCTCGCCAGTGGCACCAGAAAATGTGTGATACTTAGAGCGTGAGGGCCATCTGGATTTCGCGAATGTGCTGGCGGGGGACCGGCAACGTGCCGACGACGCCCGTCGCGACAAAGCCCGCCTCCGTATACAGGGCCAGAGCGGCAGCGTTTCCCTCGGCCACATCCAGCAACAGTCGCTTGAATCCTTGTTCCCGTGCCCAGGCGGCAACGGCCTCAATCAGAGCCGATCCAACTCCTCGGCGACGCCCTTCGGACGCCACCCACATCGAGATCAAGTAGGCGGTATCATCCCGAACGTCATGCCGAGCACCTCGCGCCATCCCGATGTCGAGATCGTCCGCCACGGCGACAAACGTGGCTAGCTGCTCAAGCTGCTGCTGCCAATTCTCGAACGGACGGGCCTTCGCCTCGGCGAAGGTTGTCTCGAACGCCTCCGGCGCGTCGCGGAGCGCCCGCAACCGAATGTGTCGCAGCCGGTCCTCGTCGCCCGCGGACAAGCGTTCAATCTTGGTGTGATGCATTCCCGGCCCAGCTGCTCGCAGGATGATTGTCTCGACACGATCTCGTTCAACCTCGAGATCAGGCTCGTTCAAACGTCAGTCACCCATGCTTCTGAGTGGCGGGTGCGAACGCAAGACCGTGTCGGAGCGTCGCACGCAATCGCGCGCTTCGAGCTTGGACCTGATTGCTCGTCAAACGGTGGATGGGTGGAGTTTGCGGAAAGCGATCGCGATTCTGACGGCTGCCGGCAGATATTTTGCACTCGGGGATTGAACAGCTGGATAGACGTGGATACCATCGAGCTTCTCTAGATGCGGCTGGCCCGCTGTGTGCTGCGGGTCGGCCCCTGCGGGCCGGTCTCCTTGCACGCGCCGTTAGGAAGGCTCGGCCATCGCTGAATTCCGCGCTTCTTGCTCGCGGCGCAAATGTTGCCCCAGCCACAACGACGGCATCGCGAGTCGTCTGAATTCGACAACATCGAAACTGCATCCTCCGCGGATCCTTTCAGCATACGGCTCGGATCGCCATGTCAACGGTCTACGGAAAATACGGTCCGGCACACCCCTGGCTGGCAAAGCTGGCTTCCGCAGCAGCGCACCCTGTTTGCAGGATTCTCTTCGCTCGGAGTCACGTGCATGAGCCGGATAGTGCTTTTGCGCGCGAGCGGATGGAATCGCTGCGGTCCAAGCTGGCCCGCGGGGAAACAGCCTATCTCGCCGGATTGGGGATCGCCGGCCATAACAGCGGCGCCGCGCTCGTCGAAGTCTCCGAGCGCGACGGCGTGCGACTCCTGTCGAATGACGAAGAAGAGCGATTCACGGGCGTCAAGCACTTCGGCGGCTACCCGGAACAGAGTATCGAGTCGCTGAAGCAACGGCTGGCGAGCATGGGGCTTGGGCCGCGCGACTTGCATGCCGTGCTGCTGAGCTGGAATTACATCAACCTGGATTGTTTCGGAATCCAGAGCGCCCTCGAGCATTTCCCCGGCAGTTTGGCACTGGCGCGCAAAAATGCGATCGCGATCTTCAACTTATTCGAAATCGGACCGTCCGTGCGAAAGGGCCCGGGCCGACTGGCGAAGCAATTCGGGCTCGACGCGCCGCTGCCGCTGATCTCGATGGGGCACCACGAAAACCACGCCGCTTTTTCCTACGCCGTTTCCCCGTTCAATCACAGCGACAAGCCGGTGATCGTCACCGTGCTGGACGGATTTGGCGACGACGGGGCAATTTCGCTGTACGTGGCCGAACGAGGGCGTTTGCAGCGGTTGCGCTCGAACGACAGCCTCAGCGACTC
>Ga0210396_10002438_pt1 | contig 19020 bp, 20 predicted proteins | sample IncBWH17OmetaG_FD_155466 | JGI IMG/M metagenome (GOLD analysis project Ga0210396, IMG submission 155466) | Forest soil microbial communities from Barre Woods Harvard Forest LTER site, Petersham, Massachusetts, United States - Inc-BW-H-17-O ... | reverse complement strand
GCACCAAAACCTTGATGTCGTAGTCGCGGTCGGCATCCAGCAATGCGGCGTCGACTTCTTCGGCCAGCTTCTGATCCTGGGCGTTGGCCTTCTCAGGCCAGTTGAGGGTGATCTTCGCGATCGGCCCTTCTTTTTGGTAGATGATTCTTTCGCGGGTTTCGTTGAGGTCCATAGATGCTTACCCTTTCGTTATGACGTAATGACGCCGATTTCGGCGCCGATGTCGTAGGTGGTTCCGATCTGGCCCGTCCATTGCACGGTGCCCGAGGCGCCGGCTTCGATTTCCTGTTCCACCTTTTCGGTGGCAATCACGTAGATCGGAGTGCCCTCGTCGACATGCTGCCCGGCATCGACCAGAAAGTCGGTCAGCTCGGCTTCGGCGACGGCCACCGATACCCGCGGAATGCGAATAACGAAGTCAGCCATGGACTTTAGCCCTGTCCAAAGTCCGCTGCACTGCGTCGACGATGCGTGCCGCCGACGGGTAGACCTGCGCCTCCAGCGCGGCCGCGGCAGGGTTCGGGACGAACCTGGCACCCACCCGCTCGACGGGCGCGACCAATTCGCCGAACAGTTCGGACTGCAGTATCGCGGCGATCTCTGCTCCAGGACCGGCGAACTGCACTGCGTCGTGCACGATCACGGCTCTGCGGGTACGGCGTGCGGATTCGACGATCGTCTCGAAGTCGAGGGGAACGAGGGTGCGCAGGTCGACGACCTCCGCGCTCACCCCATGGTCGGCCAGTGTGGCGGCGGCCGCGAGGGCTTCGTGCACGGCGCGACCATAGCTGATCACGCTGACGTCGGTGCCCGGTCGCTTGATGTCGGCTTGGCCCAGTGGAATCGAGAACCCAGGCTCGACGGGCACAGGTCCCTTTTTGCTTTGGAGCCGCACGGTTTCGACGAACAGGCAGGGGTCCTCGTCGAAGATCGCGGAGGTCAGGAGGCCTTTGCCGTCGCGTGGGGTGGACGGCACGATCACCTTCATCCCGGGGATGTGCATGAACCACGCTTCCAAGCTTTGCGAGTGCGTGGCACCGGTGGCCAGACCCGCATACACCTGAGTGCGGATGGTGATCGGCGCAGTCGTCCGCCCGGCGGTCATGAATCGCAGTTTGGCGGCGTTGTTGATCAACTGGTCGGCGGCTATGCCGATGAAATCCATGATCATGATCTCGGCCACCGGCAGCAGCCCGTCGATGGCGGCGCCGATCGCCGCGCCGACGATCGCGGCTTCCGAGATCGGTGTGTCCAGCACGCGGTCGTGGCCGTACTTCGTCGACAGCCCTGCCGTCGGTCCAGTCGCTCCGGGATCGGCGATGTCCTCGCCGAGCAGGAAGACGCGGTCGTCGGCCTGCAGGGCCTCGTCGAGCGCGAGGTTCAGCGCCTCGCGCATCGTCATTTCTTTCTCTTCCATGTCGTTACACCGGGAACTTGATCGGGGTTGCGTACACGTCTTGGTCGAGTTCTTCGATCGACGGGGAGTCCGCGCTCATCACGGTTTTCAGCGCGGTCTCCACAGTCGCGGCGGCCTCGTTCTCGATGCTGTCCAGCTCATCGTCACCGCAAATGCCGGCGTCGGCGAGGTGGTCGCGGAATCGCGGCACCGGATCGGCGGCCATCGCCGCGGCCAGCTGTTCTTTGGGGATATACGGCATCCGGTCACCGAAGTAATGGCCGCGGAAACGGAAGGTCACACACTCGATGAACGTTGGGCCGCCGCCGGTGCGCGCCCGCTGCAGGGCTTCGTCGAGCACGGCCTTGACGGCCAGCGGGTCGTTGCCGTCGACGCGTACACCCGGCATGCCATAACCGGCTGCCCGGTCGGCGACGTGTTCGAGCTTCATGGTGTCGGCGGTCGGCGTCATTTCGGCGTAGAGATTGTTCTGGCACACGAAGACAACCGGCAGATCCCACAGCGCGGCCATGTTGGCCGCTTCGTGGAATGAGCCGGTGTTGGTCGCGCCGTCGCCGAAGCTGACCACCGTGACGCGGTCGAGGCGCTTGCGTTTGGCGGCCATCGCAAGACCCACCGCCACCGGAGGTCCTGCTCCGACGATTCCGGTCGAAAGCATCACGCCCTTATCGGGTTTGGCGATATGCATGGTGCCGCCCTTGCCACGACTGGCGCCGACGGTACGGCCCATCATCTCGCCGTAGATCTCCTCAAGCGGGACACCCTTGCCGATCAGATCGTGCAGTCCGCGGTAAGTCGTGACGAGCTGGTCGTCGGGTCGCAGCGACACCCCCATCGCCGCGGCGATCGCCTCCTGGCCGCGCGACGGCCAGTACACGCACATGAACTCTCCAGTGCCGATACCTTTCGACAGCCGGTCGTCGGCCGCCTTCATCAGCACCATCAGCGCATAGATGCGCTTCTGGATCTCCGGACCTACCTCGGCTGCGGAAGTCACTTTGTGTAGGAGCCGATCTGCCCATACACCTTGGGAATTGGCGGTGTCTCCATGTTGAGCAGCTCCAGCGAGGACATCTTGCCGCTGGCGCCGAGCTCCCCCAGCCGTTGCACCACCGAGTCGAGGTCGTCGCAGTCAAGCTCGTAGATCGCGATGAACGGGCCTTTTCCGTCGGTGGGTGCGAACCGGCGCGCGGAGACGATGCCGTCCACCGAGCAGATCTCGGCCAGATGGGTGTCGTTGTACCACTTGTGATAGTCCGCCTCACGGTCCGGCGACACCGGCATCGTCTCCAGGTAGATGATCCCTTTAGGCATGCGCCCACTCCTCCTCATCGCTACGTCCCCCTCGCCGCTGCGCGGCTGGAGGCACCCCCACTGCATCGTCGTCGGCGGTGGCCATGCTTACCTCTCCATTTCGGTTGGGCGGCAGTTCGATTGACCGAATCTCATGCGCCCGACCACGGCTTCACCTTGAGGAAGCCACCGGCGTCGACGCGCAACTGCTGGCCGGTGATGTAGCGCGCGGCATCCGAGGCCAGGAATAGCACGGCCTCACTGATGTCCTCGGGTTCGACATAAGGCACCGGCATGGCCTGCACCAGCGGGAAAACCGGTTCGGCATCCTCGCGGGTCGGGTTCTTCAGGTCGGGCCGGAACGCCCGGTACATCGGCGCGCTGTGCAACATGTCGGTGTTGACGTTCGTCGGGTGCACCGCATTCATGCGGATGGAGAACTTGGCCAGTGCCAGCGCAAAATCGTTGACATAGTGTGCGGCAGCTATTTTCGCGAACGCATATCCCGCTCCGCCGGGACCGCCGTCGATGCCGGTGGTGTTCATCGACGACATGAATGCCGCGTTGGATCCGATCACGATGATCGAGGCGCCGGCCTGCAGGTGTTTGAGGCTGGAATGCACGAGGTTGAGCACGCCGACCAGATCGACGTCCACCGCGTCAGCGAAGGCCTGCGGCGGCAGGCCCGCGGTCAGCGGACAGATGCCTGCGTTGGCGACCACGATGTCGAGATGACCCAACTCCCCGACGCCCCGGTCGATCGCCGCGGACAGCGCGGCGCGGTCACGGACGTCGGCGATCTCGGTGAAAACGCGCTGGCCCTCCTTCTCGACCAACCGCGCGGTTTCGTCGAGATCCTCCGGACGGGCCAGCGGATACTCGTTCGTTTCGATGTCCGCGCACAGGTCCACCGCGATGATGTCGGCGCCCTCGGCGGCGAGCATTCGTGCATGAGAGCGGCCCTGACCACGCGCGGCTCCGCTGATCACCGCTACCTTGCCCGTCACTCTGCCCATCGCCGGTCCTTTCTCAGCACATCTGATAAAGACGAATCACACTGGGGCTCAGGATTTTTCGCGCGAGTGCCGGGAAAACCAAATGCGGCGCTGACCCGGCCATCAGTTGGGACCGGACGAGCGTTGGACTCCATCGCATCTCTTCCACGACGCTGCGTCGTTGCAGTACAGGCTGACAAATACCTATAGTATCTATACTACCTAAAATAGAAAAGACACCGAAAAGAGTGGGCAAATGTCAGGCGTGCTCAGTGGCGTCCGGGTCGTCGAGCTGGCTTCCTGGACGTATGTCCCTGCTGCCGGTGTCGCCCTGGCGGACTGGGGCGCCGAGGTCATCAAGGTGGAGAGCGTCGTCGGTGATCCCGGCCGGGCGCTGGTAGTCGGAGGGTTCACCCGGCAAGCGGCACGTGCCGATACCGACTTCATCCTCGAGCTGAGCAACCGCGGGAAGCGAAGCATCGCAATAGATCTCAAGACCCAGACCGGCCGAGAATTCTTCGGCAGACTGCTCGCCGAAGCCGATGTACTACTCACCAACTGGCTACCGGCGGCGCTGGAGCGGGCGCGACTGACGGTCGAAGACATCCGCGCGTTCAACCCGAACATCATCATCGCCCGCGGAACCGGGTTGGGTGTGCGCGGCCCCGACCGCGATCGGGGCGGCTTTGATGCCGCCACCTACTTGGCTCGTGGCGGCGTGGCGTACACACTCACACCGTTCGGCACCGAAAATCCCGCCGTACAAGGCCCGGCCTTCGGCGACCTGCAGGCAGGAATCACTCTGGCCGGCGGCGTCTGCGCGGCGCTGTTCCACCGCGAGCGCACCGGCGAGGCGACCATCGTGGATTCGTCGCTGCTGGCCCAGGCGATGTGGAGCATCGCGCCGTCGATTTCGGTCGCCGACCTCTTCGGTATCGACGGCATCCCGGGAGCGCCGCCGGGCTTGGCGATGAACCCGCTGGTCAACCGATATAAGACCAAGGACGACCGGTGGATCCAGATGGTGTTTCTGCAGCCGGACAAGTTCTGGGCCGGATTCTGTGCCCGGATCGGATTGCCTGAGCTGGCCACCGACGAGCGCTTCGTACCGTCGTCGAATCTGGTCGCCAACGCCGCCGAAGCGACTGCCCTGATCGGCGCCAAGTTCGCCGAACACGACCTGGAGCACTGGCGGCAAGCACTGGCCGACGAGCCCGGCGTGTGGGCGCCACTGGCCACACCGCGCGAGACGCTCAACGACCCGCAAAGCAAACCCAACGGCTACCTGATCACCAACGTCGACGACCAGGGCGTCGAGTATGTAATGGTCGCTGCGCCAGTGCAGTTCGACGAGACGCCACCTGGCCCGGGACGCGCGCCCGAACACGGGCAACACACCGAGGAGATCCTGCTCGAACTCGGCTTCGACTGGGACGACATCGCCAAGGCCAAGGACAGCGGCGCGATCCTGTAGCCTGCCCCTCGAATGCGAATCTTGTGCAGGGCGTAGAGAGGGTAGTGCATGACTGCGGGCGTCGAGCAGTTGGAATTTCAGGCCGAGGCGCGACAGCTGCTGGACTTGATGGTCCACTCGGTCTACTCCGACAAGGATTCATTTCTGCGGGAGTTGATCTCGAACGCCTCCGATGCGCTGGACAAGCTGCGCATTGAAGCGTTCCAGAACAAGGACCTGCATGTCGACACCTCCGATCTGCATATCGAGATCGAGGCGGACGAGGACGCTCGCACCCTGACCATTCGCGACAACGGCATTGGCATGACGCGCGCCGAGGTCGTCGACTTGATCGGCACGCTGGCCAAGTCGGGCACCGCCGAGCTGCGTCAGCAGTTGCGCGAGGCGCAGACCGCTAAAAACACGGCTGTTTCCGAGGAATTGATCGGTCAATTCGGTATCGGCTTCTATTCCACCTTCATGGTGGCCGACAAGGTCGAGCTGCTCACGCGCAAGGCCGGCGAGAGCGAAGCGACCAAGTGGGAGTCCAGCGGCGACGGCACCTACACCATCGCCTCCGTCGAGGACGCTCCACAGGGAACGTCGGTCACCCTGCACCTCAAGCCCGAGGACAAAGAGGACGCACTCCACGACTACGCCTCGGAGTGGAAGATCAGGACACTGGTCAAGAAGTACTCCGACTTCATCGCCTGGCCCATCCGTATGGAGGTCGAAGTACGGACCCCCGCCTCCGAGGATGGCGGCGAGGAGACCGTCACCGTCGAAACCCAGACCCTCAACTCGATGAAGGCGCTGTGGGCAAGGCCCAAAGACGAGGTCTCCGACGAGGAGTACAAGGAGTTCTACAAGCACATCGCGCACGCCTGGGACGACCCGCTCGAGGTCATCTCGATGAAGGCCGAGGGCACTTTCGAGTATCAGGCACTGCTCTTCATCCCGTCGCGCGCCCCCTTCAACTTGTACGAGCCGGATGCGGACATCGGTGTCCAGTTGTACGTCAAGCGCGTTTTCATCATGGGCGATTGCGACGAGCTCATGCCCCGGTATCTGCGCTTCATCAAGGGTGTCGTCGACGCGCAGGATCTGTCGCTGAACGTTTCCCGCGAGATCCTGCAACAGGATCGACAGATCAACGCTATCCGGCGGCGGTTGACCAAGAAGGTCCTTTCGACGATCAAGGATCTGCAGTCTGAGCGGCCGGAGGACTACCGCACGTTCTGGGGCCAGTTCGGCAAGGTCCTCAAAGAAGGCCTGATGCGGGACTTCGACAACCAAGAGACATTGCTGCAAATCTCTTCGTTCGCCTCGACGCACAGCGAAGACGAACTCACCACCCTCGCCGAGTACGTGGAACGCATGAAGGACGGCCAGCAGCAGATCTTCTACGCCACCGGCGAGTCACGTCAGCAGATCCTCAACTCACCGCACCTTGAGGCCTTCAAGGCCAAAGGCTATGAGGTGCTGTTGCTCACCGACACCGTCGACGAGATCTGGCTGGGATCGGTGACCGAATTCGCCGGCCAACCACTGCAGTCGGTGGCCAAGGGCGAGGTGGACCTCGACACCGAGGAAGAAAAGACGGCCCACGAGGCCGAGCGCAAGGAGCGGGAGAAGGATTTCGCCGACCTGCTCACCTGGCTGAAGGAGACCCTGAGCGAGCACGTCAAGGAAGTGCGGTTGTCCACCCGGCTGACCGAGTCGCCCGCCTGCCTGATCACCGACGCTTTCGGCATCACCCCGACGCTCGCCCGCATGTACCGGGCTTCGGGCCAAGACGTTCCGGTCGAGAAGCGGACGTTGGAACTCAACCCGGATCATCCACTCGTCACCGGCCTGCAGCAGGCGCAAAAAGACCGCGCCGATGACCCATCGGTAGCTGAGACCGCTGAATTACTCTACGGCACAGCGCTTCTCGCTGAAGGCGGCACACCCGAGGATCCGGCGCGGTTCGCCGAGCTGCTGGCGCACCGGTTGGCCCGCACGGTCTAGCGGCTAGTTGCCGTGCCGCACCTGGTTGAACGGCACGCCACGGTCGGCGGCGTACTCACGGGGGAAGTTCAGCACCCGCTCGCCAATCACGTTGCGCGCCAACTCGCTGGTGCCACCACCAATGCAGACCGTCTGGCGGGACAGGTAGCGCAGGCCGGCCTGCAGGCCCTCCCCCTCCGCGCCGACCACGCCGGCCGTTCCGGTGATCGCCAGCCCGGTGTCCATCTCCAAAGTCACTGTCTCGGCGTGGAAAAGCCGGAGCAGGGTTCCGGCGGCGGGCGGCAGGGTGCCGTCGCGGACGCTGCGGTAGACATGGTCGCCCAGTTGGTCGCTGACCGCACGGTGCACCAATGCCCGTCCGGCAATCTGTTGTATCCGCTCGCTGTCGGCCTGCCCGGTTTGCTCGGCCAGCCGTGCATAGTTCACCGGCGTCGTTCGGCCGCCCTCACTGCCGCTGCCGCTGGCGAATTCCGAACTCCCGCCTACCGCGCGGCGCTCGTGGTAGAGCTGGCGTGAGGCAACCGTCCAGCCGTCGTTCACCTCGCCGACGACAGCGTCGTCGCCCACGTCGACACCGTCGAGGAACTCCTCACAGAACTCCGTTGACCCGTTCAATTGAGTGATGCGCCGCAACGTGATTCCCGGATGCTTGATCGGCACCAAGAACATCGTCAGGCCATCATGCTTGGGCACGTCCCAGTTGGTGCGGGCCAGGCAAAGGCCGTAGTCGGCGGCGAATGCACTGGTGCTCCAGGTCTTTGCGCCGTTGAGCACCCAGCGGTCCCCATCCCGCTCGGCGCGGGTGATCACCCCGGCGAGATCCGACCCGCCGCTGGGTTCGGACAGCAGCTGAACCAGTATCTCGTCGCCCCGCAACGCCGCGGCGATGCGCTGGCGTTTCTGTTCCTCGCTACCAGTGTCGAGCAGCGTCGCGCAGCAGATGGTGAACGTCGGCGTGTTGAGGATCAGCGGCATCTCGTAGCTGAGGCTCTCCTCGTTGAACACCTGCTGGTATTCGTAGTCCAAACCGAGCCCGCCGTACTCGCGGGGAAAGCAGATGCCGGCGAATCCTCCCTTATACAGCCGCTTTTGGAGTTCACGGGCCCGCTGCCAGCAGCGTTCCTCGTCGCGGTGTGCGGCCGGGGGATGCGCAGGATCGATGGTAGGCATGTTGTCGGCCAGCCAGGCTCGCGCCCGGGCGCGGAACTCGTCGATGGATTCCACGTCGGTGGACGCCACGGTCCCGTGAGCCTCAGTCATCAAGCAGACCTCGGGGCGGGGTTTCCTGTCTCCTGCCACTGGTACACCCGCAGGTTGTGCTCTTCGGGCGTGCCGAACATGGACCGGTACAACGCAACTCGCCGCAAGTACACGTGCAGATCGTGTTCCCAGGTGACGCCGATTCCACCGTGCATCTGCACGCAGCCCTGGACGATCTCGGTGGCCATTTCCCCGACATAGGACTTGGCGATGCTGGCCGACAAGCCGGCGTCGGGTGAACCGGCGGAGATCGCGGACACCGCAGCGGCCGTCGTTGCCCGGCATGCCTCCAACCACATCTTCATATCCGCGAAGCGGTGTTTGAGTGCTTGGTAGGACGCCAGCGGGCGGCCGAAGGTGTGCCGGTCCAATGCCCACGCGACGGTGAAGTCGAAAACCGTCTGCAGAATGCCGACCACTTCGGCGCACTGCAGCACTTGCGCGATTTGGCTTTGACGGTCGATGAGTCCGGCGGTCTCGGCGACGCTGCCGACTGCCGCACTGTGTTCGACGGCCACCCCGTCGAAACGGACGCGGGCGTATTGCTTGACCAGATCGATCGACTGCTGCGACTCGATCGCCACCCCGGAAGCGGTGGTGGGCACCAGGAACTGGCGCACGCCGTCGTCGGTCCGCGCCACCACAAGCAGCAGGCCGCTCTGGGCCCCCGCCTCTACGCGGTCTTTGACGCCGTCGATGCGATAGCCGGAGTCTGTCGACGTGGCGGTCAGCGACGGCTGATGTGGGGCCCAGGCCTGCCCCGGCTCGTAGACGGCCCAGGAGGCCACCGTTTCACCCGAGACCAACGACTCGATCGTGGCCGCGTGGGAGTCGTGCTCGGCGCAGTCCACCAGCGCGGCCAGCACCGTGCTGACGGGATACAGCGGACCCGGCGCCACCGTCTTTCCGAGTTGCTCGGCGACCATCGCCAGATCGGCGAAACCGTCGCCCGAGACGCTGCCACCACCGAGTTCCTCGGGAACAAGCAAAGCCGTCCAACCCAGCTCAGCGGCCCGCCGCCACCAATCCTCGTCGAAGGAGACGCCGGCTGCGTGCAGCTCTCGCACTCGGCTCAGCGGAACCTCTTTTTGGAGAAAAGCTTGGCTTGTCGAGGCGAAGAGTATCTTTTCGGGGGAATCGACGGCGGTCATGATGTTGGCTGGACCTTCCGTCCGATTCGATCCCAGTCGGGGTTCACTGGTGCCTTCGATGGTAGCAATGAGCAATACAGTAAGAGATACCGGAGTTCAGTCGATAATGACGTCGAGAAGCTGTAGCCGCCGTGGCTGACGCGGGCAAGGGGCCGCAGGATTCCGCCAAGGCGAAGGCGGACGCGATCGCGTTGGCCGAGCAAGCCGAGGCCGAGGCCGCTGAGGCGGAAGCGCTGGCTGCGGCGGCGCGGGCACGCGCCCGGGCCATCAAATTGCGGCGTGAGGCAGAGGCGCAGGCCGGGGATGAGGGCGAAGACGCCACCCCCGAGACACCCGAGGCGACCGAGACAACCAAAGCAGCAGAGCCGGCTGAAGAGCCCGAGTCACCCTCGACCCCGACCGAATCGACCCCGCGACGGTTGCGGGTGCCTCGGGTAGCCGGGTTGTCCGGGTTGAGCATGCCCCTTGCCGCTGCCACCATCGTGGCGATCTGCGCTCTGTTGGGAGCGAGCGGATGGATGCTGTGGCACCACCACACCGTCGTGGCGGAACGGCAGCGATCCGCCGCCTACGTCGCTGCGGCGCGACAAGGCGTCATCAACTTGACGTCACTGGACTTCAATAACGCCAAGGAAGATGTCCAGCGGGTACTCGACAGCGCCACCGGCGAATTCAAGGACGATTTCCAACGTCGCGCCGACGATTTCGCTTCGGTGGTCAAGGATTCCAAAGCGGTCGCCCAAGGATCGGTCAGGGCCACCGCGGTTGAGTCGATGAGCAAAGATTCTGCCGTCGTTCTGGTCCTCGCTAACGAACGCATCACCAATTCGGCTGGCGCCAAGGATGATCCACGGGCTTTTCGGTTCCGGGTGACAGTGGTCCGAGACGGTGACCAACTCAAGATTTCGAAAGTCGAATACGTCATATGAGCGCGGACGACAAGACCGAGCAGCGCGACGTCGAGGACGCGCCGGATCTCGAGCCCAGCGACGGGGTGGAGATCGACAAGACCGCAGACGACACCGACGAAGCGGAGCAGGACGACGACACGACCAAGCTCCGCCGACCCGTCAAACTCGCGCCGCTGGTTCTCGTCCTGCTGCTCGCGGTGTCCGGTGCGCTGGCGGCATGGTTGTACGTCAAGCAGTACCGGCCTGATGAGCAGACCGACGCCGCTGCCGCTCAAAGCGCGGTCGATGCGGCGCGCGACGGCATTGTCGCGCTGCTGTCCTACAAACCAGACACCCTCGACCAGGACATCAGCGCCGCGAAATCCCATCTCACCGGGGATTTCCTGAACTACTACGACCAGTTCACCCGGGATGTCGTGACGCCGGCCGCCAAGGAAAAGAAGCTGACAACGACGGCCCAGGTCTTGGGCGCGGCGGTGTCGGAACTGCACCCGAATTCGGCGGTCGTGTTGCTCTTCGTCAACCAGGCCACCGTCAGCAAGGACAGGCCCGATCCGGCGATGGCGTCGAGCAGCGTGCTGGTGTCATTGACGAAGGTCCACGGCAAGTGGCTGATCGCCAAGTTCGAGCCGATCTGAGCTGGCGGCTAGATGGCGAACGAGCGGCGAAGGGTCTGAGCGTGCAGCGCGGCGCTTTCCCGGGAGACAACCCACTCCGGCACCGCTGAATCGAAGCCGTGAAATGTCGCGGCGACGACATGCAATTCGGTGTGCACATATGCGTGCAGCAGTCGGTTCGCGTAGTCGATGGCTTCATCGCGGCACGGGTCGATCTCCGCGCAACTGATGAATGCCGGCGGCAACCCCTCCAAATTCGCTCGGTGAGCCGGCACGTGTTGCGCCGTCGCGGCGCTGTGACCGAGGTAGTGGCCCCACGCGCGGCTCACGGCGGGGCCGTTGAGTCCCGGCGTGCGCTGGAATTCTCGGCGCGACGGGGTCGCGTCGGCGTCGAGCATCGGCTGGTGCAGCACCTGGGCCAGGATCGGCGGGCCCTCGTGGTCGAACACGCGCTGGGCCAGTGCTGCGACCAGCGCCGCGCCCGCATCCCGGCCCATCACCACGACGCGGGTGCCGTCTGCGCCCAGGCGGTCGCTGTTCTCGACGGCGTAGCGAAACGCCGCTTCGACGTCGTCGAGCGCCGCCGGACACGGATGCTCTGGTGCCAGCCGGTAGTCGACCGACACGATGAGGCACCCGGCCGCGCGGGCCAGGTCCACACAATGCGAGTGATCGGTATCGAGGTTCCCGGTCACGAAGCCGCCACCGTGGGCATACAGGGCCAGGGGCGCCGGCGACTTGGTCAGGCCGCGGTAGAGCCGCAGACCAAGCCGGCGCTCCCCCGGACCGGTAATGGCGCGGTCCTCGATCTCGACGCTGCCGGTGTCGACGGACGCCGCGCGCTCAGCGGCCAGCCGGTCGGCGCGCTCCCGCTCGGCTGGCAGTGACTCTGCATGGAATTCGACGATGTCCAGGCTGGCTGCGGCGTCACGCAGCGCCGGGTCGATGCGGCCGATCCCTCGCGGCCGCGCGCGATCAGTCTCGGTCGTCATGCTCATCAAGGTAAACCTGCGCCTCCATGTGGTGGAAGATGCGGTACTTCTCGCCGCGCGCCACCAGCAACCAGGTGATCCAACTGCTGCCGTTGTGCTCGACGTCGGATTCGCGTCCGGTGAAGCTCCATCGGCTCAACACGACGCACCGCGCGAAGCCGTCGGCGAACACATCGGCCGACCGCAGCTGTGACGACACCGACGCGCGCTTGAGCCGCCCGGCGACGCGCGCCCAGTGCCGCTCGAGTTCGTCGGCGCCGATCAGCGGCGTCGCGTACTCGTCGCCGATGTACACCGGCTCCGGTGTGTTGTCTTCCCAGAGGTCGGCGACCCCCGCGAAATCGAGCGCCGACCACTTCGCGTCGTATTCGTCGACGAGAGCACTCAGGCCGGCGGCCGACCCGGTCACGGCCCCAGTTCGCCAGGCAGGGCCCTGACGGTCGCCGGCAACCCATACAGCGCGGTCGCGTTCCCGCGCATGATCCGCTCGCGCTGCGCCGCAGGGAATCGGTTGATCGCGTAGTCCGGGGAGTCGTAGCTCCAATGCGGATAGTCAGTGGAGAACATCAGGTTGTCGCCGAGGTCCATCATCTCTAGATACTCGCGGAACTGGACGGTGTCGGCGTCTTCCAGCGGCTGGGTAGTGAACCGGACGTGTTCGCGGACGTAATCCGACGGCAGGCGCCGGACGTGCGGTAGGTCGGCGCGGCGAGCTTCCCAAATCCGATCCATCCGCCACATCACCGGCATCGCCCAGGTGAAGCCTCCCTCGATGAACACCACCCGCAGATCGGGGTGCCGGTCGAAGGCGCCATCGAATACCAGGCTCATCAAATGCGAGACGTACAGCAGCGGCCAGGATGCGAAGAAGTCATGCCAGTGCGCCGGATTGCCTACCGGGTAAAGCGGAATCAGTTCGAAGGGGGTCTGCCCCATCAGGTGGGTGGCCACCGGAAGCCCGTTGCGTGAAGCTGCTTCATAGAGCGGGTCGAAATGTGGATTGCCGAAAGGGATTCCGCGAGTTTGCGGTGTCATCAACACTTGCGCCATGTACGGATGACCCGCCCACCGCTCAACTTCACGCGCCGCCTGCTCCGGCGTCTGCGCGCTGACGCTGATCGACCCGCGCCAGCGGCCGTGCGCGTTGTTCTGATCGAGCCAGACATCGGCGAGCCAGTCGTTGTAGGTGGACTTCAAGACGTGCTCGGCCTGCGGCAGCTGCGCGTCACACATCGGCTCGAGCGACGCGATGCTGACTCCGGCGTCGATCAGCAGTTGTTTCGCGGCGTAGTCGGGATCGCTGCCGGCGACTCCCCCGTTGGGCGGCCACGAGTCCACGCGCAGCGACGACGTCTTGTACGAGTCCGGTGTGTCGTAAAAGTGCGGTACCGGACTTACCGCGTTTCCGGTCGGCCAGATCTTGTCGACCCATTCGGCGGGCGCGTAGGACTTGAGCACGTCGGTCGAGACCGGCAGCGGGTGCACATCCGTGTCGACGATGCTGACCGCGATCTCGGTCTGCGGCTCGATCCGTTCCATGATCGTCATCGTGTTGTCTCCTTTACGGTGAGCCCGTAGAGCTCACTGGCGTTGCGCCACAACACCTTCTCGCGTTGTGGGGCGTCCAGACCCGAGGCCGCGACCTCCGGTGACGAGGTCGACCAGTGCGGGTAACTCGATCCATACATCAACAGATCGGTCTTGGCGGAAAACTCCATCCACGGCTGCATCTGGCCGGCGTCGGTTGGGCCGTCGAACGCCGACGAACAGAACCGGACATGAGCCGGCAGGTATTCACTGGGATAGCGGTCCACCCACGGCGTCTGGTCGCGCATAGACAACCAGAAGGTGTCCAGCCGCCACATCAGCGGGGTGAGGATGTCGTATCCGCCGTCGGCGAAAACGAATTGCAGGCCCGGATGCCGGCCGAAGACACCTTCGACGATCAGCGTCGCGAGATGGACGAAGTAGTTCAGCGGCATGAAGGTCGCGTAGCCCGGATAGGTGTGCGCGTGCCCGGCGAACGTGGGTGCATAGTCGACGCCGTTGCCTCCGTTGATGTGCACCGCCACCGGCAGCCCGTGCGCGGCCGCAGCCTCCCAGATCGGCTCGAACATCGGCTTGCCGTAGGGCTCGCGGGACTGCATCGGAACGCCGACCTGAACCAGCTTGGGATGCCCGGCAAGACGTTCGATCTCGGCGACCGCACCTTTCGGGTCCTCGGGGTTGACCCGGATGGTGCCGCGGAAGCGCCCAGTGGTGTCGGGCTCCAGCCATCGGTCCAGCAGCCAGTCGTTGACCGCGGCGCAAATTCGGCTGTTGAGCAGATAGTCGGCGATGTTGCCGCGGGTCAACGGGTTCAAGATGGCGTACTGCACGCGCAAGTCGTCAAAAAGATGGCGGGCAACGGTTTCCGGATCCGACCCCGGGTACTGCTCTCCGTACAGGTCGTGGCGGTAGTCGCCGCCCGGGGCTTGATACCACTGCTGTTCGACGTCGGGAATCGCCCGCAGTCGGTGGGCTTTAGGCAGGTAATCGCGGATTTCGGCGTTCGAGCGGAAATGCGGCTGAACATTCGTGTCGATGATCATGCGGTCAGGTACACCTCGCCGCCGGTGACGTCGACTTCATACGTGCGGATGCGCCGTCGCGGATCGGCGACGTTGCAACCGGTGGTGATGTCGAATTCCCAGTTGTGCCAAGGGCACCGAACGATCTGCCCGTCCCGGGTGCGCCGCAGCCCGTCTGGCGCGTCGGGGTCGGCCTCATTGGTTCCGCCGATGTATCCCAGACACAACGGTGCACCCTCGTGCGAGCAGTAGTTGACGATCGCGTGCAAAGACCCCCGCACGTTGTAGACGCCGACTCCGAACTTTCCGACGTCAACCAGCTTCATCGCACCCGGCGGCAAGTCGTCGAGGGAGCAGACGAATCGGCGTTGCAGCACAGCCGGACCACCGCCTCCCTGACGATCGTGCAGGTCAATACTGTCCCCGTTACGGTAGACACCACAAGCCGTTGGGCTTCGTTGCTATTTATGCAATGATAGCGACAATCCCCATGAGCGCCCAGCGACCAACGTAGGAGCGGCAATGACGCTGCGCACCGATCCTGACGAGCCCGTCACCCTCGACCCCACCGGCGAAACCAGCCCATACATCTTCTTCGAATACATGCGGCGCACCGATCCGGTGTGGCACGGCGCCTTCATGGATCACGACCAGATGCCCGAGGAACTGCGGCCGGGCGACGAGTGGGTGTTGTTCGCGTACGACGACGTGTTCCGCGCGTTCCGGGACGACCGTGTCTTCACGTCCGCCGAGTACGACAAGACGATCGGTTTGGTCATGGGCCACACCATCCTCGCGATGGGCGGCAAGGAGCATCACGACCACCGCAGCCTGGTGGCCAAGGCCTTCCGGGCGACCGCGCTGGAACGCTGGGAGCCATCGGTGATCGGCCCGGTCTGTGACCGGTTGATCGACGAAATCAAGGACGAGGGTCACGCCGATCTGGTCAAAGCCCTGACGTTCGAGTTTCCGACCCGGATCATCTCCGAACTGCTGGGCCTGCCCCGCGAGGACCTGGACATGTTCCGGCGCCTGTCGCTGGATCTCATCTCGATCCCCACCGACATCATGGCGGGTCTGACCGCGGCGAACGAGTTGCACGGCTACTTCCTCGACCAGGTTGAGCAGCGGCGTCGCAAACTCACCAACGACATCATCGGCGACCTGGTCGCCGCCGAGATTGACGGCGAGAAGCTGACCGACGAGGCCATCATCGCCTTCCTGCGCCTGTTGCTGCCCGCGGGCCTGGAGACCACCTACCGGTCTTCCGGCAATCTGCTGTACCTGTTGCTGACCCACCCCGAGCAGTTGGCGATGGTCCGGCAGGACCGATCGCTGATAGCGACCGCGATCGAGGAGGGACTGCGGGTGGAGACCCCGTTGACCATGGTCATGCGGACCACCACCGAGGACGTCGAAATGGGCGGCAAGACAATCCCGGCCGGCGCGCAGGTCGACATCTGCATGGGCACTGCCAACCGGGACGAAAGCCGCTGGCCGGACTCCAACGCGTTCGACATCAATCGAGAGCGGCACGCGCACATCGCCTTCGCCGGCGGAATCCACATGTGTCTGGGCATGCACCTGGCCCGGCTGGAAACCCGGGTGATGCTGAACAGCCTGCTCGACCGCGTCGAGGACCTGGCGTTCGTTGCCGACGACGGGACCGGCAAGGAGTCCAAGATCATCGGACACACCTTCCGGTCGCCCAATAAACTTCCGGTCACCTTCACCGCGGCGTCATGAAAAGCCGGGCGGCGATCCTGCATGACGTCGGCGGCCCATGGTCCATCGAGGAATTTGAGCTAGACGCTCCTCGCGCCAGCGAGGTTCTCGTCGAAATGGCCGCCGCCGGGCTGTGCCACTCCGACGACCACATCCTCAAAGGCGACATGGCCGCCCCCAACGAGGTCCTGCGGGCAATGGGGCTGCCCACCATGTTTCCCACCATCGGCGGCCACGAGGGCTCCGGCATTGTGCGCGAAGTCGGCGACGGGGTCACCGATTTCGAGCCGGGCGACCACGTGGTGATGTCCTTTGTCGCTGTCTGCGGTCAATGCCGATGGTGCGCAACCGGTATGGAGTACCTGTGCGACGCCGGAATCGGCACGCTGACACCGGGCATGCCCACCGACGGCACATTTCGCCACCACCTCGCCGACGGCAAACCGTTGGGTCATATCTCCAAGGTCGGCGCCTTCGCCGAACACACTGTGGTAGCGACGAATTCACTCGTGAAGGTGGACCGTGATCTTCCGTTGCTGGTGGGCGCGCTGCTGTCCTGCGCCATCCCCACCGGATACGGCTCGGCAGCGAATCGGGCCGGCGTGCGCGGCGGCGACACCGTTGTCGTCATCGGCGCGGGCGGTATCGGTACCGCCGCGATCCAGGGCGCCCGCATCAACGGCGCAGCGCAGATCGTGGCGGTCGACCCGGTCGAGTTCAAGCAGAAGTCGGCTCTGCGGTTCGGCGCTACCCACAGCTGCGCAAACGCCGACGAAGCGCTGGACCTGGTCACTGGCCTGACCCACGGGGTGATGGCCGACGGCGTCGTCGTTTCGCCGTCGTTGATCGGCGCCGACGACGTCCGCAGCGCGTTGCGGCTGACCCGCAAGGGCGGAACCTGCGTGCTCACCGGCATGACGGCGCAGACAACCCGCGGGATCAAATTCGACCTGCAGGACTTCATCCTGATGAACAAAAACCTGGCGGGTACCGTGTTCGGCTCGTGTAATCCCAAGGCGGACATCCACAAACTCGCCCGGCTCTATCAGAGTGGCCAGCTGCTGCTCGACGAGATGATCACCAAACGCTATCGCCTCGACGACATCAACGAAGCCTACGAAGACTTGCTCAACGGTGAAATCGTCCGTGGTGTCATCGATTTCGGGATCGCTTGACTTTCTGCGTCTGACCGTAAGCATCAATCGGGCTGTGCAGCGCGAGGCCGCCGTCGGCGTGAATGACCTGCCCTGTCACCCAGGGTAATTCGAGGACACCAGTGATCACACCGGCGACGTCGGCGGCTTCTCCCAGACGTCCCAGTGCGGTGCGCTCAGACAAGCCCTCCACCCAGCCGGGCAGCTGCTCGGGCTCGCCCAGCATCGGTGTGCGGGTAACACCGGGGCCGACGGCGTTGACCCGGATGCCGTGACCGCCCCACTCCACCGCTGCGACCTTGACCAGCATGTTCAGCCCCGCTTTGGAGACGCAGTATGCGCCCATGTCCCGGTCGGCGACGGTTCCGCTGATGCTGGAGACGACGACGATCGATCCGCCGGTTTCCGCGTCGATCATCGCCGCGGCGGCGGCCCGGATGGTCAGCCAGGTGCCGGTGAGGTTCACTCCCAGCACCCGCTGCCACTGCTCAACCGACTCCGTGAGCAGCGTGCCAGAGGCGCCGATGCCCGCGCAAGCCACCACCCGGGTGGGCACACCGTGCTCGCGCACGGTCCGGCTCATTGCCGCGGTCACCGCCTCCGGATCGCTGATGTCGCAACCAATGTCGCCGCCGGCTTGGTCCCAGACCACCACATCATGGCCCGCGTCGCGCAACCGTCCGGCGACCTCCCGCCCGATACCCGACGCTCCGCCGGTCACAAGAGTTGTCACTCCGGTGGGCCGATCAACTCGACAAGTACCCCGTCGGGCGCGGTGATGACCGCCATCGGGACGGTCGCGCCGGCTGGTGCGGGCACGCTGATGCGACGGACGCCGTCGGTGAAACCCAAAGCGGCCAAACCGGACAGCGTCGCATCGACGTCACGTTGCAGCGAGAGCAGAAAGAATCCGTGCCGGGGGCCGGAGGCCGGGGACGTCGCGGCGCCGGCTCCATCGAAGACCACGAGTTCGACAATCCCGGTGTCCGGGTTTTGCGGATCGCCCAAGAAGATCGACCGCAGCTGATCGGAGTCGGCCCCGAAGAGCTCGCGCCAGCTACCCGTGAAGGTGCGGTCGAACAGCTCGGTGAATCCCAGCCCGTCGCGCCAGAATCTCAACGATCGCTCGACGTCGGCGGTGCAGATCGCCGCATGATGAACACCCAGCACAGGCTTGCTCCCGCATCCTCAGCACGCAAAGTGACGATGCCGCGAGTTTAGGAGTAGCGCCGAGCCAGGGCCGCGGATTCGGCCCCGGAGAGTCAGGGCGCCAGCTGGAATTGGAAGTCCACAGTCTTTGACGTCCCGGATGGATTGCCGCAGGCGGGCTGAATAGCGGTTTCTCGGATCGTGCCCGTGAGGGTGTTCGGGTCCAACGTGCGGTGGGCAGCAATGGCGTTGGGAACCCTGGTACCGTCCGGGCATTCTGCCTCATCGGTGGTGTCCATCACCCATTGGCCATTCACCAAATT
>Ga0210396_10002432_pt1 | contig 19035 bp, 22 predicted proteins | sample IncBWH17OmetaG_FD_155466 | JGI IMG/M metagenome (GOLD analysis project Ga0210396, IMG submission 155466) | Forest soil microbial communities from Barre Woods Harvard Forest LTER site, Petersham, Massachusetts, United States - Inc-BW-H-17-O ... | reverse complement strand
TTCATCAATATAGAAATGGCCCAGCTTCTCCAACCCGAGACCGAAACGACCGATCCGCGCATTCTGCGCAGCCGCCGCATGCTGATGGAGGCCCTAGCTAGGCTATTAAGTAGGAAAGAATTCGCCGACGTCTCTGTTCAGGAGATCGCTGACGAGGCCACGTTGAACCGGGCCACCTTTTACCTGCACTATGCGGACAAAAACGCGTTGTTGCACGCCATGACGGAATTCCGCTTCCGCGATCTGATCGAGCGCCGAGGCATAACGTTTACCGATTGCAAAGGAGCGTTGCGCGCGATCGCACTCGGCGTTTGCGACTATCTTGCGGAGAGCACAGGCTGTCCCACTCAGTTGTCGCGGATGGCGCTCGAAGGTTCGATCATTCCTATCGTTGAGGATATGTTCAAGGAAGGGCTTGCCCATCACGGGATGGCTCCCGGTGCGGACGCGTCACTCCCCGCGACCACCGCGGCCTGGGCCGTTTTTGGAGCCGCGCGCCGCTGGTTTCAGACCCCCAATCGTATTCCCGCCGAGGAGATGGCAGCCCGGATTGAAACCATGGTGAGTCCGGTTCTTTTCGGCACCGCTCAATAGCTCGTCTCTCACCAGCTGAAACTATCGCGACGAAATTCCGTTCGACACACTTTTCGCGTGCCGGCTTAAAAGGCCCATGAGGATTCAAGTCCCTCCGCCCGCACCACGTTTTGCTCGGGCCATGATCTGCCGGTGCGAGACAATCTTGCAGACGGTGTCTGCAGATGTCTTCCGCAACCTATCGTTCCGAACAGCCTCTTCAAGCATGGGGCGTCGTCTCGTGGTCCTCTCGCCCGAACAGCGCGTGATTGGGGCTGGAGGTTGCGGCTATTCAGTAGTACCGGCGTCACAAATTAGACATGGCACGTGGAAAAACTCAGCCCCGAATGGTTATCCTTTCAAAAAGCTTGTAGGCTTCACAACAGGAGACGTCTATGCAAATAGCGATGATCGGTCTTGGCAGGATGGGGGCGAACATGGCACGGCGACTCATACGCAAGGGGCACAGCTGCGTGGTGTTCAACCGGTCACCACAACCGGTAAATGAACTCGTCAATGAAGGTGGGATTGGCGCCGTGTCGTTACCAGACGTTGTCAAGAAATTGGAAAGGCCGCGAGCGATCTGGATGATGGTGCCCGCGGCGGTTGTTGACGATAATATCGGCGCGCTTTCACCTCATCTTGAGGAGGGAGACATCCTTATTGACGGAGGCAACTCTTATTACGTAGATGATCTTCGGCGGGCAAAGCAACTCGCTTTCCAAAAGATCCACTACGTCGATGTGGGAACCAGCGGAGGAGTCTGGGGACTGGAGCGAGGTTACTGCATGATGATTGGAGGCGAGACCGAGATCGTCCAACGGCTTGATCCAGTGTTCGCTTCTCTTGCACCCGGATTCGGCTCTGCTCCGCGCACGGTTGGCCGCGAGAAGATCGACGGTACAGCCGAACAAGGCTACCTCCACTGCGGCCCAAATGGTGCCGGACACTTCGTCAAAATGGTACACAACGGAATCGAATACGGCATTATGGCGGCTTATGCCGAGGGCCTCGCTGTTCTGCGTGGTGCGAATGTCGGCAAACGAGCCAACCGTGTCGCTGATGCGGAAACTACGCCGTTGCGGGATCCTGACCAGTATCAGTACGACATGAATCTCCGAGACATTGCGGAGGTCTGGCGCCGGGGGAGTGTGATCGCCTCGTGGCTGCTGGACCTGACAGCCGCTGCCCTTCTTCAGGACCCGAATCTTTCGAAGTTTGCCGGCCGGGTCTCGGACTCCGGTGAAGGACGCTGGACGATCAAAGCGGCGATCGACGAGGCCGTCCCCGCCCCGGTTCTGACCACGGCACTTTACGAGCGATTCAGTTCGAGGGGCGAGGCAGACTTTGCCAACAAGCTGTTATCGGCGATGCGTTATCAGTTTGGCGGACACCTGGAGAAATCCGACGACAAGTCTAAAGTAGCTTAACGAGCATCGTGCTGGGCGCAGTAATGGTTTTGGCATTGGCTTGTTCGGCTCGAGCTCCGGTACGGCTACTACGTGTCGGACTCGCTATTTGAGCGTCAACATCACCTGTCCCAGATGGTAAGACAGGTGATTCGTTCGACTCAGCAAGACAGCCAATCGGTTCCGGGTCGGGTCTTTGGCATAGTCTTCCTCGGACATGGCGCGGTGCTGAAGTAACCACTCATCCGCAGAGAGAGACTGAAACTGCAACAGTAATTTCTCGTTTACTTCATGCCAATATTGTTTCACCTGTCCTGCCGAGGGTTTTTCCGAAACTGCTCTGTCGGGATTGTCTATGAATACGGAATCAAGCCCCAGGTGCAGCCTGGGTCCCACGCCCAGAATCGAAAACATTCTGTCGTTCAGGGCAATAAGATGTCCCCACAGATAGATGACACGGTTCTTTCCCCGGTGCTACTTCCCGCAGGAGTTGGTCTTCCGTCAGTCGTGAAAATATCTCGTCGGCTCTCTCCACGACGAGCCGCCAGGAATTGATCGCAACTTTCACCGGTAGTTCGTGAGAGGTCATTTGAACTCAGCTCTTTCTTCCGTGCTCTATCCCGCTGCCGAATGTGAAAACCGCATCTGCACAGCTCAACGCTGAACAAGGTTGGGTGCATAAAGGTGAAAAACCTCCCTGTAGGGCTCCACCGGATAGCCCTTCGCTTTCCAGGCTTCGAATCCGCCTTTGAGGAATTTGATCTTGAAAAACTCCAAGTCCAAGGCTCGACGCAACACGGCCCGGCTAGTCTTATCTCCCGGACAAGTACAGTAAACGATCGCCTCTTTGTCCTTAGGGATCAGGCTCGGCGCCGTCAACACGTCCGCGGGTGGGATTCTTCGAGCGCCTGGAATAATCTCAGAGTGAGCTAACAGATCGAGCGGCTGGCGGACATCAAAGACGGCCACATCCTGATGTGAGCCCAACAAGGAATAGAGTTGTTCGGGAGAGATGGCGTGTTGCTCCATCGTCCGCAGTCGATCCCTGCTGCGTTTCTTCCAAAGGATTGTCGTTAGTGATATTAGGAGTACGACACCACAAATTAGGACTACGGCCATTCTGCTGCCCCTCCGGCTCTTCCTGCACCAGATTCAATCGGCAGCCAAGAAGATTCATTTCCGTGCACATTCGTGTTTAAAAAATGGTGCGACCGAATTGAGAGCAAAGGAATCTGCAAAGCAGACATTTTGACTCCCGTTGTAGGCACGCCCCCGTGCGAGACCTTCGGGAGTGGAACACACCATGGTTGTGAAATTGGCTGGAGGAGCCTGAACTATATCCAGAGTTATACGCAAAGGCTAAGAAAGAAGGCTTGAATTTGCTGTGCGACGTGCTCCTCATCAGCAGGGGCCGCACGCTGGGCGTGCTTGACGTAGCGAAACGGGAACAGAATGCGTTCGACCGAGAGGAAACGGAATTCTTGTCCCAGGTCGCCCGGCAGGTCGCAATTGGGGTAGAGAACGAGCTGGCATACGGTGGGATTGCTGACCTCAAAGACAAGCTCGCCAAGAGAAGCTGTACTTGCAAGAGAAGCTACTTGAAAGACGAAATCCGGGGTGAGATGGATTTCGAAGGAATTGTGGAACAGTCGAGGGGCAAGTGAAAATCTCGCAAGCTTTCAAGCACAAACCGAGGAATTTGTATTACGGTGCCCAATCGAAAGTTGCGTTCCTCGTGCGGCAGCGGATCTCATGACGTTAAGTTGTCCGGCACGATTCGCATCGCTTTCCTGATCAATTCATCTAAGTTGAAATGGCTAACACCTTAGCTCTTTCAGTATTGGATCTTGTGGGCATGCGAGCCGGGGAGTCCGCAGGCAGCGCAATTGCTCGCTCCGTGAACCTGGCGCAGCACGTTGAGCAATTGGGATTCACGCGCTATTGGCTGGCAGAACACCACTCCATCTCCGGATTGGCTTGCTCGGCTACGCCGGTGCTGATTGGACACGTGGCCGCTGCTACGAAGAAAATTCGCGTGGGCAGCGGCGGTGTGATGCTGCCAAACCACGCACCGCTGGTGGTAGCGGAACAGTTTGGGACTCTGGAGGCGCTGTTTCCTGGGCGAATTGACTTGGGTCTGGGCCGCGCTCCGGGTGGCGATTTTCACACGATGCGTGCTCTGCGCAGAGACCTGAGTCAAAGTGGGGATGACTTTCCAGCCCTGCTGGAAGAACTCCGGACATATCTGGCGCCCGAGAGGCCGGGACAGGCAGTGAAGGCGATTCCAGGGCAGGGAAGCAATGTGCCGATTACGTTACTAGGGTCGAGCGGCTTCAGCGCGCAGTTGGCAGCAACGCTGGGCTTGCCGTTTGCGTTCGCCGCGCATTTTGCTCCCGACTATCTGTATGCGGCGGCGCGGATGTATCGTGACCAGTTCCGGCCCAGCGATGACTTGCGGAGACCGTACCTGATGATCGCGGTGCAGGTCATCGCGGCCGAGACCGATACGGCAGCCAGGCGGTTGTTCACGACACCGCAGCAACGTTTTCTGCGACTCATCCGAGACCAGCCGGTAGAGTTGTTGCCCCCAGTAGATTCGATGGAGCCACTGTGGCAAAACCACGAGCGCGCGGCCGTGGAAAATAAACTACGGGCGGCGATCGTCGGATCGGACGCAGCGGTGAAGGCGGGGCTCCAGAAGTTGGTAGCTGATACGGGAGCAGATGAAGTGATCGTTGTGACCGACACCTATGAACAAGCTGACAGGATCGAGTCGTATCGACGAGTTGCCAGCGTTGCCAGGACGATCGAACTAAGCCCCCGCGCAAGTGTGGGAGTCGGCTTGTGATATTTAGGAACGAGCCGGCGCCCACGCCAATGAGCTGAGGCCAAGAGTGCCAATTGTCGAAGATTTGCGGCAACTAGTGCCAGTAGAAGCGTTGTTATCGACGCTCCTTCTTGCGGAAGTAAACCACTAGCAGCGCACCGAACAATATGACTAAAGCCCACATCATTACCAAAACCCACATCAACATTTCCATCTTCTCCGGCGTCTTCGCTCCGACGAGAGCTTGATCAAAGCGACTTTAAGGTCTCATGGAATCTCAATGGGTCTTGGCCACACTGCGACGCAATCGAAAAGCTATTCGGCAGATCGGCCAGGAACCCTGTCAGGCAGGAAAACAATTCGGCCCATTGTTGTGTTCCGCCATCCAATCACGATGTAGTGGATTTCGTATGTTCAGCACTGTGCAGAATTAGTGCGGGCGTGCACTTCTCTTAAAAGCCGCAACTCCGTTTTTGGAACGGTAAACTCCGAAAATCCGCAATCCAGGCAAAGTAGAACCTTCGGGAATACAAGAACAGGCGGCTTGACCAGATTCTTCCCGCTCGGGAAATGCATGGCCATCTCAGTTGGAAATTCCACCAGATTGGCCGACATGCACACTGCACAACGCATAACGCGCTCCTGACAGAGACAGATCGGTCTCTTCCACGACGAAATTCGTAAAATACCATAGGCTAATTTCACGCAAGATTCCGCCTCCGCCATACCTACGCCACACAATTCGGCATCTGGATTGCATCGCTCTGTGTCATGCGGCATCTACCGGTCTTGGAGAAGACCACGATCCGGCTGACTGAAGCCGACCGCAAGATCTTGCGACGACTTACCGACCTTATGGGGCTTAAACAGTCGCAGGTCATCCGGGCCGCGCTGCGCGTCTTGCTTCGACGTGTCGAGCGGCCCATTGAGAAGTGACGAGATGCTGACACTCTTTTTCCGCAATGCTCGTCGGTTCGTCGTCAGCGGTGCAGTTGTAGCTTATGTCCCGGTCGACCCACTGATTCTGAATCACAGAACAGGCTGTGAATGATTGCACAAAGGATTCATTATCGCGGCATAGACGTGCAGGCCTAAAGTTCTCGAGTCTCGACGGAAACCCGCAGACTCGATTAACCATCCGAAGCAAATGTGCCGGCACTAAAACTCTCTTAGCCGGACCACCGGGTCTCGCGGAGGTCCTTCCAGCGTCCGCCATCCGCGTAGCGCTCCGGATACAGGGTCTTCGAACGAGGGTCCTCCGCGGTGTCGAGTTGGAGGACCATCCATTTCGGATACGGAACGCCCGGATCCGACGCCGCATCCAGGAGCCGAACGTCGTCCCCCGAGAGCCGAAGGTCTACGGCACGGATGTTGTCCTCCAGTTGCTCGGCCTTGCGGGCAGCGATGATCACGCTGCTAACCGCCGGCCGTCCGAGCACCCACGAGAGCGCCACACGGGCCGGGCTAACGCCATGCCGATCCGCCACCTCAGTCAAGGCCTCCACGACGCGGTAGCCCTTCTCCTTATCGAAGGGTACGAATGAACCTGCTTCCGCGAATCGTGTGCCGGCAGGAGCGGGGTTGGCGCGGTTGTACTTGCCTGTGAGGAACCCACCGGCCAGCGGGCTCCAGACCAGGATACCGATTTTGTAGTATTCCGCGAATGACTGGAATTCGTGTTCGAGCCCCCGACCGACGAGGCTGTAGTACATTTGCGCCGTCACGTATTTCTCCAACCCCAGGCGGTCCTGCAGCATAACCGAGGTGGCCGCTTGCCATGACATGAAGTTGGAGAGCCCAACATAGCGGACCTTTCCCTGGCGCACAAGATCGTCGAGCGTCCGCAGCGTCTCTTCGAGCGGCGTGTTGCTGTCCCATCCATGCACTTGATAAAGATCGATGTAATCGGTCTGCAGCCGTCGCAGGCTGCCCTCCACTTCGCGCATAATGTTCACGCGGGTCGCGCCGCTCCGGTTGAAATTCTCGCTCATGGGGAGACGGACTTTCGTGGCTAGGACGATCTCGTCCCTCAAACCTTTCAAGGCATTGCCCACCAGAATCTCGCTCTCCCCCAGGCTGTACACGTCCGCAGTGTCGATGAAGTTGATTCCGCTGTCCAGCGCTACCTTCACCATCCGGATCGTATCCTCCTGGCCGAGGTTGCCCATGTTCATCTTGCCGCCAAACTGCATCGTGCCGAGAGCTACCCCGCTCACGATCAGCCCGGTATTCCCCAGCTTCCTATACCTCATCTTCTATTCTCCTCCCGCTCCAGATGGAAATTGCGATAGCGGTTGCGAAGTCGCGCCAATTCAGCGCCATAATGCTAATTCCATAAAAGCACCTGCGATGCCAAACCTTGGTTGTCGCCGGCCAAGAAGTATCCTGCCTGTTTTCCGGCGCTCTTCCAGGCTACAGAGTTCAGCGCCAGAAACACCCTCAACCTATGTGACGTGTCACTTATCGACTGGAGGGACTCTTACTCCTTAACCTTTCTGTTCGCGGCAGTGGGCTGAAAGCGGGAGCCTCGACCTATACCTCTCCTAGCAGGGCCAAGACACATCTCTTTGATGGGTGGTCTCTGTGACTGCGGGCTGACGGGTGTCGAAAGAGGGACTCAAGCTTTAGAGCTGACGCCAGCTTGTCAGGATCCGATTGTCATCGCGGCCATCCTGCTCTCTCCCACATTCAATCACTTGCAGCGGTGCTTTGGTCCGCTCAGGTTTGGCATTCTTAATGCAAATGAGCGGCTGAGGGTGCGGCATTCTTCTCAGAATGGCCTGCCAATTCCCGACACGAGCGACAACTAAGGAGGAAGCATGAAGGTGCAGAACACAATATTCCTTTCGATCGCGATGTTCTTTGTATTGACAGCCGCATCATTCGCCCAGCAGGTGAAAACTGATTACGACCACAATGCAAACTTCGGACAATACAAGACTTACTCTTGGGAGAAGGTCCAAACTCAAGATCCGTTGTTGGTCGATCGCATTAAGGACGCGGTCAATGCGGCATTAACAGCGAAAGGCTGGACCCAGGTGCAGTCGGGCGGCGATGTCTGCGTCGTAGCAATCGAGATTACGCGCAATCAGCAAACTCTGAACACTTTCTACGACGGCTTTGGAGGGGGTTGGCGTTGGCGAGGAGGCGGAGGGTTCGGGGACGCAACGACGACAACCGAAACTTACCAGGTCGGCAGCTTGGTCGTCGATGTGTTCGACGCCAAGCCTAAGAATTTAGTTTGGCGAGGCTCGTCGAGCGACACACTTTCCAACAATGCAGATAAGAACACCAAGAATCTCGACAAGGGCGTGCTAAAGATGTTCTCGCGTTTTCCTCCGGAGGCGAAAAATTAGCACCGACTGTCGATAGCGACGGCTCGGGCATTCATAATGCCCAGCCCTGCTGCTGCGGAGGGAATCCGATTCCAGGAGACGTACATAGCAATCGACCCAAAAATGATGCAGCTCTGCGAAGGAAATTGGCTGATGAGGAGAATGACGAATGATCGAGAGTCTAACAAGTACTCAGGCTGACTGGGTCGTGGGAATCGCTCGCATCGTATTGGGAATCATATTCTTTGGCCACGGAGCCCAGAAAATGCTCAGATGGTATGGCGGATCTGGTCTTACCATGAGCATGCGCATGTTCACCGAACACCTACACCTTCCGTCAACTCTGGCCTTTCTTGTGATCGCCGGGGAATTGTTCAGTGGAATCGGACTCATCGTCGGGCTGTTCAGCAGAATTGCGGCACTCGTCATCGTGCTCACGATGATAGGCGCTATCGTAACAGTTCATTTCCGATTCGGCCTGTTCTTAAATTGGTTCGGAACCCAGGAAGGACACGGGATTGAGTACCATCTGCTGGCAATCGCACTGGCGTTGGTGGTGGCGGTCGAGGGCGCGGGAGCGTTCTCGTTGGATCGTCTTGTCCACGAACATGTTTCGGGATTGGAACAGTCCGTAGTCGACAAGAAGACAATGACGATAGTGAGCCAGTAACGTGAACACCAGAAAGTATGTCTACACGGGCCTGAAACTGCGAATGCCTTCTCCGACTCCTTTTACCCAGCTCAGGAAGCTTCTTGGATCTCCCAACTAATCTTTCGACCGACCTTCAGCCTTGCGTTGCTTTGTAATACTTGCCATTCACTTCGCCACCCATCTCTGCGACGATCTGTGCGGACGCTTTGAAGCCCTCGATCCGATACTGGCGCTTCGGTTCCTCGTACATCACCGGCTCACCGGTGGACTTGACGGCCAGTTTTAAATCCGTAAATGCCGGAGTTGTTTCAGCATCCATCGCCGGCCAAGCGAGACTGCTCAATGACGGGGATGTTGGAGATTCGGAGCGTAGCCATCGTTTCGTCTGAACTGAATGTGATGCTGATTGATGGGACGGGCGTGACCCAATACAGACCTTCCGGCGAGATGGGCGGATGAGAATCATGGATCTGGTTCTGCGGGACGAGCCGAGAATTGGGTACGGGCAAGGACCACCGTTTGACGGCGCATGGTTCTGTGGGATGAGAGGAGAGCAAGATTGCGGTGCGGATTGTGCGTGAAGCCGCCGCCCCGGCGGCTGTGCCGCGAGGAAGGAGGAGGCGGCAAGCTCCAGCAGACGGCGTTGTTCTAGATTCGGACTGCGATGTTAGTGTCTTGTCGGTCGGGGGTCGTAGTCACCATCGGTTTTAGATCGAGAGGCAATTCCACAGTTCCTCCTATATTACGAAGAGACTGTGAAAGGGTCTTGGACATCGCCAAGACCCGTAGATAGCGTCAGGGGTCCACCCCTCCGCTCGACCGTGCCTGCAACGCCATTCCGACCAACGTCGCAACTAGGATTCGAGGGACAAAAGTGTCCAATCAGCGCTTCCACCATCGCAAGCGATGGTGCAATTCGGAGCCGGGGCAGCCTCGTGTTTATCTTCATGTCGTTGGGTGCCAACTCGAACCGGTGCGGGCCTTCATCTGTGGGGCGACCGTCGTTGTTTCAGGCCCGAGATCTTTTTCGAACACGAGCCCTTTCTGCGTGACCACGAAGGTCTTGACCCCTGATGACTGGTACTCCGCGGGATACGCGATCAGCGTCAAGCCTCGACTGCTGCGAGCACTTGCGTCCGACGGGGCATTCCGCGCCACGATTCGGAAGTAGTAACCATGGAAGGGGTTAGATTCTGTGTTGTCGGCACTCGCTGTGCCCGAAGTGGCTAGGCTCTCGGCGAATTTCGTGATTGGATCTTCGCTCACTGCCTTGGCGTCGGCTGCGTTCTTCGCCATCGCAAATTCCTCGCAGACTTGAATCGCGGTGGCTTCGTTCTCGCCAACTCTGCGGAACAGGATTTCGTCCTTGCCGCGATCAGAATCGAAATACCATTCCCCGTTCTTGGAGACCAACGGGACCGGGAAGGGCCAGTTCTCTGCACCGATGTACAGGACCGTGCTTCCGTCGGGTTCTCGGACCAGGCGATGCATCTCCTGATATTTCTGGGCGAACTGTTCGCGCTCCAGTTTGTCCTGGATTTCGTCCTTGGATGAAGTCACTTCCTTGCTTGCTCCAAGGATCGCTTCCAGAGCCTGCTCATCCTCCTTTTGCGTCGCTTCAAGCAGAGCGTTAGTGGCTTCGCCAGGAGAGGTGAACATCTTTGGCTGTACGTCCTGAGCACGGCTCGATTTGGCGAAACCCGCCACCAGCACCAAATCTAATAAAAACAGAACAAGGACGGTTGATGCGAACCCGTAGGCGAGTCTCAAAGTCGATGTTTCCAATGCTTCAAGTTTCATATTATTCGTACGCATGAGTTGTTTCTCCATATCATCAATTGCGTTTTCTATACTTCAATCGAATTACCGATGACCTCCGCCTCCGTGGAAGCCGCCGCCTCCGTGGAAACCCCCACCGAAGCTCGACTGCCCACGTGAGGAAAAGCCTCGGGTGGTTCCTCCGTGATTAAATCCACTGAAAGCGCCAGAGTGGGTGCCGGACTGGCTATGCCCCGCGAATCCATGCTGCGGTGCCGCGGAGCCGTGGAAACCAGGGTTGCCGCCGTGAAATCCATCGGCTCCATGAAATCCGCCGGCGTGACTGAAGTTGTTACGGTTGATGAAGACTCTACTGTGAGATACGTAGCCGTGGTGGTCGAACATGATCCCGTGGTGATGCCAATCGTATCCCCAATGTCCCCAACCCCAGCCAAACCCGCCGAAGAAGCCAATCCCAAAGCCGAGCCCCCATGCAAATCCTGGCCCCGTGAGGTATAGCCCCGGATACCAGTACCAGCCCGGCCAAATTCCGACGGGCTCTCCATAGACGAGCCAAGGATCATACTCGGGCACGTAGACAACCTGAGGGTCCGCGGGCTCGATCACAATAGTTTGCCCCTGCTTGCTTACTATCTCTTGTGATGTGCTGTTCAGGTTTCCGGCCTTCTCCGCGCGGTCGCGCATTACCTGAACAGCATCCATCACTTGCTGTTCTTGGTTGACGTAAGCATCGCCGAGCGATGACGTCCAGGAAAGATTCTTGTCCATGTTGGCGAGCACTGAAGGGAACTCTACGAGAGCCTTCACACTGGGATCCCAGGGCTGCTTGTCTACTTCTTTCCCGAGTTGCTCGTTCTTAAGATCGGGATGTTGCTGGAGCCACCGGTCTGCTTCTACAACTTGGTCGGGATAGGTAGCCCCTGCAAGGATCTGTGCGACCAAGGCATCCGGGTAGAGTGCGATCGGCGCTACCAGGTGCTGCAGCTGTTCTGGCGTTTGTGGCGCGGGTTGAACGGATGGTTGCGCTGCAGGTTGGTCCGATTGGGCGAATGCTCCAGGCCCACTGGCTGAAACGAGGCAACATGACAGAAGAAGTGACAAACTCTGCTTTATGAACTTCACGATCGATTCTCCTTTGTCGGGTCGCATGAGCGACACCGGCATATACCTCCGAGTGACGCAAGGGGCGTGGCGTCGCCGCGAACTATTGTTTTCAGCTAACCAGGTTCGCGGCGCTTCGAGGCGTGAACTGCCGAAACGGGAGCGGGCATGCCAGATGGTCGCATTGACACGCGATTTCCACGTCCTCGCTTCCTGCGTCACGACAGGCTTCTCCGCAATATTCTTCTCCATCCGGCACCACACATAGGCACGGTATGTGTGCGCACTTCTTGGTCGTTCGAGTCACCATTATGATTCCGTCCTTTTCAGATTTGTTTTCACATCCCCAGAGGATTCCGATTCTTGACCTAGCCCTGTTTGCTCAACCGACCTGAGTAAGCTTGCTTTGGACTCACTCGGAGTCGTCGGCTTTGAGGGCCAAAGTCATCTCCACCGATTGCATGCAGCTCTCCAAACCCACGTCGCCGTTGGTTCGGGTTTTCAAGGGCTTCCGGCAGGCAGCAAAAACTGAACGAAGTCTCAGGTGTCGACGGGCCGATAGTGCGTCGGTATTTGGACGGTTTCGAGTCGTGTCTCTTCCGATAGAAACGACTTTCCTCAAGACCCCACGTGTTCAAGTGAATGGATCTATATGACTTTCGCTCCCTCTCGGTCCTTCCCTTGACTGGAATACAACATGCAGTGTTCACATGAGAGAGCGAGGTCCAAATGCAAGACCAAGTATTCACATTTGCAAGTTCACCTTTTGTGCCGGTCGCAATCGGCTTTTTCGGTTTGGCCACGGGCTACTTCATCTGGGGTGGTCAGGCCTTGTTCGGTTTTCCGAAAAGCAGTCCCGAAGTCAACCGGACGCTGGGCTTATGGGGTTTCTGGATGCCGGGATTCATGCAGTTCCTCACTGGCGTCTATCTGCTTACCGGACTGACGTGGTTTAACGTCTTCGGCAAAGCGGCGCCGCTCTATATGGCCGGCCTCGCCTTCACCGCTTACGGCATTCACTGGTTCGCGATGTCATACCGGCGATATATCGATTCCAGTGCTCAGCCGGACGGCTGGATGGCCATAGCATTCCTGTTTCTCAGCATTCTGGGCGCTGACGTTTTTCGGCGCGCCGGAGATATTCCCGTAATGCTGGTCTTTGTGGGCCTGACATTGATCTATGCGACTGAGATTCCCACGCGCTTACTGTCCTGGAATCTCGGAGGCCGGCTCGTAGGGCTGTTTCAACTCGTTACTGGCATTTGGTTGATGTATTGCACGTACGCCATGACAGTGGATTTGGCGTTGGGCGCCAAAGCCTGGGTCTAGAAGGTCCCCACAATGACAAGATTGCAGCAAACAACATATGGCGTGATCGCTTGTTTCTTTGTCGCTACCTCCGCACTAGCACAGTCGGCAGCCATCCACACGAATTCCGATGCGACCGCTCTTGTTTCGAAGGTGCAGTCATCATCGGGCTTACTCAGAGCTTTGGACAACTCTCTCGAAACCGTCGTCTCGAAAGTCTCACCGGCGGTGGTCCAAATCGTAGTGAGCGGGTACGGACCATCGGAAGAGCACGGGCACACCGACACAGCGCGAATCGTGCGCCAGCATGCCACGGGCACAGGCGTCATTGTCGACCCTGACGGCTACATCATCACTAACGCCCATGTGGTGGAGGGCGCACAGCGTATCAAAGTCTTTCTGCCGCCACCGGCGGTGGATTCTCCGATCGAACTCCAGCCGATCCACGCTGGCCAGATTCTCGAAGCCAAAGTCGTGGGTACTCACAAGCAGTCCGACTTAGCGCTTCTAAAAGTCGAAGCCACGCATTTGCCTACTGTGACTCTGCGCAGCGACGTCCGAGTTCACCAAGGTGAATTGGTATTCGCAATCGGCACTCCCGAAGGACTCCGGAATACAGTCACCATGGGCGTGGTCAGTTCACTGGCCCGACAACTCGAGGCAGACAATCCCATGGTGTACATCCAGACTGACGCGGCGCTCAATCCGGGAAACAGTGGCGGCCCCCTGGTCGATATCGAAGGCAACGTCATAGGCATTAACACTTTGATGTTGAGCGAAGGCGGAGGCAACGAAGGTCTGGGCTTTGCCATTCCATCAGCAATTGTCGAGTTCGACTACAGAAGCCTTCGCAAGTCTGGCCATGTGCAGCGCGTCGCACTTGGTCTGAGGACTCAAAACATCACTCCTACGCTCGCTGCTGGACTGGGGCTAACAAGAAGCTGGGGAGCAATCGTTTCGGACATCGCCGCTGGCGGAGCGGCGGAAGCGTCAGGTCTGCAGTTAAACGACATCGTCCTCGCAGTCGACAACAGACCAATCTTGGGTCTCCCCGATGTCATCATGGCACTCTACGTCCATCCCCTTGACCAACTCTTGAAAATTGATGTGCTTCGAGGCGCGACCCCGATGTCGTTCTACGTGTCAGTGAAGGTTTACCACGAGAACATCGACGACTTGGCCGACATTCCCGGCCTGCAAAAGAGTTTGGTCCGGAGATTGAATATTTTCGTCACTGACTTGGACGGTGACGTAACGCCACTACTCCAAGGAACACGCAGCGACTCTGGTGTCCTGGTTGTGGCACAGATCGGAGGGTCAAACGCCTTAGATACCGGACTTGAGACGGGCGACATAATCCGTACCGTCGATCGCACAGCATTGCAGACAACGTCACAGTTCGAGACCCTAGTCCACAATCTCAAATCTGGTGATCCGGTCGTCCTTCAAGTCGAACGCAAGGGGAGATGGCAGTACCTCGCCTTCGAGATGGATTGAATTTCGAATCAGCTGCCCCGTCTCCATCCGAACGCTTAGTGACTTAACATATGGCCTCTTTGCGCATTTCGAGATTCTCGGTGCGACCCGATTTGGGGGTCGTGCTGCGCTATGGAACGGCTGTTATTTTGGTTGCGGCGGCACTCGGGACGGCCCTCGTCCTCCGCCATGAGAATTTACCGCATCCGTTCACCTCTTTCTCTTTCGCGGCAATTGCCATTTCTTTTTGGTGTGCCGGAACCGGGCCCGGTCTGCTCGCGCTCTTGCTTTCCTATTTAGCGCTGAGCGACCTATTTGCTCCGGTCAAAATACTAGGTTCCTCCTCGGAGTCTTACCTTGTCATTTACGGAATATTCGGCGCAGCTGTGAGCTGGTTTAGTGCTTCGCGCCGCCGAACGGAACGATTGCTCGCCGAGGCCCACGCGAGTCTCGAAATTCGGGTCGCCGAGCGAACAGCTGAACTCACGGCTGCCAACGAGCAACTGCAGGGCATGCAAGCAGAGTTGCGATGTGAGAAGGATCGCCTGAAGCTGCTCCTGGATCTGAACAACAGTATGGTCTCGAAGTTGGAGCTGCGAGAACTCCTTCGTGTCATTTCCGCGAGTGTCCGGCGCGTGATGCAGTGCGACTCGGTGGGCGTCAATTTACCCGATCCGGAAACCGGGGGACTGAGATTGTATGCCCTCGATTTTCCTGCGGCGAAGGGATTCCTGCGCGAGGGAATGCTGTGGCCGGCTGGCTCGCAGCCGGCGAGCGTGTTCAGCACAGGGCAGCCTTCGGCGTTCATGCTCCGAAACGAGGCGATAGCTAGTGCGAACGCCGTCCCACACCTGTATGAAGACGAAGGTCTCCAATCCTCGTGTTGGCTACCCCTGATCAGCCGTGATCGGGTGTTGGGTGTTTTGGGACTTTCTCGGCTTGCGGCGGCTGCCTTCTCAACAGATGATGTCGACTTTCTCATGCAAGTTTCGAGTCAGGTGGCTATTGCAGTAGAAAATGCATTGGCCTACGGCCGGATATCTGAACTCACGGACAAACTCGCCCAGGAAAGGCTCTACCTTGAGGACGAGATTCGTACCGAGGCTAACTTTGAGGAAATCGTGGGCACCAGCCAGGTGCTGCAGCGTGTCCTGAAGCTGGTGGAGACTGTAGCTCCGACGGATTCAACGGTGCTTATTTGCGGCGAGACCGGCACCGGTAAAGAGCTAATCGCCCGCGCGATCCACAACCTGAGCCCGCGGAGCCCGAAGACATTTGTGAGACTGAACTGTGCTGCTCTTCCTGCCGGATTGCTCGAAAGCGAACTATTTGGCCACGAAAAGGGCGCGTTCACAGGCGCGGTCACTCAGCGGATTGGGCGTCTCGAACTTGCAGACCATGGCACGCTGTTCTTGGATGAGGTTGGGGAGATTCCTCTGGAGCTCCAGCCGAAGCTCCTTCGTGTTCTTCAGGAGCGGGAGTTTGAGAGGCTGGGGGGCACACGAACCATTCGGACCGATGTGCGTCTGATTGCAGCAACAAATCGGGACTTGGGTGCGATGGTTCAGGAGCAGAAGTTTCGTTCTGACTTGTTCTTTCGCTTAAACGTATTTCCGGTTAAACTTCCTCCATTACGCGAGCGCCCGGAAGATATCCCGCTTCTGGTACGGCATTTCGCTGAGGAGTTTTCTCGGCGCATGGGGAGGCCGATTGAGACTATACCTTCAGAGACGATGAACGCCCTGAGCCAATATCGCTGGCCGGGCAACATTCGGGAACTGCAGAATGTAATCGAGCGATCGGTCATCCTATCGTCGGGCCCAAGCCTGAATGTGCCCGTTGCGGAACTGCAGTCTCGCCCGGAGCCGGCGCCAGCGAATGACGCGGCACAAGCGAAATCGGAAAGACGCATCCCGGTGCGGAGTATTCTCGCCGAAGTTGATCGCAATCAAATCATCCGTGCCCTCAAAGAAGCCGACGGCCGGATCGGCGGATCAGGCGGCGCCGCCGCTCGCCTTGGACTCAAGCGAACCACGTTCATCACACGGATGAAGAAATTTGGTATCCAGCGCGACCAGATGTCGGAACACGAAATGGACAGTACCGACGCTTCCGACACCTCAGACGCCTCGATGATGCAGGACGCCTCGCACGGTTTAACTTCTTCCGAATAAAGTAGTTTCACTGAACCCACATTCGCTCCAAGTTTGGCACCTGCCTTGCCTTTATCCAAGATGAAAAGAAAGGAGCGATGCTGATGCAGTCGTGAAGTTCTTTTCTTAGCACGAGGTGGAAACATCAACATTGTTTCAAGGAGATAAACAATATGAAAATCAACAAGGGTTATATTGCCGTAGGTTTGATAATCGCTTTTGCCCTCTTCTTCGAACTGGGTGCTCATGCGGACGAGTCGGACCAAGCCACCACAATCACTTTCAGCCAGCCGATCCAGATCCCGGGACAAGTGTTGCCGGCAGGGACATACTTGTTCAAGCGGGCAGACGGAAATATCGACCAGAATGTTGTGCAGGTCTTCAATGGCGACAGAACTGTCCTGTATGCAACCTTGCAGACGATTGCAACCGACCGTCCGGAGCCAACAGGAGATACCGTGGTGTCGTTAGCCGAACAAGGAGCCGGGCAGCCGGATGTCCTCCTGAAGTGGTTTTATCCGGGTCGGGAAACCGGGCATGAGTTCCTTTATCCCAAGCAGAAAGAGAAGAAACTAGCACAGGACAAGCACGAGACCATCGTGGCCAATGAACCGACAGCATCGAACTCTGATGCTACCGGAGCTGGCAACTGACATGAGTCTGGAATTCTCGCATCAGGGCCCGGGTACAGAGACCCGGGCCTGCTCGCGTGAAGACTCCTTCTGCTATTGACCAGTGCGCTTCGCTGCCGCTGAGCAGTTCGCTCAAAGAGCACAAAATTGATGGACCACTTCTCAATCCGACTGGCCGAGGGCAGCCCTAGGCTCTGGGTTGAGAGCGCTAATAATGATGAGGATAGGATTGGCCCTCCAGTTCAGAGCAGCTCCGCCCTGGCACGGTTCCGCGGCCGGCCCGCATTCTCGTGCTGTTCTCGGACCGGCCTCTGCGGTTGTGTGTTCGCGGGCGAGAGTAGCTGTACGGTGATAGCGATCGCTGGAATCAAGTATGCAAACGTTACCCAAAGCCACATGAGGGCGCCTGCGTATTCCTGGTCTTCGAGCGGAGGCAGACCGAACAGGTCAGGGGTGGACTCGTAGAAAGGATAGACGAGCCGGTTACAAAACACGAGGAAGGCGGAAAGAATGTCACAAGGCAGCGTCGCGAGGAAGAGGTATAAGGCTAGGGACCATCGAGGCGACCTCGCCGCACCCGGCGAAGATTGCATGATAGGAAACCAGAACAAGAGGCCAGCGACCAGAAAAGACACGTCCTCCAGCACATGAATTCCCCGCGAACGCATGCCCAACTGAAACACACGGGGAAGATGCCATCCGATTACGGCCGCCGTGCCCGCCAGCCAGCACAACACAGGCGTCCGGAGACAGCCTTCGAGACACTTTGCCGGCAGACTAGCGAGGGGACGACAACTCCTAACGAAAAGCTGTGGTAATCCGCACACCAAGGGAAATGCGGGTACACCAACTAAGATTAGCGGCGCAGCAACCGTCATCAACAGAAGGTGTTTCATCATGTGAATCGTAAGGGACCGATGATCGAGCGTGGCAATAGGGGACGCGACTACCGTCCACACGAAGACGAGACCACTCACGAACGCTGCGAGCCGCCAACCGGCAATGAGCGTCGGAAAGGCCTTTCGGAGGCAAATCCAACCGCGCAAATACACCAATGCTGTGGCAACAAGCGCGGCTGTGAACGCTTGCGGGACCAACCACGACTGCATCTGAGCGTGGGGATCGGACATAGTCTTAGTGTGGCGAGGCTGCGCCTTCTTCGAGCGCTACTGCTTGAGAAGCATTGCGAGCTGGCATCTGATTTGCTGGATGCAGCGTTTCCAGAAAGGCGACCAGTGCGGTCGTCTCCGCCGGACTGAGATTTTTTCCATAGGCAGGCATATTTCCCCCGCCCTGGATCACCTGGCGAATGAGTTGATCCTCGGTCAGGCGCAGAGCAACACTGTCGAGCGCCGGGCCGCGTTGTCCCCCCTGGTCAGCCAGTGAGTGGCAGTTGTGACATTGCTTTGCTTGAAAGACAAGAGCACCGTGGCGCTCTAGCGCCGTTCGCCCCTGCAGGAATTCGGCCGGAATCGGCTGGCCGCTCCAGGCATCCATGACCGGGCTCCAGGGTGCGTGCTGGGCCAGATGAGTCAAAGTGCCGAGTCCGACGGCGACCAGCATGATCGTGAGCACGGCAATTGGCCTACGCTTCCAGCTCTTCTCGCCTTCGCCGGCCACAAACGGAAGGGTCAGTAAAACAATGACTCCGATGGCGGGACCAGTCAGGAGTATGGGTGTCTCCGCAGAAGGGGGCAAGAACGAGAGCAGGGCATAGAGCCACAGAAAAAAGAAGTCGGGCCGCGGGGCGGTCTGAATAAGAGTCGGATCCGGTTGGCCACCCGGACCAA
>Ga0210396_10002428_pt1 | contig 19039 bp, 16 predicted proteins | sample IncBWH17OmetaG_FD_155466 | JGI IMG/M metagenome (GOLD analysis project Ga0210396, IMG submission 155466) | Forest soil microbial communities from Barre Woods Harvard Forest LTER site, Petersham, Massachusetts, United States - Inc-BW-H-17-O ... | reverse complement strand
TCAGGGGGAAGGGGACGTCGTCAGACGCTATCTAGGGACGCGCCGCCCGTTCCTCAACCGTATCCGACCAGGCTATGGCTGGATCCCCGCGGCCTTGATCACGGTCATGTAATCCGCGATCTCGCGCGCCATGAACGCATCCATTTCGGCCGGTGTCATCGGCTGGGTTTCGATGCCGAGCTTGCGGAGGCTCTCCTGCATCGCGGGCTCGGCCAGCAGTTTGGCGCCGGCGGCATGAAATTTCTCGACGATGTCGCGCGGCGTCCTGGCGGGCATGAACACGCCCAGCCAGGTCACGCTTTCGGCATTTTCAAGCCCGGCCTCCCGCGGCGTCGGCACGTCAGGCAGATCGGCGACGCGCGTGGCGGTCGACACCAGGAGCGCGCGAACGCGGCCGTCATGGATCAGCGGCAGCGCGGTGGCGAGCGGGCAGAAATAGAAATCGATCCGGCCGCCGAGAATGTCGGCGATCACTTCGGCGCCGCCGCGATAGGGCACATGGGTGGTCTCGATCCCGGCGGCGAGGCGGAATTTTTCGGCGCTGATATGCACCGCGCTGCCGACGCCGACCGAGCCGAACGAAATCGAGCCGGGTTTGGCTTTGGCATCGGCGATGAAATCCTGCACGGTTTTCCAGGGCCGCGCCGGCGATACGATCATCACATTGGCGCCGGAGCCGATCATCAAGACCGAGGTGAGATCCTTGCTGACGTCGAATGTCAGTTTGGGATAGATCGCCGGCGCGATCGCCAGCGCCGAGGATTGGGCGAGAATGTTGTAGCCGTCGGGATCGGCCTTCACCACCATCGCGGTGCCGAGCGTGCCGCCGGCGCCCGGCCGGTTCTCGATCATGATGGACTGGCCGATTTCGGCCGAGAGCCGGTCGAACACCAGCCGCGGCACCACATCGGCGGCGCTGCCGGCGCCGAACGGGATCGTCGCCCTGATCAGCCGCGACGGCCAGTTTTCCGCATGCGCCGCGGCGGCAGCGGAAACCAGCGCGAGAATACAGATCAATCGGATGGACTTGTTCATTACCACTCCTCGTCGTCCCGGCGAACGCCGAGACCCATAGCCACCGGCGGCGACGTTGGCAAAAGCTGTCTACCACAGTGCCCGTATCATGAGCCGCGGCGTGGGTCCCGGCGTTCGCCGGGACGACAGTGCCTCATCACTCCACCAGCGTGAATTGCAGCAGCAAGGTGCGCTGGATCATCGAGAAATTGTCATCGGAGACCATCGTCAGCACGGTGTCGCCCTCCGGCGTGACGTGGGCGTCGATGCCCTCCAAGTTGTCGATCTCGTCGCCGAGATCGGCGTTGAAGATCGAGGGGCCATCGGCCACCGCGCCCGGCGCCACCGAGGCGAGCGCGATGCGCCGGATGCGGATGCCGACCCCGGAGAGCAGCGAGAATTTGCGCTCCAGCACCAAAAGGTCGCCCGAGGGCAGCAGCACGGCATCGCTGACGTCGAATTTGTCGGTGCGGCGAACGCTGAATTGTCCGGGCGAGGGACCGCCGACCAGAAAGGCGATCAGATTGCCTTTGGCATCGAGGCCGCGTTCGGAGATCGCGATCAGCGTGCCCGCGAGCGGCACGCCTTTCGGCACGAACACCAGCGCTTCCAGCCCCTTGTTGAACGGCAGCTTGCTCGCCGCCGGCGGCAGCGGCACCACCTCGCCGCGCGAGCGCGTGAAGCCCTTGCTGAAATCGAAGCGCAGAACCTGGTTGACGCGCTCGAGACCGATGTAAACAAAGGAGCCGTCGAGCGCGATCGATTCCGAATCGAACCAGCCGCGGGTGGTGATCGGCTGGCCGTCGGCCCCCAGCATCGGCGCCGCCTCGACATCGGCAAGCCCGGTCATCTCGCGGCCAGTGTAGACGATGCGGCCGGTGAACCAGTTGCCCTTGTCGCTGAACGAAATGAAGCGTTCCCCTTTGGGGTCGAGCCGCAAGCCCGACAGCCCGCCGAAGCCCGGAAAACGCGAGGTCAGCGCCAGCCCGCTGCGATATTCCAGCGACCCAAAACGCAGATGCGCGCGATCGTTCGGATCAAAGGAAGGGATCGGCCGCGCGTTGACCTCGATCGACACCGCTTCGGTGACCGCGAATTCATCCGGCGGAATAGGTTTTGGCGGCGGCTGCGTCGCATGCTGCGCCCGCGCGACATCAGTCAGCGCTATCGCCGAAAGCCCCACCCCCGTGGATCTCAGGAAACGGCGGCGGGTGAGATCGCGATACGGTTCGCGCCTCATGGCGAGGCGACGCGCTTGCGCCGTCTCGAACTGAGAGGCCGCACGCCTCGTTCGCGATGGATCATCTCGCTCCAATTATCTACGAATGCAGTCTGCGCTTGAGGCCTGTCTTGCGGCTCGTCTTGGCGGGCGCGACACCATTGGTCTCGCTGAACAGTTCGGCGAGCTTTTCGGTGATGGCGCCGCCGAGTTCTTCTGCGTCGACGATGGTGACCGCGCGGCGATAATAGCGCGTGACGTCGTGACCGATGCCGATCGCGATCAGCTCGACCGGCGAGCGGGTCTCGATTTCCTCGATGATATGGCGCAGATGCCGTTCCAGGTAATTGCCGGGATTGACCGACAGCGTGGAATCGTCGACCGGCGCGCCATCGGAAATCATCATCAGGATCTTGCGCTGCTCGGAGCGGCCGAGCAGGCGCTTGTGCGCCCAGTCCAGCGCTTCGCCGTCGATGTTTTCCTTGAGCAGGCCCTCGCGCATCATCAGCCCGAGATTTTTCCGCGCGCGGCGCCATGGCGCATCGGCGGACTTGTAGATGATGTGGCGCAGGTCATTGAGGCGGCCGGGATTGGCCGGCTTGCCGGCGGCAAGCCAAGCCTCGCGCGATTGGCCGCCCTTCCAGGCCCGCGTGGTGAAGCCGAGAATCTCCACCTTGACGCCGCAGCGCTCCAGCGTACGCGCCAGAATATCCGCACAGGTCGCCGCCACCGTGATCGGGCGTCCACGCATCGAACCGGAATTGTCCAGCAGCAACGTCACCACGGTGTCGCGGAAGGTCGCTTCCTTCTCGTGCATGAACGACAGCGGGTGATAGGGGTCGGTCACCACGCGCGACAGCCGCGCGGGATCGAGAATGCCCTCCTCGAGATCGAATTCCCAGGCGCGGTTCTGCTGCGCCATCAGGCGGCGCTGCAACCGGTTCGCCAGCCGCGCGACGATACCCTGCAGATGCGCGAGCTGCTTGTCGAGATAGCTGCGCAGACGTTCCAACTCGTCATGGTCGCAAAGATCTTCGGCCGCGATCACCTCGTCGAATTTCGGCGCAAAAGCGTGATATTCCGGCCCGCGCGGCTCGTTGACGCCGCGCGAGTTCGGCCGTGTTGCTTCGCCCGGCGTCTCGTCGTCGCCGAGTTCGCCGTCGTCGAACGTATCGCTGGTGGAAGCCTGCGCGCTTTCCATCGCGCTTTCCGACATTTCGTCCGAGGTGGCCTGGGCCTGATCGGCACTCATTTCCTGCGCAGCATCGCTGTCGGGCGAACCCTCGGCGCCGGACTGATCATTCTCGCCGTCGCGGTTGTCGTCCTGATTCTCGTCCTCGTCGGCCTCGGCATTACGGTCGTCGCCGAGTTCGAGCGCGGTCAACAGATCATGTACCGCGTCGCCGAATTTCGCCTGATCCTCGGCGAGCCGGTCGAGCCGGTCGAGCCGCGCGCCGATCTTGTCTTCGAGCACCGGACGCCAGAGGTCGACCATCTTGCGGGCCGCCGCCGGTGGCGCCAAACCGGTGAGACGTTCACGCACCAGCATCGCCAGCGCGTCCGACAGCGGCGCATCGGCCCGGTCGGTGATTTCGTCGAACTTGCCGCGATGGAAGTGATCGTCGAGCATCGCGGTGAGATTTTTCGCAACCCCCGCCATCCGCCGCGAGCCCAATGCCTCGACCCGCGCCTGCTCGACGGCTTCGAACACGCCGCGCGCCTGCGGATTTCCCGGCATCAGCTTGCGGTGCACTTTCGGATCGTGACAGGCGAGCTTCAGCGCGATCGAATCGGCATGGCCCCGCACGATCGCGGCATCGCGCCGGGTCATCTTGCGCGCCGGCTCCGGCAGCCGCGCCTTGCCCGGCGCAAGGCCGGGACGCTCGGCCGCGAACGTCACCTCAAGCTCCGGCGCTTTTGCGATCGCGCGCAGGCAAGCCGTCACCGCGCGCTTGAACGGCTCGGTCGGCGCTTCCTTCGATCCGGTACGGAATTTGGAGTTGGTGGTCATTGCAATCTCATCGCCCGTCGTCCTCGCGAAAGCGGGGACCCATCACCACCGGCAGCAATCGTTCTCCCAACACCGTCATCCCGTCGAAACTTCCCGGCGTGGGTCCCCGCTTTCGCGGGGACGACACCCAAGGCGGTGTTAGATCTAGGAAAGCGCCACGTTCACCGAAGACTCCGCGAGTTCGGCGTTGAAGCAGCGCTGATAGAATTCAGCCACCAGCGGCCGTTCCAGTTCGTCGCATTTGTTGAGGAAGGTGACGCGGAACGCAAAACCGATGTCGGAGAAGATCTCGGCGTTTTCCGCCCAGGTGATCACCGTGCGCGGACTCATCACCGTCGACAGGTCGCCATTGGCGAAGGCGTTGCGGGTAAGGTCCGCAAGCCGCACCATCTTGTTGACGATGTCGCGCCCTTCCTGGGTACGATAGTGATGCGCCTTGGCGAGCACGATCTCGACTTCCTCGTCATGCGCGAGATAATTCAGCGTGGTGACGATCGACCAGCGGTCCATCTGGCCCTGGTTGATCTGCTGGGTACCGTGATAAAGACCGGACGTATCGCCGAGGCCGACGGTGTTGGCCGTCGAGAACAGCCGGAACGCCGGATGCGGCTTGATCACCTTGTTCTGGTCGAGCAGGGTCAGGCGGCCGGAAACCTCCAGCACGCGCTGGATCACGAACATCACGTCGGGGCGGCCGGCATCGTATTCGTCGAACACCAGCGCAATATTGTTCTGCAGCGCCCAGGGCAGAATGCCGTCGCGGAATTCAGTGACCTGCTTGCCGTCGCGCACGACGATGGAATCCTTGCCGACCAGATCGATGCGGCTGATGTGGCTGTCGAGGTTGACGCGCACACACGGCCAATTGAGCCGGGCCGCGACCTGCTCGATATGGGTCGACTTGCCGGTGCCGTGATAGCCCGTGACCATGACGCGGCGGTTCTTGGCAAAGCCGGCGAGGATGGCGAGCGTGGTGGCGCGATCGAAACGGTAATCCACATCGACATCAGGCACATGCGGATCGACCTCGGAATAGGCCGGAACCTCGAGGTCACTGTCGATACCGAACACCTGCCGAACCGACACCTTCATATCGGGCAAACCGGCAGGCGCGCCGGCAGATTCTTGCGCTTTGGTCATGGCGGCGGTCGTCATTAATCCTCCGAGGTCTCGGACGCTCCCGAAACCAGATTATGGTGTGGCTGCGGATGGCTGCTGGGCCAAACCTATCAGAGAGCAACGGCGGGCAGAAGCCCGCGGCCCAATCAAAAGTTCCGTTGCTATATCATCAAGATAGGGGCTGGGTTCGGTTTTTGGAAGGCTGCCCTGCGAATCACGCCGTACTTTCCGCCGGTGCCGCCGGGCAGCCCGGCGACCACAACCGGTTTTGATGGCACTTTCCGCCTTTTCCGGGAGTTATGTTAGGTCTGCTTAGGCCCGGACCGCAACGCCAGCACAGGGATTTTGTGACTTCATTCATCGATCCATTGATTGCATTCGTCTCGGCGCATGCCGGGCTTGCCTATCTGACGCTATTCCTTGCCGCCCTGCTGGAGGCCGTTCCGATGGTCGGTTCGGTGATCCCGGGGTCGACCATCATTTTTGCCCTGAGCGCGCTGGTGCCCGGTGGCGAATTACGGCTGGAGTGGGTGCTGGTGGCTGCGGCCGCCGGGGCGCTGCTCGGCGATGGATCGGCATTCTGGATCGGACATCGCACCCAGCGCGAAATTCTCAATGCCTGGCCGCTGGCGAATTACCCACGCGTGGTCGCGCAGAGCGAGGCATTTTTTCAGCGCTGGGGGGCGCTGGCGGTGTTCTTCGCGCGCTTCGTGCCGCCGCTTCGCGCCTTCGTGCCGGTCACGGCGGGCGCGCTGGGGATGTCGCCGCCGATGTTTTACGCCGTCAACATCCCCGCGATCCTGCTATGGGCGCCTGCACATGTGTTGCCGGGCGTGCTCGCGGTATCGGCGCTGCATAGATATGACGGATTTGCATCCCATCCCGGGCTCGCCAAGCATTACTGGATACTGTTCGTGATCGGCGGCGCCTTGATCATCGCGCTGGTGGGCTGGGCAATTCGCCGCAGGCGGGGCGGAGGCGTGATCGAGCGCGCGGCGCCGATTCGAAAGAATCCCTGACGGCGCAGAACCTCAGCTCGCGCCGCGCACCACTGTCTTGAGATAATTATAGGCCTTGATGATTTCGATCAGGCGGTCCTCGGTGGAGCGGTCGCCGCCATTGGCGTCGGGGTGATGCTGCTTCACCAGCGCCTTGTATTTGGCCTTGACGGTCTCGAGCGTTGCATCGGCGCCGAGCCCCATCACCTGCAGCGCCTTGCGTTCGGCGTTGAAAATCTTCCGGGTTTCGATCTTGGTTTCGCCGGCGGCACCGCCCGGGCCCGGCCGCCAGCGGCCGCGGCCATTGAGCTCGCTGAACATGCTGAACGGATCGGACGCGCCTTCGAGGTCGGCCTCGGGGCTGCCCTTGCCCTTCTTGGCGCTGGTATTGGCGCCCATCTTCCAGGTCGGACGATGGCCGGTCAGCGCATCCTTCTGGTAGCGCGCGACCGCGTCCGCATTCATGCCGGAGAAGAAGTTATAGGATTGGTTATATTCGCGGACGTGATTGAGGCAGAAGTGCCAGTATTCCTTGTCGTTGGCCCGACCCTTGGGCGCCCGGTGCGGTCCCTTGTTCTTGCAGTCGGGCCATTCGCACATGGCGGATTCTTCACGCGCCTGCGCCTGCTGCTTGGCGCTGAGCTTGTTCGGCTTGATCCGAATGGAATCGAAGAATTTGGATGAATCAATTGGCATGGCTGACTATGACAACGCAATGCGAAAGGCTTCAAGTCTTGACATTGCGAATACCTCACTCTTGATGTGCCATTGACGCAGAACGGTCATGGACGTATTGCCGCGCCATGAGCACCAAAGACACTATCATCAACAAGTTGCGCGAAGCTTTCTCTCCTGAAAGCCTCGACGTGTCGGACGAATCACATCTTCATGAAGGCCATTCTGGCCACCGGCCGGGCGGCGAGACCCATTTCAGGGTCTATATTGTATCTTCAGCCTTTGAAGGGAAGAGCCGGGTTGAGCGCCATCGCATGATAAATTCCACGCTGGCGGGGGAACTGGCCGGCTCCGTGCACGCTTTGGCGATCAAGGCTCAGGCGCCGGGGTAAGCGGGCTAGTCTAAAACGACGTGCCGGCCCGCTTCGGCTTTTTCTCCTCGATTTCGGCCTCGCGCGGCACCGCGACGATCCGCAGCGCGGTGATGCGGTTGCGCTCGCGCCGCAGCACCCGAAACCGAAAGCCGTGGAACGTGAAACTCTGGCCGCGTTCGGGGATCGAACGCGCCTCGTGAATCACGAGGCCGGCGACGGTGGTCGCCTCCTCGTCCGGAAGGCGCCAATCCATCGCGCGGTTGAGATCGCGGATCGGCACCGAGCCGTCGACCACCACCGAGCCGTCGGGCTGGGCGCGAACGCCGGCCACCACCACGTCATGCTCGTCGGAAATATCGCCGACGATTTCTTCCAGGATATCCTCCAGCGTCACCATGCCTTCGACTTCGCCGTATTCGTCGACCACCAGGGCGAAGTGGGTCTTGCGGCGGCGGAACGCCTTGAGCTGCTCGGAAACCGAGCGCATCTCCGGCACGAACCACGGCGGCAACGCGATGGTCGAGACGTCGATCTTCGCCGTGTCGCCCTCGGCGACGCGGATCGCACGCAACAGATCCTTGGCGTGCAGCACGCCGATGATGTTTTCAGGCTTGTCCCGCCACAGCGGAATCCGCGTGTATTCGGTCGCCAACACCTCGCGCACCAGTTCCTCCGGCGGCAGGTCGGCATTGATCATCACCATTTCGGTGCGATGGACCATCACGTCGGAGACCTGGAGCTCGCGCAGGTCCAGTAGCCCGCCAAACATGTCGCGGTCCTGCTTTTCGACCTTGCCCTCGTGATGCAGCAGATCGACCGCGCCGCGCAGCCGCTCGGTCGGCGACAAGATCGGCTGGTTGTGACCGATCTTGATGCCGAGCACCCGCATCAGCGCGCGGACGATCGCCTCGATCACGGTGAGCAGCGGTCCGAGCAGATAGACCATCAGCTTCATCGGCCGCGCGACCAACAGCGAGACCCGGTCCGGCGCGTTGATGGCAATGGTCTTCGGCAATACCTCGGCGAAGATCACGACCATCACCGTCATCACGCCGGTGGCGTAGAGCACGCCGACCTCGCCGAACCACGCCGTAAAGATGCCGGTCGCGAGTACGGAGGCGCCGATATTGGCGATATTGTTGCCGAGCAGCAGCGCGCCGATCATCCGCTCGCGCATCGCAAACAGGCTGGAAACCACCCCGGCCTCGCGATTACCCTGCTTCGACAATCGCAGCATGCTGGCGCGCGACGCTCCGGTCAGCGCGGTCTCGCTCGCGGAAAAGAACGCGGAGACCAACAGACAGGCGATGACGACGGAAAGTGTAAACCAGTCCATGACGCGTTATTCACTTCGCCCGATTGGTTGCAGCTTTGCTTGCAGAAAATCGCGAACCACCGAAGGTTCGACGTCGGGAGCGATCACGGCACGCCCAACCTCCTTGAGCAGAATGAAGGTGAGCCGGCCGCGCTTGACCTTCTTGTCCTGCGCCATCAGCGCCATCAGCGCGTCGGCATCGGTCAATCCTTCCTGGGTAAATCCGGCGATGTCCTGTAACCGGGTCGGCAGGCCGACCTCGGAAAGGTGACGCCTGACCCGCGTCGCGTCGGATTCGGAGATCATCCCAAGCTGCGCGGATAATTCCGCCGCCAGCACCATGCCGACGGAAACGCCTTCCCCATGGAACAGCCGGTCGGAAAAGCCGGTCGCGGCTTCCAGCGCGTGGCCGAAGGTGTGGCCGAGATTGAGCAGCGCGCGCTCGCCGGTCTCGCGCTCGTCGCGCGCCACGACCGCGGCCTTGGCGCGGCAGGAGGTTGCGATCGCGTGTTCGCGGCCGGCGCCGCCTTTGAAGATATCGGCGTGATTGGCCTCCAGCCAGGCGAAAAAGGCTTCATCGCCGAGCACACCGTATTTGGCGACTTCGGCATAGCCGGCGCGAAACTGCCGCGGCGACAATGTGTCGAGCACCGACGTGTCCGCGACCACCAGAACCGGCTGGTGAAACGCGCCGAGAAGATTTTTCCCGCGCGGCGAATTGATCCCGGTTTTGCCGCCGACCGAAGAGTCGACCTGCGCCAGCAGCGAGGTCGGTACCTGCACGAAATCGACCCCGCGGCGCAAGATCGCGGCCGCGAAGCCGGCGAGGTCGCCGACCACGCCGCCACCCAGCGCGATCACCAGATCGTTGCGCTCGATCTTGGCGGCGATCAGCGCCTCGCTGACCTGCTCGAGACCGGCATAGGTTTTGGAGCCCTCGCCTTGCTCGACCACAACGCGCGACGTAGCGATCCCGGCCGCCGACAGCGAGGCCTCGGTCTGTTCCAGCCAATGTTTTGCGACAGCGCGGTCGGTGACGATCGCGGTGCGCGCCCCCGGCCGCAGCGCGGCAACACGCGTGCCTAGCGATGACAGCACATCGCGGCCTATGATGATGTCATAGCCATGCGCGCCGAGCGCGACGTCGACCGTGATCGGATCCGAATGTTTCAGCGGCGCGGTCATGGCGCGGCGCCCATGGTGCCCGGCGTTCCAGCCTGGGTGGAAACCGCCGCGCCGCCGCACAACCGCGCGTACAGGGCGTCGATGCATTCATCGACGATCTTCTCGTGCGGCACGTCGCGCGACCAAACCGTGAGATCGGCATGCTGATAGACCGGTTCTCGCTCCCTGATCAGACGCCCGACGGTCGCTTCGGGGTCCGCGGTCTGCAGCAGCGGACGGTCCGCGCGGCGTCTCACCCTGCGCATGATGATATCGGCATCCGCCTTGAGCCAGATGGAGACCGCCTTGTCGCGGATACGGTGGCGGGTCTCCTCGCGCATGAACGCACCGCCGCCGGTCGCAATCACGCCGGGACCGCTGTCGAGCAATCGCGCGATCACCCGCGCCTCGCCATCCCTGAAATCCGGCTCGCCGCGGGCCTCGAAAATGTCCGGTATCGACATGCCCGCCGCCGCCTCGATCTCGGTGTCGGCGTCGAGAAACGGCAACCGCAGCCGCAGCGACAGCCGCCGTCCGATGGTGGATTTTCCGGCCCGCAGCAGCCCCACCAGCACGACCGACCGCGTTCCCAGCGCCGCCGATATCTCGACGTCCTGGGACGGGCTGGCGCTGGCCGATAGGGCTGTCTCGGGCATTTTATCGCTCGGTTGCGGCGGTTCGGGCCCATCATACTACCGCGGCCGACACCGTTGCTAGTGTCCCGGTTCTGGCGACTCTTGCAACAGAGGGGCGAACGTGTTGGTAGTCAGATCAGGCTATCCCCGATGATTTCAATAGTTAATTCGCCGCCTGAGGCTCTGACATGCCCAGCCTGTTCCGCTTTCTGACGGTTGTCGCGGTGATCGGCGGGGTCGTCTATGGCGCGATTTTCGCGCTGGCGAATTTCGTTAACCCGAAGCCGCGGGAAATGACCATCAACATCCCCCCAGATAAATTCCTCAAGAAATAGGCGCTAGGGTTGGCGGATGCACCCCGGCAAGACCTCAGACGCCAAACTGATCAACCTGTTCCTCGACATGCTCGCGGCGGAACAAGGCGCCGGCGATAATACGCTCGACGCCTATCGCCGCGACCTTACAGATTTCTCGGACTTTCTCGGTCACACCGGGCGGGACTTTGCCGGCGCCGAGACGCAGGGGTTGCGGGACTATCTCGCCGACCTTGACACCCGCGGCTTCAAATCGTCGAGCGTGGCGCGGCGGCTTTCGGCGATGCGGCATCTGTTTCGTTTCCTGCTGAACGAGCGAATCCGCAGCGACGACCCGGCGGCCATCCTGTCCGGGCCAAAGCGCGGCCGCGGCCTGCCGAAAGTGCTGTCGATTTCCGATGTCGATTGTCTATTGGTTCACGCCAAGGCGCTGACCGAGGCGCCGGAAGCCTCGGCGCCGCAGCGGCTTCGCGCGATGCGGTTGTATTGCCTGCTCGAGGTGCTTTACGCCACCGGCTTGCGGGTATCGGAACTGGTGTCGCTGCCGCGTTCGGCCTCGCGCCGCGATGCGCGGATGATCGTGGTGCGCGGCAAGGGCAACAAGGAACGGCTGGTACCGCTGAACGAGCCGTCGCGCCAGGCGATGGCCGCCTATCTCGCCGCGATCGAGGCGCCCAAGCCGGAGAAGAAAAAAAATGCAGCCAGTTCGAAATGGCTGTTTCCCTCGTTCGGCGAGAGCGGACATTTGACGCGGCAACATTTTGCGCGCGACCTCAAGGAACTGGCGGCGGCGGCCGGCCTCGCACCGCGGCTGGTCAGCCCGCATGTGCTGCGCCATGCCTTCGCGAGTCATCTCCTGCACAACGGCGCTGATTTGCGCATCGTGCAGACATTGCTGGGTCATACCGATATCTCGACCACGCAAATCTACACCCATGTGGTCGAGGAACGCCTGAAGAGCCTGGTACGCGACCTGCATCCGCTGGCGGAGAAATAGCTTCACGCACCGCCATCTTGACTTCGGCGCCTTCTCCCCCGAAAGAGCGCCTTGCCGCCCGCGACCTTGGCGTGCCTGGACAAAAAACGGCTCATTCCACGTCGGAATGCGCGCTAAACACTTGAAGATACGTGCTTTCTTCATGCGAACCGGAAGCCGCTTCGCTCCAGCGGCTTCGTCCTTATATTGATTTGATGCCGGATCACATGCGCAGCTACCTCGATTTCGAAAAGCCCGTCGCCGAACTCGACTCCAAGGTCGATGAATTGCGCGCGCTGGCGGCCACCGGCAGCGAAATCGGGGAAGAGATCGCGCGAATCGAGGAAAAGGCGGCGCAGGCTCTGGCCGATCTCTACGCCAATCTGTCGCCGTGGCAGAAAACCCTGGTGGCGCGCCATCCGCTGCGGCCGCATCTGACCGATTTCATCAACGCGTTGATCACCGAATTCACGCCGCTGGCGGGCGACCGCAAATTTGGCGAGGACGAAGCGCTGATGGGCGGGTTCGGCCGCTTCCGCGGCGAGAGCCTCTGCGTGATCGGCCAGGAAAAGGGCGCCACCACGGAATCCCGCATCAAGCATAATTTCGGCATGGCGCGGCCGGAAGGCTATCGCAAGGCGGTCCGGCTGATGGAGATGGCGGATCGATTCGGGATTCCCGTGCTGTCGATCGTCGATTCCGCCGGCGCCTATCCCGGTATCGGCGCGGAGGAGCGCGGACAGGCCGAAGCCATAGCGCGCTCGACCGACGCGTGCCTTTCGCTCGGCGTGCCCAATGTCGCGATCATCACCGGTGAAGGCATGTCGGGGGGCGCCATCGCGATCACGACGGCAAACCGCGTACTTATGTTCGAGCACGCGATCTACAGCGTGATCTCGCCGGAGGCCGCGTCCTCGATCCTGTGGCGCGACGGAACCAAGGCCCAGGAAGCCGCAACCAGCATGAAGATCACGGCACAGGACATGCTGCGTTTTGGCGTGATCGACTCGATTTTGAAGGAGCCCTCGGGCGGCGCGCATCGCGATCCCGGCGCCATGATCGCGGCCACCGGCGAGGCCATCGCGCAGGCGATGGCCGACCTGCGCCAACTCGATCCCGACGCGATCCGCAAGCAGCGGCGACAGAAATTCCTCGATATCGGCCGAAAGCTGGGCTGAATCCGCTCTCAACGGAAAAAGAGTCCCAAGGGTCCCGTCCGGGCTTTTTGCCCCCGGCTTTCTCAAAATCCAGCCATTTTGGCCCCAATTCAGCCCCGACACCGATATTTAACGTCTATTCACCATGCCTGAGGTGGAATCTGTCGCAATGCCTCCGTCGGCTTGCGACAAGGGGGGCTTAAGGGTAATATTTTATTCAATGGCTTCAGGGCATGGACGCTATTGGGGGTGCAACATTGCCCGTCGGGTGTGGAGCTCTGCATTGATCTATCGCTCACTCGTTCGCGCGATCATCACATCAGTCGCGCTCGCGGCCGGCGTGCTGTTGGCCGGCTGCAACAGCGACGAAATTTCACTCGCGAACAATGCCAAGGCCAACCAGCCCGTTCCGGCGAAACTCGTCGCCGAGATGGCGGCGAAGGATATGGACCTGCAGTCGCCGATCCTGATCCGGCTGTTCAAGCAGGAGGCCGAACTCGAGGTCTGGAAGCAGGATCGCTCCGGCCGCTTCGCGCTCCTGAAGACCTATCCGATCTGCCGCTGGTCGGGAGACCTTGGACCCAAGGTTCGCGAGGGTGACCGTCAGGCGCCGGAAGGCTTCTACGCGATCACGCCGGGGCAGATGAATCCGCAGTCGGCCTATTATCTTTCATTCAACACCGGCTACCCGAACGCTTACGACCGGTCGCTCGGACACACCGGCTCGGAGCTGATGGTGCATGGCGACTGCTCGTCGCGCGGCTGCTACGCCATGACCGACGAGCAAATCGCGGAGATCTATTCGCTGGGCCGGGAATCCTTCTTCGGAGGCCAGAAGGCGTTTCAGTTTCAGGCCTATCCGTTCAAGATGACGCCGGTCAATCTGGCCAAGCATCGCAATAATCCGAACATGCCGTTCTGGAAAATGATCAAGGAAGGCTACGATCATTTCGAAGTGACGCGGCAGGAGCCGAAGGTCGATTTCTGCGAAAAGAAATACGTGTTCGATGCCGTGAAGGCGCCGGATGCCAAGCGGGACCCGGTGTTTGAAGCGTCGGCTAAGTGCCCCGCTTACGTCATCCCGAATGAAGTCGCCGACGCCGTGCGCGAGAAACAGCAGCAGGACGAAGCCGAGATCGCCAAGCTGATCGCAAAGGGAACGCCGGTCGCCCGGATCAACACCGGAATCGACGGCGGCATGAACCGGGTATTCGCGGCCAGGATACCCGACGGCAATACCGGATTGTCGGATGGCGGCGGCGGGCAAGGCCTGCAACTGGCGCTTTCGCGCGCGCCGGGCACCATTCCCCCGGGGGTCAATCCACCGCGCGGCCCCGTGACATCCCCCGATGAGCCGTTGGCGGCTTCGTTGGCGCCGGCTGCGTCCGCTCCCGCAACGCGCGTGGCATCCGCAGCGCCCGGCACCCAATCCAACTCGCAATCGGACGGCTTCTTCAGCAGCCTCGCCCGCAAGGTAGGCCTCGGCGGCGCCACCGCGGATACAACCGCAACCGCCGCCGCGCCGGCGCCCGTTCCGGCCAAACCAAAGATCGTCGAGGCCAAGCGGAACGATCAACAGCTGCGTCCGGACGCATCGAAGGCCGCTGCACCGAAGGCGGAGACGAAACAGGCCACCGCTCATCCGCCGCTAAAACCGACGGCGACAGATACCGATACCGCGGCCGCTCCTGCGCCCGCGACCAACCTGGTTGCCGGTGCCCAGCCGGTCGTATCGGCCAATTCGTTCGACAGCCGCTTCTCGGCGGCGAAGTAAGCATCGTGCACTTACGCTCCTCCGAAGGGAGGATCGATCGCACAGCGATCGAGGGGCGAGCCGATCCCTCGCCCGCTAACAACGAGTGCTGCGGCTAAATCTCAATGCCGAATAATTCACAGTCGGATAACGGCGCACGCGCCATTGAGCGCGGACAACAGCCCGGCTTGTTGGCACCGTGGCTTCGACGGTGAACATATCCGCCAAGCGTTAGCGCCGCTGCTCGTCATCTGGATAAGATCCTGTCGATGCAGTAGCCTCTTCATGCATCGATACAAATTATGCATTGATACAAAAACTTCAGGCCGCTGGCTTGCAAGGCAAGAAAAACAGGGAGAATGACCATGACTGAATCGGAACCGGCCGCATTGCACCGCCGTCGCTTTCTGAAAGGAGTGGTCATCGCCGGCGGCGCCACGATCGCGGCTCCCGCTCCCGTTCAGGCGCAGGCTCCCGAGAAGCCGAACGGCAACGCGTCACCACCGACTGCAGCCGCAAAAGCCCACGAGCGAGAAACCCCGCAGGAAGCCGACCGTCTGACCACGGAAAAGACCGGCTCGGACTTCATGGTCGATGTGTGCAAGACGCTCAATCTCGACTACATGGCCGCCTGCCCGGGTTCGACTTTTCGTGCGCTGCAAGAAAGTTTTATCAATTACGGGCAGAACAAGCGTCCGGAATGGCTGACATGCATGCACGAGGAAGTGGCCGTCGGCATGGCGCATGGCTATGCCAAGGTCGCCGGCAAGCCGATGGCGGCCATCGTGCATGGAACGGTGGGCACCCAGCATGCGGCCATGGGCCTCTATAACGCCTACTGCGACCGCGTTCCCATTATGGTTTTTACCGGCAACGCGGGTCCGATCGACGAGCGCCGGCCTGGTGTCGAGTGGTTCCACAGCGTACAGGACGGCGCCTCCACGGTGCGCGACTTCGTCAAGTGGGACGACTATCCGATGTCGCTTCAGCATTTTGCCGAGTCGACGGTGCGTGGCTATACGCTGGCCTGCGCACAGCCTCCCGGGCCGGTGTTCATCACCGCGGACGCCAAGCTGCAGGAAAGTCCGCTTGAGGAGCGTGAGCAGCGCGGGCTGACGATTCCGCGTTTGACTATAGCCGCGCAAACCACAGGCGATCCGAATGCCGTGCGCGAGGCCGCCAAGATGCTGGTCGCGGCCGAAGCTCCCGTCATCATTGCCGATCGTTATGCTCGGTCCCAGCAGGGGATGGACGACCTCGTCAAGCTTGCCGAACTTCTGCAGGCTCCCGTGGTCGACAACCGATCGCGCATGAACATGCCGAACACGCACTATCTTTGCCAGTCGGAGCGGTCGGCCGGGTTGATCGCGCAAGCCGACTGTATCCTGTCGCTCGAGCCGGTCGATCTCTACGGCCAGCTCAATGTCATGCGCGATCAGCTGGAACGCACCGTGAGTTCGAAGGCCAAGAAGGGGGTCAAGATCATCAGCATCTCGACCCGGGACTTGCTGGTCCATTCCAATTACCAGGACTTCCAGCGCTACGTCGGCGCCGACATCAATATCACAGGCGACGCGCAAACGACCTTGCCGTCCCTGATCGAAGCCATCCGGCGCGAGATACCGTCCGGCGGCAACACGTCCATCGAGATGCGCGGCCGGAAAATGCGTGAAGCCTTTAACGGCTTCGCCGACCGCGCGCGTGCGGAGGCCGCGCTCGCATGGGACGCCAGTCCGATCTCATCGGCGCGCATGTATATGGAGCTGTGGGAGCAGCTCAAGCAGGAGGATTGGGCGCTGGTTTCGGACAGCGACTTCTCATCCAATTGGCCGCACCGCCTGTGGCCGCTGGAAAAACATTACCGCTTCATCGGCGGTTCGGGCGGATATGGCGTCGGCTATCAGCCGGTGGCCGCGCTCGGCGCGGCGCTTGCGCATCGCGACGCCGGCGGTCGCGTCGCTGTCAGCATCACCGGCGACGGCGAGTTCAACATGGCCCCGCATACGCTGTGGACCGCCGCCCACCACGGCATTCCGTACCTGACCGTCATTCAGAACAATCGCGCCTATCACCAGGAGGTCATGCACGTCCAGCGCATGGCGAACCGGCACAATCGTGGGCTCCGGAACGTCCCGATCGGCACAACCATCGACAATCCGAACATCGACTACGTCAAGATCGCGCAGGGATATGGTGCGGTCGGGATCGGGCCGATCAGCGACCCGAATGATCTGTCCGAGGCGTTTCGCAAGGGCATTGCCGCCGTCAAGGCTGGTCAGCCCGTCCTGGTCGACGTCGTCATGCAGCCGCGCTGAGGAGAGAACCATGAAGCCTATCATTCTCGTCCTTGCGGGCCTGATCTTGGCTGCCGGCCCGGCATGCGCCCAACAAGGTTCTGCGCCGGCGGGCAATGCGCAGAACGGCAAGACGCTCTACCTTCAGGTGGGTTGTTATGAATGCCATGGCCAGGCAGGCCAAGGCGCGCGGATGACCGGCCCGCGCATCTCGCGAACCGAGTTCCCGTTCGAGGGTTTTCTGTATCAGCTTCGTCACCCGGCAAATCAGATGCCGCCGTACGAAGCTGCCGCTCTCTCCGACCAGGACGCGGCGGATCTCTACGCCTATGTGCGACAGATGCCGGCGCCGCGCGATCCGAACAGCATCCCTCTGCTCAAGGCGGAGCATTGAGAGCTCAAATCGCAGCTATTCAGAGAAAGCTTGGCGGCGAAGGACTCGCCGGGTAGCGCGAGGGCTGATCGCCCTCACGCATACCTGCCGTGGCAGTGCTTGTACCTCTTGCCGGAGCCGCAGGGACAATCCTCATTGCGGCCGACCTTGCCCCAACTCGCCGGGTTCTTCGGATCGCGGTTGGCGGTAGCGGCGGGCACCAGCGAGGCGTTGGCGAACGCCATCTCGTCCTCGCCGGTATTCGGATTGAGCTTGTGCGCTTCCATGGCCGGCAATGCCGGCTGCTGATCTTCCGGCGGCACGATTTCAACGCGCATCAATTGCGCCGTTACGGCTTCGCGCAGATGCGCGATCATCGCCTCGAACAGGCTGAACGCTTCCGACTTGTACTCCTGCAGCGGATCGCGCTGGCCGTAACCGCGCAAACCGATCACCTGGCGCAGATGGTCGAGCATCACCAGATGCTCGCGCCACAGATGATCCAGCGTCTGCAGCAGGATGGTCTTTTCGACGTAGCGCATCACCTCGGGGCCCCATTGCGCTACCTTGGCCGCCATGTGCTCATCGACGCGCTGCTCGATGCGTGACAGCAACTCCTCGTCGGCGATGCCCTCTTCCTTGGCCCATTGATCGACCGGCAGGTCGATGTCGAGCACGCGCTTCAATTCTTCCTTGAGGCCGGCAACGTCCCACTGCTCGGCATAGGCATGTTCGGGCACATGCTTGGTGACGACATCCTCGACGAAGGCGCGGCGCATGTCGGCGACGGTCTCGGCGACGCTCTCGTCCTTCATCAGATCGACGCGCTGGTCGAAGATCACCTTGCGCTGGTCGTTCTGGACGTTGTCGAACTTCAACAGGTTCTTGCGGATATCGAAGTTGCGGGCTTCGACCTTCTGCTGCGCTTTTTCCAGGGCCTTGTTGATCCACGGATGGATGATGGCCTCGCCTTCCTTGAGGCCGAGCCGCGTCAGCATGCTATCGAGCCGGTCGGACCCGAAAATCCGCATCAGATCGTCTTCCAGCGACAGGAAGAATTTAGAGCGTCCGGGGTCGCCCTGGCGTCCGGAGCGGCCGCGCAGCTGGTTGTCGATGCGCCGGGATTCGTGGCGTTCGGATCCGATGATGTAGAGGCCGCCCGGCCGGGTCACGGTCTTGGCTGGCTTCGATCCCTTGGCGGGTTCGACCTCGATCACGTCCTCGGCTTTCAGCACGATGTCGCGGAAGCGTTCGACGTCGGCCTTGATGCGCTCGATCTTCGCGGCTCGGTCGGCTTCGTCGGTAATCCCCGCCGTCTCGTGCTGGAGCCGCATTTCGAGCGAGCCGCCGAGCTTGATGTCGGTACCGCGGCCGGCCATGTTGGTCGCGATCGTGATCGCACCGGGCACCCCGGCCTCGGCGACGATGTAGGCTTCCTGCTCGTGGAAACGGGCGTTCAGCACCGCGAACAGCTTGGCCGGCTTGCCCGCGCGCGCCGCGGCATAAAGCTTTTCCATCGCGTTTTCATTGCCGAAATCGATCTGCTTGTAGCCGTGCTTCTTGAGATATTCGGCGAGGACTTCGGATTTTTCGATCGACGCGGTGCCGACCAGCACCGGCTGCAACCGCGCATTGGCGCGCTCGACCT
>Ga0210396_10002425_pt1 | contig 19041 bp, 17 predicted proteins | sample IncBWH17OmetaG_FD_155466 | JGI IMG/M metagenome (GOLD analysis project Ga0210396, IMG submission 155466) | Forest soil microbial communities from Barre Woods Harvard Forest LTER site, Petersham, Massachusetts, United States - Inc-BW-H-17-O ... | reverse complement strand
CGAACCCGATTGATGTCGTGGCAGCCGTTGCAGGTGTCGACGAACCTTTGCTTGCTCGGGCCGTCCGGCCAATCCTTGGCCGTGTATTGCGCGTGCGCGACAGAAGTGCCGAGGAGAGCCGTCCCGAGCACGACCATGGCCGTGGCCAATAGAAACATCAGTGACTTGCCGCGCATCATTACTTCTCCCCAATGGCTTTGTAGGACCAGCCGTCTTGATATTTGTTGGCGCCAGCTAAACTGCGGTGGCGGCATCCGTCAAGCTTTCGGCGAGCAACGAAGCCATGCAATGAAATCGACTTCATCCGTCGTTTCAGCCACTTTTCGGTGAATGCCTTGTCTATCGGCGCGGCAGACGGATGTATAGAAAGCCTGGCCCCGACAGCGTTGCGGGCAGAGTTTCGCTCCGGACCATTCGCGCGTACGCTGATCACCAAGCAAAATAACTTCGCCTGAGGAGGCCGAGATGGGACTGCTGGTCGAAGGTCAATGGCAGGACGCCTGGTATGAAACGAAGTCGACGGACGGCCGCTTTGTGCGCAAGGATTCTGCATTCCGCAACTGGATTACCGCAGACGGCGGCGCCGGTCCCACCGGCGTTGAGGGCTTTGAGGCCGAAGCCGGACGCTATCACCTTTATGTCAGCCTCGCCTGCCCTTGGGCTCATCGTACGCTGATCATGCGGGCGCTGAAAGGTCTCGAAGACAACATCTCGGTATCGGTGGTGCACTGGCTGATGCTGGAACGCGGATGGACCTTCGCCGATGGCCCCGGTGTCATCGCCGACACGGTCAACCACGCCGAGTTCCTGCATCAAATCTACACCCTCGCCGATCCGCGCTACACCGGCCGCGCCACCGTCCCCGTGCTCTGGGACAAGCGCCGGCGCACCATCGTCAATAACGAATCCTCCGAGATCATCCGAATGCTGAATTCGGCGTTCGACTCGATCGGAGCGAAGCCCGGCGACTATTATCCGCAAGCCAAGCGCAGCGACATCGACGCGGTCAACGCCCGAATTTACGACACACTCAACAACGGCGTCTACAAGGCGGGGTTCGCGACCACACAGGCGGCCTACGAGGAAGCGATCGGGCCGCTGTTCGAGACACTCGGCTGGCTCGACCAGCAGCTTGCCAGCAGGCGCTTTTTGTTCGGCGACAGCCTGACCGAAGCGGACATTCGACTATTCACGACACTGGTGCGTTTCGATGCGGTCTATGTCGGGCACTTCAAGTGTAATATTCGCCGGCTCAGCGATTATCCGAATTTATCCGCTTATGCGCGCGATCTCTACCAATGGCCGGGCATCGCCGGGACGGTGAATTTCGAACACATCAAGCGGCACTATTACCAAAGCCACCGCTCGATTAATCCCAGCGGGATCGTGCCTGTCGGCCCGACGCTCGACTTTACTTCGCCGCACGGCCGCGAACAGCGCCGCGCCGCGCCGCCTGCCGAGCCAAGTGCGAAGGAAATCGAGGCAACGCGGCTTTGACACGACGAGACTGCCACCCTTGCACGGACCCGCGCCGGCCGCGGCCGAACGCCCTTATTCTAAAAGTCTCTTCCCACTACCGCGTGCGATTGCTATTGATCTTACCGGCCACGCCAGCGTCATCGACGGCGATACGGTCGAAATTCATGGCACTATTGCTTGCGAAAAATGCGTTACTCGATTCACGGTAAGACACTTGCGGCGAAAAAAGCCCGGATATTGACGAACGCGCTAATCGATTGCGCCAAGGCGGGGATCAAACCGAGCTTTGCCATCAACAAGATGCTTTGGGCGATCTCGCTCTACTTTGAATGCGGGAGTTTCAGTAGGGAAAACTGGCAAACGTACCATCGCGTAAGTGATGCAGCCAAGCGGGTTCGAGCGTCGGGCGACAAGAACTGGAAAAAAGACGTCACGTTCGAACATGTACGCCCACTGAGCAAGATGTATCAGATGTTTTTGGATGAGAGGGAAACGCTGACTCTTGAACGGGCGGCAGTGATCATTGGTGAATATCCGCCTGTCCTGATCACGATGGAAGAAGAGCTCCGAATGGCGAAGCTCGGGTTCAAGGTTGAAGGCACACCTGAACAACGATACCGCGAGATTCCGATTTCCGGTTTCAACCTGCGTTCGGACGGCGCCGCCGCATGAAGATGGTAGTCTAGCGCGTGATCTTTGTCTTTGCCTTTGCTACGGTCCAAACCTGCTGGCATCCGACCGGCCTCGCCCTTGTCTGGCCGGTGGGCGCCATCCTTGCAGCTACCCGCCCCGAAGCGACGTCCGTCTGAAATCAGTTCGAGCCCACGATCCCGGAGCTTTGCCTCGCGGGAAATGCATCATTCGACCTGGCTGATCTCGACGACCTTGCTACGCTTGCATGGGGCTTCCTTTTGGTCATACATTTGCGAATAATGAGCCAAACAACCGCAACGATTCATAGCGGTGCAAAATGAAGACGCCTTGGAGGAAGCACCATGAAGACTGCGCCCGTCAGCCGTCGCTTGCTTCTTGGATCGTCGACGGCACTGGTCGCGGGACTTGTTTTTTCGCCCGCCATCATCGGACGCGCGCATGCCGCCACCACCAAACTCAAACTGTCATCGTCGCTGCCCAACGACGCCAAATATGCCAACGGCCGCGTTTACTACGACAACCTGGTCAAGAACCTGAAGGCGAATGGACTGGGAGAGACGGTTGAAGTCACGTTCTTCCCCGACAACCAGCTCGGCCAGGAAATCGACGTCATCAATTCCGTCAAACTGGGCGTGATCGACCTGATGGTGTCGGGCTCATCGATCTCGGCCAATCTGGTGCCGCTGGTCGGGACCTTCGACCTCGGTTATCTGTTCGCAAGCTTTCCACAGCAGACAAAGGCGTTCGACGCCGGCGCTGCCAAGCCGATCGAAGAAGCCCTGCTCAAGGGCGCCAATATCCGGATCATCTCGTGGGCGTATAATTTCGGCGCCCGCAGCGTGCTGGCGAAGAAACAGGTGAAGACGCCGGAGGATCTGGCCGGCCTCAAGATCAGAACCCTGCCCAATCCGGTCATCACCGAATGCCTTCGCCTGATGGGCGCCGCCGCGACGCCGCTGGCGTTCGGTGAAATCTATACGGCGTTGCAGGCCGGCGTGCTCGACGGGCTCGAGCATGATCCCCCGACCATCCTCGCCAGCAAATTCTACGAAACATCGAAGAACTACGCGCTGACGCAGCATAATTTCTCGCCGCTGGCGACGTATTTCAGCGATGCCACCTTCAATCGCATGGACGCGAAACTGCGCGAGGGATTTCTCGATGCCGCCAAAAAGGCTGGCGCCGATACGCGCGCTCATGGCCTTGCGGTCGAGAAAGAAGCGCTTGCGCTGCTCGCGGACAAGGGCGTTACGATCGTGGAATGCGACAAGGAGGCGTTCCGCAAGCGTGTGCTGCCGCAAACCGACAATTTCGTGAAGGCGCGCCCCGAGGCAAAACCCGTGGTGGATATGATCCGCGCGACACAGGCTTGATGGGACAGAGCATGTCAGGCGCCGCGCTTTCGCTGAGCGCCGGTCACCGGTTCATAGCCTCGCTGGTGGTATTGAGCGACGCAACGGCGGCGATCCTGCTCGCGGCCGATTTGCTGGTCGTCTGCGGTTCGGTGTTGCTGCGCTTTCTGTTCAATGCCCCGGTGGAGTGGGCCGACGATGTGGCGCGCGGCCTCATGGTCGGATCGAGTTTTTTTGGCGCCGCCAGCGCGCTGGCCCGCAGCGAAAATCTCGGCGTGGCGTTTTTCATCAACCGGCTGCCGGAAGGCATACGGCGCGTGGTTGATGCGACCGGCGCGCTGCTGGTCACCATTATCGCCGGTTACGTGGCCCTCAACGCCATCAAGCTGGGCTATTTGATCACCGGGCAGACGTCCGGCTCCGGACTGCCGCTGGAACTGACGTTCTATCCGATGGGCGTCGGCGCGCTGTTCATGACGATTTTCGCGGCCGATGTTTTTCGGCGCCGTCCTGTCCGCGACATGACCGTCGCGGTGGCGGTGACGGGGCTGATCGTTGGCCTCTATCTGGCGCTGGATTGGCTGCTGCCGGCGTTGGTGCCCTCGTCGGGAACGCTGATGCTGGTGGGCTTTTTCGTCACCCTGTTCGGCGGATTGCCGATCGGCTTTGCGCTGGCGCTGGCGGCGCTGACATTCATTTGGGTCGAAGGCACGTTGCCCGGCGTCATCTTCGCCCAGCAGATGGCGCGCGGCATCGACAATTTCGTGCTGCTCGCGATCCCCTTCTTTATTCTCGTCGGCTATCTGATGGAAGCGAACGGCATGTCGGTTCGCCTCATCGAACTGCTGCAGCGTGCGGTGGGACGCATGCGCGGCGGCCTCAACGTCGTCATGGTGACGTCGATGGTGTTGTTCTCGGGCATCTCCGGCTCCAAGATGGCCGACGTCGCGGCGGTCGGATCGGTGCTGATCCCCGCGGCCCGGCGCTCCCGGCAGAACCCGGGCAACGCGGTGGCGCTGCTCGCGGCCTCTGCGGTGATGGCGGAAACCATTCCGCCCTGCATCAATCTGATCATCCTGGGCTTCGTGGCCAATCTGTCGATCGGCGGATTGTTCGTCGCCGGCCTCTTGCCAGCCGGCCTGATGGCACTGGCCCTGATCGCGGTGTCGATCATCTTCGCAAAAAGCCGGGCGTCGTTCGTCGAGGCCGAACAAAGGCCTCCGATGGCAGGGCTGTCGAGCGGCGCGATCGCGTCGTTTGGATTGATCTTCATGATATTTGCAGGCTTCAAAAGCGGGTTCGCGACGGCGACGGAAATCTCGGCCTTCGCGGTGATCTATGCTTTGGTCGTCGGCAGCCTGGTGTTCCGCGAACTCGGCCTTAGGACCGCGGCCCATAGCTTCGTGCAGGCGGCGACGCGTTCCGGACTGGTATTTTTCATCGTCGCTGCGGCGCAATCGCTGGCTTTCATCCTCACGCTGCAGCAGGTGCCGCATGCGGTGGGTGAAATGATGCTGTCGCTGTCGGGCGCCCATGGCACCTGGCTGTTCATGCTGCTCTCGATCGTCGTGCTGATCGTGATGGGTTCGGTGCTGGAGGGCGCCGCTGCGCTGATAATTTTCGGCCCGCTGCTGCTGCCGGTGGCGGTCAGGCTCGGCATCGATCCCTTGCATTTCGGCGTGGTGCTGGTGATCGCGATGGGGATCGGGCTGTTTGCGCCGCCGCTTGGGCTCGGCCTCTACGGCGCCTGCCTGATCGGAAACGTGCCGATCGAGCAGACGGTCAAGCCGATCCTGGGTTATCTCGGATTGCTGCTGTTGTGTCTGTTGGTGATCGCCTTCGTGCCCGGCATCAGCACGGCGCTGCCGCGCGCCTTCGGCTATTGATGAAGTGTTTTGGAGAAAGTTAGTTGGATGGCAAAAGTTCTGCTGACCCATACGCCCCAGGCCAGGCGCCAGTATTACGGCGAGCGCAGCCTGAACGGGCGGCAGACGCTGGCACAGGTCATCCTGCATGAAAGGCGAAGACGCGCTGGACACGCCGGCCTGATCGAGGCCGCACGCGATGTCGATATCATCGTGGCCGACCGCTTGACCGAAGGGCCCGGCGAGATTTTTCCGCGGCTTCCGAAACTGCGCGCTTTCGTTCGCTGCGCGGTCGACATCCGCAATATCGACGTGGAAGCTGCATCCAGCGCGGGTGTGCTGGTGACGCGGGCCGGGCCTGGCTTCGTGCCATCGGTCGCAGAACTCGCGATCGGCTTCCTGGTCGATCTGTCGCGCGGCATCTCGCGGGCGGCGGCGGATTATCATTCCGGGCGGATGCCGGAGGTGATGATGGGGCGGCAGCTCGCCGGCAGCACGCTGGGCATCATCGGGTACGGCAGCATCGGTCGATATCTTGCAGAAATCACAAAAGTACTTGGCATGGAAATTTTGGTCGCCGATCCCCATGCGACCGTCAGCGCGCAGGGCATCCATCACGTGCCGCTGGGAGAACTTCTGGAGCGCTCCGACTACGTCGTTTGCCTCGCGGTCGCCAATGAGTCGACCGAGAACCTGATCGGAGAGGCGGTGCTGGCGCGGATGCGGCCGGACGCGTTCTTTATCAACCTGTCGCGCGGCAATCTCGTCGACGAAGCGGCATTGGCCACAGCGCTACGCGAAAACCGTATCGCCGGTGCGGCGATGGACGTCGGCCGTGCCCGCGATCAGATGCCGACACTTGATCTGGCGAAGCTTCCCAATGTCATCGCGACCCCGCATATCGGCGGATTGACCCCGCCCGCGATCGAAAGCCAATCGCTGGAGACGGTGCGTCAGGTCGAAGCGATTATCGCTGGTGAGGTGCCGGAGGGTGCCGTCAACGCTGAGCATTGGAGACGGCGTTGGTAGCGGGGGAGGGACTCGAACCCCCGACCCCAGGATTATGATTCCCGTGCTCTAACCAGCTGAGCTACCCCGCCACGGCGCAGGCAAACGCGGCTTTTACATGCCGCAGTCGCGAACGCGCGGCATATAAGAAGCAGGTCTTGGACCTGTCAAGCAAACCCGCCACAGGGCTTCTTTTTCACGCGAATTGGCGCCCGCTTTGCTCGAAAACGCCTCGGAAGGCGAATGCTTTCACTGGATCATGATCCGATCAGGTTGAATCGGATCATGATCTCATCTCCTTGTTTGAGCGTAATCTTTTCGGAAAACCGGTACCCCGCCCGCTTTGCGCTAACGCGGCCCTACGGGTCCGGATCATGCTCCAGGCTATTTCGGCCGGATGGTGCGATCGCCGCCGGGGCTGCCGGGTGGCGGGATCACCGGCGTATTGCCGGCATCGGGCGTCGGTGCGCGAATTTCCGGATCAACACCGGCGGGCGGGCACAAGACGCCGTCGGACTTTGCCAGCTTGTCGCCGAGCAGCTCGCCGCGCTGCCCGGTGGTCGTACCCTCCGGCACGACGGTGCCCTTGGGCGGAACCGGCTGCATCGGCGCGCAATTATCGGCGGCCGCTACAGGCGCCGTCTGGGCCATCGGCGTCACCGGCGTCGGCGGCGCCTGCGCACTAGCTGCCTCCACCGAAGCCACCAGCGCATACGAGAGAACGATCGCATGTTTCATCATGCGAGAAGAACGGACGGCCCGCGCGCGGGTTCCGCGCAGCCAGATCACAGTTTTCAGGCCTTGCGGTAACGGATCAGCGAAAAATGCCCCATCGGGGGCATCGGCCGGCGCTCCGCCAGGGTGACGCCGCCATGTTTGGCGGCCCAGTTCACCAGACGCGCCCAGGGAAATTCGGGCCGCCAGCCGAGCCGGCGCGCCAGCGGCGCGAACGCCAGTTCGAAGATGCGGCGGGGACCGCTCTCGGCGCCGATGTGATTGACCAGGATGAGTTCGCCGCCGGGCTTCAACACACGAATGAAATCATCGAGCGTTGCCTCGGGATCCGGCACCGCGGTGATGACATATTGCGCGACCACGACGTCAAACGCCGAATCCGCGAACGCCAGGTTCTTGGCGTCCATCACGGCCAGCGTCTCGACATTGCTCAGGCGAAGCGCGCGGACGCGGCTCTGCGCCTTGCGCAGCATCGGTTCGGAGATATCGACGCCGCACAATTTTGTGGTTGGGGAATATTCCGACAGCGACAAGCCGGTGCCGACGCCAACGTCGAGAATCCGCCCGCCAATCCTGTCGGCTTCCGCAATGGTGGATTGGCGGCCGTGGTCGAATACCTTGCCGAACACCAGATCGTAGATCGGCGCCCAGCGCCCATAAGCCTTTGCGACCCCCTCGCGGTCGATATCTGTCGCCATGCCCCCGCCCTGAAAATCTTATCCGCGCATCGCCTCGATGAGTGGCGCCGTTGCGGCCGCTTCCCTGCCCGCAGCCTTCTGCGAGGCGCTCCTGGCCGTGGCGCTCTGGATGAAACCGCCGCCGAGCACGCGGGCCTGGCCGGCAGGAGCATCGTAGAACACACAGGCCTGGCCGGGCGACACACCCTCTTCGCCCGCGACCAGCTCGACCTCATAGCCGCTATTGGTGGCGCGCAGCCACGCCGGTTGGGGGCTGCGGCTCGACCGCACCCGCACGAAGATCTCGAGACCCTCGTCGACCGCGCGATCGAGCGGGCCGTCGCCGATCCAGTTGATGTCGCGCAGCGCGATGCGATCCATCCGCAGCGCCTCGCGCGGACCCACCACGACGCGGCGGCTCGCCGCATCCAGCCGCACCACATAGAGCGGCGCGGTGGAGGCGATGCCCAATCCCCGCCGCTGGCCGACGGTGAAATGAACGATGCCCTGATGCCTGCCGATGACGCGGCCATTGAGGTCGACGACGTCGCCCGGCAGAACCGCGTTGGGCCGAAGCCGGCCGATGATGTCGGTATAGCGCCCGGTCGGCACGAAGCAGATGTCCTGGCTGTCCTGCTTTTCGGCGACTTCCAGTCCGAAGCGCCGCGCCAGATCGCGCGCCTGGGGCTTGGTCATGTCGCCGAGCGGAAAGCGAAGATATTGCAGTTGTTCACGGGTGGTCGCAAACAGGAAGTAGCTCTGGTCGCGGTCGGCGTCGGCGGCGCAAACCAGCGCGCGCGATCCGTCGGCGAGACGACGCGAAGCGACGTAGTGGCCGGTCGCAAGCGCCGAAGCGCCGAGCTCGCGCGCGGTCGCCAACAGATCGCGGAACTTGATCGAACGGTTACATTCGATGCAGGGCACCGGCGTCTCGCCCAAGGCGTAGCTCTCGGCGAAATTGTCGATCACCGATTCACGGAAGCGGTTCTCGTAGTCCAGCACGTAGTGCGGGATTCCGATTCGCTCGGCGACATTGCGCGCGTCGTGGATGTCCTGTCCGGCGCAGCAGGCGCCCTTGCGGTGGGTGGCCGCGCCATGATCGTAAAGCTGCAGCGTGATGCCGACGACGTCATAGCCTTCGGACTTCAACAGCGCAGCCGTCACCGAGGAATCGACGCCGCCGGACATGGCGACGACGACCCTTGTGTCCTGTGGACGGCCTTCAAGATCCAGACTGTTGAGCATGGTTCCGTTCATTGATGCGATCGCGACAGCACCAACGCTTCGCGACCAAGCAGCCACCTTGCAGCTAGCGGCTTTTGGAGCGTTTCCCTGACCAGGCGGACTTGCCTCACGGGAGCTGCTGAAAAGCCACTCTTTAATATAGGCCGTCTCCGCGCGAGGCAATCACGGTCATCTCTTTTGCAGTCCGCCCACGGCAAATCTTGCCGCCGGGCAGAAAAGGGGTCGCCCAAGCTCCGCTGCAACGGGCTTCATATCAGCACAAGATATTGAAATAATTCAATATTTCATAAGACGCGAGGATGGCCCGGTCCTTGCTGATCGAAGGTCCAGTTCCATTGCGGAGGCCGTCCCGTGTTCAGCGTCACTTCAGAAGCCGCAGCAAACGCTGCGTTCCAGGCCGCGCCGCAATGGTCCACGCGGCCGGACCAACCGCCGGCAAACGATCTTTTCGGGGCGCTGGTCAACCATAACGCGCCCGCAGACAGCGCGACCGCGCCACCGCCGCCTCCCCCGCAGCGCAGCGCCGCCGAGGCACCACCGCCCCCTGATAACGCTAGGGCAGCGAACGCCGCATCCAATCAGGCGCCAGGCAACAATCCGGGCAGCAGTGCCAGTGCCGGACCGCCCTCCGGCATCAATGCCAACAACGCCAACACCAGCGTCTCAACCGGTACGGGTGCGACCCAGCCTTCGCAAGCGAAGTCCAGCGATGCTTCGAAAACCGACCCTGCAAAGTCAACGGACAAGTCGACCAGCGGAGATACCTCGGCGACAGATCTGACCGTCCTCGCCCAACATGCTGCTCTAACCGCGACGACGCCGATCCCGGTCGCCGTCGCAATTCCGGTCACCACCGCTCTGACCAATGTTCCTGCGGCAGCGCCCGCATCCGGCAGCACCACAGCGCCGCTGGCGATCGCGGCGGCAGCCATCGCAGCCAGTTCGCAAGCCGTCGCTGCACAGGCCGGATCGTCAGCGCAGGGCAAGACGGATTCGAAATCAGCCGCCGCACCGACCACAACCACAACGGCAACGACAACTGCAACAGTATCCGGGACTCCGACCGCAAAGATCGCGGCTCCAGCGGCGGCCAACGGCGCGGTCGCCGCGCCCGTCATCCAGGGTGCAACGCAAGCCAATGCGATCCCCGCCAACGCCGCCGCGTTGACGGGTGCAGTGGCCGCAACAGCGCCCGTCACACCGAAGGTGACATCCGGAAAGGCGCCGGCCGCGACCGCGGCAACCGATGGCTCGACGACGACATCAGCGACAGCCGATCCGTCAGCAACCAATGCACCGACGGGAACCGTTCAAAACGGGCTCCTGCAGCAACCATTGGCCGCAGGCAAGCCCGAGGCAACGAAGGTGGCCGCCGAAGCTGCAAGCGCAGATGCATCAGCCTCAACATCGGCAGCCGCCGTATCGGCCCACGAGAATTCGCCGGCCGCAAGTGCCGGACATGCGCTGACCGATTCAGCAGACCCCGGCGCCCAGCCGATTGGCACGTTGCAGCCACAGCTCAATACGCCTTCGGCCGCGGCTGCGCCGGCGTCAGCCTTTAGCGTGACGGCGGCGACCAATGCGCCGGTGCCGTTGAGCGGGCTCGCGCTGGAGATCGCAGCCTCCGCCAAGAGCGGCAAGAGCCGTTTCGACATCCGGCTCGATCCGGCCGATCTTGGCCGTATCGATGTTCGCATCGATATCGATCGCAACGGCCAGGTGACGTCGCATTTGACGGTCGAGAAGCCGGAAACGCTGTCGATGTTGCGCCAGGACGCACCCCAGCTGCAGCGCGCATTGGATGACGCAGGCTTCAAGACCGGCAACGGCGGCCTGCAATTCAGCCTGCGCGACCAGTCCTCGTCCGGCCAGAACAGCGGCAACGACACCAGCCCCAACACCCAGCGGCTGGTCATCAGCGAAGAAGACCCCATCCCCGCGGCGGTCGCGGGACGAAGCTACGGACGCGCGCTTGGATCGAACGGCGGCGTGGACATCAGGATCTGAGGAGACTGACATGACAACAGCAGCAGCAACAACACCCAACACCTCCCCTGGCGTCGTTTCAGGGACGACCCCATTGCCGACTTCCTCGTCCGGCTCCTCGGCCAAGGCCGCAAACGCGCTGGCTTCCTCCCAGATCGCAGGCAATTTCCAGAGCTTTCTGCAACTGCTCACGACGCAATTGCAGAACCAGAATCCGCTCAGTCCGCTGGACACCAACCAGTTCACCCAGCAGCTCGTCGAATTCGCCGGCGTTCAGCAGCAGCTCAACACCAACGACTCGCTGTCGACCCTGGTATCGCTGCAGCAGACCGCGCAATCGACCCAGGCCCTTGGATTTGTCGGCAAGACGGCGTCAGTCACCGGCAGTACCGCGGCGCTCACCAGCAGCAAGGCGGCCTGGAAGCTCGACATTCCTTCCAATTCGAACGTCAATATCTCGATCACCAGCAGCACCGGCCAGACCGTGTTCTCCGGCACCTTCCCTGCCAATGCCGGCAACAACCAGCCTTTCAACTGGAACGGCAAGGGCAACGATGGCACGCAATTCCCTGACGGCAATTACAAGCTCACGGCTACCGCCAAGGATTCCGCGGGCAACACCGTCGCCGTGAAGACCCAGATCGAGGGCGTGGTCAGTTCGGTCGATCTCACCCAGTCGCCGCCGCTGCTGTCGATCGACGGCCAGACCTTTACGGTCAACCAGATCCAAAGCATCACGAACTGACGACGACACGCCAGAATCGTCGATATTGCCGACTTGCGGCCCCCAATCGACGCGTGGCGCCCCCAGACCGGTCGATCCGGACTGCCAAACGGCGTCCGGAAGCCCGTCATCCAGGCATTTTCAAGGAGATTCGTATTGAAGCCTTGGGCTTAGGCAAATTTTAAGCCGCCGGGCGTAGGTTGTGATCTGTGAGTTCAGTGGTTGAGAGTTTGTGAGTACGCCATGACAGAACCCCATCGCCCGAGGGTAAAATACGTCATCGGGCCTGACGGTAGTCCGTTAACAATTGCGGATCTGCCCGCACCCGGGACCAAGCGGTGGGTCATCCGCCGCAAGGCCGAAGTCGTTGCCGCGGTTCGCGGCGGCCTGCTCTCCCTTGAGGAGGCTTGCAGCCGCTACACGCTGACTGTCGACGAATTCCTGTCCTGGCAGTTCTCCATCGATCAGCATGGCCTGGCGGGCCTGCGCACCACCCGGATCCAGCAATACCGCCAATAGGCGCTGTCCGGGAAACCAACGGCATTTTAGGAAAATCGGCTTCGCCCTGTGGAGCCGATTTTTTCCGTTTTGAACTTTCGCGCCGGCCCTTAACCTTCGTTAACCATATCGAAACCATCCCATAGGCAATAATTGCCCAGTCGGCTCCTTGAGCCGAATCTGAGGGGCGGTTGGTTTTGCAGAGTCTCGTAAGCTTCCTGAAGGGCCTGGGTGCTTCGCGGTTGATGGCGATGGTCGCGGTGACAACCGCGCTGATCGGTTTCTTCGCGTTTGTCATCATGCGCGTCACCACGCCGCAGATGACCACCCTCTTTACCGATCTCAGCATCGAGGACTCTTCCGCCGTGATCAAGGACCTGGAACGCCAGGCGATTCCCTTTGAATTGCGCAACGATGGCGCCGTGATCATGGTGCCGAAGGATAAAGTCACGCGGCTGCGCATGAAGCTGGCCGAGGGCGGCTTGCCGAAGGGCGGCGGCGTCGGTTACGAGATCTTCGACAAATCCGACGCGCTCGGCACCACAAGCTTCGTCCAGAACATCAATCACCTGCGCGCCCTCGAAGGCGAATTGGCCCGCACCATCCGCGCCATCGACCGCGTCCAGGCGGCGAGGGTTCATCTGGTGCTGCCGGAACGGCCGCTGTTTTCGCGCGAGATGCCCGAGCCGTCGGCCTCAATCGTCGTGCGCGTGCGCGGCGCTCTCGAACCGCAACAGATCAGGGCCATCCGCCATCTGGTTGCCTCCGCCGTCAGCGGCCTGAAGCCGCAGCGGGTCTCGATCATCGACGAAGCCGGTCAATTGCTGGCCGACGGCGCAAGCGGCGCCACCGATAACGCCATCGGGGACGAGCGCCGCGCCGGTTACGAGAAGCGGATGCGCAATGAGATCGAGGCGATCGTGTCGTCGGTGGTCGGCGCAGGCCGCGCCCGCGTCCAGCTCTCGGCAGACTTCGACTACAACAAGATCACCCAGACCTCGGACCGCTTCGATCCCGAAGGCCGGGTGCTGCGCTCGAGCCAGACCCGCGAGGAATCCAGCGCCACGGCGGAGAACAACGGCCAGGTCACCGTCAACAACGAACTGCCGGGCAACCAGCGCCAGGACAATGCGGCGCCGGCCGCACGCGACCAGAGCAAGAAGACCGAAGAAACCAACAATTACGAAATCTCCCGCACCACCAAGACCGAAGTAACCGAGGCCGGAAGGGTCAACCGCATTTCGGTCGCGGTGCTGGTCGACGGCAACTATTCCAAGAATGAAAAAGGCGAGATGGTCTATCAGGACCGCAGCAAGGAGCAGCTGGATCGCATCGCGGCGCTGGTGCGCTCGGCGATCGGCTTCGATCAGAAGCGCGGCGATCAGGTCGAGGTCGTCAACCTCAGATTCGCCGAAGCGCCTGTGGTCGCTCCGCTCGTCGAGCCGACGGGCCTGCTCGGAATGCTGCACTTCACCAAGGATGACGTGATGTACGTCATCGAGCTCGGTGTCATGATGCTGCTCGGCCTGATCGTGCTGTTCATGGTGATCCGCCCGCTGGTCAAGCGCATCCTCGCCTCCGAAGTGGTCTCACCCCTGGGCGATGGTCAGATGCCGGCACTGACCGACGGCAGCCAGCAGGCCGCGGCAAGCGGCCAAAGCCTCGTGGCCAACGCCACTGCGCAGCTGATCGATGTCGCGCAGGTCCAGGGCCAGGTCCACGCCCAATCGGTACACCGCGTCGGCGAACTGGCCGAGCGGAATCCCAACGAAACCGCCGCCATTGTTCGTCAATGGCTCACCGAACCCGCCGCGTGATCTGACATGGCCGTACCGCAAACCACCAACGCCAACGATATCACCAGCGTCATTTCCTCGCTGGCGGCTCGTCAGGGCAATCGGCCGAAAGCGCCTCCGCTGAGCGGCCCGAAGCGCGCCGCGATCCTGATGCTGGCGCTGGGCGAGCAATATGGCGGCAAGATCTGGTCGCTGCTCGACGACGATGAAGTGCGCGAACTGTCGATCCACATGTCGACGCTGGGCACCGTCGAGGCCGAAGTGGTGGAAGACATGCTGCTGGAATTCGTGTCGCGGATGTCGGCATCCGGGGCGTTGATGGGAAACTTCGACGCCACCGAGCGGCTGCTTCAGCAATACCTGCCCCCCGAGCGCGTCAACGGCATCATGGACGAAATTCGCGGGCCCGCGGGCCGCAACATGTGGGAGAAGCTCTCCAACGTCCAGGAAGAGGTGCTGGCCAACTATCTCAAGAATGAATATCCGCAGACCATCGCCGTGGTGCTGTCGAAACTCAAGCCGGAGCACTCCGCGCGGGTGCTCGCGATCCTGCCCGAGGACATGGCGCTCGACGTGGTCAACCGGATGCTCAAAATGGAGGCGGTGCAAAAGGAAGTGATCGAACGCGTCGAACAGACGCTTCGCATCGAATTCATGTCGAACCTGTCGCAGACGAGGCGCCGCGACGCCCACGAGGTGATGGCCGAGATCTTCAACAACTTCGATCGCCAGACCGAAACCCGCTTCATCACCTCGCTGGAGGAGGAAAACCGCGAATCCGCCGAGCGCATCAAGGCGCTGATGTTCACCTTCGACGACCTCATCAAGCTCGACTCCGCGTCGGCGCAAACGCTGATGCGCAATGTCGACAAGGACAAGCTCGGCATCGCGCTCAAGAGCGCCAATGAGGATGTCCGCGGCTTCTTCCTCGGCAACATGTCGTCGCGCGCCGGGAAGATGCTGCTCGACGACATGGCCGCGATGGGGCCGGTGCGGTTGCGCGATGTTGACGAGGCGCAGGCGCTGCTCGTCAACCTCGCCAAGGACCTGGCCGCCAAGGGGGAGATCACCCTGACCAAGAACCGCGCCGACGACGAGCTGGTGTATTGATGGCCGCCCCCGCAAAATTCCTGTTCGACATGGATTTCTCGGCGCCCGACAAGATGCGCGAGCGCGCCGCCTCGCCGTCGGAAATCGCCCAACGGATCGCCTCGGCCGAGGCCAGGGCCTATCGCGACGGCTACGACGCCGCGCTGCGCGAGGCGAAGGTGGAGAGCGACCGCCGCGGCGCGCTGGCGCTGGAGCAGATCGGAATTGCCATCAAGGGCATCGCGGCGCGCTTTTCCGGGGTCGAGACCCGGATGGAAACCGAGGCCGTCGATGTCGCGGTCGCGGTGGCGCGCAAGCTGTGCAGCGAGTTAATCGCCCGCGAGCCGCTCGGCGAGGTCACCGCGCTGGTGAGCGATTGTTTTTCGCAACTGGTTTCGACGCCGCATCTGGTGGTCCGGATCAACGACCAACTGTACGAGGCAGCGCACGAGCGCATCGAACGGCTGGCGAAGCAGAGCGGCTTCGAGGGGCGCCTCGTGATTCTCGCGGAGCCGGAGATCGAGACCGGCGATTGCCGGATCGAGTGGGCGGACGGCGGCGTCGTGCTGGAACGCGCGGCGATCGAAGCCAAGATCAACGAACTTGTCGGGCGCTACATAGCGTCCCGCAATCAGGCCTGAGCAATGGCCAGGAGGAATGAACCATGAGTGACACCGACGCACAGGTTCCGCTCCCCGACCTCAACGCTGCGCCCACGCCGGCGACGGATGACGTGGCATATCTCGAGGACGAGAATGCTTCGCGCATTGCCGCCGATCTCGAAGCTGTATTCGACGTTCCGGTGCAGGTCTCCGCGGTGCTCGGCCGCTCCAAGATGGATGTCGGCGAATTGCTGAAGCTCGGGCCCGGCACCGTACTCGAACTCGACCGCCGCGTCGGCGAAGCCATCGACATCTACGTCAACAACCGGCTGGTGGCGCGTGGCGAGGTGGTCCTGGTGGAAGAAAAGCTTGGCGTGACCATGACGGAAATCATCAAGGCAGAACGCAGTTGAGGCTCACGCTTTAGCGACGCGCGCATAGCGGGCCCGAACAGACGAAGGAGATTACCATGCGGCTTCTCATCGTTGGCACACTGAAAGGCCAGCTTACGACAGCCACCAAGATCGCGATGGACAACGGCGCTTCCGTGACCCATGCGGAGGACCACGAACAGGCCATGCGCGTGCTGCGCGGCGGCAAGGGCGCCGACCTGCTGCTGGTCGACGTCGCCCTCGACATCCGCGATCTGGTGATGCGGCTTGAAGCCGAACACATTCACGTCCCGATCGTCGCCTGCGGCATCTCCAACGACGCCCGGGCGGCCGTGGCGGCGATCCATGCCGGCGCCAAGGAATACATCCCGCTGCCGCCCGACCCGGAATTGATCGCCGCGGTGCTCGCCGCCGTCGCCAATGATTCACGCGACCTGATCTACCGCGACGAGGCGATGGCCAAGGTGATCAAGCTTGCCCAGCAGATCGCCGGCTCCGACGCTTCCGTCATGATCACCGGCGAATCCGGCACCGGCAAGGAGGTGCTGGCGCGCTATGTGCACAGCCGCTCCAACCGCGCCAAGAAGCCGTTCATATCGGTCAACTGCGCGGCCATTCCCGAACATCTGCTCGAATCGGAACTGTTCGGCCATGAGAAGGGCGCGTTCACCGGCGCCGTCGCGCGGCGGATCGGAAAGTTCGAGGAGGCCACGGGCGGCACCTTGCTGCTGGACGAAATTTCCGAGATGGATGTGCGGCTGCAATCCAAATTGCTGCGGGCGATCCAGGAGCGCGTCATCGACCGCGTCGGCGGCACAAGGCCGGTCCCGGTCGACATCCGCATCATCGCGACCTCGAACCGCAACCTGGCCGACGCGGTGCGTGAAGGAACCTTCCGCGAAGATCTGTTGTTCCGGCTCAACGTCGTGAACCTGAAGATTCCGCCGCTGCGCGAGCGCCCGGCGGATATACTTGAACTGGCGCAGCACTTCGCCAAGAAATATGCCGACGCCAACGGCGTGCCGTTGCGGCCGATTTCCGCCGAGGCCCGCCGCGTGCTGACCTCCAACCGCTGGCAGGGCAACGTCCGCGAGCTGGAAAACACCATGCATCGCTCGGTGCTGATGGCGCAGGGCGACGAGATCGGCGTCGACGCGATACTGACCCCGGACGGCGACCGTCTGGATAAGTCCAGGACCGTGCCGGCGGTGGCCCACGCCACATTCGCCGCCGAACAGGTGACCCGCGCATTGGTCGGACGTACCGTCGCCGACGTCGAGCGCGATCTGATCCTGGAGACGTTGAAGCATTGCCTCGGCAATCGCACCCATGCGGCCAATATCCTTGGCATCTCGATCCGCACACTGCGCAACAAGCTGAACGAATATGCCGATGGCGGCATCCCGATCACTCCTGCCGGAGCCGGCGACATTCACCGCGCCGGCGCGACGGTGTGATGCCTTTGCCGTACCGGCAGGTTCGATAAATCCGGCGCGGGAGACACCCGCGCCGGAACCGCTTCACGCCAGACACGCTTTCAAACAGGCATTTCGTCTATTCTTGTTTGAAAGCCATTGATGTCCTTCTTGCACCTCGATCCGCCGCTTCCTGTCATCGCGCCGTGGGCTGCACCTTCGTCTCCCGTTATCAAGCGAAGTCGCCACCGGTCGCCGCCGAATAGTTCGGCGCGTCGGGTTTGCGGAAGATATGGATAGGGTCGCCGGGCTGAAAGTTGCGCCCCGTGAACGCCGCGTAGGCGTAAAGCGCGAGATAGGCAACGGCGAGCATGCCGATCCCGTAAAATGCCCAGGTCGCGATACGCTTCATGCTTTCACGCTAACAATCGAAGTGCTTTTATGGCACATCATACCATAGCCCCCTGACGGCTGGAGAACGCAACGCGAGTCCAACATGCCAACACCCAAGCCGCCCGCCTTTGAGACCCTGAGCCTCCATGCCGGTCAGCATCCGGATCCCGTTACAGGCGCCCGTGCAGTCCCGATCTATCAGACCACTTCTTACGTCTTCCAGAATTCCGAGCATGCCGCCGCGTTGTTCAATCTGGAACGCGCAGGACACATCTATACCCGCATTTCCAACCCGACTACGGCGGTGCTCGAGGAGCGGCTTGCCGCGCTGGAAGGCGGCGTTGGCGCGATCTGCACGGCGAGCGGCATGGCGGCAATGCATCTGGCAATCGCGACCCTGCTGAATGCGGGCGACCACATTGTCGCGTCCTCCTCACTCTATGGCGGCAGCATCAACCTGCTCACGCATACCCTGCCGCGCTTCGGCATCACCACCACTTTCGTCAAGCCGCGTGCGCTTGACCAGTTCCGCACGGCAATCCAACCTAATACCAGGCTCGTGATCGGCGAAACCATCGGCAATCCCGGTCTCGAAGTGCTGGATATTCCCGCTGTTGCCAGGATCGCGCATGACGCGAAGATCCCGCTGCTGATCGACAATACATTCGCGACCCCCTATCTGAGCCGGCCGATCGAGCTTGGCGCCGACGTCGTGATGAATTCGGCCACAAAGTGGATCGGCGGCCACGGCATCGCCATCGCTGGCGCGATCGTCGACGGCGGTCGGTTCGATTGGCGGGCTTCCGGAAAATTCCCGGTCCTGACCGAGCCCTATGCCGGATATCACGGCATTGTCTACGACGAGCAGTTCGGCCAGGCGGCGTTCATCATGAGGGCGCGCACCGAAGGGCTGCGTGATTTTGGCGCGTGCCTGTCGCCCACCAATGCTTTTCAACTGCTGCAGGGCGTCGAGACTCTGGGCATTCGCATGGAGCGCCACATCGCCAATACACATGCGGTGCTTGCGGCGCTCGCCGCGAACGAGGCGGTGGAGTGGGTTCTTCATCCTTCGCTGGAAAGTCATCCCGACTACGAACTCGCCAAGCGATTGCTGCCGCGCGGGGCCGGATC
>Ga0210396_10002423_pt1 | contig 19045 bp, 20 predicted proteins | sample IncBWH17OmetaG_FD_155466 | JGI IMG/M metagenome (GOLD analysis project Ga0210396, IMG submission 155466) | Forest soil microbial communities from Barre Woods Harvard Forest LTER site, Petersham, Massachusetts, United States - Inc-BW-H-17-O ... | reverse complement strand
GCTATAGTGGATGTGCGGGGTGGAGCAGCCTGGTAGCTCGTCGGGCTCATAACCCGAAGGTCGTCAGTTCAAATCTGACCCCCGCAACCATGGGCGCTTGAGAGGAAAATCCTCTAAGCGCCCTTCTTATTTACGGTTACGAGTTGAGCCGTAACAATTCCTTCGCCTAGTTTAGCGCCGCAAAGTTGTTCCTGTTCTCGATATTGGGAACAACTGGGAACAAATCGCCGTAGATTGCCCGCTCTAGAGCGATTGCAGCATCGCGTTCCGCTTCCGCAGAAGTGTGCGTGTAGATGTCTGCGGTCATCTTGATCGTGGAGTGCCCGAGGAACTTTTGCGCCAGCTTCAGGTTTCCCGTCTGCTCGTTAACAATACTCGCAGCCGAATGCCTGAATGTGTGAAAGCCTGACGCGCCTTTCTTTCGCGGAATCCCTAGCCTGTCCAAAATTGGGTAAAGGGCGTCCTTTCGAAGCACGTCCGGGTCTAGTGCCGACCCGTCCTTCTTGCAGAACACGAAGCCATCTGGCCCGCGATGCAACGAGTTCTCACGGCGATTCCTAAGAGTCTCGTTAAGGGCACTTCCCAAAGGGATGTCTCGCGTGCTTGCAGCCGTCTTGGGCGAGAGAAGCTGGCCTCGCCATAGACTATGTTCGACTCGGAGTATTCTTCGCTCCAAATCAACGTGCTTCCATTTCAGCGCCAGTACCTCACCCAACCTAGTCCCGGTTAGGGCCACACAATCGAAGAATGCCCGGAGGCCTTTCGGAGCTGCGCTCAGAATATTCAGCAACTGAGCGGACGACCAAATCGGCTTCTCGTGCTTATCGACTGTTGGTTTGTGTCTATTCCGAATTGGCGAACGATCGATCAAGTCATTGTCCAATGCAAGCGACATGATCCCCTGTAAGACCAAAAGCAAGTTGCGGACAGTCTTTCCCGAAAGCCCGCTCTCCACTTTTGTTTGGATGAATCTCTCGACGTGCAGTGGGACAACCTCATCAATGCGAAGTTCGCCGAAGACAGGCAGGATGTGCAGCTCCAAGATCGAATCATAATTCCTTCTCGTGGATGGCTTCACACCTTTGCGCTGCAAGTAAGGCTTCCACCAGGCATCTACGAAAGCTCTCAGGTTCAGGTCCGAACCTTCAGGCTTGGCGAAGGATGCCCTGCGGATTCGTTCTTCTAAGACGGTGCGGGCCGCTTTCTTACCGGAAAGCCCGTACAACGTCTCGGCTTTTTGATTCCACTTCCCATCAGCCGACTTCACCCGATAACGTATTTTGAATACAGTACCGGACCGGGTTGGGATCGGCTTTGATACATAGCCTTGCTGATACGATTGACGACGAGTCACTGTTTTTTCTCCTTTCGCTTTTGTGACCCGTCTTTGCCTCTCATTTTGATATAGAGCATTCCTCCATTGCGCAGGACTGAAGCAACGGATTCCCCCAGGTCGCGAGCCTTGCGTGAAAAGAATGCCGTCTCGCGGGGCGATAGTCTGAGTGGAAACAATTTGCTGCGTCGGTCATGATGCGTTATGCGTGGCCTGCCCATATCATTTGTAAATGTATATACACTTACGATTGGGGTCAAGGAAAACCGAACACCATCCTGTCCCCTTTCAGAGAGTGCACTCAGCATGGTTTTCATCGGCCTAAGCGCTCCAAGACTCTAGGCCATGAGAACCGCAAATACTTTCCAAGACGATAGCCTCCAATTGCGTCAGCGTGGTTGTAAACCCAGTTGCGGCTGACCGATAAGCGTCTCGCTACTTCATCTACTGTCAGGAGTTGGTCATCCGTTCTCTTCTCCCCTGTGGCCGCCCGGTTTGTGGCGGCATGTGTCGGTATATGCGACTCAATCGGTGCGTCATCAATAATCGTTCCTGCGGTTGTTGTAGATGACCTGTCCTTTCCGATGGCGTTGGGTGGTGGTTCCAGGGTGACAGCAGAGCGTGAGCCATATCGTCGGTCGGACGCTGGGTTCTCACGCTTATCGAATTGGAGACGGCGGTGCATGAGGTGTCATTTCAATTCCAGTTGGAATGATTCTCCCTTCGTGGCCGGGTCGGCAGTTTTTGTGTGTTGGTCTGAAAGCCAGGACTGGAACTCCTTATCTTTCTGACAAACGTGTTTGAGCGCTTCGGTTACGACATGCGACGGTGAGCAATCAAGGAACTCAGCGTATTTTGTGAGCCTCTCTCTTGCTTCGTCATCGAGCCGTAACTGCACGACTGTGGTTTTTGGTTGTTTGGGTGGTGCTTTCAAGATTGGCACTGCGATCTTCTCCTTTCTGCAATCGAGTTTTCTTCGTCTCTGGATTTAGGGTCGAATACACTTCTGTATGCACGCGGGCAAAACACGGTCACCGTTCTGTGGTGACAGGCCGGGAGCGACCCCACAGGGGTTTGGGCGGCTGAAGGCCGTCCAAAGTGGGGTCGCTCCCGGCCGTCTGGGTGTTTTGCCCGCGTGCATTCTTGCTGTCCTCCTCCTTGCATCTCCTTATTCCTCCGGCGTTTCGCGCTGCTCGTTGGTGAACCCGAAACTGAAAGCTCGGCTGAAAGTTGGTTGGAGGCTCTTCTTCACCGGAGTGGCCTCCTTCTGCGGCTTTGGATTTGTCGGACTGGGCTCGAAAAGAGCGGTTTGACCGTCCACGAGTTCGGTTCGGAATGATACGTTCCTTTTCGGGGCCAACCTTCGAAACTCTTCCGTGACTGCATTCACGGGAATCCGCCCGAGAAGCCACGGGCGATAAAGCTCCTCGATCCTTGGGTCCCGATACCGCTCTGTTGCATCCTTCAGAAATTCGACTTGTTCCGCGTCCAGCTTTCCGTATTCCTTGTTCTCCCACTGACGCCGGTAGGTGAAGTAACGCAAGCCTTCCACGCCAGGATCGGGATTAGTAACCCGAGGAGCCGTCAATTCGAACAGTTCTCGTGCCGCCTCAAAGTGGGTCGGACGCGTTGCAATGTAAACGAACTGCACCTGCGGGAGAGCCGAAAACAGGCTGCCGTATGCAAAGAGATGCGCATCAAAACTCGCCAGACTCAGGAGTCCGGGGTCGACAAAACTGAAAGTGACCACAGGTGGTGAAGAAGACTCGGGCGAGAAAAACATCGGGAATTTATCTACGAAATGTCGGGTGGTTGTTCTCTCTCGGATCGCTCCGGCATAGTGTTTTGCGGGCAGCACGAATCTAGCGATGCCCAGATCTCTGCAAAAGTAGGCGACCTTATCGTCCTCGGTTTCGAGATACCGGTAATCGAGATGCCCAAGGACAAAATTCAGAATAGCCAGTTTAGTGCGCATGTGCTCGACGGAATGTTCGCGGCGGTTGCGAAGATGTTCCCGGCCAATGGCTCGATAGACCAAACGCGAGAACAGGTGATAGACACGACCGTTTCTGAGGAGCATACGGGCCGTGGCATGACCTTTCCCTAGGACCTTCTGGGTAAACCCCATGTTCTTCTCGCCGCTTTTGGCATCTGTAAACGTCAGGTACTGGCGTGCGGAGAAGTATCCCGAGTGCATGGCCACGAGGTACAGGAATCTGGCTTCGTCCTGGGTGTAACCCAGGCTGCGGAGGTTCTCGATGCTGGATTTTCGGAACTCCATAAGTTCAAAGACTCAGAATTGCCGTCATGATCTCCCGTTCGTCCCGCACTCGGCGGAGGCCCGGTGCATCCTCGGACCGGGCGTAAATCTGAAAACCAGCGTGTGCTTTTTCAGCGAGATGTTCGGCATGGTAGTGGCCTGTCGCTAATTCCAGGTCTACGCGCGAGATTTCCATCTCTTGGTTTGCGTACTCAATCCGCACGTCGGGGAAGGCGACCTTGCCATTCACGACGGGCAAGTGCAATTCACGGGCGAAGGCAACCTTGGATCGCTGGTTCCGGCCATCATCTTGCGTCTGGGCCTTGCCGAGCTTTCGATACAGTTTTTCCTTCAACTCGTAGTCGAGCTGAACGCGAAGGACCTTCCCACCGCTGCGCTCGATCTCCCCAGCGGCCTTCTGATAGAGGCGGTAGAGCGAGGCGTCGTGATTGGCCTCCTTTGGTTTTACGAGACCGGAGTAAATCGTTTGGTCCTCTGGGACCAGACCATGTCGCCGTAGAAACCGTTGTCCCTGTTTTGTGAGTGTAAGGACGTGCTGAGATTCTTTCTTGAGTGCACTCGTGCCACGTCTCTGCAGGAGGCCTTGCCGCACTAGGTTGCCGAGATCGTTGTCCATTCCCCGACGGTCTCCGGCGTAGCCGAGGTTCGCGAGGTCTTCAATGGCCACCACGCGGAACTTGCCTATATCGGTGAGCGTGCGGACCTCCGATGGTCTGAGCGAATACGTTTTGTCACGGTCGCTGTACTGAGTCCGTTCACGGTCAGAGCGAAGCGGCAAATCGTTATGGTTTGGAGACGTAGTGCGACTGATCTCTGCCTGCGAGGCGCGACGGTCTGAGACCGCTTCTTTCTCCCGCAGCCTTTGCAGTTGCAATCTGGCGCTTGTGTTGGATAGAGAGCCGCCTCCGCTGTCGGCGCCAGTTTCCCTGCTGCGATCATAGGAGTCGGATTCTCGGAAATCGTCCATCTCAAAGGAATCAAAATCAAACCCGCGGGACATGGTGGCCTCCTCCCGAAGGAAATGGACTACGAAAGAAAACGAGGCGGCCATTGCCGCCCAATGCAAATAGGCGCACGGCGAACCACAACGACGGGTACAAGAGGCTGACTGAAAGAAGTCGGAGGTACAACGCGATACTGGCCGGCCCTCTCGACCAAGTCAGGGCCGGATTCCCGGTCCCATTGTGTTGGGAATGCGAAGTCGGAAATGCCATGAGGACGCTCCATGAAGAGACTCCTTTCGATTCACCTTGGCGAGAAAACGGGGATAGACTTCGAGTGACCAGTAGAGAAAAGAACCCCGGATTGGGAACTAGTGGACATCGTGTTGCGCTGAGAGGGACGGAACTCAGACCTGCGGGGGACGCGGTTGGTCTGATTCCTCGGGATACAAAAACACCTCTTCCACGTTCTTTTCAAAAACGCGTGCGATCTTAAAAGCTAGCGGCAGACTCGGGTCGTATTTTCCCGTCTCAATCGCGTTGATTGTGCCGCGCGCGACTCCCACATGGGCGGCAAGCTCGGCTTGCGACCACTCCTTTTCCGCTCTCAATACGCGTAGCCGGGTCTTCATCGATACCGCCAGGAATACAGAATCAATCCAAAGCTCCACAGAATGATCATCAGCGGGGGAATGCCAAGCCAGGAGACAGGATGAAAGCCGAGTCTTTGGAGGAAGCCGATGGCCGCAGAAAAGACCAGAGTTCCGGTAAAGGCAAGCGTCAGGGCGCGGTAGTTGATCTGCCGTTCGTGCTCATCATTCGCCCGAAGAAAGCGCAGCAGGAACAAGATGGCCGTCGCTGCTCCCGCGACAGCCAAGGCGAGTAGGAGCGTGCGAGAAGACGGAATTCTGCCAGCAAGACTGACGGCAATGACAGAGAGGAGTGCCGCCAGGTAGAAGAGCAAGAGCGTGGTTCTGCGGCGGTCGACTAGCTCATCTCGAAAGGGCTGATTGGGCACAATGACCTCCCCGTAGACAACCCTTAGAGTACGCTACGACAATCTATATGTCAAGTATACATTACTTTATGTAGTGCTAATCTGGCATTGCAACAGCCAGCGTATTCCCATCCTGAACGAGCGGCGGCGAGTTGGCGCTTGCTACACCATGGACCTTTTGGCTTCACGCGAAGGTATCGTAAACCGTCGTTGTCGTCCTCGTTGGACCAGCCCAATTGGCGCACTCAGTTGGTTCGTTAACGAACGTCAGAACACGTGATTGAGAGCCGAACGTCCACTGCAGCGAGTATGGCGTTCCAATGTTGTCCCGATGCCGGCTGAGAACCCATTGTCGGATTCGTCTTTCAAACGGTCGCCTCAGTTCATGCCGTGGGAACTGGGTCGATCCCGGCCCGACCGGTAAAGGTTAGGGTACGACCTCAGGCGGGTAGGGCGAATTCCCCAAGTGGAAATGGGTGAACCACCCGATTGTAGTTATTGGGTGACCAGCTATCTTGCTTTTACGAGAGCGGGCCACCTCCGTGCACTGGGCTCCCACCTCTATCACTCCGAGAACAGAACCACAGGGTCACGGAGGCGCACCAACTCATGTTCATGAAATTGGTGAGAGAAATACCAAGCGGCATTGAAGCTGAAAAAAGGTGGGGCAGACTATCGGAAACACGCGAGGGAAACACGCAGATCGGAGTGGCCGTGAATGACTTGAATAATGATGTTCCAAAATTTGTCACACGAGCTAAAGCCTCTTACCTGCTGGGAATAGCACAAGAGGAGTTGCGCCGCATCTCGCAAGCAACGGGATTGGGTCGTGTGGAACGCGCCGGAAACGAAGAAGAGATGTACTTCACCTACGAAGAGCTGCGGCGGATCTGTCAGCTGGCACCCTTCGCTCTTCTTCAGACGGTGCAGGCGACGTGATTGATTTGCGAAGAAGTGTGATCGTTACGTTTTGTGCAGATTCATTCGGTCTATTGGCCCCCCAGCCCGGTCCAGCGATGCCGAAGGCAGTACGGAGGGTGGGTTACCAATGCCGATGTGGTTTGGACGACTGGAAAAAAGGACTCGGCTGGCCATCCCCCTTAGGATCTCCAGTCCCAAGGAACCGTCCGCGGGAGAACCCTCGACCACAGAGAACATCTGCTCGCTGGGCTTGCGTCTACTCGTGCGACGCGCGCGCGAGCTGAATGAGCGGCTGTTGATCAAGTCCGTCGACGGCGAGTTGCAGGCGGCTGCGCGGGTGGTTTATTGTGAGCGGCTTCTCGACGGGCGATTTGCCCTGGGAGTGGAATTCCGCGACGAAGTCACAAACTGGCTCAAAAAGTCGTTAAGTTGCGGGGACTAATGCTCCTTCAAGAAACTCCTCCCAATTGATAGTGCTGTTCGGCTTTAGACAGAGGTGTACACTTCACGCCGGCCGAGCTCGCACTCTGAAGATCAAAAGACGGTTAGTTCGGCGGGTTTAGAGAATGGACTGTGGTCCTTGGCTTGTCTGGTTGCTCCCCAAAGGACCACAACTTTATTTTCAGATATCCTTCGCAAGTCTAGCGCTCGAACACCAGAACGGCTGGATTCGGATCGCTGGCTGGCACCACCACAAACTTGTTTGGTGAGATGACATAGACGATGGCGCTGTTACCACCGACGCTTCCGGTGAAAGTTCCTCTCCCGTTCGTTGGTGCGGAAGAAATGGAATAGCTCGAATTTGCACTGACACCGGAACTCGCGCCGCTTGGGGCACCGATATCCTCGGTGCCTGTAATTGTGCCGGTCGGAGTCGCGCCGTTAGCCGTGAACTCGCCGGAAAAGATTGTCACACCCAGTGTCATCGGCGCAGTTGCCAAGCCGGCGTACGTGCCACTCAACGCCATGTTCGTGAGGGGACCGGCAGCTTGCGGATCACCAAATCCGAACAATACAGAACTGTCCGGCACCACGAAGAAAGCCTGGTTGGAGCTGACGAGATAAGCAACCAGATAGCTGCCACCGAGGTGGATTGCCGTTCGGCCATTTCCATCGACAGTGGACGTTCCGGCCAAAGCCGTGACAGACGTCGCAGCCCCGCCGCAGTTCTCGTCGTATGTCAGGGTAAGTGCGCCGGTCGCATTGGCCGTGAGCAAACCGGCAATCACGTTAGGTGCGGCGCCGCTGTTGTGGCCACAACCGGAGCCGACGCGTCCGGTGAGATACATCACCATGCCGCCGTTCAACGAAGCGTTGGAAAATCCACCAAGCGGAGTCCTCTGCTGGAGGAACGCGCCGTTCAGAAGCGGAGTCGCGGGCGTGGGAGAGTCCGACTCCATCGCGAAGATTTTTCCTGAGTTCACGACGTAAAAGACGAAGTTAAGGTTCTGGGGAATTCCACCGGCGACTGGCGGCAGGTTTAGCATCCCGCGCCCGCTGGCCGTGTCCGTCACCAGATAGTTCGAGGCAAAAATATTCAGAGTTGTGAATGTGCCGGACTGGTTGGCGTCGGCGACGCCGCTAGTGAAAGTGCCCGCTCCGTTGGCCGTCATACGGCCGGCGATGGCGGTGCGATTGTTCGCAAGGTCGAAGCCGGCAACGCCAAAGGCATAGTCACCGACGATTTTGCCTGTGTTGTACGCAGTTGTGTCGGCCTTTTCCATGGACCCCGAGCCGACGGTGCCGTTCCCTCCCGAAGCATCAATCTCGACAAACTTCGCAGTGCCGTTGGACATCATCACGAATGCAAGTTTGCCACCGCCCGGGATGTTCAGGTTCATCACGCCCCGGTTGTCGGCGCCGATCGAATACGTTCCTGTGAACGCCTGGTCGATCAATTTCTCCGGCAGGCCCACGCCATTGGTGTCGAGTACTCCGTTCGTCAAATTTCCGGCGCCGTCCGAAGTGAATCTTCCCACGGCGGCAAACGGAGTTGATCCTCCGCTTCCGCCGGTGGTCATTCCGTTGAACGTAAATGCGTAGTCGCCTTTCAACTCGGCGTTGTTCACCCCGGTTGTGCCCTGTGACCGGATCCTGGCAGCAGAAAACAGTGCCAGGCACGCAATCCCAAATATCTGCAACTTTCTCATCATTTCTCTCCTGGTAAATGAAACGCATGCGCGGGGAGGTTCGAAATCAACCGGCGATCAGAAGCGTTTCTTGGGCGAGAACGCTCATGTTCAGAAAAATTACCCGCGACCTGACCGAGTGGCGCACGATTGGGCAACCAACTTCCCACCTCTTGCCAGACCGGCAAACCACTCGACGCTGTCGTAGTTATCCCTTTGCGGAGGACGACGAACAATCGGGTGAATACAGGAAAAACGGGGCAGGAATCTCCCCAACCACAAAGGGCGAAGGTAGGGAGAAGGCTAGGGGTGCTGATACTAGCGAGCTGGGCGTATTTCGCTCAGAGTGCGCTGGGGAGAATCTTGGTTTCCTTCCGGACCAACTCGCGAAGGATGGAAGGGATCTTTTCAAATTCGGCCGACTTATCCAGGAACAAATTGGCGCCGGCAGTTAAACACTGTTCGCGATATTCGGGATAGGGATAGTTCGTGCAGATGAGAACGAAGAGGTCGGGGTGTTCCGTGCGAATGGCACGGAGAACATCGAGACCGCTGCCGCCGGGCATGTGCAGATCGAGAATTAGCGCATCCGGCTTCATTTTCTGGATGCCGTTTACCGCGGCGGGAACATCGCCCGCCTGGCCCACAAGCCGTGCGCCGGGAACCTCTTCGAGAAGGCCCGCCAGGCGTTCCACGACTATCCTGGAGTCGTCAGCGATAAAGACTTTCATATTCATTCCTTCATGAAGAGCATTCGCCCAAATGCAGAGCCCAAAGATAGAGAATGACAAATTCGCCAAGAAATACATCAGGTGGAATCACGAATCTCTTGTAGGACAATGAGAAGGTGTGTTGACCGCGAGTGTCCTACGAGGAGAGGCCCGTTATCCAAAGCGGCAAGACTCGGGAAGCCGGGGCTCGCGGCCTGGTGTTTGCTGCGAGCTAGTCCACCAATTGCGCTTCAAGCGCGTAGCGAATGAGATCAGCGTTCGTCTTCATGCCGGTCTTCTCCAGAATTCGGCCGCGATAGGTGCTAACGGTCTTTACGCTGAGAGAAAGTTCCTCCGCCATTTCCTTAACTGTTTTTCCGGAAGCGAGCATCCGCAAGACCTGGAATTCGCGGTCGGAGAGAAGTTCATGGAGCGGTAAATCTGCACCTTTTCTGAGATCCACGGCCAGCGTTTCCGCCAGGGTTGCGCTTACATACTGCCCACCTGCAACGATTTTCTTGATCGCGATCTTCAGCTCATCCGGCACACTGTCTTTGGTCAGGTAACCCGCGGCGCCGGCTTTGAGAGCCCGCCGGGCATATTGCTGTTCGGGATGCATGGTCAGAAGGAGCACCGGAGTCCTAGGGCACAAGCGCTTCATATCATCGAGGATGTCGAGGCCACTTTTTCCGGGCATGCTGATATCCAGAATGACCACATCCCAATGGTGACGCCGGACAAACTCCAGTGTTTCCGTGGCCGTATTCGCTTCCCCAAAGATCACTCGAGGGAATGCTTCCGCCAGCGTCTCTCTCAAGCCCCGTCGAAACATGGCATGGTCGTCAGCGATCAGGATCCTCATGGCGCACGCTTTCTGCAGTGATCGAGGGAGGTAGAGGAATCGTGAGTGTCATTGTTGTTCCCGAACCAGGCGCTCCTTCCGTTTTAAAATCTCCGTTGAGTAAAAGCGCGCGCTCCTGCATTCCGATCAGTCCGAGGGACTTGCGCGCTTTCGCCACGTCGGGGTCAAACCCGGTGCCGTTGTCGAAGACCTGAAAAATAATCCGATCGTTGTCGCGCCGGAGGCGCGCTTCCACCCGGGTGGCGTGGGCGTGGCGCGCCACGTTGGTCAGCGACTCCTGAAAAATTCGAAAGATTGCCGTGGACCGGTCGGTGTCGAGCGTCAGGGGTTCCGGCGGCAAAATAACGCTGCAATGAATCCCGGTGCGGCCCTCGAATTCCTGAGCATGGGCTTCCAGCGCGGAGGGGAGACCGAGATCATCCAGCGTTCTGGGACGAAGCTCCGAGGCGATCCGGCGCAAGGTAGCAATCGTGCCATCCACCAATTGAATGGAAGAGTCCACCTTGGTCCGAAGCGCGGTCTGCTGCTTAGTCAGCTTCCGGCCAATCAACGCGAGATCCATCTTGATCGCCGTGCAAGCCTGACCGAGTTCATCGTGAATTTCGCGCGCGATGTACGTGCGTTCCTCCTCGCGTACACTTTGCAGCCGAGCCGCGAGGGCGCGAAGTTGATCGCGCGATTTCCGCAGCTCCTCCTCGGCATGTTGACGATCGGCGATCTCCGTGCGCATCTCGTTGTTCAACCGGGTAAGGACGGCGGTCCGCTGTTCGACACGCAACTCCAGCAGTTCTTTGGCCTTGGTCTGCGCTTCCGCTCGCTCGCGGTTTTCGGTAGTGTCGCGGGTGAGCTTAGCGAAACCAAGGAGACTCCCGTTCGCGTCGCGGAGCGCGGTCACGACCACATTGGCCCAAAATCGAGAGCCATCTTTCCGGACGCGCCAGCCCTCGTCCTCGGTCCGTCCCTGCCGGGCAGCCCTGGCGAGAATGTCGCGTGGTTTGTTCTTCATCTGGTCTTCTTGCGGGTAAAAGATGGAGAAATGGTGGCCGATGATTTCCGTGGAATCATATCCTTTCAAACGCTGCGCGCCGGCGTTCCAGCTGCCCACATTACCCACGGGATCCAGTTGGAAGATGGCGTACTCCTGAACGCCTTCGACGAGCAGCCGGAAGCGTTCCTCGCTCTCGCGGAGCGTGCGTTCCGCCTGGATGCGATCGGTGACGTCTTCAAATGCCACACCCAGGAAATTATTGGACAGTGGAAAAGCTCGAACGGAGTAAACACCCTGCCGGATGAGGCCGTCACCGTACGAAATCTCCCCAAGATTTCGAGCCTCGCCGCTGCGCAGTGTAGCAAATAGTTGGCCGGGGAGGGGTGTTTTCAGCAGCTTGGGAAAATCGGCCAGGCTTCTCCCCAGCAGCTTGGGCGAATTCGGCCGGGTAATTTCCGCGGCCGCCCGATTGGCATCCACGACTCGGAATGATTCAGGGTCCGAGGGATCTTCCAACATTAAAAGGACTACGCCGACCGGCAGCTCCCTGAGAAGTTCCGGATATAAACGGAGTACCGCCTGGCTGGGGAGCGGGAAACCGGAGAGACCCTCGTGGAAATCAAAACCGGCAAACCTGCGGGTTTTCATAGAAACTCTCTTGAAGGAAATCGCGTGGCCGGAGTCTCGGGCGGGAAACAGCTCGAAGTGAGCTGGGATTCTCAGATCAACTATAAAACATTTGAGCCGAGGAATCCCGGGAGGCTCCCAATCGGCATAGGTACAGCTGTACCGATGTAGGACTGTGTGAGACAGATTTGAAACAAACGTCTGACACGAAAATCATTTCCCTGCCGACAGACCTAGAACTCCGCGCGAATTAAGCTCTCTCCCGTGGGCGCGACGTTTGGAGCGCTATTGCCTCTCGGCTCGGGCGTGTGTGGCTGGGAAATCCAGGTGATTCTCAAAGCTCAGCGACTTGCCCATCCAACTTGCGTTAGCTTGCCCAGCCCCCCAGCCCCATCGAGACGCAGGCCTCGAGTTGCCCGCGAACTATTAGGGGAAATTCCTTTGAAAACCAGAAAACAAATTCGATTCATGTATTCTAGTCTAAAGTTGCTCAGACACGGCGCAGCAGCTCTGTTGGGCCTTGTGGTCGCCCTGGCATGCTGCGGCTACGCGGCAGCCCAACAAACGATTTGGCCAAGCACGACGGTGCCTGCAGCGATTGATAACGGTGCCAGCGGTCCGCTGGAGCTGGGGGTTTCGTTCAAGTCGGACGTCAGCGGCACCATCTCCGGCATTCGCTTTTATAAGAGCGCGGCCAACACTGGCGTCCACGTAGGCCGCCTCTGGAGCCCCACCGGCGCTCTCCTCGCGTCCGTAACATTTACAGGGGAGACCGCTTCGGGCTGGCAGCAGGCCAACTTTTCCACGCCGGTGGCCGTCACTCCGAACAAGGTTTACGTCGCTTCGTATGGGCTGACGATAGGACATTTCAGTGCCAACTGGGGCTATTTCACGAGCGCGGGATACAACAACGCGCCGTTGCACGCTTTGCAGACTCCGAACGGGGTCTATGGAACTCTCGGCACCCATCCCGTGTCCACGCATCAAGCCGCGAACTACTGGGTAGACGTAGTGTTCAAGGCTACGTCCTCGGCCGCTCCGTCGATCAGTTCACAACCGGCGAGCAAAACAGTTACCCTCGGCCAGACAGCCTCTTTCTCTGTGACCGCAACGGGCACGACTCCGCTGAGTTACCAATGGCAGAAAAACGGCTCGGCGATCAGCGGCGCGACCTCCTCCAGTTACACAACACCCGCAACTATCAGCACGGATAACGGTGCGCAGTTCGCGGTTGTGGTCAGCAATATCGTCGGCAAAGTTACGAGCAGTTCCGCAACGCTGACTGTCAACAGTGCCCCGTCGATTACAGCGCAACCCACCAGCAAGACCGTGACGGCAGGTCAAAGCGCAACATTCGCAGTTACCGCGACTGGCGGTGCTCCGCTTTCGTACCAGTGGCAAAAGAACGGAACAGTGATCAGCGGTGCAATTTCCACAAGCTACACAACGCCGGCTGAAACAACTGCGGACAATGGTGCGCAATTCTCGGCCGTGGTCAGCAATTCAGCAGGTAGCGTGACTAGCAGCTCCGCCACGCTCACAGTGAATGCTTCCACCCTGGTGCTCAACGCGAGTCCGGCCAGCTTGAGCTTCGGTAGCATTGACACGGGCGCCACCAGCAGTCTTGGTGTGACCCTCACAAACTCCGGCAATTCCAGCGTGACGATTTCCGGCGTCAGCACTTCCGGCGCGGGCTTCAGCGCCGGCAACGTGTCCTCCGGCACGGTTCTGGCTCCCGGACAATCCGCTGCGTTGAACGTCATCTTCGCCCCGACGTCGACGGGCGGTGTGACGGGCGGGGTTACGGTCGCCAGCAACGCCACCAATTCTCCAGCGACTATTTCCATGACCGGAACCGGCGTGCAGTCGAATTTCAGCACGTGGGTATCACCAAGCCTGGTAAGAGTTGGGCAGACGGACGCTCCCGGAACACTTTCTTCCATCGCACTGTTTGGTGCGCGCGGGGAGACGGTGGACACGCAGGTCGTGGTGCAAGGCCCTGGCGGGGGGTTGACGAACGTCAATGTGAGCTCGACGGCTCTCACCGGTCCGAATGGAGTCACGATCCCGGCGTCGAACGTGACGCTTTATCGCGAGTACTACCTCACGGTCACGGGCACCGCGAGCTATGGCGGTGGCAGCAATCCACCGCTTGGTTCGGGAACGTATGCTGAACCGCTGATTCCGTTCAATGATCCGGAAACAGGCGCGGCGCTGTGCGGAAGTTCGGCGTCTCTGAAAGCCTGCAACGCTAGCGTCAGCGCGGGGCAGAATCAGCCTTACTGGATCGACATTTCCATTCCGCATGGCGTCGCGAACAGCCCGGCGGGAACCTACACTGGCAGCGTCACGATCTCTTCCTCCCAGGGAACGTCCACGATCCCGGTTTCGCTGACAGTTTGGAACTTCGAGCTTCCCATGCAGCCATCGGAACTTTCTCTCTGGACGCTCTGGCCAGCCGCATCGGGAAATACCACCACCACTTTGGCGCGCGCTCTGATGCGCAACAAAGTGATGGGCTGGTACGATCCGTCCGGCAACGCCTCTTCGGACGTGACCAGCATGGGGCTGAATCGCTCCGGTCTGGACAGCTACTACTACATCGGCATCCAGTGCAACGGGGCCTACAGCAGCATTCCTTCGACCAGCCAGATCAATACCGCCGCGGCGAATTTTCCGGCCGGACTTGGTCTTGATTTCTATATGGCCGACGAGTTGAACGGCTGCACCGGCGACTACTCTGACATCAAAACCCTCGGCGCAAATGCGCACGCGGCGAATCGCAGCGTGAAGACGATGATGACCCTCAACGCGACGGACCCGAATCTTTATGGTTCTGTCGATCACTGGGTGCTGCTCGATTCCCTGCAAAAGTGGCCCACCCTGCCCTTCACCGCGGGCGGCGACCTCTGGAGCTATACCAGCTGCAATGCCGGCTACGGCAACTCCCCGGAGTGGATGGTGGACTATCCGCCAATCAACGAACGCATCCAGGCGGGATTCCTCAACTTCACGCAGGGCGCGACGGGGCTGCTCTACTACCGCGCTGACGGCTGGACTGCCGGCAACGCCATCGGCAGCTGGAACAACGTGGATACGACCGCTTGCGGCGGCGGATTGGGCAGGCCCGGCGACGGAATCTTTCTCTATCCGCCGGCGCCGATCGCTTCGACCGAGTCCGCACCCGGCATACGCTTAAAGGCCATCCGCGACGGTATTCAGGACTACGAATACGCGCAGATGCTCAAGAACCTGGGGCAACTCGGCGTAGTGGATACCACCCTTCTTCCGATTGCGACGAGCTGGAGCAATTGGAATCACGACCCGAACGCGCTCCAAAACGCGCGGACACAACTGGGGCAACTGCTGCATCAACTCGCCCCGTGATCATCGCATGAAGATTCGGCTTCTCTCAGTCTGAGACTGATTGAAGTTGAGTACAGATCGGGCTGAAGAGTCTCTGTTGTGCACTGGTAAAGGAGTGCCACAGAGATTCCGAAGCCCGATTCGTTTTTCAGAACCATTGATGGAGTTCATCGAGTTCCAATCGGACTCGCTTATGCGGAAACCGCCGAACGAGTGCGTTGGCGTGGCTCGGAGACAGAGGGATTTGTCTGTCCAGGCGTCGCGGAAGCCGCATGTCCGTGAGGGCTTTGTTTCGCGGCTGAATTGGAGCGAAACTCCGCGGCAAGCTGGCCCATCGTCAAACATCTCACATCTCCATTTCGTACCAGCACGCCAAGCTCTTCCAGAAAGCGGGCAACGACGTTTTCGACTCGTGGCCATTCCGCATAAAGATTCTCCGGGTGGAACCATACATGGAAAACGCCACGGCTCCGCCGCACACGCTCCAGTCCTTTCCGTAATCGTCGCAACCGGCTCGAGTCTGGAATAAACTTGCGCCACCCGGCTGCGTAACGGATCAAGAGCGAACCAGGGATCGCGACGATTCCCTCTTTAAGCGAAGGTTCCACCATGCAGGGAGAAGTCCCTGCAAAATCGGCCCAGATCATCGCAAGGGAGTTGAGCATGCTGTTCGAAAACCGCACCGGGAGCCGATCCACATCTCGAAAACAGGCGAATCCCGCCTCGCGGAGCTCCCCAAGATACGCCACCGAATTGCGTGGAAAAACAAATGAGGATTTCGGGATACCAAGTTCCTGGGAGATCTGAGCGCAATAGCTATACTCGGCGATGGCACGTTCCCGCGTCATACCGCGCTCTCCGAAGGGGACGTGGGAAAACGAATGAAACCCGATTTCCTGTTCGGGCGTTGCTTTGCGAATCTTTTCAACCATGCTGGCGCCGAACCACTCCGGGTGAGTCTGTTCGTCGCCATCTTTGGGGACATAACTGAACCAGGGCTTCGAAAAGTGCTGGTAACGCACTTCCGGCAAACGGGAGACGTCCGGGAGGGAGCGCCGCATCATCGCGCCAACAATCGCCCAGGTGGCGGAAAGACCATTGCGCGTTAGGTGATTCAGTAAATTGGGCGCCCCAACGTCATGGGTCCACCGGCCCATTCTCAGCAGTTCGTCGCCATAGGAAAGATCGAAGCTGCCCCAGCTGAGTTCCAGATCCAAGCTGATGACGACGGTCGGTCTGGTCATCTTCTATCCAACCTTGATCGCAGGGACCATGCGGGCGATACGCCAGTTGTGTTTCCGGAACGCGCCCTGCGCTTGGCTGAATGCCTGGTTCGCGGAGCGTTCCTTTCCCCACGGTTCGTGGCGCGGAATTTTGTAGTGCATCGGCTGAGGAGGCTTTCCATTGGAGATTGGCTGGCGGCACATGTTGGCTTCCCTTTCTGCCTGGAATCAGGCCGGAATTTCGCCTTAACGCTCAACTCTTGGCGGGACATCTTCCGGCAACCGCCACGGTTTTTCGCAAGCTCGCATATGTGTTGTAAATGTGTTTGAATGCAAAGATGGGCAGATCCATCAGTCCGGGCAGAGGATCATCCGCAGCAACCAGCGCAAATTGCAGCGGGCCGCGCAAGGAACGGAAGTACGAGCGCAGATTCAGACGGCCGCGCAGAATCTCGTGAAACGCTGCTGGAACATCGGTGCTCATGCGCACCCAGCGCACGCCTGCCGGCGCCGTCCGCCGCGCCACGGGTTTGCCCTGCATCATTTGCCATAGTAGATAGGGGAAATCCACCCCGGCACGCCCGCCGAGCGGCGACCACGTCCAAAGCCTGGGATTAATGTCGAGCAGTTTGTATCGTCCACTACGCGCATCGAATTTGTACTCGACTTCGACAATTCCCGTGTAGTGAATGGCACTGAGCAGGCGCTCTGAGGGGGCGATAATCTCCGGCACATTGAAAGTTTCCACAAACGAACTGGAGTATCCGAAATCGATCGGGTACTGCCTGGTGCGCCGCGCAGTCAGCGAGGCGATTGGTTTTCCATCGCAGCAGAGCGCCGCGTAGGAAAATTGCGCTTCGCCACCTCCGGGAATCATTTCCTGTACAAGTATCTGGTCCGCGGGCATCAACTCGCTGGCTTCGCGAAACTTCGTAACCAGTTCCTCGTGATTCGCCGCGCGCCACGCCTTGTCTTCGGTAAGCTGGTTGATCGAAGCATGGATAGCGGGTTTCAAAATCGCCGGGAAGGCGCAGCTGACGCTCTTAAGATCAGCCTCGGTCAGGGGATAGAAAGTTTGCGGATAGTCGACGTGCTGGTCGGCCGCCAAACGGTAGGTGAGCCTTTTATCATACGCCCAGCGCAAAACGTTCCAGGTCGGCGCCGCCACGCGGAACCTGCGCGAAAGCCGGGAGTGGAAGCGCGAGAGTAAAGCTGCCGATTCATCGCTGGTTGGGTACAGCATCCACTGGTCGAGATTGTTGCGCGCGGCAATTTCCAATAGATATTCGACCTGCGCTTCGTCATCGCCCGAGGGCCACGGCAAAGTCCTCCGCGTGTAACGGGAAAAACTGGCCAGCCGGATGTTGGGCGGAGACACCACCCAAACCGGCACGCCATGACGGCCCAAGCTTCGGGCGATCGTAAGTCCGTTAAGGTTTCCGCCGACAATCAATGCGCCCGCAACTTTATTCATGGTTGGAAATTCCTTCCAGGCACAACGCGACGGCCGGTTCCATCTGGAGTGTGTTAATCATGCGGGTGGGACAATTCCAAGTTGGCGACGAGCGGTTCGCCGGCGCGCGCTTCACTGCCGGCCGTTTTGCGCGCCACGAACCGCATCAGTGCACGGGCGGAATAGTGTGTGCCGACAACGAACTGCATCAGCGGACCGAAGCTCCAGACCGCCGGAGCGCCCAGAATATGCAATCCTGGGACCGAGGTTTCGAAGCCTTCGGTGAGTCGCGGATATCCCCCATTACGGCTGATGGAACTGGCTAGTTTGGGAACGAGGAAATCGTACTTGGAAACGTCGACGCGATATCCGGTTCCTAGGAAAACGTGGTCGAAGTCTCTTTCGCTTCCATCATCCAACCGAATTTTGACGCGATCGCCCTTTGAGGTAGCGGACACCACGGTGCGTCCGAGGTGCATCGGCACATCTTTCAGCCGGTCCACCAGCCATCGTGCGCCTGCGGGACGGATTGATCTTTTCCGCAACCAGTCCTGAATCGGTCGCGAGAAGCGCCGCACCAGGTCGGGCCGCGCCACGATCTGGCTGATCCCCGCGGGACCCACGTCCGTCGGCGCGTATAGAAGTTTTGAGATCTTCGGGCCGAAGCCGCGGTGAATCGTCCGGGACACAACCCCCCCAAGCCAGCGAATCTGACGAGTACGGGCGACGATTTCGACATCGACGCCGGTTTCGTGCAGCAACGCGGCGGATTCGAGCGCGCTTTGACCGCCGCCGATCACCAGCACTTCTTTCCCGCGGAATCTCTCGAAATTAATGTGTTCCGAAGTATGCGTCCCCAGCGCGGAAGGAAGGTTGTCGAATTCAGGCGGACGCCATGTGAAGGAAGAAATGCCCGCGGCAATCACGAGGCGATTGGCCAGCACCGATTCGCCGTCCTCCAGAACGAGACGGAATCCGCGCGGGGCAGGTTCAACGGAGACAATCTTTCTCCGATCGAGATCCGGAACGGAGCGCTGCTGGTGCCACAGCCCGTAGTTCACGAACCGGTCGAGCGGTACTGGACTCGTAAAGTGCTTGCCGCTTTCCTTGCGGAAGATATCCAGCGTCAGGGACTGGTTCGGGTCGGCGATGTGGCTCGCCTCCCAACCCGAGCGCAACAGCATGCCTTTCGGCATATTGCGTTGCCAGAAAAC
>Ga0210396_10002421_pt1 | contig 19052 bp, 17 predicted proteins | sample IncBWH17OmetaG_FD_155466 | JGI IMG/M metagenome (GOLD analysis project Ga0210396, IMG submission 155466) | Forest soil microbial communities from Barre Woods Harvard Forest LTER site, Petersham, Massachusetts, United States - Inc-BW-H-17-O ... | reverse complement strand
CGATCAGGAATTGCCATCGGATATCGCGGCGGCTGGCCCCGACGGCCATGCGCAAACCGATTTCGCGGGTGCGTTCGGTCACCGAAACCAGCATGATGTTCATGATGCTGATGCCGCCGACGACCAGCGAAACCGCTGCCACCGCGATTAGCAGAACGCCGAGGATCCGCACGGCGGCCCCACGTGCAATCAGGACATCCGCTGGATTCTCGATCCTGAAATCGCTGGGGGCATCCCCGCGAACGCGGTGCCGCTGCCGAAGCAACGCCTCGATCTTGCCTTCCATCTCCGGCATGGCGGTCGCATCCGATACCTTGATCGAGATGAAATCCAATGCTTCGCGGGTCGTGCCACGCACGGCGCCGAGCACGCGGCTTTTCGCAGTCGACAGCGGGATGAACACGACATCGTCCTGGCTGCGACCAGCTGCGCCCAACCCCTTTTTGTCCAGCACACCAATCACGGTAAAAGGGACGTTGCCAATCCGAAACGTCTCTCCGGTTCCCGCACGCCCATCGAAGAGCTCCTCGATGATAACCGACCCCACGATGGCAACTTTGGCTCCGGATGCGATCTCGTCGCCCGTAAAGGATCGGCCGTTGGCAATTTGCCATTCGCGAGCCACCAGATAGTCGGCATTAATTCCAGCCACCAACGACACCCAGTTCTTGTTTGCGGCCACGAGGGACATGGAACGCGACAGCAGCGGGGCCGCGACCTGCGCATCCACCAGTTCGCGGCGGATAGCCGCGGCGTCCTCTTCGGTCAGCGTGGGCTGTGTTCCGGATTCGAGCCTCGCTCCGCCGGAATTTCGGGCTCCGGGCATGACGAGCAGGAGGTTGGCTCCAAGCGTGCGGATCTTCTCCGAAACTTCCGCTTGTGCGCCAGCTCCCACCGATACCATGCAGACCACGGCTGCGACGCCAACGACGATCCCAAGCACGGTCAGGGCGCTCCGCAGTTTGTTCACGCGAAGCGCTCGCGCGGCGATTCGCAGGCTCTCCAGAGGACTCATGGTGGAGAATCCGAGGTGATGGCATTCAGAAGCGAGCTCTTGCCTGATGCAACGGCGTCGTCGATGATTCGTCCATCGTGCAGGGTGATCTGTCGCCGCGCACGATCGGCAATTTCGGCGGCATGCGTAACCACTATGATTGTATGACCATGGCGATGAAGGCCCTCGAACAGCGATAGAATCTCGTCGCTGGTGTTACTATCCAGTGAGCCGGTCGGTTCGTCGGCCAGGATGAGAGCAGGATCGTTCACAATTGCACGGGCAATGACAACCCGCTGCTGCTCTCCTCCCGAGAGTTGATTCGGCCAATGATGACTGCGATCGGCCAAGCCTACGCGGTCAAGCGCATCTTTGGCTGTGCGATGTCGTTCGGAGCGAGGAACGCCGGCGTATACAAGCGGAAGTTCGACATTTTCCAGCGCGGTTGCCCGCGGCAGAAGGGCCGGCAGTTGGAATATGAAGCCGATCTCTTGGCTCCTGATGGCCGCGCGTGTGTCCTCGCTCAGCTTCGCAACTTCTCGCGCCTTGAGCGCATATTCGCCGGAATCCGCCCGCTCCAAAAGACCCAAGAGGCTCATTAAGGTCGACTTCCCCGAACCCGAGCGGCCGCGGATTGCAACAAATTCGCCGTGCTCGATCGAGAGCGACACGTTTGATACCGCACGAATGATCGTCCCCCCGGAGGGATAGTGCTTTGAAATTCCAACGGTCCGGACCAGCGGCGGCATCCTAAAATCCAATTTCAAATCCAACCTTAGAATCCAAGGCGAACGCCGAAATAGCCCCTTTGCTTCTGCGAGTTGGCAATCCCGATGATCACTTGCTGGCCCTCGTTAAGCGCGCCCCCCAGCATTGCTGCGCTGTTGTCGTCGCTCGCGCCGAGCCTCACGGCAACCGGGTTCGGTCGCCCGTCCTCGCCGACTAGCCACACAGTCGCGGACGCCTTGGAGGAAGCGGCTTCGTTCGCACTCTGGTGACCAGACGCAGGACCGACTCCGTTTGGCCGGAAGCGCAGCGCCTGGCTCGGAATTTTGAGGATCCCGCCGGTATCGCTAACCACGATCCGAAGCTGCGCAGTCATTCCCGGCAGCAGCAGGAGGTCCGGATTTGGTGCGGAAACGATGGTCGTATAGGTGACGACGTTTTGCACGACCTCGGGAGACTTGCGGATCTGTAGAACCTGTCCGCTGAAGGTTCGATCCGGATAAGCGTCCACTGTGAACTGGGCCGTCTGGCCCACTTTCAGCTGCCCGACATCGGCCTCGTCGATCTTGCCGTGGACCTCCATCTCACGCAAATCGTTCGCGATCTTGAATAATGTTTTGGCTTCGAGGCTGACGGCGACGGTTTGTCCTGGATTGACATCCCGCTTCAGGATGATTCCATCAATCGGCGCGCGGAGCACGGTACGATCGAGATCAAGTCGCGCCTGATCGTGGACCGCCTGCCGCTGCTCGACAACAGCCTGTGCATTCTCGAGATTGGCCTCGGCCATGTGCTTCTCTGCTTCCGCAATCGCAATGGCCTCGGCTTTCATCCGGATCTGCTCAAGGGAGGCGCGCAGGTCGGCAGCCCCCGCATCGCGCAGAGCTCGCACCTGACTCAAGTCTCGCTCGGTTCCGCTTCCGGTGCGCGCCAGCTCGAGCTTTCGCAGGAGCTCTCTCTCCGCTTCATCTTGCCTGGCCTTGTTTGCGGCCGACTGAGCCTCCGCCAGTTTCTTGGCGGTCTGCGCATTCGTCACCGCGACCTTCGCTCGTTCCAGCGCTGCCTTTTCCACCTCGGCAGTAGCCCTCGCCACGCTCAGAGCGGCCCTCGCTTCGTTGACGCGGGCGGCAAAGATCTCCGGATCGATTTGTGCAATCGGCTGCCCAGCCGTTATGGTATCGTTGAAATTAACGAACACCTCCGCGATTCGCCCTGACAGTTGCGAGCTGACATCGACGCTCACGACTGCCTCGACGGTGCCGCTGGCCTTCACCAAAGTCGAGATGCTGCCGCGTTCGACCGGGGCGGTGAGGAAGGCCTCGGGAGAGCTTCCCTGGCTGTATGTGTAGCCAAGGCCCGCAGCCAGCGTGCTCAGCAGAATGGCCGTCGCGGCGAATCGCATGGGGTTGTCACCCCCTCTCATACCCCTGCGCGGAGCATAAGTACGCTTTGTAGCGTGGCGTCACGCTTGGAGAGCGTAACCGAGCCCCGCGCTCTCCAAGGCTACGGTATTTGGTTCGCGCAAGCGACGTCGTATTGGGCAACGGCGGCCGTGGAATTTGCGTTCGCTGCCGATGCGGTGCCCATATTTCCCGCATAGACGTTGCCTGCCTGCCCACTTGGGTTGAACGGCGACCCTGGCGCTGCAACAGCAGCCCCCGGAGTGTTAACACCTGCGGTACAGCTAAAACCGTGATTAGAGCCGTGCTGACCTGTGGTGGGATTTTGGGCAGGTTTGGTGGGCGGACCGGCCCCCAATACTACGCCCGCTGACGGAAGCAGCAGGCAGGCGCCGATTGTGAGAGAGGCTAGCACGTGTTTCATCTTCGCACTCCCTTTCAAGACTATGTTGCGCATTGGAGACAGTTGTTTGGAGACATTACGCAGAGCGTATTGGCCAACGCTCCAGCGTGCGCGCATTGCCCATCGCCTTTCAGGCGGTAGGGCCCGATCGCTGCCAACAAAACACCGGAAGGGCACAAATTATCCCAAACTATCCTGATTTTTTTTGAGCCACCCTCGTCGTGCCCGAACATTTTTCAGCTGCGGGAGTCCAAATTCTGCCAGAGGTACCCAAGTAAAGCGTTCGTAAATCCGCTGCGGGGCGGCGCGTTTTGACGAAAGTAATTGATACCGAGCGGAGGCTAGTCGCGAATTTCGCGGCGGTCCCGTTTGAGCGCTTGGATCAAACCGATACCATCAACCGGCAAAACCGGACAACCGACATTTCCGGGATTGCCCTGCCGGACAGTCGAGACATGCCAAAATCGACGTGAGTGACCCAAAGGAGACCTTAACCGCAGAACGTTTGGTTAGAGAATCATCTCCCCCGTTCGGCTCGGATGCCTGCCTGCTGCCGCCGAACCTCACTCGATGATCCAACATCGCGAGATCAGATTCAGCGCACACTTTCGTGTAGGCACTGGAACTCGCCTCCGACGACTCCTACGTGCCCGCGACAAGCGATCCGCACGAGCAGCTTCAATGGCAGCGGTCCGGCGAGATCCAGAGCTGAACCGCCGGCAGCCGTGGAGATGATGATGCATCTGAACGTTGATGCCGTCGGCACGTCCGAATTGAATTTCGAGGCGTGGAGAGCGTTGATCCGCTCGACTTGCGGAGGCGAGCCGCAAGCTGTCGAACCCAATGACTTTGTCGGCTGGATGCGCCCCCGAAGCGTTCATCGGCTCACGGCCGCCGCCCTCAAGATCCACTGCGGCTTCGCGGCAACGGACCCAGGTCGCAGTGCTTACCGATACGAGCGGACACCCCGCGATGTTCGCCGCGCTGGCGTGGATTCCTACTGTGCCCTGTTCCAGATCGCCGGCCGACGCGCGGTAATCCAGAACGATCAGACCGTGCAACTCGCAGAGGGCGATATTGCACTGCTCGATGCGGGCCAGCCGGCGACTTATGTTTCCGAGAATGGAAGCGAGCAATGGCTGGCACTTTATCTGCCGCGCCAGGCGATGATTTCGCATCTCGGATTCGAGCCGCAAGGTGGCTTGCACGGGCGCGGCGGAACGCTCGCAGCGCGCGGCCTCCGTCGATTCGTTCTCGACAGCATTGAAGACGAAGAATCAATGTCCCCGACGGCCGGCTCCTACATGCAGCTCGCGCTTTACGATTTACTCGGCGCATTATTCGCACCGTCCCATTCGCGGCCTATCTCTAGTCGTACGGACCCGCTGTTCGCCCGGATCCGTGGCGTCATCAAAGATCGCTTTGCCGATCCGGATTTTGGCCCTTTGGAGGTGGCAGCCGAAACCGGGATCTCGCTACGCTACGTCCAGAAGCTTTTTGCGGAGCGCGGCTCGACGTACAGCGAACTGGTGTATTCCATTCGCCTGGATCATGCCGCGCACCTTCTGCTTCGCCGGGCGTCGCTCGATACGGGCCAGCCTCTCAGCGAGATTGCCTACGCCTGCGGCTTCCGCGACTACACTCATTTTGCACGAAAATTTCGCCATCGGTTCGGTTGCGCACCGGGCGCATACTCTGAAGGACACGACCCCGCTTGCAACAAAGCGGTGCGCTTCCCGTTCCGGCGCGACCTATCTCATCGAGGGTGATTGACACACCTTGGTCGAGCGCGCTGCCTTTTCTGCTCGTGACTACGTCATGCTGCCGGGTATGAAACAGCGGATCTCTTTCTTGCCATTGAAGTACCACGTCCAGACCATGGTTCGGCCGGCGCGGTTCGGCGCGGTTATCAGGGCGTCGTCAGGAACGTCGATCCATTGGTTGTCGAGACGGACCCGGTAATGGCCATCTTTGGAATCCCAGTCTGGATCGGCGACCGCATGGCCATCCACGAAAGAACAGCATAACCCTTTCCCACTCGCGAGATGATCGAACCAGCTATTAAGCTCGGGATGGTTGGCGTCGTGGGCGAGCGCGGGAGTGCAGAGCAGCAGCAGGATCAGAGCCAGTCGCTTCATCGCCGCACCCCATCCTTTGGGTACAGACCCGCGATGCCGGATGCATTCTGATTGTTGAAATTCCCGGCGTACGATGAGACCGCCGACTCAATCTGGTGCCGCAAGGATCGATCGCTCTGCTGCGCCGATGCAGGCAGCGCGAGAGCGATCACGATGATTGGGACAATCCGGTATACGCGCATTTGCTCTTCCCTGACTTTACGCATCGAGCGCGTCCTGCGGTGACTTGGGAAATGGCATTTCCGTCGGCGAGAATCCTTGGAGCTATCTAGGCGCCCCGCGTTACGACGCGATTTCACCACGGAGGAAATGCGTTACAGCCGTAAAGGCCAGCGGGAACCCGCTTGCTACGGCTGTAACCCAATTCGCGCCTGCGGTGACGATGTCGTAACGCGCAGCGACCAGGTTTGCGGTCCCTGTTCCAAAAGCAGAAGGGGACCACGGCCATGGAAGGTCCGCAACAAGGCATCGCGAAACGTCCGGCCAGATGCCGAAAAGCCCGGTCGAGTCTGGTTCGCAGACTCGTTCAGGCCAAGGACGATCCGGCGAAGCAACGGATACGGCGCTGGTTAAGCGACATCAGTGACGAGCGGCTTTCAAGCCTCGGCCTGACACCGGAAGACATTGCCCTCCTGCGTGGCTCGCGCGGCTCCGCCAACTTCGTCTATTTATTGCTGATGTGCGCTCTGTCCGTACCTTCCCCACCCGGTACATGGTTTTAGAGCATTGTGACCATCAACACATCGCGCAACACAACGCGCCTTCGGGCGGGTCGTGTAGCCATGTAATTTGCTGCGGTGCATGTTTTCGATGCCGTCGATGTACCGCTCGGTGAGCTTGCGGTCTTGACAAAATAGCACGACCGGTCGTACTTTTAGGAAATGAACCAGAAACGCAGCACGACGCGGTCCAGGCTGCTGTCGCTCGGTCTCGACACCCTCAGTGCCGAAGGCCTGGCTGGCCTCACGCTTGGCCGCCTGGCTACCGACGCCCAGATGTCCAAAAGCGGCCTATTCGCTCATTTCCGCTCCAAGGAACAACTGCAACTTGAACTCCTTGAAGAGGCCACGAAGCTTGCCGACGCGCAGGTCGTAGCTCCCGCAATGCAAGCCGAAGAGGGGTTGCCCCGCCTGCGCGCCTTGTTTGCCAAATGGCTAGGCTGGTCGGCACGCGCCGGCCTGCGCGGCGGATGCCCCGTCGCGGCCGCGATCTTCGAGCTGGACGATGCGGAGAGCGGTGTCGTCCGCGACTGTGTCGCTGAGCTGGACGCGAAGTGGCGATCTCTGCTGCGGTCCCTTGCCACTGACGCCATTAAGTGCCGTCACCTCGACCGAAGTGTCGATCCCGACCAGATCGTTTGGGAACTCACCGGCATCTACCTTGCTCATCACGCGTCAAGCCGATTTCAGCGCGATCCGCAGGCAAGACGGCGGGCGGAGGCTGCCTTCGGCGCGTTACTACACCGGGCAGGCGCCAAGATTTCCCGATAACCCCAACCCCACGGTACAAACATGTACATATCGCCTCAGTCGCAAATCCCGCTCACTTGGCCGATCCTTCTTGCACCCTTGCTGGTCGCCGCTGTTCTCATCTTTCTAGTTTCTCTATTTAGGGAGCCGGGGCCGGAAGTTCAGTGCAGTCTTCCTGGCTGGCGCCGGCGCTGCATATCTGAGCGGTGGCCTTGGTCTCGCCGAGTTTGCATTCTGCGCGCTCATCACCTTTCTGGCCTACCGCGGACTCGACAACTACAGATATATCGCGATCGGCTGGGTTCTCCACACATGCTGGGACCTTGTCCACCACTACCACGGCAACCCCATTATCATCTTCGATCCGACCTCTTCGATTGGCTGTGCAATATGCGACCTCGGCCTCGCCGCTTACTATGCGATTGGAGCGCCGGCGATCGTCCGTAATGCGGCGATCCAGAAACGGGCATAGTTGTTTTGTACCGGACGTCGACCGCATCCTGAAGGGGGAAGTCCCGGCTAGTCTTCCGGCGCAGGCTCCAACCAAGTTCGAGTTCGTCATCAATCTCAAGACCGCCAGATCGCTCGGCCTGAGCGTGCCCGCGAACCTCCTCGCGCTTTCCGATCGTGTGATCGAATGAGTCGGTCACTTCCGAGTTTGGCACGTTTCGGACCTCACGCGATGTCCGACTCGAGTCCGGAATGCGCACCAAAGCGGACGTCCGCCCGCCAATCTGAATTTATGGGTTCACGGCTCTAGACTTCCAGCCATTCCTTGCGCACCGCCTCGTTCGCCTTTAGTTCGGCGGGCGTGCCCTCGAACACGATGCAGCCGTGGCCCATGACGTAGACGCGATGCGAGATCCGCATCGCGATCGCGAGTTTCTGCTCCACCAGCAGGATGGCTACGCCGCGCCGGGCGATTTCGGCGATGAGATCGCCGACCTGCTGCACGATAAGGGGGGCGAGCCCTTCGGTGGGCTCGTCGATCATGATCAGTTCGGGGTCGCCCATCAGCGTGCGGCAAATGGTCAGCATCTGCTTCTCGCCGCCCGACAATACGCCGGCCGGGGTGTCGGCCCGCGCGGCGAGGTTGGGAAACATCTTGAGCATGTCCTCGAGCCGCCACTTGCCGGGGCGCCTGGTGTCCTTGATGCCAAGCATCAGGTTTTGACGCACCGTTAGCCCGGCGAAGATATCGCGATGCTCCGGAACGTAGCCTAAGCCCAGCTGCGCGATCCGGTAGTTGGGCAAGCCCGCGATGTCGTGTCCCTTGAACCTGATGGAACCCTGCGGCGGCACTTCGCCCATGATCGCCTTCACGGTGGTGGAGCGCCCGACGCCATTGCGCCCCAGCAGGCTCACGACCTCGCCGGCGTCGATATGCATGTCGACGCCCTGCAGGATGTGGCTCTTGCCGTAGTAGGCGTGCAGGTCGGCGACTTGCAGCATCATGCCGCTTCCTCGCCGAGATAGGCTTCGCGAACCCTGGAATTGCCGCGAATTTCCTCCGGCGTTCCCGAGGCGATGATCTGGCCGTACACCAATACCGAAATCCGGTCGGCGAGGCCGAACACGACGCTCATGTCGTGCTCGACGATCAGAAGCGTGCGGCCTTCCGTCAGGCGGTGGATCAGCGCGACCGCGCGTTCGGTCTCGGCGTGGCTCATGCCGGCGGTCGGCTCGTCGAGCAGGATGACATCGGCGCCGCCGGCAACCGTGATGCCGATTTCCAGCGCGCGCTGCTCGGCGTAGGTCAGAAGGCCTGCGGGCACGTCGCGCCGTGCGGTCAAGTTGATGTCGGCAAGAATTTGCGCGGTACGGTCGCGCACCTCGGGCAGATTGTCGATGTTCTTCCAGAATGCGTAGCGCTGGCCGGTCGACCACAGCACCGCGCAGCGCAGGTTCTCCCACACGCTCATATTGGCAAAGACGTTGGTGACCTGGAAGCTGCGCGAAAGCCCGCGGCGGTTGATCTGATAGGGCGGCAGGCCGGAAATCACCTCGCCGCGCAGCAGCACGCTGCCCGATGTCGGCGCCATGTATCCGCTGATCAGATTGAAGGTGGTCGATTTGCCCGCGCCGTTCGGACCGATCAGCGCATGGCGTTCGCCCCGCGCCACGCTGAGGTTGATGTTTCTGATGATGGCGATGTTGCCAAAGCTCTTTTCCACCCCGCGCAGCTCGATCGCAGTGTTCATGTTGCGATTCCTTTTTCGCGTGCCACGCTGGTGGCGTTGTCCCAGGCGTGTCCAATCCAGGCCCAGGTCTTCCGTGCAACCAGAAATCCAGCCAACAGGAGAATGACCGACATCGCCCAGATGTACGGGCTCGCCGCGTCGAAGTTGACGCCGAACGCCTTGATGTGGGAATCGTCGCCGGGATTGACGGTGTAATGCACGATCGTTTCGATCGCGAGCACAAGGCCTACGATCATCGCCAGCGTCGGCACCAGCGCAGCCAGGTAGCTCGGCAGCACCTTGGGCAGCGTGCCGGCCTTCACGAGCGGGCGATGCATCATCAGAAGCCCGGTGATGCCGCCGGGCGCAAACAACACCACCGCGATGAAGATCAATCCGAAATAGAGCTGCCATACCTGCGTCAGATCGCTCAAGCCCAGCGACAGGAACGTCACAAAGATCGCGCCGACGATTGGACCGATGAAGAAGCCGATGCCGCCGATATAGGTGGCGAACAACACCGTCCCCGACTGTTGCGCGCCGAGATAGGCGGCGTTGGCGATCTCGAAATTGATCGCCGCCAGCGCGCCGGCGATCCCTGCGAAGAATCCCGAGAAGCAGAACGCCAGATAGCGGACGGTGTGCGGATTGTAGCCGACGAACTGGACGCGTTCGGGGTTGTCGCGCACCGCGTTGCACATGCGCCCGAGCGGCGTGCGGGTCAGCGCGTACATCGCGATCACGGCGATCAGCGTCCACGTCGCCACCAGATAGTAGATCTGGATCTGCGGGCCGAAATTCCAGCCGAACAGTTTCAGCAATTTGGTGCGGTTGGCGGAGACGCCGGCCTCACCACCGAAAAATGTGCGCAGGATCAGCGCGGAGGAGGCGATCAACTCGGCAACGCCGAGCGAGATCATGGCGAACGCCGTGCCGGAGCGTTGCGTCGAGACCCAGCCGAGCAGGGCGGCGAACAATAGTCCGGTCAAGCCGCCGATCAGGGGAACGACCGGGAGCGGGATCGGCAGCTTGTTGGCGCCGATGATGTTGATGGCGTGGATCACCAGGAAGCCGCCGAGGCCGTAGTATACCGCGTGCCCGAATGACAGCATGCCGGTCTGGCCGAGCAGGATATTGTAGGACAGCGAGAAGATGATGGAGATGCCGATCAGGCTGAACGTCGTCAGCGAGCCGCCCGAACTGAAGATGTGGGGCAAGAGCAGCAGCACGATCGCGGCCGCCATCCATATCGCGTAAAATTTAAGCTTTTCGGATGTGGCCGGCAGCGGCGGCGCGACGGTTGAGGCGATTTCGCTCATGTTTCGCGTGTCCCGAGCAGGCCCATCGGGCGGAAGATCAGGATCAGCACCAGAAGCACGTAAGGAACGATCGGCGCGATCTGCGCGATCGTGACGCTCCAGATGTCGGCGAGCCAGGTCGAGGCATAATCAGGGCTGAGCGGACCGAACGCACCTGACAGCGAGCCGTTCATCGAGACCGCGAAGGTCTGCACCAGGCCGATCAGCAGAGATGCGACGAAGGCCCCGGGCAGCGAGCCCAGGCCTCCGACCACCACGACCACGAACAGGATCGGACCGAGCAATCCGGCCATGTTCGACTGCGTCACCAGCGCCGGTCCGGCGATCACGCCGGCGACCGCGGCAAGCGCGGTGCCGACGCCGAACACCAGCATGAAGATGCGCCCGACATTGTGGCCGAGGTGGCCCACCATGTGCGGATGGGTCAGCGCGGCCTGAACGATCAAGCCGATCCGCGTCCTCTTCAGGACGATCAACAAACCGACGAAGATCGCGATCGACACCAGCAGCATGAACATCTTGTAGGCGGGATAATTGGTCGAGAAGATCGTAAAGGCCGGGAAATCGAGCGAAGGCGGGATGCGGAAATCGACCGGGCCTTTGCCCCAGATGATCTGCACCACTTCCTCGATCACGAAGGCGAGGCCGAACGTGAATAGCAGTTCCGCGACGTGGCCGTTCTTGTGCACCCGGCGCAGCCCGTAACGCTCGACGCCGGCACCGATGGCGCCGGCGAGCAGCGGCGCGACCAACAGCGCCGGCCAGAAGCCGAACCACCGGCTGATCTGGAAACCGAAGAAGGCGCCGAGCATGTAGAAACTCGCATGCGCGAAATTGAGCACGCCCAGCATGCTGAAGATGACGGTCAGGCCGCTGGCCATCAAAAACAGCAGCATGCCGAACAGGACGCCGTTGAGCGTGGATATGACGATCAATTCAAGCACGACGCACCGCCGGGATTGAGCCGCCCCGAAAAGTTTCGGGGCGGAGGAGTTACGGAACGCGGACGATCAGTTCGGCCGTTCCATCTTGCAAGTGGTCGGAAGTACGGTCGCAGACGTATCGATCTTGGCGACAAGCCTCCAGCCCCAGCCGGTCTTTTCCTCGTCGAACGGTTCCCGTTCGGTGCGATCGCCGAGCGAAGAGATGTAGATCGGCTGGAAGAACTGGTGATCGTCTTTCCGCATGTAGCCCTTGCCGCCGTCGAATACTTCGACCTCCATGCCTTCCAGCGCGGCTGCGACCTTGACCGGATCGATCGACTTGGCTTTGTCGGCAGCCGCCGCCAGCATGCGCATTTCGTTGACGGCGCGCGGATAGAACAGGCTGAAATCATACTTGGCGCGGATCGCCTTTTCGAATTCCTGCGACGAGGGGTGGTCGAGGTTCGGGATGCCTTCGCCGACCTGGAACACCTGATGATTGAGGTTGGCCTGCTTGATCGCGGTCGGGCCGCCAGTGCCGCCGGCATAATAAGTGTACCAGTTCACCTTCAGCCCGGCGTCGGCGGCCGCCTTCAGCAGCAGCGCGAAATCCTGGCCCCAGTTGCCGGTCACGACGGTGTCGGCGCCCGATGCCTTGATCTTGGCGATGTAGGGCGCGAAATCCGTGATCTTCAAGAGCGGATGCAATTCGTCGCCGACGATCTTGATGTCCGGCCGCTTGGCGGCCAGCATCGCCTTGGCGGCGGTTCGAACGGATTCCCCGAACGAGTAGTCCTGGTTGATCAAATAGACGTTCTTGATCGCGGGCGTCGCCTTCATGTAGTTGGTGAGCGCCTCCATCTTGATGTCGGAGTTGGCGTCCCAGCGGAAGTGCCAGAAGCTGCACTTGGCGTTGGTGAGGACCGGATCGACCGCGGCATAATTGAAGTACAGCACTTCCTTGCCGGGGTTGCGCTCGTTGTATTTGGTCACGAAATCGGACAGCGCGCCGGCGACCGACGAACCGTTGCCTTGCGTAAGGTAGCGCACGCCGGCGTCGATCGCCTTCTGCGCCTGGATCAGGCTCTCCTGCGGATTGGTCTTGTTGTCGAGCGGCACGATCTCGACCTTCTTGCCCTGGATGCCGCCCTTGGCGTTCACTTCGTCGGCGAGGAACTGGAAGGTCTTCAAGCCGACTTCGCCGATGCTGGCGCCGCTACCTGACAACGGGTCAATATAGCCGATTTTGAGCGTTTCCTGCGCCATCGCCGCGCCGCCGAGCATCGGCAGTGCAAAGGCGGCAGCCATCATGAATTTACGCATGTCATTCCTCCCTGGGTTTGTTTTTTTGTTAGCTGTTGGAAGGGTCCGGACGCTGGAACGGCCTGGATTCCAGTGATCTCGCGGCCCTGTCTGGAGAGGATTGTGGGCCAAGGCTTCGAAACCCGCAAGTCCGCTGCCGATGGGGCGAAAAGGGCACTCGTTTGCCTGGGGGAACAGGGTCATGATAGGGGATTGCGGAGAGGCGGCCTTGCGCCCTGGGGGCCATGTGTCACGGGCGGGTCCAGCGCAATATGTTTAGGTTCGTCGCCGTTGAACTGCCTTTAGGCGGCTCCGGCGCGTTGTCGGAGCGAATATGGCGGTTCAGGATTCGAAACGGCGGGTTGCGCTGCTTACCGGCGTTACCGGGCAGGACGGCGCGTATCTGGCCGAATATCTGCTCGCTCTCGGCTACACCGTGCATGGCGTCAAGCGGCGGTCGTCGTCGTTCAATACGGCGCGGATCGATCATCTTTACGAAGATCCGCACACCGGCAACGTGCCGTTCCTGCTGCATTACGGCGACATGACGGATTCGACCAACTTGATCCGGCTGATGCAGCAGATCCGGCCGACCGAGATTTATAACCTCGCGGCGCAGAGTCATGTCGGCGTGAGCTTCGAGAGCCCGGAATATACCGCCAATGCCGACGCGATCGGCGTCCTGCGCTTGTTGGAGGCGATCCGGATTCTCGGCATGGAAAAGGAGACGCGTTTCTATCAGGCATCGACCTCGGAACTCTACGGCCTGGTGCAGGAGGTGCCGCAAAAGGAGACCACCCCGTTCTATCCGCGATCGCCCTATGGCGTCGCCAAGCTCTACGGCTACTGGATCACGGTGAACTACCGCGAGGCCTACGGCATGTTCGCCTCGAACGGCATTCTGTTCAATCACGAGAGCCCGATCCGGGGCGAGACCTTTGTGACCCGCAAGATCACCCGCGCTGTTGCCCGCATCGAGACCGGCCTTGAAGATACGCTCTATCTCGGAAATCTCGATGCCAAGCGCGACTGGGGCCACGCCAAGGATTATGTCGAGGGCATGCACAGGATATTGCAGGCGGATGAAGCCGGCGATTTCGTGCTGGCGACCGGCGAAACGCGGTCGGTGCGCGAATTCGTCGAATTGGCGTTCGCCGAACTGGGGCGCAGCATCGAGTGGCGCGGCAAGGGTGTCGAGGAGACCGGCGTCGACAGGAAATCCGGCAAGACGGTGGTTCGCATCGATCCGACGTATTTTCGTCCGACCGAAGTCGACCTTCTGATCGGTGACGCCAGCAAGGCGCGCCAGAAGCTCGGCTGGCAGCCGAAGACGAGTTTTGCGCAGCTCGTCAAGGAGATGGTGGCCGGCGATCTCGAGATCGCGCGGCGCGAGGTTGCCAATGGCAAACACCCCGTTTGATCTGAAGGGCAAGACGGTCTTCGTTGCCGGCCACAAGGGGATGGTCGGCGGCGCCCTGGTGCGCCGCCTTGCCCGGGAGGACGTCGCACTGAAGACGGCTGAACGCCGCGAGGTCGATCTGCGCGACCAGGCCGCGGTATTCGCCTGGTTCGCCAGGGAGCGTCCGCAGGCGGTGTTTCTGGCCGCCGCAAAGGTCGGCGGCATTGTCGCCAACAACACCCTGCGCGGCGAATTCATCTACGACAACCTGATCATTGCTACCAATGTGATCCACGCCGCGCATCTCAACGGCACTGAGAAGCTGATGTTTCTCGGCTCGTCCTGCATCTACCCGAAACTGGCGCCGCAGCCGTTGCGCGAAGATTCAATGCTGACCGGACCGCTCGAGGCGACCAACGAGCCCTATGCGATCGCCAAGATCGCCGGCATCAAGATGGTCGAGGCCTATCGCAGCCAGTATGGCAGCGATTTCATCAATGTGATGCCGACCAATCTGTACGGGCCGGGCGACAATTATCACCCTGAATACAGCCACGTCGTCGCCGCATTGATCCGAAGGTTTCATGAGGCGAAGGTTGCAGGCCTGCCCAATGTCGTGGTGTGGGGCACCGGCACGCCGCGGCGTGAATTTCTCTATGCCGACGATCTGGCCGACGCCTGCATTCACCTGATGAAAAATTACTCCAGCGGCGAGCTGATCAACATCGGCACCGGCGAGGATATCACCATCGCCGAATTCGCCCGCCTGGTTGCTGCCGTGGTCGGCTACACCGGCAACATCAACTTCGATCCCTCACGCCCCGACGGCACGCCGCGCAAGCTGCTCGACGTCAGCCGCCTCGCCAAACTGGGCTGGCGGGCGCGCACTTCGCTGGAGGAGGGGATCAGGCTCGCCTATCAGGCGTATCTGAGCGAGTCGAAGCAGGCGGCGGAGTAGTTCGGCCACGCCGTCATCGCGAGCGCGCGACCGAGCGGGGACGACGAAAGGACGCACTACTTCACCGCACTACGCGGCGGATTTTTCCCAAGCGCCGCCGCCATCGCCGAGATCAGCGGCTTCATGAAGAACGCGTCGTTGGCCGGATAAATGTCGGTGCGCAGGCCGTGCGATTTGAGTTCGTCGGACACGGCCGGTCCGACTGAGGCGATCGGCGTTTTTGCCAGCCCCTCGCGCAAGCGCGCCTCAAAGCCATGCGCCCGCGCCACCTCGATCAGGCGGCGGATCTGCCCCAGATTCGTCAGCGCAATCGCATCGACGCGGCCCTCGGCCATTTCCTCGATCGCGGCGACGATGTTGGCATCGGCCGCCTGCGAATCGTAAACATAGGGCGTAACGGCGTCGACCTCGGCGCCTTGCGCGGTGATGGCGCCGGTCAGCGCGCTGTGGTCCTTGTCCGGATAGAGTTGCAGGCCGACGCGATGGCCTTTCAGATCGAGCCGCGCGAGCATCTCGATGATGCCTTCGGAGGTCGGCTTCTCCGTCGTTACCTGCGGCTCCAGCCCGATCTCGCGCAAGGCGCGACCGGGTTTTGGCCCGCGGGCGAATTTTCGCGCCTTGCCGAGCGCGGCGATGAAGTTCTGCTCCACTCCCATTCGCCCCGCGACCTTGATCAGGCGTCGCAGGCCTTCGCCCGTCATCAGCGCCAGGTCGTCAAACGGTTTGTCAATGCACCGGCGAATCCAGGCCTCAACGGCTGCGGAATCCGGCGTATCGCGAATCCTGAACATCGGACATTGCAGCACGTCCGCGCCCTGCTCGGTGAGCAGGCGGGAAAACTGCGCCTCCTCGCGCGTTTCCAGGATCAGGATTCGGTAGCCGTTCAGTCTGTCAGCCATGAATTCTACAGCCGGGGTTCACACTCTAACTTCGATTGCCTTTGTTTGTTCATCATGATCCTTCCGGTGGGATTGGCGCAAGGCCGTCGCCGGTGATAGAGCAGAGCGCAAAATCGCTGTTCCCGTGCCTGAATTGTAGTCAAATCCCAAGCCATGCCCGATCATCAGTTCGTGTTGACATTGTCCTGCCCGGATCGCCCCGGCATCGTGTCGGCGGTGTCGACGTTTCTCGCCCACAACGGCCAGAACATCCTCGATGCCCAGCAGTTCAATGATGTCGAGACCGGACATTTCTTCATGCGGGTGGTATTCAATGCCGCCGATCTCGCGGTCAATCTGGCGGCGCTGCAAACCGGATTCACTGCGATCGCGGATCGCTTCGGCATGGACTGGCAGATGCGCGACCGCGCCAGCCGCCGCCGCGTGATGCTGCTGGTCTCGAAATCCGATCACTGCCTGGCCGATATCCTGTATCGCTGGCGAACCGGCGAACTCGCGATGGTCCCGACCGCGATCGTCTCCAATCATCCGCGTGAGGCTTTCGCCAGCCTCGATTTCGGCGACATCCCGTTTCACCATCTGCCGGTGGCGAAGGAGACCAGGGACCAGCAGGAGCAGGCGATCTGGGATCTGGTCGGTCAAACCAAAACCGACCTCGTCGTGCTGGCGCGCTACATGCAGATCCTGTCGGACGAGATGTCGGCGAAACTGTCCGGCCGCTGCATCAACATCCATCATTCGTTCCTGCCCGGCTTCAAGGGCGCGCGGCCCTATCACCAGGCCCATGAGCACGGCGTCAAACTGATCGGCGCCACCGCCCATTATGTCACGAGCGCACTCGACGAGGGGCCGATCATCGACCAGGACGTCGAGCGCATCAGCCACCGCGATACGCCCGAGGATCTCGTCCGCAAGGGCCGCGACATCGAACGCCGCGTGCTGGCGCGGGCGGTGCGCCATCATCTGGAGGACCGCGTGATCCTCAATGGTCGCAAGACCGTGGTGTTCATGGATTGAGCGATGTTGATCGCCTCGATCCAGGGCGAGCACGCAGCCGAATGCGGATGGATGCGAGCTCGACGAAGGCCAGACCAAACCGATGCCTTCAACCGGCAAAACCGGACAATCGGCATTTCCGAGATTACCCCCACTAACCGGACATGCTGCGGGCATGCCAAAATCGACGAGAATGACCCATTTCAGACCAAAGCCGCCTCACCCATATGGTTCGACAGAAACGCCGAACGTCAGGCCCCGTTCGGCGGCAGTGGTCTAGGAGGTGTGCATGGAGACAAAGACAGCCTACAAATCGTTTCGCTACAAGGCCAACACAGCCTGGAACTCCGCCCGGCGGGGTACGCTTTCTGCGTCGGGAAAACCGAACATTAATGTTGGTAGTCCGCCTGAGTTTAAGGGCGAGCCAGACATCTGGGCCCCTGAAGAGCTACTCGTGGGCTCAGTCAATACATGCATGATGCTGACCTTCCTCACGCTCGCCCAAACGAAGGGTCTGACTCCGGCACGATATGAAAGTGAAGCCGAAGGCCTGCTCGAAAATATCGAAGGCAGGTACCGCATCACAGAAGTTATGGTTCGACCGCGCGTAAGCCTCAAAGACAAAGCCGAACTCGAACGTGCCCGTGAGATCATGGAAAGCGTCGAAGCACAGTGCTTCATCTCGAATTCGATAAAATCGAGGGTCTCGCTCGCTCCTGAATTTGTCGTTGCACCCTCGCTAAAGTGAAAACGAATTTGCGTCGGCTGTGCGAGTCCGGTTTTCGGACCTCACGCGATGTCCGACGTGAGTCGGCAATGCGCTCCAAAGCGGACGTTCGCCAACGCCTCTGAGTTTATGGGTTCACGCGCTAATGGACGGGTTCCAGTGGCGATCCTGACGATGTCGGGGACGGCGCCGCGGCATTCGCGTTTGCCGCCGGTTCAAGCCGCTTCCTCTCCCGCTCCTTCATGTACTCGTCATATTGCGGCGTGCCGCGGCGGGGCGGCGCATCCGCCGGCAAGCCGCCGGCCCATTGCGGGACGTAATCGCCCATTCCGTTGGCAAGCTTCTCGTTGATGGTTCCGCAGCCGCCCAGCCCGCACGCCGGCAGCGCGAGAGCCAGAAGGACAGCAAGATGGCGAGATGTCATGGGCATCGGCGAGCGCTGCAGTCCTTGGGCGAAAATCCGGGGCCGGAGTGGCCGCGCGAAGCTAATCCATATGTTCACAAAATGGGTTTATTCGGGGAGCCTTTCTGGTATCAAAATACCATAGTGTTGGCAACGGCCCGGCGGAAGCCGATCAGGGCCAACAGGATCGCGCGACGGTCTGGTCCTGCGTCCGGTCACCATCCATCGTCGCGATTGACAAGGCCAAGCGGCTGAGTCGCCATGCCGCGCCGATACACGACCGAAAAATCCGGGTTATGGTGGGGCGCAAGGGCCGGGGACTCGGTTCACGTCAAATCGATGAGGGAGAGAGCGTTGATGTTCACCAGGATGATGTCACGGGCCACAACCGGCATTGCCATGGCAGGCGCATTCGCCCTTGCCGCAGCGCTGGCGCCCGCCCATGCGCAGGACGCCGTGAAGATCGGGCTGATCGTGCCGATGACCGGCGGCCAGGCATCGACCGGCAAGCAGATCGACAATGCGGTCAAGCTGTACATGCAGCAGCATGGCGACACCGTCGCCGGCAAGAAGATCGAGATCATCCTGAAGGACGACGCGACGATTCCAGACAACACCAAGCGCCTCGCGCAGGAGCTGATCGTCAACGACAAGGTCAATATCATCGCCGGGTTCGGCGTCACGCCCTCGGCGCTCGCGGCAGCACCGCTCGCGACCCAGGCAAAGGTGCCGGAAGTCGTGATGGCGGCCGGCACCTCGATCATCACCGAGAAATCGCCCTACATCGTGCGCACCAGTTTTACACGCGCGCAGTCT
>Ga0210396_10002420_pt1 | contig 19053 bp, 13 predicted proteins | sample IncBWH17OmetaG_FD_155466 | JGI IMG/M metagenome (GOLD analysis project Ga0210396, IMG submission 155466) | Forest soil microbial communities from Barre Woods Harvard Forest LTER site, Petersham, Massachusetts, United States - Inc-BW-H-17-O ... | reverse complement strand
CATAGAGGGGGGCATAGTCGCAAGCACATCGAACGTCACGCAGTCGGCGCGGAGTAACGCTTCTTTCACGTCTGGCAGATGGGATTCGAGAAGCTGGCGCACGGGTGGGTGGAGATAGTGCGGCAGTCGGAACTGAGCCACCCCTCGCCTTTCCCACGCGGACCACGCTTCCTCTGGCGAACCGGGAAGCGGCTCGCTGTCGCGTTCGAAAACGGTGACGCTATGGCCTTGCCGAGCCAACATCATCGCCATCGAAAGCCCGACAACGCCGCCGCCTAGTACAAGGATCTTCGACATTCCACCACCGCCACAACAGTAGAAGTCCCGATGCAATAGGGCAATATCTGTCTCAATCGCAAGCTCCTTTTTGACTTCAAAACGCAGGTTGAGAGAACTCGAGGACGATACCAGAGGGCCTCGTCCTAGCCGGTGCGCGGCTTTCTGGTGGTGCCGGGACGCAAAAGCTTCATCTGTTCTCCTAAATAGGCGAGCGCATTTCGATTGCTTCGCAGCAGCGGAATGAGTTTCACCCTGGTTCCGTTGTCAGCCTTGCCGGAAGCCAGTTGGGTCAAGGCGGCTTTTTGCTCTGGCAATAATTCGTCGCTGCTACGGCCTTCAACTTCCGCATCATGCTTGGCGAAGAATTCCCAAAGGATCTTGAATTGTTCTGATTGTGTGAGGTTAGTTTTCATAAATGAAACCTGGCGGAGACTGGCAGATCGCCAGCAGATCCGGCCATTCGATTTTGAGGGAGTCGGTTTTGCGTTTCTGGAAGGACTCGGCCTTCGTGCGGAGGGCCGCGAGACCTTGGTCGAGCCGGCGGCTAACAGTTGAGTTATCGCAGTCGAAGACAGTGGCCACGTCCGACTGGCTAACTCCTTCCAGGTAAACCAAACGAAGGAAGATGAGGGTCAGCGGATCAATTTCGGAGAACGCGTATTCGAGAGCCGCAACGATCCTGGCGATGACCTCCGGTTCCGCCGACACCGGAACAGGATTTAAATCGGCACCGACATCTTCTTCGCCGGAGCCGGGAAATGGAACTGTTCTGTCTCCTTTCGTGCTGTCGAGAAAATAGTTCCAACTAGACTTTTTGAGCCAGGCGATGAGCGGGCCGTTGCCTTTGTACATTTCCAGGAGGCGATTCGTGGTGGCGCGATGAGAACGCTCCCGAGCGCCAAAACAATCCCCCAGAAAATCGGCCACAGCATCCTCCGAGATACTGCCGCGAGGAGCGCCTTTGCTCGTCAGGTGGGCTACTAGCTGCGGGCGCAAGCTATAAATGACAGTGGCCGCCCGTTCCTCGCCAGACAACGCCCGTCTCACGAGTGCGAGATCATCGTCGTTCTCATTCATTTTCCAAGTTCGAACAATCTTCGATTGCGGCAACAGACATTTGCGGAGGCTGTTCACATTTAATATCACACCCGTCTCCTCAACTTCTTCATCCGGTTTGGGCAATTCAATTTCCATCTCTGTTTAATCTTGGTTCCGATCTCTGGTTAGGCATTTCTGCATGCCGATGTCTGTTCAATTAGGAAGACGACGCTTCCAAGATCTTTTGCAGTCTTTCGATTGAGCCTGAGATTTTTAACCCTTTAGGGCCCGAGCGATAAACTGCGTTTCTCACTTTTCTGTTACCGGAAGAAAACAGCGACGAGCCAGAAATCTTGAGAATTTGCGCAAGATGTCCTGTCTATTGCGTCTTTTAAGATAGAAGATGCTTCCCAGTCATTTGAGGCCGGGTAGCACAAACAAAAAAAGTTAAGAACGATCAAAATGGAAAAGCAGAGTATTGAGGTAATTGTGGCGAAGAAAGCAGAAGGCACCCTGGATCCGGCCAAAAAAGGGACAGAAGCGGCGGCGCCATCTCCCGACGACGAGGTCGGTGGCCGCTCAGTGGGTGCCTATGTGAAATGTCCGTATTGTCATTCGATACGGTACGTCGTGGTTGATTACGAGGGCGAATGGTTCGACTGCGGGAATTGTGGTAACCCCTACCAGGTTTGGGTCTAGTCGAACTATTTTCCGGTGGCGGGATTGAACCGGTTCGTACTGCGGTGGTCGAAAATGGATTCACGACCACCGCGTCCGGTCAAAAATGAGAAAATTCACCGCTCCGTCTGGTTCATCATGACACACCAACCGGTACTCTCAGCGATATGCCAAGTCGCCTGAACATTCTTCCTGATCAGCGTTTGCTCGATGTCCGTCCGGCTTTGCAAGAATATCTCGGCAGGATTGGGAAAGGTATCACTCCGGAAAACTTTGCGGATCTACTTGATTCCGTAATCCTCGGGTTATTAAACGATTCCTTTGGCCGCGTGGCTGCTCATGAAGGAAGCATCTGGGTCCTGGATGCTTCTCGAGAATTCTTGGTCAATGCCTACAATTCAGGCCCGAACTCTTCAAAGATAGTTGGTTTCCGGCAACCGATTCGCCAGGGTATTATCAGCATGGAAGTTTACCGCAACGAGAATCACAGCAAACTATTAGACAATCAGCTCGGGATGGTCACCTACGCCATGATCGCGGTGCCATTTTATTTTCTCTCGGATTGTCGAGGAGTGGTATCTTGCGTTCAGCTGTCTCAGGCGAAAAAAGAAGGCGGACAGCTTATTCCCCTTGAACCGTTGCCAGGAGGATTTCACTTCGAAAGCCTTTTACCAATTCAGCAAGCCGCCTCGATTATTCGAGATCTGCTGGATCTGCGGATTATGCAGTCCGCGTTCGGATTCGAATAAAGATGAAGCGCCAAATCCCCTGGATTGATCTCGAAGACGCCAGGCGGGCATTGGCGGAAGGCGACGGGAATGGCGTGCGGATCGCCATCATCGATTCAGGCGTCGAAACGGATCACCCTAACCTGGCCCACCTCGTCTTGGCGCACGACCTCCAAATTTCAGATAATGGCGTCCAGGCGGAGGCCAAACCAGGCAATGGCACGGATGTTTTTGGTCACGGCACCGCTGTGGCCTACATCATCAACAAATTAGCTCCGAAGGCTTCGCTTGGGAGCTTCCAGGTGTTAGGTGAACACCTGCGTTCTCGTACCATCGTGATTCGCGAAGGCGTCAGGCAGGCGATTGACGCAGGGTACGACATCCTGAATTGCAGTTTTGGCTGCGGTGTCAAGGAACACATTCTGCAATACAAAGACTGGATAGATGAGGCCTATCTCAAGGGGATTCACATTGTCGCTGCCTGCAACAACATCGACTTTCGCAGACCGGAATGGCCCGGTTTCTTTCCTTCCGTCATCACGGTGAATATGGCGAAGGTTTCCATCGAGCATGAATTTTTCCGTGTACCGGGTAACTTAGTTGAATTTGCGGCGGGTGGGGTCGACGTGGAAGCAGCTTGGCGGGCCAAACAAATGCGCCGGGTTTCTGGCAGCAGCTTTGCCGCCCCTCGCGTCGCGGCTTTGCTTGCACGGCTCCTTTCCGTGTTTGGGTCCCTGCACCCGTTGGAGGCTAAAGCTTTACTTCTCAATCTCGCCGAAGATTGGCGCCCTGAACTGCGAGCCTCCAATGTCGTTTATAACTCCTGACTTCACGATTCCTGCGCGGCTTCGCTATAAAGCCTGCGAAACAGCCCTTCCTGGGCTCTCAATTCCTGCGGAGTTCCCGACTGAACGATTTTTCCGTCATTAAGCACCAGGATGTATTCGCAGAACTTGGACTGCCAAATGATATCGTGATCGACCAGTACGGTCGTTCTGCCCGCACACGCCTGCTGCATAACGTCAATCAGCGGGTATTTCTCAAGGGGCCCCATCCCGGTGGTCGGTTCATCCAGGAAGAGGACTTTTGGATCGCGGAGCAAACATCGCGTGAGCGCAAAGAGCTTGCGTTGGCCACCCGAGAGCCGCCCGCCGGCGTCGAAGGGTTCATCGAGAGGATGCTCGCCGAAAATGTTTCTCAGGATATTCCACAGGCCGGTTTTTTCGCAAAGGGCCAGTACCTGTTCGTCGGACGCGTTCGGATTCGCAATGCGGAAGTTTTCCCGGACGGTGTCGTGGAAGAAACCCGGAAACTGGGACATTAAAACGATGTGGCTGCGGAGCGTTGCCAAACTAAGTTCAGAGATCGGTTGACCGCCTAAGAGGATCTTCCCTTGCTGCGGTTCGTAAAACCGGAGAGCGAGTCGAAAGAATGTCGTCTTGCCCTGACCAGGTCTCGCGACGAATCCGATTCTCTGTCCCGATGGGATCTTGAACGATGCCCCGTCGAGCACATTTCGGATCTTTGCCGCATTGTAGCTAAAGACTACGTCGATCGCTTCCAAAGTTCCATCTAACCGGCTCCCATCGGCCGAATCCTCTAACCTGGCCGCCGGTTGGCGCTCGAGGATCGAAGCCACCAGCGCAAGACCCGGCCAGGTCATCCGAGCGGTTACCGCCAACCCGGAAAACAACTGAATGGAGCTCATAAACTGTGGTGTGATTAACGCCAGGGCGACCACGCTTCCAGGGTTTCCTCCCTTCTCTGAGAGAACCAGATAGACGGCCGTGCCGAGTAACGCTGCGAGAACCAATGTCCCTGGGGCCGAATTCAGAACGTTTAGCTTCTCCATGATGATGTTTTGATTCATCTTGGCTCGGAGCGATTCTCGGAGGAGATCCGCATGTTTCTTTCCGAAGATCGCTTCGGCGCGTACTGCCTGAATTTCTTCAGAGGCGGCAATTGCGCCCCCAACCAGAGTGGCCAGCCGAAGAGTGCTCTTTTGCACAGCGGAGGATTCCCTCTGCAAAAATCGGCCCAATGAATTTATCAGCACTGGCGAGATTAGCGCGAAGACGCAAATGACCAGAAAGGAGATCCACGCAGTTCCACCTCCGCTTCCCTGCAGATTCACTAACTGTTCATAGAGTGTCCAACCGGCGATGACGACCCCTGATATTTGCAGCATCGGATCCAGTAAAAGCTGTCGAATTCCCATTTGGGCCTGGTTACAGAATTGATTGACGACCATCGTCAGTCGATCGGCATCGTATTCGAAGAAGAATTCTGGAGACTGACGCAGGATCGCGTTGAAAACATCAATTCGTATCGCGTTCGCCATTTTTCCATCGAGAAGGGTCGTCAAATAGCGGAGCAAGCCAGCCATCACGACAAACGCAATCGACAGGAGGAGCCAGACTAGATAGGTCGTTAATAGGTTGGCCCGCGAATGCTGCGATGCCGTTTGTTGGGCGGTCTCGTTACCGTTGGCGAGATGCTCGTTCGAGGCGGGGTGACTGGCCGCCGTCGAACTCTGGTGTGCGCTCGCCTGCTCCTGCTGGAAAAAATTGGTGAGTTGGCTGAGATTTAGCCCAACGGCAATCGGCAGCAGCGGCCGGCACACGATGGTGGCAACAATGTAGGCAACGATCAGCCATTTGTATTTGCCCAGGTAACGCTTGCCCAGTTCAAGGATGATTCTCGGTTGAAACGGTTTGTCATCCGGTGCCTTTGGATCAGGGTTTATCTTGACGACTCCCCTGATTTTTCTTCTTTCTTTTGCTGTGGTCGCTCGTCGAGAGTCACCTTCGCAGACAGCTTTTCGCCGTCCCGGAAGAAATTCATCTCCACGGTTTTGCCCGGGGGCGAGAAGATGATGGTTCGCTCAAGTTCCACGCTGGACTTGACCGTCTTTCCGTCCAGCGCCGTGATCACGTCTTTCGGTTTCAAACCCGCCTTATCGGCCGGACCATCTTTGATAATGAGCGCGATAACGACACCCTTCACGCTCTCTGGAATGGAAAACATTGCAGCTATCCCAGGGGTCAACGTTTGCAACTCTACGCCCAGATAGGCGCGGCGGATCGTCCCGTCTTTCCTCAGCCCTTCCATGACAGTCTTCGCGAGCGGCGCCGCAATCGCGAAATTGACGCCAGAGGGCGTTGGGTCCTGCTTTTCGCTCGTCGAATTGGATGGGGAATAAAACAGCGAATTAATGCCGACCAGATCACCATTGAGATTAACCAGGGCGCCGCCAGAGTTACCGTGATTGATGGCAGCGTCCGTTTGAATGTAGTCCTCGAATTCTCCGGGAAACAGCGCTCGATCGATCGCGCTAATGATTCCCATTGAAACGGACTGACCCAAGCCAAACGCATTTCCGATCGCCAGCACGGCATCGCCTACTCGGTAAGAGCCGGGCTCAGCGAAAATAAGGGCGTGCAGGTCCGATTCTGATATTTTGACCAGGGCAAGGTCGGTGTCGGGATCCGTCCCCACGAGTGTCGCATGATAATCTTTCTGGACGTCCTCCCGGCTGACAATAATACCGGTGGCGCCATCCACGACGTGGTTATTTGTCAGGATGTAGCCATCAGGCGAGACGATCACCCCGGAGCCTTGTCCCCCACCGACAATCTTGGTCTCCTCCCGGGTCTCGCCCCTGCTGAGAGGATCCGTATTGGGCTCAGAAGAACGTTTGGTAACCGTGATGGATACGACCGAAGGCGCGACCCGGGCGACAAGATCAGCCACTCCTGGTGCCTGCTTCGGATTCGTTGCTTGCCCTAGCCCGACATCGCCTAGCGCGAGGATCGCACAGGCGGTAAATATTCCTGTCGCGGTAGGCGACGCGAGAACCCGGCGAAAATTCATGATAATGGACGGGTCTGGCTAGGTTAAATGCGCACCGGTGCGACTGTCATTGGCAAATCTGGCGAGAAAACCTCCATGCGGATGAAAGTGCAGTCCGACGTAGCAAATTCCGTCCTGCTCCGAGACTGCAGTGCCATACAATAGGTCCGAATGCGGACCATATTGACCGTCATCGCGGAGCACGTAGTGCCGCGCAGAGACTTCATCACCTTCATTTGGGTTCGGGAGAACCAATTTGGTATACGGAACGATTGGCAAATGCCCAAGCTCTTTGATTCGTTCCGGAGCAACTCGGTGTTGCTTGGCGATCGATTCCGGGAATTCGTAGACGAATCCGTCCGGCCCAGTCAGAAAAATTGAGCCGAGAGGCTCCGGATATAGTTTCATGCTCATTGCCGTAAAATGGGTTGTTGTTACTACTGGGACGAAGCGGGAGAAAGGTTCTTGCAGATTTTCTTGAACTTTTTGGGTTGGGGAATCCGGGTGAACTTCTGTTGCCACTCCGATTTTGTATCGAGGTCAATCGCTCGGCAATGCCATCCCTCGCTTGTTGCTCCATATTCTGCTGATATTTTGCAAACCGCTCAAATTCGCCCGTCTTAAAAGAAGGAAGAATCAGCTTTACTCCCAAATGGAGAAGCAGTGGAAGAAATTGACTTCCATAACCTCGACCAGCCATCTGAGTAGATATGCGATTTAGCCTATTGCCTGATCCTCGCTTCCGGAAGCATGCCTCTGCCTTGGCAGATCGGCTCGACAAGGCCGCCAAACTTATCACCCGTGAGACGTTTAATGACTTTGCCGACGATCTGATCACCACGATCCTGGAGGACAGTTTCGACGCAGCCGGAGCTGACGAAGGAACGCTCTGGCTTGTGAACCCCGGCAAACCAGAGTTGGACGCCGTGTTTAACAACGGTCCCACGGCCGCGAAAATCCTCAAACATAGCCAAAAATTGGATCGTGGGCTGATCAGTATGGTTTTTTCAACTGGCCAGCCGTTCTGCGAAAATAACATTAGCGATAATCCCGAACATGATAAAGCCGTCGATCGTGAGACGGGCTTCTCCACCACCGCGATGATCGCCGTTCCATTCTATTTTGCCCAGCAATGTCGCGGCATCGTTTCCTGCGTTCAGTTGAGAAAGAAACCGGGATCCGCTCCAACTCGAGCCGGTTTCGATATGGAATCGATGCGGGAAGTCAGTCGGGCGGCTTCGCTGCTCACGCGTCTCTTCGATTTTAAACTGATTTCTCGGATTATAGGCTACGGCCACAATTGAGACACGGACCGGTGAATACATGGATATCTTTAGAGGAAGCCAGATCGGCTATCGCCGCCGGAACCGGGCAAGGGGTTCGCGTTGCCGTTCTGGATAGTGGCATCGAGGCATCTCATCCCGGTTTGGGAGGATTGAGACTGATTGACGATTTGGCCTTCGTCTCAGATGGCAACACGGTGCAGGTACAAACGGGCGCCGGCACAGATGTCAATGGGCACGGTACTGGAATCGCCGGGATTATCCATGCGCTCGCTCCCAAGGCGAAGATCGGCAGTTTTCGCGTTCTCCGCATGGGTCTGTTCGATCTCACCTCAAAACGCGACATTATCCAAAGGGCCGCATTTGAGGCGCTTGATCGGCGTTACCAGATCCTGAATTGCAGCTTTGGCTGCAGGGGCGAAAAGGAGTTCATCATGGAATTCAAGGACTGGGTGGACGAGGCGTATGTCAAAGGGGTCCACATCATCAGCGCCTGTAGCAACAGGGATTTTACAGAACGAGAGTGGCCGGCCTATTTTCCCACGGTGGTGACAGTGGATAAAATGAACCTCGATCAAATCGATCGGTTTTTTTATCGGCCCGGTAACTTGGTGGAATTTGTCGCCAAAGGCCAATATTCCGATTTGCTCTGGCTCAACGGTCAGACAAAGGACGGCTTCGGAACGAGTTTCGCTGCCCCGGTCGCGACGGCGCTTCTCGCGAGGCTGATCTCTGTGCACCCTGGTCTTTCGCCTCTTGCCGCGAAGGAGTTGCTTCGTCTGGTCGCCGAGCCGTGGCCTCGAGCTCGAAAAGGCAAGCGTGAGCGTCCCCGGCGTGTTCGGTTTCCCCAGGGAGAAGCATGATACCGGTCCAGCAGGACACCCAAAGATGGGCGCTTTACCACCAGTCCGCCTCGGCCCGCCTGGAAAAACAGCCAACTGACTTCCAGCAAAATAGATGTTATTTCGGGGAAAGGACACCGGTTCACTGTTCGAATGGAAGATTCAAAGCTCAAACTTTCGACGTTTTGGCAAGATCTTAGACTCGCCTGGAGCTTCCATCCGTTCTTTCTGCCATTTCTTTTCCCCGGAGCCTGTCTTTTGCTGTTGGCGCTCGTGCAGGCAAATCTACTGTTTGGATCGACGGTCGCCGGTCAACGGATCATTGACAGCCTGAACTCCCATCACGGCGGCGCCCGCCCGGCGGCTGCGATGTCGACCCGAATCCTCGGTTTCACTTTAGCGACCGAATCACCTTTCGCTTTAGCCCTCTTAATGGCCGTACTCCTGTTGCTGGCGGCAGTCCTGGGGATCGGCGCCGAACAGCTTCGCATTGGTTTGAGCCAAAAGTTTCGATTAAAGATGCAACGTGAACTCCTGCAAGCTCTTACCGTAGAATCCGGTGAGATGCGATCTCAACGCCAAACGGGCGAGATGATCAAAACTTTCATGACAGACGCGGCCGGCGTCAGCGCTCTGCTGATCTTTGGGATCTTAGGCGTTTTTGAGAATGCTGCCAAGGGCGTGACTTACGCCATCGGTCTCTTCGGTATCCCGGACGGTTGGAAAATCCTCTTTGTCATCGTGCCCTTAACGGTGGCGTTTCAAATGATCGTCAACAGCTCCTTTTCCAGCGCGGAACGACGCGCGAACGAACGCAGTGACATCTTGAACCGGAAAGCCTCTGCGCGGATCGTACGGTTTTTCGAGCTTGTCGGGCGCCTGGTTTACTTTGGGGGCGATCAAAAAGAGTCGACGGAACTACTTCAGCTCGCCGCGCAGGCAGGAAAAGCGAACCGAAGGTTCAGCCTCATCTCTTCCAGTCGGGCCGCCACCGCCGGGATCGTGACCAGCCTCTCGTTGCCGCTGATCGTGATGGTCCTCGTACAGGGCGTTGTACCGGTAACACCGGGAACAATTATCCAGGCGCAGAGTTTGCTTGGACTGCTCCTGATGAACATCTCCAGCCTTGTTGCAGTGCCCTTGATGATCGCAGGATCAAGTCCGGGCATGCGGCAAATTCGCAAGGTACTTGATATTCCTCAGCCAGGTCCGCAGCCCGCGGAGTTGGCCGATGTCACCGTTCGCCCGGGTCCGGCGTCGCTGCAGCTCCGGAATGTGACTTTCAGCTACACCGGCGGGAATAAACCTGTGCTTCGCGGGCTGAGCGTTGACATTCCGGCCGGAACGGTAGTTGGGATAACCGGGAGATCAGGTTGTGGAAAGAGCACCTTAGGCAAGCTGCTGAACGGCGACCTGATCACGGGCGATGGGAAGATATTCGTTGAAGAAGTCGATATCACCGGCTGGCATCTGATCTGGAAAAGGGAACTGATAGGATACCTTCCCACCGGGTTCGAGTTTCTCGATGGTACGCTCGAGGATAATATTCTGCTCGGCCGAGATCGTTCCAAGATCGAACACTTCGAAGAATCTCTCCGGCTCTCCGGTGTCGCCGCGTTTATGGAAGAGGATGGAATCACCCTGCACCATAGTATCCGCAGTTTGAGCGGCGAAGGCTATCTATCGTTCGGTCAACGCAGGCGCGTCGGCATCGCTCAACTTCTTTGTGGAAAGCAGCGGGTTCTGATCCTTGACGAGCCCGGTTCCAGCCTGGACCCCGAAACGATGTTAGCCTTGGCTGGTAACCTCCGCGAAGCAGTTCGAGGCAGAACAACTCTCCTGATCACCCATGATCCAGACGTCTTTCTCACCGATTTTAATTTGTTCATCAAAAATGGCGTCATTGCGGATATCGGACCTCATGACGTCCTGATGTTAAGGAATCAGGACTATTTTGACTTGCTCAACAAAAATATGAAAGAGCGTAGCGAGCGCGCAAGGATGACGACGCCGGCACGCCTCTCCTGATTTCTGTAGTCTATTAGGAGAGGGTTTGGACATGACGCTAACTCAGGACTGAATGGCACTAAGTTAAGCGTAAGGCGAGACGCCTTACTTATTCCCGCGGACGAACCCGTGGTTCCCTTTCTATCTCAGTATGGCTTACCTGACGTAAGTAAGGCGTCCCGCCTTACCTTCCCGGGTTGAAACCTTGGGCTGAGTTCTCCAACGCCTTCCGGGCCTTGATCGTCCCAAGAACCCTTAACTTAGAAGCGCCATTCAACCCTGGGCTTATTATAAGCTAGGGCTCAACCCAGGGCTGAATGGCGCTAAGTTAAGGAATGTTTGAGACGATTTGTTGCCCCGAAGGGGCTTTGTCCCCAGTCCCGGAGGGACGGTCCGATCGTAGCCTGGCACGAAGTGCCTGGACAGCGCCACCTCAAAAGAGCCGTCCCGTAGGGTACGGTCTGATTCGCGCCGGTATGCGCACGATTCGATAATTGGAGTGATTAGCCTTCCTAAAAAAGCACGGCGCACCTTTCGACGCGAAATTCCTCTGGGATTAGGTCTGCGCCCGATCATACCGTGCCCTGCGGGACGGTCCTATTGGGGTGGGGCTGTTCCAGGCACTTCGTGCCAGGCTACGATCGGACTGTCCCTCCGGGACTGAGCCCCTTCCTTCGTGGCATTAAACCTCCCAAACATTTCTTATCTTCGCGCCATTCAACCCAGGGCTTAATATACAATTCAATGAAAAGACAGCTCCAGTCTGGAAGCGCGCCGACACCGAGTATTCAGCTCAGACAGGCTGGAAGCCTATCCTACTTTACGCCATCGCGTCGCCGCGGTGGGTACGCGGTGATGGTTTTACCGCATGACCTCGAGCTATCGCTCGACGCTCCGAAGAGCAATGTAGCATAGGCTTCCAGATTGTAATCCGAGCCCGAAGACCAATACCCCCCAATCTTCGTCGACGCGCTCTTTCTGATCCATGGACGCGCATTTTATATCAAAAAAAGGAAGTGAATAAGCCGCAAGCACGAATCGATGCGCCTTTTGTCATCCGGCCAAGTCCTTAAACGTCTTTGCTAATTTTGCCATGTCCCGGATCACAATAATAACAATTAAGTGAAATGTAATTTTTCCCGTTCTGCGAATTCCGCCTACAGGCTCCTTGGCTCCTTGGCTCCTGGCTCCTTTCTCTGTACTCTAGTGGTCGTGGCCGCACCGGACTTACAACAGATCGCGATCCAGTGCCGCGATAAGGTTCAAGAGTTCCAGCGCAGCCATCGAGTGGCGGTCCTGACGCTGGTGTTCACCGATATTGTCGGCTCGACCAAACTCAAGCAGGAGCTTGGAGACCAGGAGGCGGTGTCGGCGATCCAGCGGCACCATGCCGCGATTCGGGAAATTCTCAGTCGTTTCGGCCAAGGCGAGGAGGTCGAAACGGCGGGCGATTCTTTTTTTATTGTTTTCACGAATCCTTCGGACGCAGTCAAATTTTCGCTTTTCGCGCAAGCTCGGCTACGTGCCTTGGCCGCGGAAACCGCTCGTCCGCTCTTCGATCGGATTGGAATTCACGTCGGGGAAGTGTTGGTGGAGGAAGACGATAACCGCGGGAAGGCAGAAGCCCTGTACGGAATCCAGGTCGATACCTGTGCGCGTGTGCAGTCACTGGCGGCCGGCGACCAGATTTTGCTGACCCGCTTTGCCTTTGACGAGTCGCGGCGGAGTCTTAGCTTCGGCGCGCTGGACGGCATCGATCCACTCTCCTGGCTCAATCACGGTCCTTACTTGCTGAAAGGAGTCGAGGAACCGATCGACATCTGCGAGGTCGGAGAACTTGGCAAAGCAAAGCTTGGGCGACCGCCCGACACTGAAAAAGCCCATCGCTTCATTTCCGCCGACAGCGAGCCGGTACTCGGCTGGCGACCGGCCGTCGATCAGCCCGTGCCGGGTACGAGCTGGGTACTGGAAAAAAAGCTGGGCGAAGGCGGTTTTGGTGAAGTCTGGCTTGGACGTGATAAAAGGCTCAAGACCGAGCACGTATTCAAATTCTGTTTTCGGGCCGACCGGGTGCGCTCGTTGAAACGCGAGGTCACGCTGTTTCGTTTATTGAAGGAAAGGGTGGGCGAGCACCCGAACATCGTCGGGATCGAGCACGTCTATTTCGACGAGGCGCCGTTTTATATCGTGATGCAACACGTCGAGGGAGAGGATCTCGCGACATGGTGCGAAGCTCAAGGCGGAGTGGACATGGTCCCGCTCTCGGCACGGCTCGGAATTGTCGCGCAAGTTGCCGCCGCGCTCCAAGCGGCCCACGACAGCGGAGTGATTCATCGCGATGTCAAGCCTTCGAATATCCTTGTCGGCAGACGGAGTGATATCCACGCCTATCTGACGGATTTTGGGATCGGCCAAGTCGTGTCGGAGGAAGTTCTCAGCCGGCTAACGCGCTCCGGGTTCACCCAGACGATTGAAGAATCATCCTCGCGCAGCGGCACACAATTGTACATGGCACCGGAACTCTTCTCTGGCAAGCCGGCTTCGATCCGCTCGGATATCTACGCTTTGGGAGTGGTGTTATATCAACTGGTGGTGGGAGATTTCTCGAGTGCGGTGACCACCGATTGGGCGAAACGGATCGCCGATCCGCTGTTACGGGAGGATTTGGAAAAATGTTTTGCGGGCGACCCGCAAGAACGGTTCGCCGGGGCCGGGCAATTGGCCGAGCAACTCCGCTCGCTGGAAGCGCGGCGGGCAGCCTCCGACCAACAACAAGCTCTCCTGAAGGAACGTGAACGAGCCGCCTATCGCCGCGGAATCATACGGACGGCGGCGCTGGCTTTGGTCGTCATGGCCTTGGTTACCGGCTTGGCCATTTACGCGTTTTTGAAGCGGCACGAAGCGCAAGAACAAACGAAGGAGGCATCGGCGCAACGAACAGCGGCCCAAGAACAGGCGCGGATCGCTGAGACTCGGCGCCTGGCGGCTCAGGTCTCAGAAAAGAAAGCTAACGACGCGCGCGATCAGGCCGACGGTCTCATTGATTTCATGCTGTATGACCTGCGCGATAAATTGGAACCAATCGGTCGATTAGACGTCTTGGATGACGTCGCTAAGAAGGCGAAGGAATATTTCGATCGATTACCAAAAGAGCTGGTCACCGGGCCGCGTCTGGAAGAGCAAATTGGGATGCTGATCAACCTCGGCGATGTCTTGGTAGCGCAAGGCAAGCTCCAGGATGCGTTAGATCTCTATGAGCAAAGCTTGGCGATCGCCAAAGGAATGGCGAAGCAAGACAAATACAAATCCGACCCGGATATTCAGCGAGATTTCTCGGTGATTTACGACAAGCTTGGCGATGTCCTGTTGGCGCAAAGCAAGCTCCAGGATGCCTTGGATGCTTACCAGCAAGGCCTGACGATTACGAAACAATTGGCCGAGCAAGACAAATCGAAGGCGGCCTGGCAGCGAGATGTCTCGCTGAGTTACGAAAGGCTGGGGAACGTCCTGTTGGCGCAAGGCAAACTTCCTGAGGCGCTGGATGCTCACCAGCAAAGCCTGGTGATCGCCAAACGCCTGGCCGAGCAAGACAAATCCAACGCTGGTTGGCAACGAGATCTCTCGGCGAGTTACGACGGAGTCGGTGATGTCTTGTTGGTGCAAGGCAAGCTTCCCGAGGCGCTGGATGTCTACCAGCAAAGCTTGAGAAATATGCAAACACTAGCCGGGCAAGACAAATCCAATTCAGACTGGCAGCGAGAACTCGCAGTGAGTTACGAAAGGGTTGGCGATGTGCTGGAGGCGCAAGGCAAACTCCCTGAGGCGCTGGATGCCTACCAGCAAAGCCTAAAAATTCTGCAAACACTCGCCGAGCAAGACAAATCCAACACCGGCTGGCAGCGAGAGCTCGCAGTGGGTGACGAAAAGGTGGGCGACGTCCTGAGGTCGCAAGGCAATCTCCAGGGTGCACTGGATCTTTACCAGCAAGGCCTGGCGATCGCTAAACGTCTGGCCGAGCAAGACAAATCCAATGCAGGCTGGCAGCGGGATCTCTCGGTGAGTTACGAAATGGTGGGCTATCTCCTGGAGACGCAACACAAGCTTTCTGAGGCGCTGGATGCCTACCAACAGAGCTTGAAGATTCGACAAACGCTAGCTGAGCAACACAAATCGAACGTCGGCGCGCAGCGGGATCTCTCGGTGAGTTACGAAATGGTGGGCTATCTCCTGGAGACGCAACACAAGCTTTCTGAGGCGCTGGATGCCTACCAACAGAGCTTGAAGATTCGACAAACGCTAGCTGAGCAACGCAAATCGAACGTCGGCGCGCAGCGGGATCTGTCGATGAGTTACGAAAGGGTTGGCTATGTCCTGCGGGTGCAAGGCAAGCTCGAGGACGCGCTGGATGCTTACCGGCAAAGCTTGAAGATTGTGCAAACACAAGCCGAGCAAGACAGATTCAACACCGGCTGGCAACGAGAGCTTGCGGTGAGCTACGAAAGGGTTGGCGAACTTCTGGTCGCGCAAGGTAAAGTCCCTGAGGCGTTGGATGCCTACCAGCAAAGCTTGAAGATCCTGCAAACACTCGCCGAGCAGGACAAATCGAATCCGGACTGGCAGCGAGAGCTCGCAGTGAGTTACGAGAAGGTGGGCGATGTGCTGAGGACGCAAGGCAAGCTGGAGGAAGCCCTGGAACTCTACCAGCAAGGCTTGGCGATTTCCAAACGCCTGGCCGACCAGGACGGATCCAATGCAGGCTGGCAGCGGGATCTCTCGCTGGGCTATGAAATGGTTGGCTATTTGCGGGAGACGCAAGGCAAGCTCCCTGAGGCGCTGGATGCCTACCAGCAAAGCTTGAAGATTCGGCAAACGTTAGTTGAGAAGGACAAGACCAATTCAATCTGGCAGCGAGACCTGATTGTGTCCCTTTATGAAGTCGGAAGGACGACTGCCAGGATTGGGCGGAAGGATAGCGTCCTTCAGGCCCAAGGAATTCTCCAAACGGCTCTAAATTTGGCGGAACGTTATCCTGGCTCGGACCGACAGAACCTCATAGATGCCCTGAACCTGGCTTTACGGAACCTGGTCCATTAGTTGAGAAGGCGGTCATCCACGGGCCCGTTAATCTCATTTCCAATTCCCGATAAGGATAAAAGGCGCCCAGAAATACGGGTGCGCGAAACGGGTTCGATTCGGATCGCCGGTGCCTTCAAGCAGGGCCAATTGCGCCCTTCGCAAGGCCTCCGCCTTCGAGATGCCGCGCTCCATTTCATGCACGCGGTAGAACTGTTGCATCAGCAGCGTTGTGCTGTCATCGGCGACCGGCCAGAGTGTGGCAATGATTGCCTTGGCGCCTTTCCGCTGCGCGATCATCCCGAGACTTTCCCATTCGGCTCCGGAAGCGTTCGTCAGTCCGACGGCCGTGTTGCAGGCAGACAAGGTCAGGAGATCCACGTTGGCGAACAAATTGGGGATTAAACTCAGTTCCGTCAGGGAGAGATGAGCGCCGTCGCCAAGCAACAAAAACGAGCTATCCTCATTTGCAGGTTGAAGCTCGAAGTGACTCGCGATATGCACGACCGGGTAGCTGACTCGCAGCGAATTTTTCAGTTGATCCTCTGTGAACTCTTCATTGAGAAGCACTTTGCCAGGAAGGATACCAAGATTGGATTTGCCGTTTCCGTCGCGAACGATGTCGTGCAATTCTTCCGACACCGACGGTAGCGCCACAAACCCTGGCTCGGCTTTCGACACGCCCATGCACAGTGCTTTCCAACCGGGAGCCGGTGTTGCTGCGAGTCGTGTGCGGCTGGCCAACGTAAACTCCACGTTCGAGTATCGTTGGAGCATGTACGCCTGACCGTCGTAGAGCGCCGCAATTGGCAAATATCGCAACATCCCATCGAGCGACCACATCAGGATTCGCGCGTGCGAATCGTCGAGGTCTTTGGCGATCGGGCCAACGACGATGCTGTAAAGATCGTGCGCCAGTGTTCGCGGGTCTTCATTTGGATCCTGCAAACTTTTGCGAAATGTCTGGATTTTTTTCTCGAGCGCGGCGCGCCCGATCGGATATTCCCGAGCGATCACAATATCGGGGGTGATCAGAACAATGTGTAAGGTCGTTTCGCCGGCAAGCGTGCAGATTGCTACCACGCCCGCACCCAGGTCACGCACGTCTTGCATGAGGCCTTCCGACTCACGCAGTTCATCGACTTTTCCTCTCGATGGAGTCTGCTGCGCATTGCGCTCCAGTTCGGCCAGGGTCTTCTGAAAATAGGCCATCGCCTGTTCGGACTCAACGTCCAGTCGTTTGAGTTCCTGGGATTCCTGCGGAGTTAACGATGGCTGCGCGCGCAATTGACTGCGCCGCGCCGCCGACGCTGCCACTCGATCAGCACCTTCCTGGTAACGATGTTCCCATTCGGATTCCTCCGACGTTAAAGCGGATGGCGCCGGTGGCGCCGGTTCCGCTCCCCCGCGCTGAATGTATTGTGAATACTCCTGCTCTTTCAGGAGATCGAGAATCCGGCTGCCTTCGGGGACCCGTCCCTGGGAAATTAACAGATCCGCTAGTTCGCGGTAGATGTCCGCCTGCTCCCGCATAAAACTCTTTCCGGATTCTTCTCCAAGGGCTCGTACCCCCACGCGAATTCTCTCCCAGGCTGAGACGGAAAGTTTGCCGTAAAAAATCGCCTGACCCGCTTTTCCGGAGAGCCTGAAATCGGTCATCAGGCTAGCCAAGGCGCCCGCCTCGGCCCGCGGATCCTTAATCGCACGCGCGATTCCGAGCGCTTGCTGGTGCCGGGCTATCGCTTGGGCATATTTGCCTTTGGCGGAATAGGCGGATCCCAGATTGTCGAGTGCCACGCTTTCACCTGATAGGTCACCCGCCTGATGCGTGAGACTCACGGCACGTTCAAGGGCCGCGAACCCTTTATTTGATTGACCTAACCTGCTGTACACTCCGCTCAGATTGTTCTGCACGGAGGCCTCTGCCCCGGCATTTCCCAGTTCGTGAAAAATTGCCAATGCCTGCTCCAGATAGCTGATCGCTTTCTGGTCTTCACCCTGAGAAACTAAGGCGATTCCGACATCTGCAAGTCCGCTGGCCTCTCCCGCGCGATCTTTGAGCTCGCGAGAAATCGACAAAGCCGCCTGATAGACTTTTTCCGCTTCACTGAACTGGCCGAGATCCATGTAAACGATGCCGAGGTTGCTCAGACATGCGCTTTCACCCGGTCGATCCTTGATTTCGCGTGTAATCGTCAGTCCCTGGTTGAGCGTACTGACCGCTTCATCGTACTTGCCGAGGCGCTCGAGCGTAGCTCCCAAGCTGTTCAGGATGGCGCTTTCGGCTTGTCGATTTTTGCTTTGCCGGGCCAAGGGGAGTGCTCGTCCAAGGATTTCCGCCGCTTTGTCGAAACGGCTCAACATTGAATATGCTCCACCGAGACCGGTCAGCGAATTGACCTCCGATTCCGGCGCGCCGGCTTGATGGAGAATCGGGAGAGCCTTTTCGTAGTATTCAATGGCCTTGGTGTGCTCTCCTTCGCCCATGTAAACGTTCCCGATATTATTCAGCGTGATGCCTTCGCCTCGCCGGTCCTTCACCTCCAGACGAATCGGGAGTGCCCCGTTCAGATAAGCTAAGGCTTTTTCGAACTGGCCCAGAAAAGTATAACTTTCACCAAGATTATTTAATGTCTCAGCCTCGCCGGCCCGATTCTTTGTTTGGCGGTGCCAATCCAGAGCCTGTTGGTAGTATTGAATCGCCTGCTGGTAAGCGCCTGCCTGCTTGCAGCTCACCCCGATTCCGTTGAGATCCGTACCGGCAGACTGCGGTCGATGCGCTTTATCAATTTCAAAAGCTGCGAGATACTGGCGAATTGCCTCTTGATACGCATAGGAACGCCTCAGGTTTCTCGCCCAGGCCGTGTGCAGATCTGCAAGTGCAGCCCAGAGCTGCGCCTGCTTCGCCAGATCAGAAAAATCGGAGATCCCAAGCTCCAGTGCATGCTGGCCGTCCGCAAATTGTCCGGCTTGAATGAACGCGTTCGAAAGACCGAGTACATAGTTGACCTCGCCTGGATCTGAAGCGACCGCTTTCTGAAACAGGCTCACTGCGGCGGGGTAGTCGCCCCTCGCCAATGCATTTAAGCCCTGTTGCACCAATCGGTCCGCGTCCGGATTTCCGGCGTAGAGATGTTGCATGGAAAAGAAGATGACGATGGCAAGCCAAAGCCACTTTTTGCGATCTCCTGGGCGATTCATCGGGAAAATCGTTTCATGGTCTAGCGTACACTGGTGTCCTCATCAACTTCCGCGCGCCGGCCGCAAAACAGC
>Ga0210396_10002419_pt1 | contig 19062 bp, 20 predicted proteins | sample IncBWH17OmetaG_FD_155466 | JGI IMG/M metagenome (GOLD analysis project Ga0210396, IMG submission 155466) | Forest soil microbial communities from Barre Woods Harvard Forest LTER site, Petersham, Massachusetts, United States - Inc-BW-H-17-O ... | reverse complement strand
CAGGTCGTCCGACGATGCCAAATCCCCGACCCCCGCGGATGGGCGCAGCGAGCCCGATTACCGTGCCATCGCGGACTTCGGCGATACCTCGCCGAATCTGTTCGGCACCGAGTAGGTTCAGCGAACCCCGCTCGTCGTCAGTACCCCATCGACCCCAGCCCTCCATGGTTTCCCATCCTTTCGATGCTGGTATCGAGACCATGAAACCCTCACTCTCTCTTCGAGTCAACATCGACGTTGACGTGTGCGAGCCGGTGCGCTGCTAGCGCGGCGCGTTCCGACAGACGAAACGCATAGGACTTGCGTCGCTGGCGCTGGTCGCTACTCCGCCGGCGGTTGATCACCGTCGGGCGCGACAAGGCCGTCTCCCGTCCCCTCGGTCTCCAGACGGCGACAGCCTTTCAATGGCCCTGGTGCGCTGCCGCGCGACGGCAGATGTCGGGCCCTGGCTGAATTAACGTGATTGCTAATTCACAGGATCACTGTGCTGTTGGGCCCATTTTCCGTTTATCAACATCACTGTTGACAACGATTGGCTCGGCCGCTTAGTGTTGCGCAAGTCTCAATGAAAGCCGGTGAGCCAAGTGGGTCACACGAGCCGCGGGGAGAGGATCGAATGGCAACGGCAACATGCGATCAGGGGTCCGATTCGTTGCATAGGGCAGACCTTGGCGGAGTGCCGGGGGAGGTGAGACGTGACCTCTTTGTCTAGCGCCGTCAAACCCGTCCGTTCGGTTGGCGACTTCTTCGCGATGTCGTTGGACACCTTTGTAATAATGTTCAAGCCGCCGTTCGCCTGGCGTGAATTCCTCTTGCAGACGTGGTTCGTGGCGCGCGTTTCGATCGTTCCGACGTTGATGCTGACGATTCCGTTCACCGTCCTGATCGTGTTCACCCTCAACATCCTGTTGATTGAGTTCGGCGCTGCGGACTTCTCCGGCAGTGGTGCAGCGACCGCGGCGGTAACTCAAGTGGGTCCAGTGGTGACGGTGCTCGTCATCGCGGGAGCGGGTGCGACGGCGATGTGCGCTGACCTCGGTTCCCGTACCATCCGCGAGGAACTCGACGCACTGCGCGTGCTCGGCATCAACCCGGTGCAGGCGCTGGTGGTGCCCAGGGTGTTAGCCGCGACGGTGGTGGCCACGGTTTTAGTGTCGCTGGTGTCGGTTGTGGGCCTGGCGGGCTCGTTCTTCTTCTCGGTATTCGCGCAGCACGTCACCCCCGGTGCTTTCGCCGGTGGTCTGACGCTCCTCTGCGGCCTGTCCGACGTGATCCTGGGTTTGGTCAAGGGAGCCCTTTTCGGAATGTCAGCCGCGTTGATCGCCTGCTACAAGGGCATGTCGGTGGGTGGCGGTGCCCAGGGTGTGGGTAATGCGGTCAACGAAACCGTTGTCTACTCGTTCATGGCGCTGTTCGTGATCAACATCGTGGCGACGGCGGTCTTTTTTGAGGGGCCGAAGTGAGCGCGACCACGATTCTGGCCCAGCGGTTTCCGCGGTTGAGGCGCTCGGCGCTCAACGGTGTCGATGGCTGGAATCGGGTCGGAAACCAGATGGCGTTTTATGTTCAGACCCTGGCCGAGGTCCGAGTCGCGTTTGCCCGTTATAAAGAGGAAATTCTCCGACTGATCGCTGGTATGAGCCTGGGAGTGGGCGCGCTGGCGGTGATCGGCGGCACCGTCGTGATTGTCGGCTTCTTGACGCTGTCCACCGGCGCGATCATCGCCGTGCAGGGCTACAACCAGCTGTCCGGCATTGGCGTGGAGGCGCTGACGGGATTTCTCGCCGCCTATGTGAACGTGCGCATCACCGCACCGGCCACGGCCGGCATTGCCCTGGCCGCAACGATCGGCGCCGGTGCCACCGCACAGTTGGGCGCGATGCGGATCTCCGAGGAGATCGACGCACTCGAGGTGATGGGAATTCGATCGATTGCCTACCTGGCGTCGACCCGACTTATGTCGGGGGTCATTGTCGTTATCCCGCTGTACTGCATCGCGATACTGATGACTTTCGTGTCGGCTCGGCTCAGTACGACGGCGATCTATGGCCAGTCCACAGGCGTCTACGACCATTACTTCAACACGTTCCTGAGCCCGACCGACATACTCTGGTCCTTCTTCACTGCGATCGTCTTGGCCATCGTGATCATGCTCGTACACACCTACTACGGGTACACCGCCGCGGGCGGGCCGGCCGGTGTCGGCGAGGCCGTCGGACGCGCTGTTCGAGCGTCTCTCATTGTCGGAGCCTTCGCGGTGTTGACCGTTGCGCTGGCCGTGTACGGGCAGTCCGGCAACTTCAATCTGTCGGGTTAAACCCATGGCCGCCAGAGTTGCAGGACAACGCCGCATCCACCCTGCCTGGTGGACAGTGATGCTGATCGGCGTCATCGTGGCCATCATCGTCATGACCACTGTGTTATTCACGGGTGCGCTGAAATCGCCCGTCAAGGTGACGCTGTTCTCTGATCGCGCCGGCTTGGTGATGGAAACCGGCAGCAAGGTCAAGATGCACGGTGTACAGGTCGGACGGGTGGCCCAGATCACCGGGGGCAACGATCCGGTCAAGTTGACCCTCGACATCGAGCCCGACCAAATCCCCTACATTCCAGCCAATGTGCACGCTCAGATCCGGGCGACCACGGCTTTCGGTGCGAAATACGTCGACCTGATCTTTCCCAGTGATCCCAGCCCGCATCGGTTGTCCGCTGGAGCGGTTATCAAGTCGCAGAACGTAAGCACCGAAGTCAACACGGTCTTTCAAAATCTCACCGGAGTTCTGCATCAGATCGACCCGGCCAAAATCAACGGCGCCCTCAACGCTCTATCCGACGGGCTGCGCGGGCAGGGGGACCTCATCGGTCACGGGATCACCGACGCCAATCAGGTGCTCACCGCGCTCAACGGACGCAGCGAAACGATCCGCACAGACTGGCGGGCGGTCAAGGGATTCAGCGACACCTACAGTGCGGCGGCGCGCGACATCTTGACCGTACTGGATGCGGCGAGCACGCCGAGCACCACGATCACCGCGAACCAGAAGGCACTGGACGCGCTGTTGCTGAGCACGATCGGCTTCTCGCGCAGCGGAATTGCGCTTTTGGGCCCGAACAAGGACAACCTGGTCGGGGCAATCAACAGCACCGAACCCACGACGGGCCTATTGATGAAGTACAACCCGGAACTGACCTGCATGCTCGTCGGAGGCAAGAACGCCCTCGACATGGGTTGGACGAATGTGGCCGGGGCCACCGACGGCAGCTCGTCGATCCTGGACGTGGCGCTACTGCTCGGCGATGACCCCTACAGGTACCCGGACAACCTGCCGATCGTCGGAGCCAAGGGCGGCCCAGGCGGCAAACCGAGCTGTGGATCGCTGCCCGACGCGACCAAGAACTGGCCCGTCCGCTACCTGGTGACCAACACCGGATGGGGCACCGGCCTGGACGTGCGGGCCAACCCAGGCATCGGATTCCCCGGCTACGCGAACTACCTGCCAAGCACGCGCGGGACACCCGAGGCCCCGAGCATCCGCCACCCCGGCCCTCCGGCGCCCGGTCCGGTGCCCGGAACGGCTGGCTACAACGGCCCGGCGCCGTACGGCGCGCCGTTGTACGCGCCGGATGGCACGCCGCTGTATCCGGGTCTGCCACCGGCACCGCCGCCGGGAGCACCTCGCGACCCGGGTCGAACGCCCGGATCGGAACCTTTCGTCGTGCCCCAGCCGGCCCAGCTGCAGCCGACCTATGCATTCCAGCCGCCGCCGCCGCCCCCGGCGCCGCAGGCGGTTGTGCCATCACCGTGATGCCCGATCAAGCCCAATCAGCCAGGAGAGGAGGCGGCTCATAAGGGACAACCTGGGCGGCGCCATCTGGCGTCTCGCCATATTCATGCTCGTATGCGCGTGTGGGACATTTGCCATGCTCGCGATTTTCGCCCAGCTGCGCTTTGAGCCAGAGAAGGAGTACAACGCCGAGTTCAGCAACGTCTCGGGCCTCAAGAACGGCAACTTCGTCCGTATCGCCGGGGTCGAGGTCGGCAAGGTCAACAAGATCTCGATTCAGCCTGACGCGACGGTGCGGGTGGAGTTCAGTGCCGCCGACTCGGTCGTGCTCACCGAAGGCACCAAAGCCGTCATCCGCTACAACGACCTGATTGGCGGACGCTACGTTGCTCTCGAAGAGGGAGCCGGGGGCAAGAGGCTTGAGCCGGGTGCAACGATTCCGCTGGGCCGCACCTCACCGGCGCTGGATCTGGACGCGCTGATCGGTGGCTTCCGACCGTTGTTCCGCGCGCTGGATCCCACTCAGGTCAACGCACTGTCGGGTCAGTTGATCGCGGCTTTCCAGGGCGAAGGCCCGACCATCAGCTCATTCTTCGAGCAAACCGCCGCGCTGACGAACACCCTGGCCGACCACGATCAACTGATCGGTCAGGTGATCGGAAACCTCAACGTCGTGCTGGGCTCACTCGGCGACCAAGACAAGCAGTTCGCCACGGCCGTCGATTCGCTGAGCCAGCTGGTGGGCACGTTGGCCGGGCGCAAGCAGGACATCACTAACGCGGTCGCGTATACCAATGCCGCCTCGGGAACTTTCGCCGATCTGCTCTCGCAGGCACGTCCGCCGGTGACGAAGGTGGTGCACGAAACGGACCGAACTGCGGGCACAGTGCTGGCCGACAAAGACTACTTCGACAACCTGCTCGCGACCCTGCCCGACGCGTATCAGATCCTCGGCCGGCAAGCCGTTTACGGAGACTTCTTCTCCTTCTATCTGTGTAACGCAGTTCTCAAAGTCAACGGCAAGGGCGGTCAGCCAGTGTTCATCAAAGTGGCCGGGCAATCGACCGGAAGGTGCACGCCCCGATGAAATCCTTCCAGGAACGCAACGCGATCGTGATCGGAGTCATCGGTGTCCTCGCGATAGCCGTCGTACTGCTGACCGCTGTCAACTACACGAAACTGCCGTTCGTGAACCGGGACAAGGTCTATCAGGCGTACTTCGCCGAGGCAGGCGGATTGCGGACTGGTTCGGCGGTGGAGGTGTCAGGTTTTGCGGTCGGGGCGGTAGCCAGCATCAAATTAGAACGGGGACAAGTGCTGGTGAAGTTCACCGTCGCGGATAACGTCCGGCTCGGCGACCGCACCGAGGCCGCCATCAAGACCAAGAGCCTCCTCGGGGCGAAGATCCTCGATATCAGCCCGCGCGGCAACGGTACCCAAACCGCACCGATTCCGATGGAGCGAACGACGTCGCCGTATCAGCTGCCCGACGCCCTTGGTGATCTCTCGGCCACCATCAGCGGCCTCAACACCAATCAGCTGTCCGACTCGCTTTCGGCACTGGCCAACACATTCAAGGACACCCCACCGGACCTGAAGGTCGCCGTCCAAGGCGTCGCACGCTTCTCCCAGACGCTGGATGCGCGCGACGCCGAACTCCGGAACCTTTTGAGCAACGCCAAAAAGGCGACCGGCGTGCTGTCCCAGCGCAGCGACGAGGTGGTGACCCTGATCGCCGACACCGACGCCCTGCTGCTCCAGTTGCGAAGCCAGAGCATGGCCCTCGAGCAGATCTCCACGAACGTCTCGGCGGTCACCCGACAACTGGAACGCTTTATCGACGAAAACAAGCAGACCTTCAAGCCCGCGCTGGACAAGCTCAACGACGTTTTAACGATCATCGACAACCGCAAAGAGGCGGTGCAGAAGGCCATCAAGGGCGTCAACATCTACGCGATGTCGCTGGGTGAATCGGTGTCCTCCGGCCCATTCTTCAAGGCGTACGTCGCCAACCTACTGCCGGGCCAGTTCGTGCAGCCCTTTGTTGATGCCGCGTTCTCCGACTTGGGCCTGGATCCTCACGTGCTGCTGCCGTCGGACCGCTCTGATCCGCAGACCGGCCAGCCCGCCACCCCGCCACTGCCACTGCCGTACCCGCGTACGGGCCAGGGCGGGCAACCCAACCGCACGCTGCCCGACGCCATCACCGGTAACCCGGGCGACCGGCCGTGCAGTGTGCCGGGCAGGCCCGGCGCCCCTGGCTGCTATCCCTACCGCGAACCGCTGCCGGCACCCCCGCCCGGCGGCCCCCCGCCCGGACCGCCGGCTCCGATTCCACCCGAACTGCGGGGCGCGCAACCCCAACAGACACCCAGAGACATCCTCGTGCCGGCACCAAACGAGGTGCCCGCGACTCAACCCGCGCCCGCGCAGGCAGGACGGTGACCGCGGTGACCGACGCAAAGAACCACACTCAAGGCGTCGTTGCGGCAATCGTGAGTGCCCGACCCGAGTATGCCAACGCCGAGGACGATCGATGATTACGTCGCGCACCGCACGGATGGGCTTGAGCGCCGCGCTAGTCGCCATCTTGATCGCGGCGACCGTGGCGGCGTCGCGATTTGCGGCGGTCGGGGACCGTACGACGATCACCGCTTACTTCGTCAACACCAACGGGATGTTCGTTGGTGACGAGGTGCGCATCCTCGGCGTCCCGGTCGGCAAGATCGACCGGATCGAACCGCAACCGCAACGCGCCAAGGTCACCTTCTACGTCGAGGACGAATTCAAAGTGCCGGCGGATGCGAAGGCCGTGATCCTGTCACCGAACCTGGTGACCTCGCGTGCGATTCAGCTGACCCCCGCCTACACCAGTGGGCCCGTGCTGCAGAACAACTCGGTGATTCCGCTGGAGCGCACCGCAGTTCCGGTCGAGTTTGACGACCTGCGTCAGCAGTTACAGAAGCTGACCGACACCCTGCAGCCCACCGAACCCGGCGGTGTCAGTAAGTTGGGAGCATTCGTCGACAGCGCGGCAGGCAACCTGCGCGGCAATGGCGCCAGCATCCGCGAAACCATCATCAAGCTCTCGCAGGCGTTCTCGGCGCTCGGTGATCACAGCACCGACCTGTTCAGCACCATCAAGGACCTATCGATTGTGGTGTCGGCGCTGCAATCCAGTGCCAACTTGGTGCGCCAACTCAACGTGAACCTGGCCGCGGTGACCGGCCTACTGTCCGCTGGTCCCACCCAGATCGGCACGGCCATCGCCGACATCAATTCCGTGGTCGGCGACGTGCAGAGCTTCGTGGCCGACAACAAGGACGCGGTGGGCATCGCCTCGGACAAGTTGGCGTCGATCACCACGGCGCTGAACCAGAGCCGGGACGACATCAAGCAGACGCTGCATATTGCCCCCAACGCATTCCAGAACTTCGTGAACATCTACCAACCCGCACAGGGCACGTTGACCGGAGCTCTGGCGGTGAACAACTTCGCCAATCCGATCACGTTCATCTGCGGCGCCATCCAGGCCGCGTCGCGACTAAACGCCGCGCAGTCCTCGAAACTGTGCGTGCAGTATTTGGCCCCGATCATCAAGAACCGACAGATCAATTTCCCACCAATTGGTGAGAATCTCTTCGTCGGGGCGACCGCGCGGCCCAACGAGGTCACCTACAGCGAGGACTGGCTACGCCCCGACTACGTGCCACCGCCCGCACCCAACCCGCCGCCAGCGCCCCATGCCGCGCCGCCGGGCGCTGCGCCGCCGGACTCCACGCCGCTACCGGCTGAGGCAAAGCAGACCGATCCTGCCAAGGGTCTGCCGGGCCTCATGGTGACGCAGGGGGGTGGCTCATGAGGCGAACCAGAGGGGTGCGCACTGCAGTGGTTAGTGCACTGCTGATCTTGGCCATGTCCGGCTTGTCTAGTTGCGGGTGGCACGGCATCAACTCGATTCCGCTGCCCGGAACCAAGGGCGGCGGTCCTGGTTCGTTCACGATCCGGGCCCAACTTCCCGATGTGAACAACATCGAACAGAACTCCCGCGTCCGAATGGGAGACGTGACGGTGGGCAATGTCACCCATATCGAACGGCAGGGCTGGCACGCGCTGCTGACGATGACGATCAACGGAGACGTGAACCTACCGGCTAACGCGACCGCCACGATCGGGCAGACCAGCCTGCTCGGCTCGCTGCACGTCGAGCTGGCACCGCCGAAAGACGTGACGCCCGAAGGCAGATTGCACGAGGGGTCGCTGATTCCGCTGTCGTCGGGAGGCGCTTATCCGTCCACCGAGCAGACATTGGCCGCCATCTCGCTGCTGCTGAACGGCGGGGGTATCGGACAGATTCAGGAGATCACGCGCACGCTTAACACCGCGTTCGCCGGACGCGAGGATGACCTGCGCAGCTTGATCCACCAACTCGACGGTTTCGCCACCTACGTCAACGACCAGACCGGCGACATCATCGCCGCGAGCAACAGCCTCAACAACTTGGTCGGTCAATTCGCCGACCACAAGCCCGTGGTGGATAAGGCGCTGAAGACCATTCCGGATGCGTTGAGTGTCCTCAAGGATGAGCGCAACACCTTGGCCGACGCCCTTGATCAGCTGGGCAAGTTCAGCGCTCTGACAGCCGATTCGGTCAACCAGACCAAGGAGAATCTAGTCAAGGAGCTCAAGGATCTGGGGCCCGTGCTTCAGTCGCTTGCCGACGCCGGCCCGGCATTGACTCGTTCGCTGGGCTTTTACTCGACGTACCCGTTCCCGAAGGACACTCTCACAAAGTGGCTTCGTGGTGACTACGCGAACCTCACCGCCGTCATCGACCTCACGCTGAGCCGGCTGGACGCGGGGTTGTTCACCGGCACCCGCTACGAGGGCAATCTCACCCAGCTGGAGATGCTGTGGGGCCGCACTATCGGACAGATGCCCAGCCCGTACACGGCTGCCAATCCGCTTGTCGTTCCCTACCGCTGGGATCAGGGGCGCTGACATGCATTTGACGAGGCGGGTCCGCATCCAGTTGACGATTTTTTCGGCGGTATCCGTGACTGCTCTACTGATCATGATTTTCGGCTACATCAGGCTGCCTGCGTTGCTGTTCGGAGTCGGTCATTACACGGTGACCCTCTCGCTGCCCACCACCGGAGGGTTGTATAAGAGTGGCAACGTCACCTATCGCGGTACCGAGGTTGGTCGGGTCGCGAGCGTGCACTTGACCCCAACCGGTGTCGTCGATGCGGTGCTCTCGCTGCGATCCGATGTCTCGATACCGTCTGACCTCGACGCGCAGATACACAGCACTTCGGCGATCGGTGAGCAGTACGTCGCGCTGTCGCCACGTAACGGCACGTCGCGGCCGTTACGCGACGGCGATAAGATCCCAATCTCGCGGGTCACCGTTCCCCCCGACATCAACGCGTTGCTGGACGCGACTAACCGCGGCCTGCAGGCGATACCGCGCGGCAACTTAAAGACGGTCGTCGACGAGTCCTATACCGCATTCGCGGGTCTGGGGCCCGACCTGTCCCGGTTCTTCAAGGGTGGTTCCCACCTGGCGATCGACGCGCGCAGCAACCTTGATCCGTTGCTGACGCTCATCGACAAGACGAAACCAGTCTTGGACACCCAGACCGACACTGCCGGTTCGGTGCAGGCTTGGGCGGCGCATCTCGCCGACATCACCGCCTCGGTGCAGCGCAACGACACGGCGGTACGCGGCGTGCTCCAGAACGCCGGCCCCGCTGCCGAGGAGGTGCGCGCGCTCCTTGACCGCATGAACCCCACGCTGCCGATAGTGCTGGCCAATCTGGTGAGCCTGAACCAGGTGGCGATCACCTATCAGCCCGACCTCGAGCAGATCCTGGTGCTGTTACCCCAAGGGGCTCAGGCGGTTCAGGGTGTCAACGTGGCCAACCACGACACCAAACAGTCTTACAAAGGCGGGTTTTTGAGCTTCAACCTCAATCTCAACCTGCCCCCGCCTTGCACCACAGGATTCTTACCGGTCCAACAGCAGCGGGCGGCGTCAGATGTCGACTACCCCGATCGCCCCGCGGGAGACGTGTACTGCCGTGTACCGCAGGATTCACCGCTGAACGTCCGCGGTGCGCGCAATACGCCGTGTGAAACCAAGCCTGGCAAGCGCGCTCCCACGGCCAAGATGTGCGAAAGCGACGACTACTACGTCCCGCTCAATGACGGCTTCAACTGGAAAGGCGACCCCAACGCGACCCTATCCGGACAGGGAGTTCCGCAACGCGCGGACAACACTCCACCGGCGCCCCGGCCGTTGCCACCCGTGCCTCCGGTCGGCACGGCCACCTACGACCCAAACACCGGCAATTATGTGGGACCAGACGGGCGTATCTACACCCAAGGGAACCTGAACCGCAGGGCCAACACGGGCCAAACGTGGCAGTCGATGCTTCTACCTCCAAAAGGAAACTGAGTGATGCCAACAAGATTGACGTCTGAAGTCGACGATCCGTCAGTCACCGAAATCGAGAACGCGGCGCCGAGCGGCTCAATCACCGCGCGTTCCGACCGTGCGGGGACACCCGTCAGCGGTGCCGAGGGCGGCGCTACCGAGCTTGATGGTGGCGGTACCCAAAACAGCGGTGGCACAACAGCTAAGCCTCCTGTGTCCCATCTGTGGCTGGCGACGCTAGTCGGCATCCTCGTCGCGGTGGTACTCGCCGGATTGGTCGGCTGGCTGAGTTACCGCTTCCAGGTGTCCCACCGAGACGCCGAGCGGCGCGATTTGTTTATTCAGGTCGGCAAGCAGGCTGCTCTAAACCTGACGACGATCGACTACCGGGAAGCCGATTCCGACATTAAGCGCATCCTTGACGGAGCGACCGGCCAGTTCCACGACGAATTCGCCCAACGCAGCCAACCCTTCGTCAGCGTCGTCAAACAGGCTAAATCCAAGTCGGTCGGAACCGTCACGGAGGCCGGCCTGGAGTCACAGACTCCGGATGCGGCCCAGGTGCTTGTCGCGGTCAGCGTGAAGACCTCCACCGCCGATGGCGCCGAACAGGATCCACGCGCCTGGCGAATGCGCATCTCGGTGCAGAAGGTCGGCGATCAAGCGAAGGTTTCCAACGTGAGGTTTGTGCCATGAGCGAGACGGATGCTAGGGAACGGACCGATGGCATGGAACAGCCAGTGGAGGGTACGGCCGTCGCCTGCGCCGAAAACCACTGCGGGGCGTCAACTGACGATGCGGTCGCCGACGAGACGACGACCATGCTGGAGGACGCCGATGCGTCGCCGGGCGGCTCCTTGGAGCGCGCTGACCAGGACACCGAAGATACGCAACTGCAAAAGCAGATGCGGCGCGCATATCGGTCAAAGTTGCTGGCTTTCGGTGTACTGCCTGCGCTGGCAATGATTCTCGCCTTGACTGCGGGGTTCTTCAAGTGGGAGGAATCGTCGGGCCGCAATGCCGACCTGGCCCGCATGGAATCTGTGACGACCGCCCGCAACGCGACGATCGCGATGCTGTCCTACCAGCCCGACACCGTCGACAAACAACTCGACGCGGCACGCGACCTGCTCACCGGGCCGTTCCGAAGTTCCTATGCCTCGCTGACCAACGACGTGGTCATCCCGGGTGCCAAGCAGAAACGGATTTCCGCGGTCGCATCGGTACCCGCGGTCGCGTCGGTGACGGCGAATCCGAACCACGCCGTCGCGCTGGTGTTCGTCAACCAGACGGTTACCGTCGGCGCCGACGCACCGACCGACACGGCGTCCACCGTACGAGTAACGATGGATAAGGTCGGAAACCGTTGGCTCATCTCCGGTTTCGACCCGGTCTGATGATTGTGGCGACTCGGTGGCAGGCTCGACCCGTCAGGTCGAACGGTGAGCACGCACCAACGGATTGTATCGCCTCAGGGTCTGTAAATACCGCCGCTCTAGGAACTTACTCCCGATCCGGCCCAAAGGCATTGGGGATCAACGCAGTACGCGGCCAATCGTCCGGCCACTCCATCCTCATGGGGTCAACGGGGGAAGGACCACACGTATGACACTCGGAAGGCAACGCCGCCGCACCGCGGTGACACCACCTGTCCTCACCGTGTTGAGCATCGCCGGTGCGCTCATTGCTGCGCCGGCCGCACATGCGGACAACAAGCGGCTCAACGACTCGGTCGTGGCCAACGTATACACCATTCAGCACCACGCCGGCTGCACCAACGACGTCAAAATCAACCCGCAACTACGGCTGGCCGCGCAATGGCACACCGACGACGTGGTCAACAACCGCAATCTCGACGCAGACATCGGGTCTGACGAGTCGACGGTTCAGGACAGGGCCAATGCTGCCGGCTTCAAGGGCGCCGCCTCGGAGACCGTGGCAATCAACCCGGCACTGGCCATCAACAACATGGAGATTCTAAATCAGTGGTACTACCGGCCCGACTACATGGCGATCATGTCCAATTGCGCAAACAGCCAGATGGGGGTTTGGTCGGCGAACAGCGTGGACCGAACCGTCGTCGTCGCCGTATATGGCATCCCGAGTTGACTCCCGACGCAGATGGGCAGATAACGAGGAAAGGATGGCAAAGGATGAACTGCACGCGGGCCGTGACGAAGACGCTCGTTGCATCGGCTGGCTTCATCGGTCTAAGCGCTTTGATTGGCCTTCCGGCGCACGCTGCGCCGGCTGATAATCCGTGTCCGTTAGCGGTGTCGATGGTGTGCCGGTTCGTGCCGATCGCGCCAGATCTGGACGGCGACATCGACTTAACCACCCAGGTGCCGCCAGCCGATCCGGCCGCCCCGGCGCCTGACTCAGCGCCGCCGGCCGATGTGTGTGCCCGCGGTTGTGCTTAGCGGAGCCGACCAAAAACCAACCGGACCACAGAAAAGATGAGGAGGTCGCCAGATCATGCACACACTGCCCGTCGCCGCCCAGGAAGCCATCCGCGACAACCTCGAGGGCACCCAAGCGGTCGCCGGGCTGTCCATTGACAGACGAGCGAGGTAGGTATGAAACGTTTTCCGGTCTTAATGCGGGTGCTGTGCGTTGTCGTGCTGGGTCTGACTGCGACCACAGGATTTGCCGTCAAGGCCCGCGCGGCGGGTGTCGAGAATCTGATGGTGCCCTCGGCGGCGATGGGCCGCGACATCCCGGTGAGCTTCCTGGCCGGTGGGCCGCATGCGGTGTATCTGCTGGACCCCTTTAATGCGGGGCCGGATGTCAGCACCTGGGTGACCGCCGGCAACGCGATGAACACACTGGCGGGCAAAGGGATCTCGGTGGTGGCGCCCGCTGGTGGCGCCTACAGCATGTACACCGACTGGGGCCATGACGGCAGCAAGCAGTGGGACACCTTCTTGTCGGCCGAACTGCCGGACTGGTTGGCTGCCAACAAGGGTCTGGCGCCTGGTGGGCACGCCGTCGTCGGCGCCTCGCAGGGTGGGTACGCTGCGCTGGCGCTGGGCACTTTCCATCCGGATCGGTTCCGCTACGCCGGCTCGATGTCGGGCTTCTTGACACCGGAGAGAACACCGGTGAACGGCTACATCAGAAAGGGCATGCTGGCATTCGGCGGGGTCGACACCGACAACATGTGGGGGCCGCCGCAACTCGGCGGATGGGTGGGGCATTCCCCCTATGTGCATGCGCAGCAGCTTGCCGACAACAACACCCGGCTGTGGGTGTTTAGCCCGCAAACCAAAACGACCACCGATCCCGCCGCGATGATCGGCGACCCGGAAATCGCGCAGAGCACCAACCACGACTTCTACAGCCAGTACCGCGCTGTCGGCGGCCACAACATCCACTTCGAAATGCCAGTCGACGGCGACCACGGCTGGTCGACGTGGGGACCGCAGCTGGGGGCCATGTCCGGCGATCTCGCCGCAAGCATCCGCTAGCAGGTCGGACGTAGGAACAGCTGTCATCCAGCAGGAATGGATGTTGATACAAAAATAGGAGGTTGACCGAATGGATCAGAATCCCGACTACGACGCCAGCGACGAACTGGAATACGGGATCGCCGCGTTCGCGTGGCTTCTGCGAGGAGTATATCCACCACCGTATTACGGGTCGGACTAGACATATTTCCCCGTCGCCCTATTGCCCACGCGGCGATGGCGCTCATTGGTGTCTGCTCGGTGGATATCAGTTAACGACGCGCGGTGACGCGGCGTCGGGACCGAGATGTCATGTGCGAGGCTGAATTACCGCGGCGTTGCCGACATGCTGCACGCGAGACTGAATCGGTCACCGTGACGATACGGTTGCCGCCGGCATCCAGCCATCGAGGTGGGCGCAGAACTGCAGAATTGTTGTGCCGCGTCCGCGGAAGGTTCTACGCAAAGCAAGCAATCGCCAGAGCCGCGGGACCAGGCTCAAAATGCCAGTCACCTAATTATGAAGGAAAGACATGAATCCGTACCGGCACGTCAACCGCAGCAACGGCCGCCGCACGTCATCGGCAACCTGGTCACTCGCCTTCGCCGCCGCAACCAGCGGTGCCGTGCTGGTGGCAGCCCCGCAGGCCCACGCCGTTCCGTCGCCCGAGGTGGACTATCTGTACAACGTGACGGTGCGTCGGCACTACACCTTTCCCAATAACGACGCCCTTGGTTACGGCCACGGGATCTGCGACAAGGTCACAGGCGGCGAGAGCTTCGCTGAGGTAATGGGAAATGTGAAAAGCGACGTCACCCCCAACGACGAGTACGCAGCAAATTACCTCATATCCTATGCCGTCAGTCAATTCTGCCCTGAGCAAATCTGGCAGCTGCGGAACTCCGCGGCTGGCTACCAACCGCCCCCGGGGACGGACAGCCCGGTTGGCGGGCTTCAAGGCGACGTAGCCGGGAAATGATCCGAAGACACCGCTCCCACCCCACTCTCGTCTTGCATGGCCGCGACGATCCGATATCGCCGGCGTTAAACGCCCGGTTAATTGTCGCCTGCGGGAACGGGTAATTCGGACGTCGCTGCGTCATCTTCGTCGTCCCAGAGCAGCAGTTGACGAACCGCCGGCCGTGGTCCGTAGGGCCGTAGAATGGTGCTGGCCGCGCGCGGGCGTACCCGTTGCGGCCACCAGAACCAGCGCCCGAGTAGCGCGGCGACGAGCTAGACTTGGGTAATGGCCCTGCATGGGTCGCGCGAAGTAGTAATTGAGTCTTCGCTCGAGGGTATTTTGGATGCACTCGCCGATGTTGCGGCGATGCCGTCGTGGTTGCCAGTGTACAAGCAGGCCGAAGTCCTCGACAGGTACGCCGACGGTCGGCCACACCACGTCAAGGTGATCGCCAAGTTCATGGGCGTCGTCGATCCTGAAGTGCTGGAATATCACTGGGGTCCGAACTGGGTGGTGTGGGATGCGGCCAGCACCCCCCACGTTCGGGCCCTACACGCCGAGTACACATTCGAGCCCAGGCTCGACGGAACTCATGTTCACTTCAACCTCACCCTCGAACAGGGGGGGATGCGCGCTGCGGTGGTTAGCAAGTGGGCGCAGAAATTCGTTCTCGACGGCGCGACCGATGGCCTGTGCAATTACGTTGCAGCTCAAAAGACGATCGTCGACGATGCCGAATGAACGTGCCGCGGGTTGCACGCGGTGTGCTTGCAGCGCTCCGATCATGCTGCCGTCACGGTAGGGCACCGGCCGCGCCGCAATAGAGCCGCCGCGCCGACTGAGGACGCTCCCTGTCATGACAAATGAGTAGGCCCTCATACGAGGAGAGGCGGGACGGGGCCGGACAATTTTCAGACGTGGGCTAGGCCACGTGGTTCCCAGTGCGTCTATAGGGTCGGCAGCCTGGAGGAATGCTCAACCGTCCTTGCGTTGTGTCCCTTTCAAAGTGAAACCTTCTCGCTCGTTGGATTCTTGACTCTTGACGCCGTCAAGACCCGAGAACGAAACCGCAGGTAATCAGAGGGACTGAATCGGACCGAGACGGCACAAACATGCGGGTAAACCTGCGTTTTACTTGGTCAAGGCGGGGTTCGAATCCCCTTAGCTCCACAACGGTTGGGCAGGGCCGTGAGTCCGTAACGGCCCCGCGGCCCTATCTCGTCTAGTCCACATGCCCTGGTTCATCGGGCAGCACAGTCTCGTGTCGCACGGGGTAGGTTTCGTTGCTGACCAAACTCTGATCGACCCAGTACCCGCCATAACAGGTGCTGAAGCTGTGGTAGTTACTGCTGGAAGTGCAGGTCTCTGGTGTGCGGTGTGCGGGCACCCAGATGGTGCGTTCCCGGGACCAGCTGCCGTCGCTGGATACCGGACCGTCGCACAGGGTGCGACGCTGGGAGCCGAGGAAGCCAAACGGTTCGGTCTTGCAGACGGCGTCCGCACGCGCAGAGTGGGCAAAATCCGGCGTCGGGTCCCCGAAGTCGGCGTGGCTCGTCGCCGCGAGACCGACGGCGGTCGCGCTGATCGCCGTGGTCAGCAGGGCGCCGGCCAGGCTGCGGCGGAGGAATCCGGTTCCCGTGGCGCGCGCGGTGCCTGTCGTGGTGTGGTGAATCTGGTTGGTGTTTGCTGAAGTGTTCATGGCATTGATCGTTCATCCAGCGATGGCGGTGCAGTAGCGGCCGCGTTCTTGTGGGGGTACAAGCGCGCCTTGTAGCGCCGAGCGCGGCTCAGCGCCTCCGACTGCGCCCGCGCGCCCCAATCGAAGCCCGGTATTACGATCATCCCGGGTCGGAAAGCACACCAGTCACCCGTAACACGGTGTGCGTCAAACCCGTGGGGCCTCACTGACCGCAAGAGGAGACACGGATGAAGCGGGACCACGTCACGGCACTCGTGAGCGGTGCCAACCGGGGACTGGGCAGGCGTATCGCCGCCGAACTCGTCGCACGCGGCGCGAAAGTCTATGCCGCCGCGCGGCGGCCCGAGACGATCGACCTGCCGGACGTCGTGCCCATCCAACTCGACATCACCGATCTGGACTCGGTGCGCCGCGCCGCCGAAACCGCCACCGACGTAACCGTTTTGGTGAACAACGCCGGTGTCTCGACGCGCGCGTCATTGCTGACCGGGCCGTTGGAGGACGTGCGGCTGGAGATGGAAACGCACTACTTCGGCACGCTCAATGTCACTCGCGCCTTCGTGCCAATAATCGAACACAACGGCGGCGGATCAATCCTCAATGTGCTCTCGGTGTTGTCCTGGCTGCATCCCCCCACCAGCGGTGCGTACTCGGCGGCCAAAGCCGCCGGTTGGGCGATGACCGACGCGATCCGCCAGGAGCTCGCGCCGCGTGGAATTCAGGTAACCGCCGTGCACGTCGGTTACATGGACACCGACATGGTCAGCTATATCCCGGCAGACCAGAAAACCGATCCGGCCGTGGTCGCCAAGCTCGCACTCGACGGCCTGTTCGCGGGCGAGCCGGAAGTTCTTGCCGACAACCTGTCACGGACTGCGAAGGCGCAGCTGTCAGGGGCTTGATGAATTTTCTGGCCTCGCGCAGTCTCTATTGACATGACCACCGACACCATGATCGCCACGATCACCATTCCCGCACCGGCCGAAACAGTGTTCGACATTCTCGCCGACCCCACGACCCACCCCGCTATCGACGGGACAGGTTGGGTAAGAGAAGCTCTCGACAGCGAGCCGTTGACGGCTGCCGGCCAGATCTTCAGGGTCGCGATGTATCACGACAACCACCCCGCGAAGAACTATGAGATGGCCAACAAGGTGGTCGTCTGCGACCGTCCACACGCCATTGCCTGGCAACCTGGCCAGGACGCCGCCGGGGACGGGAACCTTTCGTTCGGCGGCTGGATTTGGCGTTATGACGTCCGCAGCGCCGAGTCGGCTGACGCTGACGTCACCCTTACCTATGACTGGTCTGCGGTTGCGCCCGAGCTCCGTGAGCACATTCCATTCCCGCCGTTCGATCTTGCGCACCTCGAGAACTCGCTGAAGCATCTATCTGATCTGGCCACGGCTCAAGCCACCGTCTAAGTCGCACCTTCGTCAACCGAGGCTCTTGGCGAACCCGCTGAGATCTCGCACACTTGCGTCGAATACCTCTGGTAGCACACCCGGGAACAACAGATCCCCGCCGTGGCACGTGCCTGCCACCATCCGTCCGACCGCAGCCACGCCCGCACGCAGCAGCCGACGGTAATAGTCCAGACCCTCGTCTCGCATCGGGTCTAACTCATTGACTGAGATGACGTGCGGCGGTAAGCCCTTCATGTCTTCATCGGTGGCAACACCTGCGAAGCAGGTCGGGTCGTCCCAGTGTGACTTCTCCGGGTCGTAGATGGAGCCGAGTATCTGTGCCTGCTGAAGGGAAATGAAATATCCATCGCACTCCCGAAGCGACGCCAGGTCGTCGGGTGGCTCGTGCCAGCGATTCGAGATAAATGGGCAGTTCGCGTAGAAGCCCGCGATCTCGTGCAGCCAGCCTTCTCGCTTCGCTTTGTGCCCGACGGTCAGGGTGAGGTTGCCACCGCCTGACTCCCCGTTGACGACCAGATGGCTGATTCCCAGGTCGCGCCGGTTGGCCGCGACCCAACGGGTCGCCGAGGCGCAGTCGTTCAGTCCGGCCGGAAATGGGTGCGGACCGAGCTTCCCGGCGGAATTGCGAAACTCAACACCGACGACGACGAGACCAGTGCGGGCGAGGTGCTCGCGTAACCGCTGATAGCCGACGTCCGTGGCGCTAGCGATTGCCATCCCGCCGCCGTGCAGATGCACCAGTGCCGGTAGGTGACCTGCTGCGTCGGGGCGACTGATATACAACGTGACCGCGTTGCCATCCTCCCCGGTGATCGTGGTCGTCGTCGTGGTGACACCTTCAGCGTCCGGAACGCCTTGCCCGAACGCCGACAAGACCGCACCAATACCTTCCTCGACCATCCGCGCGAAGGCGCGTCGCTCCTCCAAGGGCGAATCGACCGTGAAGGGCAACACCGGCGCGTTGTTGTCTAGCCCGAACTGTGCAAATGCCTTGACCATGCGCGGATCGGAGCGAGGGTCGGTCCCCAGCGTGCAATCCGGATTTGAAAGACGACCGTGGACCACGTCGTGACCCTACAACGGCACGTTCGCGCCGCATTGGGAACAGGGCGAGGACCACGTCGATGCTGGTTGCCAGGTTCACAGAAATTTGACAGTTCGCGACGATTAAGAAGACGATTAAGAAATAGCGCAGTTGCGGATGCCGCGAATGAACCATAATCAGCTCGTGGAGCGAAGACGCAACGGCCACCATCCGGGCCAGTCACCGATGGCTATTCTCAAGCAACTGCCCGCCCTGGTTG
>Ga0210396_10002418_pt1 | contig 19065 bp, 15 predicted proteins | sample IncBWH17OmetaG_FD_155466 | JGI IMG/M metagenome (GOLD analysis project Ga0210396, IMG submission 155466) | Forest soil microbial communities from Barre Woods Harvard Forest LTER site, Petersham, Massachusetts, United States - Inc-BW-H-17-O ... | reverse complement strand
CACCCTTTCGCCGAACGGCTACGAGCCTCCTCGTGCTGCGCGCTCCACGGGATTCATCCACCATTCAAACCGCGAACGGATCCTCGACGTCGTAGCGCGGCTCACCGCCGATCATGGCTACACGGAGCTCACGGCGCTGTCGATCGCCGAACGCGCTGACGTCTCCGAACGGGCGTCCCTTGCTCACTTCAAGAACAAGGACGAGGCATTCGCAGCCGCTGTGGAGATCGGGCACCTCAAGGGGCAGGCCGTCGTCGAGCGAGCCCGCGCAAATGCACCCGACTGGCGCACCGGCGTAAGCCACGCCATCCACGCCCTGTTCGAATTCTTCGCCTCAGAGCCCTGCTTCACACGTCTGGCGTTCGTCGATGCGCCACTGGCGGGACCTGCCATGACCCGCCGCACCCATGAACACGCAGGCGCCTATGCTCACCTGCTGCTCGACGGAGCGCCGCACCGCAAGCGCCCGCCGGCCATCGCACAAGAAGCTACCGTCCATGCACTGTTCGAGCTCGCGTTCCACTATGCGGCCCTGAACGAAGTCAGGGAGCTGCCCACGGTCGCACGCGAGGCTGCCTATCTCGCGCTCGCGCCGTACATTGGAGTGACCGAGGCCGCAGAGGCCGCGGCAACCTAGCTCAGGCTCACTTCGTCCTCGAGCGCGCAGTTGAATGCGATCGACGGATCATTTGCGATCCCAATTTCGCATGCCACGAGCGTCTGCAGAAGCGCTGCCATCGGTCTCGGAGCGTAGGCCACCACCGCCTGGTCGTCTGTGGCAGCAATATAGAGGTCCCCGTCGCCGTTGAACGCGATGCCGTCGTTATCGGTCGGGAGCGGGAAGCTCGTCAAGGGTCTGCCTGTACGAGCGTCGTAGAGTAAACCGATGCGGGTGAATGACCGTCCGCCGGTTTCGCCTCCCACCACCGCCAGATGATCGGAAGAATCGATCGCCAAGCCGACGATGCTAATCGTCGCATTCGGTTGGCTTGGGTTCACGGGGAATGCGGCGACCTGCTCACCAGCTGGATTGAACTCACGTATGACACCGAAGCGCTGTTGAACACCGTCTTCTGTACCTGCCACGTGATAGACGAGATATAGATCCCCCCGCTTGTCCAGAGCCAGAGCCGAGACCACGCTCTGCGGCTTGGGAGACAGCGAAGCCAGCAGGATTTCTCCCTTCCATCTCCCCTCAGCATCGAACTCCTGCACCCTGTGTTCATCGCCGACGTACAGCAACTCTCCAGGGCCACCCACGGCCAGCAGATTCCCGTCGGCCTGGGCGTATTTGAAAGCGCCTGGCTCAATGCTCTGCGTCGAGTTCTCCACACCGGCCTTGCATCTCACATGAGCTTGCTCGACTTCACGCTCGGTACAGATGCTCCCGCGCGTGCGCGTATTGACTTCCCTGCCAATCGTCCACACGAAGCGGCCGCCGGCGGTGAACTTGTCGACGCGAAAATCGTTTGAGCTGATCTCAAGTACATACACATCGCCCGTGGTTGGGGCGACCGCGACACCAGCTGGATAGGCAAGCTGACCGGCAGCCGTACCCTGCACTCCCGCCGTGCACATGTCTCCAGAGGCCCCTGTGCAAACGTTCTCTTCCGCCTGCGAGGACGTCGCTTGGCGAGTCTTTGTCTCGTTCACGTCCCAGCCAAACATGGCCACAAACGCGCCTGTCGCAGTGAGCTCCTGTACACGGTTGTTGGCACTGTCTGCGACATACACATTGCCCGTCCTCGGATCGACCGTGACGCTGTTGAGATAGCTGAAGCCGCCAGCCTCGCTGCTAGATTCGCCTGGGCGGCATTCGTCTTTGGAGCTCACCGTGCAGACGTTCCCGCCTGTGGTCCCATTGACTTGCCAGCCGCTGTGGCCCGAGGGCACGAGCTCTATTGGCGCCCTCACGGGCGCCGCCCGCCCAACAGCGGCTCCCGCCACGCTGATCACCAGCGTGGCGAGTGCGATCTGAGCGCCGATGGCTCGGAACATCCCCCGGCGCCAGTCCCGCACAGCCGGCGCTAGGTCACCGGACAGAGTCCGCCATCCAGATTGACGGCCGTACCCGTGATGTAGGAAGCCCGATCCGAGAGCAGGAACGAGCCGATGTCGGCAAACTCCTGGGCCCGGCCGACGCGGCCCAACGGTATGCGAGAGTCCTCGACCATCCGCTCGTAGTAAGCCTCAGGCGTGATCCCCGCTGTAGCGGCTCTGCGCTCAAGCTGGGCGCTTTCGATGACCCCGATCAGCACCGCGTTGACTCGTACGCCCTCAGGAGCGAGCTCCCTGGAGAGAGCCTTCGTGAGCGCGAGGCCCGCCGCGCGCGAGACAGAAGTGGGAGTCGTGAAGGCGTCCGGCGCCTTGCCCGAGATGGCTAGCGTGTTCACGACCGCCCCCCTACTCTCACGCAGAGCCGCAAGCGCCAACCTGGTAAGTCGCACGGCGCCCATCAGCTTGAGCCCCAGATCCTGCTCCCAGATCGCGTCGTCGTGATCGCCAAAAGGCCCGGCGGAGAGCTCCCCAGCATTGTTGACCACGCCGTCGATCCGTCCCCAGCGAGCCATGGCTGTCTCTACCAAGCGAGTGAGATCGTCCAGGCTCCTCACATCACCGGCCACCTCCAGCGCATCGCCGCCTGCCTCGCGCAATGCCTCGGCGGCGCTCGCGAGCCGCTCAGCATCGCGAGCCATCAAGGCGACGCTCGCCCCCTCCTTGACAAGCTGCTCAGCAAGAGCCCTCCCCAGTCCGCTTGAGCCGCCAGTGATCAGCACGGTCCTTCCTGCCAGTTGAAGGTCCATCGATCCCTAGCTCTGCTCGCTTGCCCGTGATGCCCTGCAGCGCCGGCCCGCGGGATCGGACCCTGCGCGCTCGGAGCATCTCAAAGCGCTACATGCCTTCCGGGGTGCGCCCATCATGCCCGACATAGCCGCCCTTGCCACCCGCGCACACATAGACGGTGTCCTCAGGCCCGAGGATCCGGATTTTGCGTATCGTCGAGGCGTCGACACGAGCGAACGTGCCCTCTCCCAGACGATGTACGGAACCATCGCCGAACTCCATCTCGATCGCACCGCGATGGACGAAGTAGAGCTCCTCCTGGACGTCATGGTAGTGCCATTTCGTTTCATAGCCTGCCGGCCTGACAAGCGCGTTGACGCCAAAAGCCGTCACATCGAGGCTTTTGCGAACTTTGCGAAATCCATACCCCTCACCAATAGCGTCGATATGACCGACCGCGTAACCCTCGCCCACGATCACCTCAGGCCGTGTGACGCTCACACCGGCACCGGCTCGGCTGTGAACAGCCACGGGATGCGATGACCGATCACCTCGCCTTTGTAGCGTCTGCGCCGTCCATAGACGATCCAGGTCGTGTCCACCTCGCCATAGCGCTCGAGGATCCGCAAAGCGTCGGGATGCTCCTCGGCGTATTCGGCGAGTGTCACCCCCGCCTCGTACTTGCCAGCCAGCAGTTCGCGCGCCACAATTGGATTCGCTGGCTCTTCTACTACCGTCTCCCAACGAGTCAGATCGGGATACCCGAGCGCCGCCGGGACCACGCCCAGTGTTTTCGGATCCTCGGCATCGGTGCGAACCAGCAGCGCCATTTCCTTAGCTGGGTACATGAACGTGTCGACCACGTACACCTCTTGGCGGTAGCGCTCGGTCACAACGTGGACATCCGGGTGAGCGCTGCACTGGATCAGAAACGCATTGGACTCGCCATGAACGCGCTCGAGGCCTTCGTTGAAGTCGCTGACGAGCTCAACCTGAGCGTCGTTGAGACCCTGGAACTCCAGATAGCGCAGCAACGCATTCTCGTGGCAGGTGCCTTTCGGGCCGAGGGTGATGAAGACAGGAGCGCTCACAGAGCTACCAAGCCCGCGTCAGCATGCGCACCCTCGCCCATAACCCAGTCCACATAGTCATATGCTTCCATAGCTCACACCGTACATACGTTGGTTGGTTGTAGCAACCGATGGTATCACCAGAGCTGCTAGCGAGAGCCTAGGGACGCACGAGATCAGGCTTGTATCTCAGCTGGCAGCGCAGTTGGCGCATGCCCTGCCGATTAGCACCTCCACCCTCCACGAGCCGGCCCTGCGCTCGACCGCGAGCTCCCCGGTCGGCATCGCGCTGGAGCTCAATTGCACAAAGCCTTGACCACCGCGCAGGCGCACGCCGGTGATCTTCGTCGCCGCAAGAACAGCCGCCGGCTGACCGGAGACATTGCTCGAAAGCTTCGACAACACCGTGGCGCACGTTTTCCCACGCAGGGCGGGTGGCCCAGGCGCCTGACCATAATCTTCGGGAACAGCTCTTGCGAGACTTGGGCTCAGCAGCGAGCAAGCTGCAGCGCCGTTGCCTGCCACCACATCGCTGTAGTAGCGCTTGACCAGGGCAATGATCTTTTGCCGTTCAGCGCCTGCTGCCTCGTGTCCATAGGTACTGATGTAATCGTCATTTTCAATCGGCTTAGTCGCCGCGCTGGCTGTACTCGTGGCATGGGAGGGCGTCCGCGATGATTGAGAGGTAGAGGCGCTGCCTCCACCCGTCGCCCCGCACGCGGCCAACCACATGCTCATCATCGTCATCACAATGAACGCATACGTAACTTTCATGGCCTGGCTTTCCTATCCGAGTTTGGTGTCAAGCAGCTCATCGATCCTCCAAGTGCGGTGTTCTCTGTGGACCAAAATGTCGCGCTGAGGCATCGATCTAAAGCTCATCATTACGAGCGCTCGATTGTGCATGACACGTACGCTCCTCACCTGAAGCGTAGCCGCATCGCTGACCAATCGCGAGTGGTTCTCCTTGAAGAGCTTTGACATGACCACAGAGCAGGTCGTACCTTTCAATTGCGGCGAGTCCGGTATTTCACCGTACAGTTCTGGTATTTCTTCCGCTAGAAGCGAGTAGATCAAGGAACAGCCCTTGACACCGTCCATAGCAGCTGCCGCTGTGTAGTAGCGCTTGACCATCTCTGTCACTGCGCGTCGATCCGCCGGACTCGCGGCGTTGCCATACGCATAGTCATCGTCGTTGTTGTCCGAGTCGCCGTCAATGTCACTACTCCGTGATGCCTGAGTCGGAGGCGAACTTGCGCTCTTGGCGGTCGCAGAAGCCCTGAGAGCCGTCGCACCAAGCGACGATGATGTCCGATCGTTGCTACCGCTGGTGTCCGTTTCACCGCATCCGCTCATGATCATGCTGACCGAAGCAATAGTCGCCAACATGAGAGGCGAACTACAAGCGACAGCCCGACCCGAAATTGTCATACCATGAAACCCATGCCGTTCAAGAAGATTGGTTGCGCTCCAAATCCTAGCATCGTCCTATGGATTGTGGAGTCACCACCAAATCCCTTGCACCAGTTGTGGAAGATTGTTTCTCACTCATTGACGCCTTGCCACCGTCACGCTAGGATGCTCGCATGGGACTCCGTTTACGCGTGGGTCAGCGTGCTTTGACGGCGGCTTCTGACCTAGCCGCAGAGATCCGAGTAGCGTTCATCATCAAACCAACCACAGGGGACAGGATCACTAATGCTATCTGTACGTCTCACGGCCCTCGCAGCCGTGGCGGCCACACTCGCAGTGTCAGGTTGCGGTAAATCAGCAAGCACGACAACTACCACAACTTCCGCCGCCAATACCCAAACCGCTACTGGTCAAACAAGCACAGAAGCCGCAAAGCCCGTCTCTTCCACTCCCATCTCAAGCGCCGAGCTGATCTCCAAGGCAAATTCTATCTGCCGCCGAGTCGCTGCCAGACGCGCCTCGAACAGGGCAGAAACGCGCGAACAGATCGCTCAAGTGGCAAGCGAACTGGCATCTTTCGAACGAGGGATCTCTGCAGAACTCGCAACTCTGGCGCCCCCTACATCGCTCGCCAACGATTGGCAGCAGATCCTCACGGGCGCCCGGACACTGGCCTCCGACACGGCCAAGGTCGGCGAATATGCACGCGCAAATCAACTCCAAACACCGGCCGTCGCCGGCATCATCGCCGACCGAGCAAAGGTTGAACACCAGCTACTGGTCATCGCAAAGCACGATGGCTTCACAGACTGCGCTCAAACGATTTAGACCCTGTAGTCCACTCGGCGCCTTTCATGAAAAACTTTGCCGCTGTGCTGCTGACGTGCACCACCGTCGTGCTGTCGGGGTGCGGCGCCAACTCCTCAACGAGCAAATCTGCAAACCACCGGCCGCCGGCCACCGGCGCGGACGCGAACGCGGGTATCGAATCCAAGGATCCACTTCCGATCCTCACAACTGCAGGCGCCGAGCATGTGTCGGCGAAGATGCTCGCGAGCACAGATCACCCTCGCGTGCACCAACCCTTCTCTCTTCACATCACCGCGACATCAGACGGCAAGCCGGCGAGCGGGCGCATCAACTACGTCTATATCCACCACGGGAAAGTCCTGGCGCGCAGTCCCAGCTACCGTTTTGCTGGAGGAAGCTTTGACGATACCTTCCCCTGGCCGGAACTGCCTGGCAACCCAAACGAGTTCTGGGCCGTTGTATCTACCGCAAAAGGCCGAGTCGGGCTTGCGTTTTTCGTGACTGTGATGTGATGGTCCCGGAGCCCACTCATCGTCAACTGGACTTCTAGGCCAATCCTGACGATGGGGCTGGCACTTGGAGTCTCATCGTTCCTATGCCAGCCCCTCCGCAGCCAATAAGTGACCCTCCTGGCTAACCTTCGCTTATCGCAACTGATAACCCTACCTCGGATAAGATGAGATCTGTGCCACTGATAAGTCCTGCTCCAGTGCCACCTCGACTGCAATTTGCCCTTGGCTGATTTGCATCCGCAGAGTTGAATACGGCTTCGACCTGGCCGTTAAAATTGCTCACAAGCTGAGGCTGAACTAAAGCAACCTCACACGTATCTTCCACAATGTTGTTACAGAGGACATTATAGCCGACCATTTTGGTCCCAGCGGTTGAGGTAATGTCATCATAAAACGTCCCTCCAATTAATACTATTGAGCTGGTCCACGGCAAGTTAATCACTTCCACTAATGGTTCAGGACATACGCTGACCATCAGTTCACATGAAGTAATCGTAAAGGAAGTCAGGGAATCTGCCTTTCCTGGACCGATCGTTCCTAAGTCATTTCCCGGGCATAAGATAACCACTTCTTCCCCAAATATGCCTCCTTTTAAATCCACAATCGAAAGCTTTGCGGAGTCCCATTCAGAGTCAACTTCTTGTGTAGCCGTCGGGACAGCACCATCTACTAACCACGTACTTTCAACCGCAAGCGCTGGCGATATGGCACACGCGCTCACTACCAGTACAGCAACAAACACAGCACCTAGTATTTGTGTTCTCTTCATTGGTAGCTGGCCTACCTTCCTCGTCCGAGGCTAGGCTCGTCACTTGAGACCTAAATGAAGGTCCAGGGCAACCACAGCAAGCAACCCGGCCCTGACGCTATTATCGATTTATAATCAGATCCTGATAAATGGAATCTTATTCTTTTGAAGGTAGCAGCGGCTCAGGCAATTGTCAAGCATATGGGGCCTGATGTTTCCCACCCCGAAAAGAACCTGACGTTAAACAGAAGGGCTCCGGAAGCTATAACAATCCGGAGCCCTCTGTCATACATCAATCGCTACGCATGGAAACGCATACTATGCGTACGTTACGCAATTTGTCAGACTACATCTCCTACTGTGCAGACGTCACCGCCCAACTGCCCTCTGCGACGCCAAAGGGAAGCACAGATTCACCGATGTGCACGGTTTCGAAGTTCAACAGTGCGCCTTGGCGCCCAGCCCCAATGCCGTTGAACTGTTCCGCGTTATTCGATCCTGTGTAGATACCCGTGATCGGTTTACCGACGAATTCTTCTTCCCAAACATCGTAGACACAGAGGAATCCTTCTGGCGCTGTCGGTTCTACCGAGCTTCCGGTGCAGTTTGCTCCAGCTTTTTTGGCATACACAAATTCGACTTCAGGCGCAGCGCTAAGCGGAATGTTGAAAGACACTGCCGCTGTGCCAACCGAGCCGTTTTCCTTGCTCCCGCGGTAGGCAAATGTTCCAGTCTCAGTCTTCCCTCTCGGAAGCGTTTCAGTGAAACCAGTTTCACCTGGGTCGCCCTTGGCGCCTTTTTCCCCCGGTGTGCCAGGCGCTCCCGGCGTACCAGGCGCACCGGTATCGCCCTTCACACCTTGCGGTCCTGCCGGACCGGTAGCGCCTGCCGGTCCTGCAGGGCCAGCAGTGCCATTCTTCCCAGAGGGTCCGGCCTTACCGGTGAGCTGCTTCAACACCTTCGGGCTTATTTGCCCTGTCGAAGTGATTAGATAGCGCTTTGCAGCATACGCGCCTCCGCTCATAACGAATACGAGCGCAATCGTCATTACCACGTTTGCATAGGTAAGTCGCTTGCGAACTTTTGAGAACATCAAGTCTTCCCTCCCATTTCGATTCCATCCAAGCACGATCTTGCCAGTCAAATGCGAGTGCGCGGTCGAGCACTCGACGTGAGCTTCCTAGTTCGTCCGGTGCGCCCCCTTCCCGTGCTTAAGCTTGTTGGTCCCGTGTGCCTTGCGAGGCTTGGGCTTCGCACAGCCTGTCACCGCGATCGCCGTTGACTGGCGGAACACCAGACCGTTCTGGGCCGTGAACACGGTGGGCATCTTCAGCTTGCTGCGACACAGATCGCCGTTTGCAGCAAGCGCCGAGCTAGCACCTTGAGGCAAGGTGAGTTCGAACGATCCGACGGGTTGGTCAGGAACTGCCCGGAATGTGCTACTGGTAATTCCAGCTTTGCTGATGAAGGTTTCACCGCGTAGGTCGATTGTCACCCCATACCCCTGCAGGACGACCACAAGTTCGGGGAACTTGGCGCCGCCGTGTGACACAAAATAGGCAGGCCCGGTCAGCGGAACGGGGAGAATCGGAGTGATCGCCGTCCCCTCGCCAACACGCGATCCGATGGGACAAGCCGCAGGATTGACGTTAAACGTGTGGTCTGGACAAGCCTTCTGCAGCGTGGTCAGACGAGAGGGCAGCTGTCGCGGCAGGTCGACCTTTACTGAGCGAATGTTCGCCTGGGTGCCGGATGGAGCTTTCGGATAGGTCAGCTTGACCTTGAGGCTCGCCCCGCGCGCACGCGACGTCTTGCCGGTCGTAGAAGCCTTGAACGTTGGCTTGAACTTCAACGCCTGGCAATCAGCAGCCTCAAACGGATCATTCACCAGCACTGGCACGTCGTCATTGGGGTTTGTGAAGCTGGCACCTGAACCGCTAACCGTGACGGCGAAGCTCAGATGATCGCAGTTCGTCGGGTTGAGGCTGAATTCGGGCCGGTCGATGTAGACCCGTATGTCCCTGACATGCACCACGATGCCCTTGATGATGTGCGGTATTGGATCCGATGCTGAGGAGTCTGCGGTGACGATTGCTGTATTTGGATCGATCTTCAGCGCCACGCGCACGACCACGGTCCCCAGATCGAACGGCCCAACCTTTGCCGAGGAGATCGACACGATCGAGAATGGTGCGCCGTTGTAGGGCCCGGCCATGTAGATCCTGCCGGGCGCCTGTGCCAATACCGGCCCAACGCCGGCCCCCACGAGCGTGTGCCCGATCTGGCTGGCGGCAGGACAGGACGGTTCGGTTTCCTCCTGCCCGCCCGTCTTCAGCTTCGCCTGTTCGATGTCCGCGTCAGGGCAAAAGGGCACGCCGGTCAACTTTGCGGTCAATCCGGAGGGAAGTTGGGCGGAGAAGCGCGTGATCTCCTGTTCGCCGTCCCCACGAACAATCCGAAGATACGTTGGACTGTAGGTCCCAGCCTCGTTGTTTTGGGTGCCGGCGAGCACCTGCGGCGCAAATGGCGCTACGCCTCCTGAGGGGCAGGCGCCACCGTTGGATCCGCCCGTGATTGGCAATGGCCTGATCGCCGGTTCCAGCGGCGCTCCTTCTGGATCAGAGGCGGGCGTGAGCTCTGCGCTGACGTTGTATTCGCCACACGCAGGGGGGCTCACAAGGGGAGAAGTCGACCCTTGGATGAACTTGAACGTGAGCAGGTTGAAAGGCAACGGCGGCAAGTCGTCGAACGTGGTCACGAGACGGCCCGTCACAGGATCAGCTTTGACTTCTCCTGCAGCCCTTACGACTACGCCCCGGTCCGGGATCCGCGCAACCACATACAACGCGAGCAGCGAGCCAAACTTATTGGCATATGGCTGCGCCACAAAGACGGTTCCTTCTGCGAATTCCTTTACTGCTGGACTCTGAATCTTTACGGTTCCCACCTTTGAATTATTAGGACAACCTACTCCCTGTACTTCTTCGATTCCTTCTGCTTCATACTCAGCTTCGGTGCAAGCTCCAAGCCCAGAGCCCGCCGAAGGGTTGATCGTCACTCCTTCCGGCAACGAGATGACAGCCTTCTTCAAGGTTGACGTTGCCAGGCCTTCGGGATTGTTGTACGTCTGTGGGATTGACATGTTGAGATTCAGCCCCGTCGGGGAGTATCCGAATGGAGTCGTCAATTCGGCAGTTATCGACGGGCTCATCGCCAGGCGGTCACAGCCCGCAAGCGGGCCGAACGACATCTCTGCCGGAGGAAACGTCTGGCCGATCTGCTCCCAGGACGTCACGTTGAAGACCGCATCAAATGCGCCTTCAGCACACGACGTAGGACTTGAGAGGAATGGCGCTCGAGCAGGTTCCACGGATCCTCCGAATTCGCCAGTGACGCCTACCCGCGACCAGCGGAGTGGATCGTGAATCGGATCAGCTGGTACTCCCCAGACCGTCAACGAGACGTTGTCGAGCTGCTGTACGGCTTGGTTGGCATCCGCAAAGGTCGCGCTCAAGCCGTAGTCACCCGGGCGAACTTTGACCGAGCCCTCGAAGAAGAACACTGAGGCCACTGAGAACCCGAGCCTGGCGACCTCCCCTGGTGTGGGGGTCAGATTGTATACCGGCTCTGTAAACGTTTCGTTCACGACCATCAGGGTGATGACACCGATCTGCGTTCCGATCGGACATTCTTCGCGTAGGAAGCTTGAAGCCGAGCAAGCGGGCATGTCAGCAACATCGCCCGCGAAACCCGGCGGCAAATCGTCGGTGGTGTCCTTTGGATCGCCAGCCAACGAGCCCCTCGCATCGGTTGTGTTGAATGCGATCGAAGTCGTCAGGTCAGGATGCGCGCCGGCCTGGCTGGTCGAAAGCGTCGTGGTAGAGCCACCAGGAGAGATGCCAAAGCCAGCAGGGCTCGAGGAGATCGTCGTCGGCGTGGTCATCGACGCATCCGGCGCACCACCCCCCGCCACGCGCACGACGTTAGCTTCTACAGAGTTCGCGGCTGCCGAGACGTTGACCGGGAACCTAATGATCAGGGTGTCATCTGGAACGACCACGCCAGTGTAGGTACACGTGCGAAGAATGCATTTGAAATTCGTGCTCGCGCCTTTTCCATGCAACACATTGAGCCGGTCTTCTCCTGACGGACCAGTAAGATTGGGCGAAAGCCCTTCTGGGAGTTCGTCGGTGATAGAGATGGGTGAGCCGTCGCTTGCGGCGCCACCGGTGTTCGTGATGGTCACTACATATGCGGCTTCGCCGCTTTTTTCGCCTGGAGGAAGATTGGTTGGCCGCGAGACAGCGGTCACCGTCCATTGTGGGCTTCCACCGAACGCCTCTGTATTGGCTACCGCAAACGCGCACATCATGATCAGCAGCCAAGCAGCAGCTGCCAGGACCTTTGCAATGTGGCCACGCATCGGGATCTGTGTCCCTGCAGTCAAGCGACTACTCAGCAATTGCCTGTCAACGCGTGCAACGGTCATTGTCTCGCCCTCCCACTCTTGGCGACGCTTCGCGCTCCCGCCCGCTTCTTCGGCTGCTTAGCTGACCCATAGCGCTTCTTTGCCTGGCGTTCGCATGCTCCACGCTTGCGCTTTGGCTTCTTTCTACAAGCCTTCAGAGCCTTGGCGAGCTTCTGTGCCTTGGTCAGCGACTTGGATTTCACAGATGCAGTCACTGGCTGAGAGAAGTTACCGGCGCCTGAGAAGCTGAGTGACACAGGCGTGTTGTCAATGGGTGGCGGAGGCGGATTCTGACACGCATCGCCTTCACATTGTCCCGTCTGTGCCGCATGCGGGGCAGCGCACGGATCAGACGTCGTACAGATGCGCGCGTCATAGACGTCGCCGCTGGTGTCACCGTCTTCGCTGGTCAGCTGCGCGTGGGTGCCAATGAAGACGTTCGCGCCGTCGGGGCTTATGCCCAAGAAGAACGATGGCGCCGCGTCCGCGCCGGAGCTTATCAACGAGATTCGCCCTTCATGCCACTCGTATGCATCGAGCGTTCCATTGCCGTCCTGGGCGACGAGCGGATCGGCTGAGTCGAAGAAGACATACGCTCCGTCGTCAGAGATCCCTCGCACGGCTCCGGCGGCTGGATTCTGGGGCGCTGAACGCGCAATCTCCGCGTCAGAGACAGGAGGAGCGCCACTCGGGTTGCACGAGACGCATATCACGTTCGTGCCACCCTCTGCTCCAGGTTCATAGTGGTATCGATAGAGCTCATAGCAATGCCCATTGCGCGCATCTTGTTTAGCCGGAAGCACGCATTCTGAGTTCGCGGTGCTGTAATTGCTTGACAGTTCCCGGGAGCTCGAGAACAGCAGATAGTTGCCGTCGGGGGTCGTGTACCAATTGGCGGCCGTTGTAAGCGCAACGTCGCTCGGATAGCCTGCCGCAGAAATCCAAGCCCCTACGTCGTTGTTCGGGTAATCCTGCTGGTTGACCGTCGCAACATATGACGTCGTGTTTGTGGCAACATCAAAGCGGTACAAGTAGCTCTCTTCCGACGTCAGCCCGGGAAGGCCGGGAACCAACTCTCCAAACGCCGTGAAATACACGGCTGTGCCTTGAGCCGAGATGGCCGGCACCGTAATGACATGGGACGCGATGCCTCCTGAGGCTCCTCCAGTTATATGGGTCAGCTGCTTGGTGTCCGTGTCGTACTCGTAGAGCTCGACGTCGTGCAGTCCGGCTTTTGCTACGTCTTCGGTCAACTCCGTTTCGCTCAGAAAGAACACCTTCGAACCGTCTTCGGCTGCCCCGACGAACACGGCCGGATGCAATATTGGTGTGCTGCCTGCTTCCTTGACCCCCGGGAGGGGGACAGAGATCTCGACGCTTTTACCTCCCACGCTCATGTATATCTGAGGCGTGTTAGTCGTAGCGCTGTTCCAACATCCCGATGTTGCCGATGTTCCATCCGAGCGCATAGCCGGGTCGGGCGCCGTAAAGAAAACCTTCGCCCCATCAGTCGAGACCGCATCGTGGGCAGTCCCGGCCGAGCCGCCTTGCCCAATGCGCGCACCGCACTTGAATGTCGCTCCCGAAGGCGCTACGCTCAACAGCCTGCAGTTAGCAGCTTCAGGACCGCACTGTCCTGTGCCATTCCATTCATAGAGTGCGTGACTGTTGAGATCTTGTATTTTTGCACCAGGCGCCAGCGTGTGGTTCGGACTTTCCAATACAACGGTGCTCATGTCGTTGGCTGCACCCACAGGCCTTGTGTCCAGCGACGAATCCAAAATACTTGCCGGTTCAGTTCCAAGGACGGTTGTCGTGTATGGACCACCTGGAGCGCCGACGAGACTGACGATCTTGGAGCCGCCACTGCTCGCCTCCGATCCCACTATGTCATCGAAGGCCACGCGCTCGAATTCCGCGGGTTCGGCGAGAGGACTCGAAAGGCGCTGAACGCCCAGCGACGGCGATGCTAGCGACGTATACGTCCATCCCGCCGTGCCCGGACTGCGACGAAAGACGTAGCGATCGGACACAGCGGCCGGTAGCGGCCCAAAGGCGGAATTGGTTTCGAGCAGGAACGCATGACCGGACTCAGATGCATAACCAACATCGTGATTGAAGAATTCACTATTTCGGTTTGGCGCGGCGAACATGTCGGTCGCGCCGCCCTTATTCGGTGGGGTTACTAGTTCGTAAACGCGTCCATCAGGCAGGCCATGCGCAGTAGCTGGAAGGGTTGTAAAGGTTGCGTCAGATCCCGTGGTAGTTTCGACTTTACCTTCAATGCCATTGTGCGCTAGGACGCGAAAATGATAGGTGGTGCCGGGCAACAGGCCACCCACATGTTGAATCACATCTGCGTCGACGCTCCCCGTAGGCCCACCCGATCCAATGTCCGTTTCGACGGTCGCCTTTGCCTCGGCATAGCCCGAAGCTTCAAAATTGCTCGCATCTACATACTGGAACACGTAGCTGGTATCGGCGCCTAGCGGATCTATCTTCGCGCTCAGGTCAACGAATCCCGAAGATGTGTTCGACGACGAAGTCGTGGTTATTTCTGGCGCGTGGGGCGCAGTGAACGCCAGCGGTTCGGTGAAGCCGTTACCTCCTAGCGTTCCTGGCATGGCGGCCGCCAACCTGTAGAAATATGTCGTGCCGGAAGTCAGCGAAGCGATATCACCGTGCACCGGGGTCCACGTGTCGCCGGCGATTTCAGAGGCAGCCGGCAAGCACGCAGTTGTCATAGCTTTCGCGAATCCTTCGGCATCAAATGCCGCTTGGGTGGTGTATTCGAATACACAACTGGTAAGACTTGGATTTGGTTTTTCAGGATCCAGGGAGCTTTCTGGATTGACTTCGCTGTTCAACACTGCAGACGTGCGCGTGCGACCACTCACGTCGCGTGGCCTGAAGGAAGGCACGAAGCGCCCCGGTCCGTACACCTCGATCGTCCTCTGCACACGGTCTGCGACGTAGAGGTCGCCTTGAGGATCGAACGTGACCGCATCCGCGCTGAAGAGGTGGCTTGCTTCGTGTGTCCCAGGTGTCGGTTCTATCTCGGTTGTCGTCACCTGGCCCAGGAGTTTGCCTGAAGCAGGATCGAACTCGTCCACGGCACCAAGGTCCCTCGAAGATTCTTCAAAGAAAGAGCTTTTCAACGAAACAGCCAGGAGACCACTGACCGGATCGACTGCAACGCCTGTGGGAAACCCTCCAAAACCGCCGTTTTCAGCGCTCCCTCCAAGCCCGGGGCTGTGTTCACCCGTGAACCGCTGAATGAATTCTCCACTCGGCCGATACTCATCTATCTCTGCCCGGCTGGCGGCGTAGATGTCTCCAAAGCTATCGACCGTTATCGCCGATGGCTGATTCTCTTCGAAAGGGCCTTCGGGCGTACCCGAAATCTCGTTGCCTTCTACGTAGGGAAGGTGGACCGGTTCTCCTTTGGTGTTGACAAAATTCTGTGGAGCACCAGAGCTACTGAACTTCTCGATACCTTCACGCAACCCATCGCCAGCCGGGGGATCCGGATTTGGTTGAGCGTGCGCAACGTAGACATAACATTCCCCGAGCGACAGAGGGGAAGTCCCACATGCCGACGGATCCTTTAGCGATTCTGTCGAGTTATCAATGGAGATGCTGGAGTCATCGAACTTATCATTGTTCCAAGGTTGAATCGAACCGCCTTCATCAAAGACTTCAACAAAGGAATTGAAGGCAGCGGTAGTAACCTGCCCTGTGACAAAGAAGGAGCCGCTGAGTCGTTGAATGGCAAGACTCGTCGCGATATCAGTGCCTTCTGTAGCGCTTACGCTCCCTTTGAGTTCCAGAGGCGCGGGCCCCGGAGCTGGACCCACAAAGTTGCATGTTGAATCAAACTCATCCAGTACGCGGGCATCAGGATCGCTTGCCCATAGGTTGCCGCTCCCATCAACCGCGAGCCCGCCCGGTGCAAAAGCGCTGGACAGCCCACCTACACCAGCCTTGATCTGGCACGCAAACGGTTGTTCGAAGGACGCCTGAGCGCCTGAGGTCGCGCACGCCAGATAGAGGAGGGCCAGGATGAATGCAGCCGCGGCAATAGTTCCGCGATTTCCACGATTCAAGCGACGCCGGCGAACGCCGGTGCTACCCCATTCGATGACCATCTAGCCCCTCCCCCACTCGTTTGCTCAGTCCTCTGTCATCTCCGGACCAGAGAACGAGCGGCGCGGGGTCACATAGCTCCCCCGCGCCAAACTCGTAATCATTGTTACTTTAAAACTACCTCTTACTAACCTTCACTTACTGCAACAGTTAACCCTGTCTCAGATAAAATAAGATCAATACCGTTGACGAGTCCAGCTTCAGCGCCACCCCGGGTGCAGGTAGCCTTTGGCTGGTTGGCATCAGCCGAGCTGAATACCGCTTCCACTTCTCCAGCCGCGCCATTCTTGAGTTCGGGCTGAGCTAATGCAACTTCACACGTATCTTCCACAAGTTTATTGCAGATGACGTTGTAGCCGACCTTTTTGGTTCCTACTGTCGTGGTCGTGTCGTCATAGAACTTCGCTCCGATTAACACCACGGAGGTGGTCCACGGCAGGTTGACGGCTTCTGCTAACGGTTCGCCGCAAATCCCTTTCATTGTTTCACATTCTGTGACTGTGACCGATGATAGAACATCGGCTTTACCGATGCCGATCGTCCCTAAGTCGGTGCCCGCACATAAGACTTCTACTTCTTCTCCGAAGACTCCGCCTTTTTTGTCTGCAAGAGAGAATAAAGTGGAAGTCGACGCAGAGTCAACTTCGTGCGTTGCCGTCAGCACGGCGCCGTCGACTAACCATGTGCTTTCTAGGGCGAGTGCTGAGGACGCAGTGAGCGCAGCCAGCGCGCACACGGCGACAACCGCAAGCCCTAGTATTTGGATCTTCTTCATTATTAGCTGATCCTACCTTTCCCTCGTCCGAGACTTGGTTGAGCCCCTTCCGAGGCTTGAGATCGGCCGGTCAAGGCACTCGTTATAGGTCAGAGAGCGCTGGGTTCCGGCCCTGTATGGACTGCTTAGAGATCCCGACTAATGGGATCTCGTCGCGATCCTACCAGCGACCTTAGCGTTGTGTCAAGCAAATGTGGAGTGCTGTTTCTCATTTGCCTAGCTGCCTTCAACGCATGCCGACTATGCTGGATTCTCCAGCATAGGAGCCAAAAGTGACCGCCATCAGACCAGCCTGATCTCAGCCCCAAGCGCCTGCTCCTCTCCTGCCCCTTTAGCTCAAGCGTCCTTAGACGGCGGGACTCTTTGGCTGCAAACAGAGACGCGCCGGCAAGAGTCAGAAACAATGTTGTACGTCTTCCGGGTTATCGAGAGGCAGACCAGCCGTGACGAGCTCAGCTCGTCGATGAGGACGGAACGGCTCAGGTCATCACAGGAGCCATTCTCGACTGCTCGCGCGGCTTAGCCTTCGCTAACCGCAATCGTTAAGCCTCCAACAGATAAGACGATATTTGTACCATTTAAGATGCCAGCCCCTTCTCCACCTCGGCTGCAGTTCTCTTTGGGCTGATTGGCATCGGCGGAGCTGGACACTGCATTGACCGTGCCGCCGGAGCCATTTTCGAGTAAGACTCTCTCTAAAGCTGCTTCACATTTGTCTTCTACTAGTTTGTTGCAAATGACCGAGTAGCCAACCATCTTTCCGGAGATTGTGCTCACGAGATCGTCGTAGAAAGACGCTCCGATTAATTCCACCGAAGTTAACCATGGGAGATTGACAGCTTCCACCCGTGGTTCGCCGCAAATACCTTTCATTGTTTCGCACGAGGTGGTGGTTATAGATTGGATCCGATCTTCTTTGCCTGGACCCACGGTGCCTAAGCCAGTGCCGAAACATAAGAGTTCGGTTTCTTCCCCAAAGATGCCTCCTTTCATATCGGCAAAAGAAAACCCAGTAGCCGTCGATTCTGAGTCAACTTCCTGCTGGGATGTTGGATTAACACTATCGACTAACCACACACTTTCAAGAGCTAGAGCGGGCACAACTGTGATCAGGCTGCCAACGAACGCCGCCGCAAGAACAAGTCCTGTTATATTCCGCTTCCTCATTTTAGACATACCTTCCTTTGGCGAGATCATTGGCGTCCAGACTCCCCCATTTGACCTCTTAGGCGTCATTACCAGAATATGGTGACGCGGCCTAAGCCGCGCCACCATATAGTCAGATCAACCTTCGCTGACTGCGAGATTTTCGCCGCCAATCACCGCGACAATGATTCCATTGAGCAGCCCACCGTTTCCGCTACGGCTACAAACAAACTTTGGCTGGTTGGAGTCTGCTGAGTTGAATAGATTGTTTACGTCTCCGCCTGCGACATTTTCCAGTAAGGCACGCGCTAACGCAACTTCACATTTGTCTTCGACAATTTTATTGCAGACAACGTTGTAGCCAACCATTTTGGTTCCTACCGTCGTTGTGAGGTCATTGTAAAACGAGGCTCCGATTAATTCAATCGAATTGGTCCAGGGCGTATTGATGAGTTCAACGTCAGGTTCACCACAGATACCTTTCATTGTTTCACACCCGACTACAGTAAATTTTGTCAACGTACCGGCTTTGCCAGGGCCAATCGTTCCTTCACCAGAGCCGTTACATAAGACTTCCACTTCTTCTCCGAAGAGTCCGCCTTTTGGATCTGCGAACGACACGCGAGACGACGTCGTTTCAGAGTGGACTAGAATTGCTTTACTCACAGTCGCTCCTTTGTCTAACCACGTGCTTTCGAAGGCAAAAGCTGCCGATACCACAAACATGCCAACGGCGAGCACAGCTGTGACGACCAATCCCAATACTTTCAGCTTCCTCATTGGCTTGTCCTGCCTTTCTCTCCCGAGACCCAGTGAAGTAGACAGAGCTTTGAAAGTTGCCAAGCAGAGCACTCGTCGCAAGCCGAAGCGCACCAAGTCTGGTTTACAAGGAGTCCATCCTGATCCAAGAAATGGAACTATCCAAAAAGGTAGCAGGCAACGTTGGTCCCGTCAACCTAATGTGGCCGAGTGTTTCTCACCGATAGATTAGGCCTGCACGCAGACCCATCCGGCACCCGGCATTGGTACTCAGTGCCCGAGCACGACACTCAAGGCCTCGGCCACGCGCTCGACCTGAGCCTGGCCCAACCCCGGGAAGAACGGCAGCGCAAGCGAGCGAGCAGCCACGTCCTCGCAAACCGGAAACTCACCCTCCCGGTGACCGAACCGCTCGCGCAAGAAGCTCCTCAGAT
>Ga0210396_10002417_pt1 | contig 19073 bp, 18 predicted proteins | sample IncBWH17OmetaG_FD_155466 | JGI IMG/M metagenome (GOLD analysis project Ga0210396, IMG submission 155466) | Forest soil microbial communities from Barre Woods Harvard Forest LTER site, Petersham, Massachusetts, United States - Inc-BW-H-17-O ... | reverse complement strand
CCCCTCATGACCCTTCGGATCGAGCTGGAGTCGAAGCGAGTTTCGTTGTGCGCCAATATGTTTGAAAACTCAAAAACAGGTTTCGGCCTGCCCAAATAGGTGCGTACGCGCCGAATCGTAACCCCCCGACTGACGGCCTGGTGAGTTTCCTGCGCAGCCGAGACCCGTTGCGCCACAAAGGGAGCCACATGTCGAAATGCGTTGCGGTACAACGCGAAACGAGAGAAGCCACGCTAAGAAGTAGCTACCCGGATCGTGCCCCAAGTGCGGGACTGACCTGGTCAGGAACCCCCGCCGTGGTCGGCCTGCGCGCTGGTGCAGCGACGGTTGCCGGCGATCCGGCGAGGATGAGATGTCTCGCCTGTCGTCGCTGTTGCGCTTGTTCGTAGAGGGCCGCCTTGTCGAGCGACTGGACGGGCGTCCCGACAAGCTCCGCGTGGAGGTCATCGCCGCGGACCTGAGCTCCGCGCGTGCGTGACATTGAGACCATCGATGCTGAACTGCGTGGCGCGTGGCTCGCCACTTGAACCGCCGCTCACCGAGCATCGTGCACATAGAACAAGCTGCTCGACGAACGAGCAACAGCGTTCTCGCCTTTGGGCGGAAACGGAAACATTTAGGAGAGCCGGGCGTGCGTGACATTGAGAGCATCGACGACGAACTTCGGCTACTGTTCCGCGCGTGGCACGTAGCTCGCGTATTGAGTGGCCGCACGCCGAGCACCGTGCACATCGACGAGCTGCTCGACGAGCGAGCGGCGGCCCAATTCGCCGTTGTATCAGGCCAAGGGCTCAGCTAAGCCTTTTAGCCGTAACTGCATATCGCCATGCCGGACATGGTTGGGTGCGGCACGGACCCAACTAGGCGGTAGTCCGGCGTAGGCCTTGAGATTCAGCGTCACCTCGACGATGGGTGCAGGTCGGTGAAAGCACTGCGCGGATAGACGCGCAGCTGGACGAGCCCTCGGCAACCACGCGGTTGAACCGCGTTTAATGAGCACCATGAGCGAGCAGTTGGAGTGGATCGAGGAGAATGAGAGCACGTACGTAGCGCAGAGCGGTAAGCGCCGCTACGTCGCCTCCAAGCAGTCCGATGGGCGGTGGGCTGTCGGACTATCCGATGGGGACGCTCTTTTCTCCGCCAAGGTCAACCCGCCGCGCCTGGCGGCAACGCTGGAGGAGGCCAAGCAGATAGCGCAAGGCTGGCAGTCTGGGGTCGGGCTTTGACGAAGCACCTGATCCGGCGCTCCTCCCGTCATCCTGGGGCCATTACATGGCGTTGCAGAGGGCGGCCTCATTGCGGGCGAAAGCAACTAGGCACGCCAGAGAATATACCCGCGATGGCGCAAAACGGATTGGAGACTTAAATGGATGCCAAAAGCAGTGGCGAGCGGTTCGGCCTCGCGGTCTGGGACGCGATAGCCGAAATACTCAACCGGGAAATTCACGACTTGCCAGATCCAGACCGGGATGAGCTCGAGCGTGCCGCTAACGCGCTGAGGGATTCCGCTAACGCCTTCCTATTCTCACAGAAGAAGGGCCGCCCTTGGCCTCTATATCCGTACGCCCGCGACATGGCCTTTGCCGTCCTGGATTGGTGGAATAACCCCACAGACGGAAACTTCGCAACTTTGAGGAAAGCCAGCAAGCGCTTCGAAGAGGAGCGAATCAACCACGACTTGAGGTGATCAACGCTGATGACCGCACGACAGTCCCCACCGTTTGGCCCCACCGGTCCCGCCAAATTTGGCCCCTCCTGGTTCTATTCTTTTGCCTCACCAGCGCTTCACAGGGCAACGTTTAGCCCCTTCCCCAATAGGGTAAAAAGTGCCGGAGACAAAAAGCCCGTCAGAATTGAATCTGACGGGTCATTCGTACATATCCCTTGGTTCGTCTAGCCGCTCGCTTTTAGGCACTCGCTGCAGATAAGGACGTCCGGCGCTTCGGGGTCGTCACTTGGAACCACATCGCAATCGGTGTAGCCGAGGTCGTCTAGGCGCCTACGTCCGCAGCGCTGGCAGACATTGCCGGGCCCGAACATTTCCGCGAATTCATCCGAAAGGCGTTCGGTTTCGGGTGTTAGCTCGAGGGGATGCTGACGTGGCTCGTCCAGCGGATCCTCCTCAGATAGCGGATAAGAGCCGTCATGCCGCGATTGGTGTGCTACTAGAACGCTCATGCTGCGGGCCAACTGAAACGAATCGGTGGAGAACCATTTCCCACAGCCCGCGCAGTATGCAGCTGTGCGCTTGTTATCTTCCGCGCGTGGCCACTCCCCCTGCGCTTTTCCGGGCACCTGGATATAGGTCGGCTGATGCCCCGCGGGCTTTATCAGCCGGGCCACGCAATGCTTCTCTTTGCACAGCAGCTTCAAGACGCCTATCCCCACTACCACAGACGGCTCGTGTGACAACATGTCGTCGCTCATTCCTTGAGCCTATCCAGCTCGTCGGCCGCGGCCAACAGGTCGGCAGCGCTCGACGTGGCGGATTTGCAAGGAAATCCATTCCCCCACAATCGGTTTCGTTCATCCGTAATCGGTTTAATCCATCCGGAATCGGTGGCAATCGTCCGGATGTGGACGATATCCACCCAGCCCTTCCCGGCAGCCAGCCCGGAAAGCTTGTCAGCAATGGTGGCGTCTCGCTCTTGGGCGGCGATCTGGTAGCGCATGGCCATCGCTGGCGTGGGTGCCCGATCCGGCTCATCAGCTCCTTGGTAGTCGCACCCGCCTGCGCTGCCAGTGTTGCGCCGACATGGCGCAGGTCGTGCACACGCATATCGGGCTTGCCCACACTGGCGAACCCGTTCTCAACGGTCTTGGTGAACGCGGTCTTGGACAGCCTTTTGCCGCGCGTTGTGGTGAACAAGGTCACGTCGCGGATGCCGGCGTCCGTCTTAGGCGGGCCAACCACAAGCTTTTTATCGACAACCGTTGCCGCTCGGCTGTGGTTTGCCTAACCCGGGCAATAGGTCGATTCGGCGAGGCTCACCATGGATGTGACGTCTCCCAACGTAACGCCTCTCGGGCCCAAGACTTCGTGGACGTCCTTGGCGATCGCGTCCGGCGTCAAACCCCACGAGCGGTCGTAACAGATGAGGTGCGCCACCGCGATGATGGCCTCGTCGCGGTCCGGCGGAAAATTGAAGCCCTGGGCGCGCAGTTGAGCCAGGTACGCGTCATTAGTGGGATCGGCACTCGCAATCGCGGCGCTAGCAACCAAGGCGGCGCCAGCCATCATGAGGACTGTCAGTCTGGCCAGCCAGCGAGGTGAAGGCATTTTATGCGCTTCCTTCCTTCCTTCTTGGGCGTTGACGATTGCCGTAAGTCTGCGAGTCCAAAACGGCACAAATATGAAGAATAGCGAAAGCGGTGGAAAAGCTTGTCGATGCCTGAAACGACCGTAGAGAATGTGGGTCTGCTTATCTGAGACAGCATTATGGACCCCCAAAACGCCGACAGACAGGCGTTGAGGACGGCGGCCGTGGACTGCCTCAAGGCCACGACGGACACGCCCAGATCGGCGCATGTTGAGGCGGCGAGAGATGCCTGCCCTGCAACGTCATTGCGACGACGGTCAGCAGATGAGTAGCCAACTACTCGTGCCGACACCATCGGGGATGGTCGAAGATTGCCGGCGTGAACTCATCCCTTGATTTCACAGAGAAACACCGCGTGGAGGCATGATGACGTCGACATATGGCCTGGGTGTTCAAACCTTTCCGGCACTGGCCGCGATCGCCGACGGCCAGATGGACCTGGCGTTGGTCTCGATCCAGTCGTCGCCGTCTCCGCTTGTCGCGTTGCGCGAGCTGACGCGAGAGCCCATGGTCTTCGTCTGCGACACCAGCCGCCCGCAGTCCGACGGCGCCCGCGTGCGACTTGTCGACCTCGGCGGAGAAGATCTCATCAAATTCCCCGTCGGGTGGGGAATTCGGCAACGCGTTGATGCTGCGCTGGCCGCTGCCGGGGTCAACCCGATCGGTGCCTACGAGGTGGCGGATTACGCGATCGCCGCCGAACTCGTCCGACATGGAAGTCATCGACCGAGGACCGTGCCCGATGAGCCGCTTGTATCACTTCCCGGGCATGTTCAAGGAAGGCCTCGCCGGGCGCAGTGAGCGCAATTTGGCGCTTGGAGCGGTCGAACAACTCGACGTCCAGTTCCTTTTCCAGTCTGCCCACCGCCGCCGACAGCGCCGACTGCACGACATGTATCCGCTGGGCCGCCTTGGAAAAGTTCATCTCGGCGGCCACCGCGACGAAGTATTCCAAGTGCCGCAGCTACACCCAGGAATGCCATCGCGAATCACGATTATTGCGATCGTTTTTCTTCGTTGGACGCGATCGAAGATCAGGTGTTGTCTAGAAACTGTCAGGCGATGACGATCGACTCACAGGAGGACATGATGACACGTGCGTTGCGCTTCCACCGCTTTGGCGAGCCCGCCGTCCTGCAGGTTATGGACGTGCCCGACCCGGTGGCGACACCACAGGAAGCACTGGTTCGGGTCAAGGCAGCGTCGGTCAATCCCTCCGACGTCAAAAACGTTGGCGGCCAGATGGACTGGACCGTGCTGCCGCGCACGCCAGGGCGTGACTTCGCCGGCGTCGTGATCAGCGGCCCACCCGAATGGCAGGGAGCCGAGGTGTGGGGCACCGGCGGAGACGTCGGGTTCACCCGTGACGGGTCACACGCCCAGTTGATGTCGGTGCCTGTGGCAGCGTTGGTGCGCAAACCCGAACGGCTGAGCTTCGACGAAGCCTCCACCGTCGGGGTGAACTTTGTGGTGGGCTGGTACGGGGCGGTGGAAGCCGCCGGGCTCGCTGCCGGTGAAACCATCGCCATCTTCGGGGTTTCCGGCGGGGTCGGAGGCGCGGTCGCACAGATCGCGCGGGCGCTGGGCGCCACGGTGATCGGGGTGGACCGCCGCGCGCCCGGCCCGGACACCCCCGCTGCGGCCGTCATCGACCACTTCATCGAATTCGACCCAGCCGCGGATATCGGCGCCGAGATCAAACGGATCACCGGCGGCACCGGCGCGCAGGTGGTGTATGACGCGGTGGGCGGGGTGACCACCCCGGCCGCACTGGCCTCGCTCGCCCACCGAGGCAGGCTCGTAGTGATCAGCGCCGTCGGTACCAGCGCCGTCGAAATCGACCTTAGGGACCTCTACCGCAACGAAACCCGGATCTTCGGCATAGACAGCACAAAACTCGGCGTCGTCGACTCCGCGCGCCGCCTGGAAAAGTTGAGCCCCCACTTCGAATCCGGCGAGTTTCGGCCACTTCCCGTCACCGCGACCTATCCCCTTGAAGAGGCGAGCACGGCATATCAGGCCGTCGCCGATCACACCGCCGGCCGCGTCGTCATCCACCCCTGAACCAACGTCAAACGATCCAATCTCAAAGAGAGGCAAGGCAATGCCGAGCAATCTGACCGAACAAACCATTACCGGGGCCGTCCAGCGGACCTTCGACACCTCCACCGACGAGCGCTTCCGGCAGCTATTCGTCTGCCTGGTGCAGCACCTGCACGACTTCGCGCGTGAGGTACGGCTGACCGGCGAGGAATGGTTCACCGCAATGGATTTCATTGAGCGGCTGGGGAAAATCTCCAGCCCAACCCGTCAGGAGGTGGTGTTGCTCTCCGACATCCTCGGGTTGAGCATGCTGCTGGACACGATGAGCCAGCACGGGGGCTCATCGACCACCGACTCGGCTCTACTCGGCCCGTTTTATGTCGAGGGCCGTCCGACGGCCGAAAACGGTGCCGATATCTCCGGCGGCGTGGCGGGTACACCGATGTTCGTCACCGGCCGAGTTGTCGACGAACAGGGCACACCGATCGCCGACGCCCACGTGGACACCTGGCACAGCGACGGCGAAGGCTTCTACGACGTTCAGCAGACCGAGAAGTTGCACGACGAGTTCGCGATGCGGGCCCTGCTGACCACCGACGAAGACGGCCGGTTCTGGTACCGCTCCATCACGCCGCGCTATTACCCGGTGCCCACCGACGGTCCGTGCGGGGAAATCATGCGTGCCGCAAACCGATCCGTGATGCGGCCACAGCATGTGCACTTCTGGTTCCACGCCGAGGGCTACCAGCCACTGATCACCCAACTGTTCTACCGAGACGACCCGTACATCGGCCGCGACGCGGTCTTCGCGGACCAGGACTCCCTGCAGGCCGATTTCGTGCGGCACGAGCCCGGGATCGCCCCGGACGGAACGACCGTCGAGGAGCCCTTCGTGACCCTGGACTGGACCTTCGTCGTCGCCGCCCAGACAGATGGACAGTAGAAGGAGCCAAGCCGATGTCGCGAATGCCGCTCACCACCGTCGACCAACAATCCGAACCGATCCGCGAATTCATGGCACGTCGCGGCGAGCTGAACCTGTTCCGACTTCTCGCCCACGCGCCAGCAGTGTTTGGCGGATGGGCGCAGATGATCGACCAGATTCTCGACAGCCCCACCTTCACCCCGAGGATGCGCGAACTGATCATCCTGCGGGTGGCGCATCTACAGGGGACGCCATACGAACTCAGCCAGCACATGGAGCTGGCCCGTTCCGCGGGTCTGACCGAACGACAGATCGACGCCATCATCGACGCCGGTGATCATGAAGCGGCCGGGCTCAGCCAGACCGAACGTGTCGTGCTCGACGCGGTCACCGAGTTGTGCACCACCCGACACCTCCGCGAAGAGTCCTTCGCCACAGTCCATGCCGCGCTCGGCGACGAGGCGCTCACCGAGTTGCTGATGATCGTCAGCTGCTACTACGGGCTGGCGCTGGTGCTCAACGCCGTCGAACTCGACATCGACACCACATCCCGGCTACAGGTCTGAACAGGAGAACAACAATGACCCGAATCGCTTATCGCCGGCCCGAACAGATGACCGAGCGGGCAAGGGAACTGACCCTGGAGCGGGGCAACCTCAACGTCTACCGGGCCGTGGCCAACGCCGAAAAGGTCTACACCGGTTGGATGGAGGCTGGAAGCGCGGCCCTCAACAGCCCGGTACTGCCCGTCAGGCTGCGCGAACTTGTCGTGCTGCGCACGGCCTACCTGATGGACTGTCGCTACGAGCTGGGCCAGCACAACGACATCGCGCCCACGGCCGGGGTTACCGGGCACGAGATCAAGGCCCTAACCTCTGAATCAGGTTGGGAGCAAATCGATTTAAGCGACACCGAACGCGCGGTCGTGGGCCTGACATCAGAACTGCTCACCACCCGCAGCGTGTCGGCGGCACTGTTCGATGAAGTGCACAAAGTCCTCGGCTCCGAGGCCACCATCGAAGTGCTCATGGTGATCGGCCGCTACGCCGGGCTGGCGCTGATGCTCAACGCGCTCGATGTCGACCTGGATGAAAGCGACCGGTTAACCCTCCCCGGGGCATCCCGTTAGGTGTTGGCGTTGCCCGCCTTCCACTGCGGCCAGGGGATGTTCCAGTCGCCGAGCCCCTCAATGCCCGAAAGCGTGGGCCCCACGGTGTTGATGACCTCGACGATGTCGCCGCGCTTGATGTGGTCGTAGAACCACACGGCGTTGCTTGGGCTCACATTCAGGCAGCCGTGACTGGTGTTGGTGTGGCCTTGGGCGCCAACCGACCACGGCGCGGAGTGCACGAAGACGCCGCTGTAGGAGATCTGGGTGGCCCACGCGACGTCGGTGCGATATCCGTTGGGCGAGTTGACCGGAACCCCGTAGGTCGACGAGTCCATGATGATGTGTTTGAACCGTGCGCCGACGATGTAGGTCCCGTTGGCCGTCGGGGTGCTGTCCTTACCCATCGATGTCGGCATGGTCTTGACGACTTCACCGTTGACCCGCACGGTCACTATCTTGGTGGTGTCGTCGGCCGTCGCGATCACCTCGTCGCCGATGGCGAAGTGCGTCTTCACATTGTCTTCGCCGAACATCCCGTCGCCCAAGTCGACGCCGTACGTGTTCACCGCCACGTCGATAGTCGTGCCCGGCTTCCAGAAGTGCTCTGGGCGCCAACGTACTTCGCGGTTGTTGAGCCAATAGAACGCACCCTCGACGGGCGGGTTGGTGGTGATGGCGATGGCCTTCTGCGCCGCGGCGCGGTTGGCGATGTTCTCATCGAACCGGATCGCCACCGGCTCGCCGATGCCCACCACCTCGCCGTCGCCCGGATTGACGTACGGCATCGTCAGGTGCGCGGGGGAACTGGTGGCGAAGGTCATCTGGCGGGTCGCCGCGCCACCGAGTCCGAGCGCCTTCACACTCAGGGTGTAGCGCCGGTTGTAGCCCAGCTGCTCGGTGGTCTGCCAGTGCAGTCCGTCCGGGCTGAGTTGGCCGTTTATCGTCCTGCCGTTTTCGTTGACCATCGTGACCGACGCCAGCACACCGTCCGCGACGGTCACCGTCACGGGTGAGTCGACGGTGACACCGACGGCACCGTCGGTCACCGAGGCCGTGAGCTTGGGCACCAGCAGGTCGGCGAACGGCGTGCCCTTGTCGACGATGGCCTTCACCGGCGCGGCTCCGCCGCCACTGCTGCAGGCAGCGCTGAACACAGCAACCGCGGTCAGGGCAACAGCCAGCCACAGTCGACGTCGGCGCGAAGGCGTCATCAACTGACCTTCCCCATGGTTTGGCTTGCGTTGGTCACCGCTGACCGTGAATTGTTCCAAGTATTCTAAGGGCCGCCGCGGCGGCACCGGCCAGTTCGCCCGGCCAAGTGCGGCAATCGAGACGAACTCCACACCGAAGCGTGAGACTGCCCGGCATTTTGGCAGCGGCCCGTGGCCCTAAGCCATGGTCCCGGGGGTGCGCAAGCGCAGGCGGATCGCCCGCCATCTAGGCACTATCCTGGGAAGGTCCGGGATTTCGCTCTGCGACGGAATGCCTGTTATTGTCGCAAAGCGGTCTCGGCCGACAGGCGCCGTTAGCTCAGTTGGTAGAGCAGCTGACTCTTAATCAGCGGGTCCGGGGTTCGAAACCCTGACGGCGCACAGTTCAGAGCCTTTAATGGCTCTATTGGACACATTGGGCGTACTTTGCCGGGTATGCATCCACTCTGGCATCCCATTACGCACCAAGGGATCTCGTGCCGCCGGGGCCCAGCAGCTGGCTGACCAGATTGCATTGCTTGATGTGAGCGAATTCGGCTCCACGGGATGGCAGATTCAACGAGCATGAAGTGATGTCTGCCGACAAGGATGGTGGGACCACCGTCTGGAACGAAGACGGTGCCGGTGGTGACGAGACGGAGTTGGTTCCTCCGGTCACTGAAGCTGGGCCAGCTGCTAACGCCTGGTCCCTGGACGACGTGGAGGCCGCAGTGAGGTCCGGTTTCGATACGAAGTTCGCGGACAAGTTGACGACGTTGCACGCACCTCGCAGTAGACGACACTGACACCCAATCGGTAGCCAAAGTGATGCTCGAAAACGTCCGACCGTAACTTGCGGGCACCGGTCTTGTCTCGAAAGAGACGACATATGAGGGTCTCAAAACTTCGTATCGGAATCACTCACTGTGAAGCCAACAGCGCCTCGTGAAGCGCCCAATCGCCTATCCTGTGAGAACCGGGGGCCCGGATCGGCGGAGGGTCGGATGACGGCCATAGCGGCGTGCCGGACGTGTGGCACCGAGCCTCTGGAGAACGCCCGGTTTTGTCACGGCTGTGGCTCACCAGTCGACGAAGCAGATACCCGCGCGGAGTACAAGCAGGTCACGGTTCTCTTCGCCGACGTGGTCCATTCGATGGACATCGCTGCGGCGGTGGGCACCGAGCGGCTACGGGAGATCATGACCGAGCTGGTCAACCGTGCTTCGGTGGTGGTGCAGGGTTACGGGGGCACGGTAGACAAGTTCACCGGTGACGGGATCATGGCGGTGTTCGGTGCGCCGGTGGCGTTGGAGGACCACGCTGTTCGGGCCTGTCTGGCGGCGTTGGGAGTTCAGGAGCAGGTAAACGGGCTTGCCGTCGACGTCCACGCCCGCGACGGTGCGGAGCTGCAGTTGCGGGCGGGACTTAACTCCGGTGAGGTGATCGCCGGTGAAATGGGCCCGGGGCCGTTCGGTTACACCGCCATTGGTGAGCAGGTCGGGATGGCTCAGCGGATGGAATCGGTCGCCCCGCCGGGTGGGGTGATGCTTAGCGCGTCCACTGCACGACTGGTGGAGAACTCCGCGGTGCTGGGTGAGCCGAAGATCGTGCAGATCAAGGGTGCCGACGAGCCAGTGGCCGCCCGTCAGCTGTTGGACATGGGCGACGGGCATCGCGCTGGCGGGCGTGTTGAGTCGAATCTGGTCGGTCGGCGGTGGGAGATGTCCGCCGTTGAAGGCTTGCTGGGGCGCGCCATCGACGGCCACGGCACAGTGGTCGGCGTGGTCGGATCACCGGGCATCGGTAAAAGCCGTCTGGTGCGCGAGGTTGCCGCCATGGCTAGTGACCGCAGTGTGGAAGTGTTCCCCGCATTCTGCGAGTCGCATACCAGCCAGCTCCCCTTCCATGCCGTCGCGCGGCTGTTACGCGCCGCCTTCGGTGTCGGCGATCTTGACGCACAGGCCGCCCGCGATCGAGTGCGCGACCGGCTTCCGGACGCAGACCCCGAGGATTTGGCGCTGTTTGATGACCTGCTGGGCATCGCCGACCCGAATGCTCCGTTACCGGCAATTGACCCCGATGCTCGTCGGCGGCGGTTGACAGTGTTGGTCAATGCCACCTCATTGGCCCGCGAAACCCCGGCGGTCTACGTCGTTGAGGACGCGCACTGGATCGACGAGGTCAGCGAGTCGATGCTGGCCGAGTTCCTCACGGTGATCCCGCAGACACCGTCGCTGGTGCTGGTCACCTACCGACCCGAATATCGAGGCGCGCTGTCCCGAGTGCCGGGTGCGCACACCGTTGCCCTTGCGCCGCTGAGTGATTCAGAAACTACGGCGCTGGTCTCAGAGCTGCTCGGGCCGAACCCCTCGGTCGGCGGGGTGGCCACCATGATTGCCGAGAAGGCCGCCGGAAACCCATTTTTCGCCGAGGAGATGGTGCGCGACCTGGCCGAGCGCGGCGTCCTTCGGGGTAACCGCAGCGCCTACGAATCGACCGCCGATGCTGCCGAGGTCAGTGTGCCAGCCACCTTGCAGGCCACCATCGCCGCCCGCATCGACCGCCTCGACCCGAATGCGAAACGCACGTTGAGCGCAGCGGCGGTCATCGGCTCGAAGTTCAGCCCGGACTTGCTCGAAACGTTGGGCATTGACCCTGCCCTTGAGGACCTGGTGGGGGGCGAGCTGATCGATCAGATCAGGTTTACCCGACAGCCCGAGTACGTGTTCCACCATCCGCTGATCCGCATGGTGGCCTACGAATCACAACTCAAGTCGGATCGCGCCGAGCTGCATCGGCGGCTGGCCGCCGCGATTGAGGCCCATAGCCCGACCTCGGCTGATGAAAATGCTGCGCTGATCGCCGAACATTTGGAGGCCGCCGGTGATCTGCATGCCGCCTACGGCTGGCATATGCGCGCCGCAACGTGGGCTACTAACCGCGACATCGTCGCGGCGCGACAAAGTTGGGAGCGCGCCCAAAGGATCGCCGACGCATTACCCGCCGAGGACCCGCACCGGGCAGCCATGCGCATCGCCCCGCGCACCATGTTGTGCGCGACCGCCTGGCGAGTCCATGAACATGTTGCCAGTGCCCGCTTTGAGGAATTACGTGAGTTGTGCGTAACTGCCGGAGATAAGGCGTCACTGGCCATCGGCATGGTAGGGCTGGTGGCTGATCGCGCATTGCAGGGCCGGGTTCGCGAGGCGTCGCAACTGGCATCTGAAACCATGGCCCTCATCGAGTCGGTCGGTGATCCGACCCTGACGGTGGGGCTGACGTGGCTGCCGATCTACGCCAAGATTCACAATGGCCAGTGGTGTGACGTGCTGCAGTGGTCACAGAGGGTCATCGACCTGGCCGACGGTGACCCGTATAAAGGCAACTTCATTTTCGGGTCTCCGTTAGCGGTCGCCTTCACGACGCGGGCTATGGCCCGGTATGCCCTGGGTCGTCCTGGATGGCGCGACGACCAACGGCAGGCCCTGGCCTTCGCCCGCAGCGCCGACGCCCAGTCCTACGCCCGAGCCGTCACCTACGTCTACGGCACAGGAATACCGAATCGCGTGCTCACGCCCGACGATTCCACGGTGCGCGAGATCGAGGATGCGCTACGGATTGCCGAACGATCCGCTGATGATCTCGCACTGTCGAACGCCTCGTTGACGCTGGGCCTTGTGCTGGTGCACCGCCCAACGGCTGCCGAGCGCGACCGGGGACAGCAACTCCTGGCCGAGGTCAGCGACGTGTACCTGCGCCGGGGACACAACCTGGGCGAGTTAGCGATCGTCAACATGTACATGGCGCGTGAGAGGGCTCGGCGTGGAGATCGCGATGACGCCATTCCGCTCATGCGTGCCGCCGTCGACCACCTGTTCCGCGAGGGACAGCTGCTGGGATGGGGCATTCCAGTCACGTGTGTTCTGGTGGAGACGTTGCTAGATCGCGGGGATGGGAGTGACGTGGCCGAAGCCGAGGCCGCGATCGAGCGGTTTGCGGCGGCACCAGCCGATGAGGGTCTGGTGATACGCGACATCTGGTTGCTGCGGCCGCGGGCTCTGCTGGCGCAGGCTCACGGCGATGCCACGGCTTACGCGGACTTGCGGGATCGCTACCGCGACATGGCGAAATCGCTTGGCTTCGAGGGGCATATCGCGTGGGCCGAGGCGATGCCATGACGGCGGCTGCCCCTTCGGGGGTGGTGACGTTTTTGTTCACCGATGTCGAGGGTTCGACACGTCGGTGGGAGGCCGACGCCGAGGGGATGCGGGCGGCGCTGGCCGCCCATGACGAGGTGTTACACGAGGCGATCGAGGCGCACGGCGGTTGGTTGTTCAAGCACACCGGTGACGGTGTGTGCGCGGCATGCTCGTCACCAAGGGCAGCGGTCGATGCCGCCATAGCCGCGCAGCGCAAACTGGAGTTGCCGGTGCGGATGGGGCTGGCGACCGGGGAGGCCGAGGTGCGGGGGGCGGATTACTTCGGCACGGTGCTCAACCGCGCTGCCCGGGTGATGGCCGCCGGGCACGGTGGTCAGATCTTGGTGGCCGACTCGACGGCGGTTCTGCTCAGCGGTGTTGATCTGCTGGATCTGGGGCCGCGACGACTGCGGGATGTACCGATACCGGTTGGGGTGTTTCAAGTACGGTCAGCGGGACTCCGCGTGGAATTTCCGCTGCTGCGGACGCTCGATACGACGCCGGGAAACCTGCGTCCGGCGACCACGAGCTTGATTGGGCGCGAATCGGAAGTCGACGCGATCAAGACCGCGGTGAGGTCTCACCGATTGGTGACCCTGACCGGGGTAGGCGGAGTTGGCAAGACGCGCCTCGCATTGGAAGTCGCAACACAACTGGCCGACGAGTTCCCCGACGGCGTTTGGGTTTTCGAACTCGCAGCCGTCACTGATCCCGCATCAGCGCCCGACGCAGTGGCCGCGGTGCTGGGCATCACGCAACAACCCGGCAAGTCCGTAAGTGAGTCCGTGGCCGCCACGCTGGAAGGCCGGTCGCGGCTGTTGGTCTTCGACAACTGCGAGCATGTTCTCGACCCCGCGGCGGACATGATCGAAGCAATCTTTTCGCACTCGCAGACCGTGAATGTCCTTGCCACCAGCCGCGAAGGGCTTCGGGTTGCCGACGAGCACCTCTGGGCAGTGCCATCGCTCGATTCGACGCGCGGTATCGAATCGGCTGCGGCCGCACTGTTCGTCGAGCGCGCGGCAGCCGTCAGGCAGGACCTTCTGCTGACCACGACCGATGAGTCAGCAGCCGTGATCGAGATCTGTCGCCAACTAGACGGGATCCCCCTTGGCATCGAGTTGGCGGCCTCACGCATGCAGTCGATGACGGCCACCGAGATACGCGACCGGCTCGGCGATCGGTTCCGTCTCCTCGTCGGTTCTCGCCGCGGGTTGGAACGCCATCAAACACTGCGTCACGCCGTGCAGTGGTCCTATGACCTACTTGACGATGGTGAAAGGTCGGTACTCAACCGTTGTTCGGTGTTCGCGGGAGGATTCGACCTTGCCGGTGCCCAGGCCGTCACAGCCTCTGACGATGACATCGCGACTCTCGACTTACTCGATGCGTTGGTTCGCAAGTCGCTGATGGTCGCCGATCACTCCTCACGGCGCACTCGGTTTTCGATGCTGGAGACGGTCCGTCAGTTCGCCGAGGAACAATTGGCCGCTACGGGCGAGGCCACCGAGGCGCGCACCGCCCACGCCCGCCACTTCGCCACACGGGAAGCCGACATCATGGCCGCGTGGGATAGCCCTGGCCAGCGGGAGGCGTACGACTGGACCACCGTCGAGCTGGCCAATCTGCGTACCGCGTTCCGGTGGGCTGTCGACCGCGGCGACCTCGACGATGCCGCCACCATCGCCACTTACGCGGCGTTCCTCGGCTTCTGCATCGACAACTACGAGCCAATCGCCTGGGCCGAAGAGTTGATCGAGCCGGCCCGTGCTGTCGACCATCCCAGGCTCGGGTTCCTCTATGTGATCGCGTCGCAGTGCTACACATCCGGACGGGTTGAGGAGGCTGTGCGTTACGGCGACGCATGCATCCCGGTTGTTGAGAGCGGTCGAGGCGAGGTGCCGTTCGGCATCGAAGGCCTCCTGTGCATCGCGTACCTGTACGCAGGCCAGCCCGAACTGGCCGTCGAGTGGTGTCGCAGCCGGGTTCAGAGCGGTCGTGACACGCACACAGTGTTGAGGACCTGCCTCATCTTGTCCCTAACCGTCGCCCAGTCTTATGAGGACGCGATCGCAGCCACCACTGGGCTGATCGAAGCCGCCGAGGCCACCCGTAATCCGTGGGCGCTCTCATTAGCGCTTTTCAGCTTCGGGGCCGCCTTCGAATACGCCGATCCGGTCGGTGCTCTCGCGGCCCTTCGCCGCGGGCTGCAGGTGGCCGAAGACAGCGGCAACCGCGGCAACGGGACATTCCTGGCGATGGTCGTTGCCCGAATCGAGGGCGAATACGGTGACTCGCTTCGCGCTCTCCACTACGTCGCCGCGGCGATCCACAATTACCACGACTCGGGTGCCCCAATGACTATGCGAGCACCGATGGCTATCCTCGCTACGGTTCTTGACCGGATGGGACGCTACGAACCCGCAGCCACCATCGCCGGTTTCGCGTCAACTCCCTTCACCGTGGCGACGCTGCCTGAACTTCAAACTACGACAGCCCACCTACGCACTGCCCTCGGCGACCAGGCCTACGAATCACTTGCCCGCAAGGGCGAGACGATGACCACCGCCGAGATGGCCACCTACGCATACGACCAAATCGACCAGGCCCGAGCAGAACTGAACGCGGTCTCGAAATAGACCACATACAAGACAGTCGTGGGCCGCGCACTTGGCACCCTATTCCGCCTGGTGATGATCTCTCAAAAGTCTGTCTCGGCTCCCCCAGCGCCGGACTGGCGGGAAAAGTCGTTGTGTTGAGTCAGAACTTTTGGTCCACTCGCCGATACCACCTCATCGCGGGGGATTCGCTCACGCGGATACCGGCTGCTGCTGCTTGAGGACTTTCAGCGTCCGGAATAGCGTGCTGCGGCTGATACCGAACAAGGTCGTCAACTCACTGACGGGCTCCCCATGTTGATACAGGCGTAGTAGCCGCTTCTGCTGGGCCGCGTCAAGTTTCATCGGCTTGGTGGCGGCCAGTCCGCGTGCCACCCGCGCCTCACGAGATGCCGCACGGCGCTCCTTACCAAGTTCGAGTTCCAGCTCGGCGATCGTGGCGATGATACTGGTGACGGCGCGCCCTGTCGGGGTGCTGGTGTCCACGCCTTCCCGCAGCGACCGAACGTGGACGCCACGGCTGGTCAGCTCATGCAGAGCCGTGGCGACTTCGCTGACGGAGCGACCCAGCCGGTCTACGACGACGACCACGAGGTGATCGCCTTCGCGGAGGTAACGCATGCACTCCGTCCAGCCGGGTCGGTTGCTACCAGCGCGACCGGACGCGGTGTCGGTGAAGACCCGGTCGGGGGTGATGCCAGCCGCCGCGATGGCGTCGTGCTGCTGATCAATGGACTGCTGCCCGGTGGACACCCTGAGGTACGCACGCGGTGGTCATACTGCTATGGAACCACCGGGGTCCCGCAATTCATCCGGTGTCAGATTCACGGGAACTCGGACTCGAAACCCTGACGGCGCACTTCAACGGCGCGCCACAATCCGCAGTCGGCGGGCGCGTGCTGTGACGGAATGCTACGTCTGCGGATCCGGCGGGACCGCGTGCCGCGGCTGGTACAACAGTGCACGAACCAGCGGGCGCGGTCCGACGGACCGAAGCATCTGGCTGGCCGGGCGGACCCGTACCCGCTTCGGCCACCAGAACCAGCGTCCCATCACCGTCATGATCGACGGCGTGATGAGCGATCGGACGACGAAGGTGTCGAACAGGAGGCCGATGCCGATCGTCGTGCCGAATTGGCCGATCGCCCGGAGATCGCTGGTGATCATCGTGCCCATGGTGACGGCGAACACCACACCGGCGGCAGTCACCACCGGGCCGGTGACACCCATGCCGCGGATGAGTCCCGTTTTCAGGCCGGCTCCGATCTCCTCCTCGATCCGTGACACCAGCATCAGGTTGTAATCGGATCCCACTGCCAAGAGCACAATCAACGCGAATTCGGTTGCCACCCAGTGCAACTGGAAATTACCAAGGTGCTGCCAGATCAGTGTCGAGAACCCGAAGGCGGCCCCCAGCGACATCACGATCGTGCCGACGATGACGCCCGCAGCGACCAAAGCGCGGGTGACGATCACCATGATGATGAAGATGAGCACGATCGAGGCCACCCCGGCGATCATCAGGTCGTACTTGGCGCCGTTGGCGATGTCGTAAAACGTCGCGGCCGTACCGCCGAGGTAGATGTCGGCGTTCTCCAGCGAGGTGAGTTTCAGCGCCTCCTTGGCCGCTTGGCGCTCCTGATCGACGGACGAGATTCCCTTCGTCGTCGCCGGATCCACCGCGTGCGTGATGATGAAGCGAGCGGCTTTGCCGTCCGGCGACACCATCAAGCTCAACCCCAGCTGGAAGTCCGGGTTCTGGAAGATCTCGGGTGGCAGGTAGAACAGGCTCTCCACCTGAGAGTCGTTGAAGGACTTGCCCATCACGGCGTTCGTGTCGGTCAGCCGGTCGAACTGATCGATCAGGCTGTCGAACGTGCTGTAGATGGTCAGCGTCGTATCCCGGATCGCCTTCGAGGTGGCGATATTCTGGGGAATAATCGCCAGCAGTTCGTGCGTGGCTTTAGCCGTGTTGCTGAGGTCATTGGTGAGGTTGTGGAACTGCTCGGCGAGCTGATCGAACCCGTCCAGGGCGTCAAACAGCCCTCGTAGCGACCAGCAGATCGGGATGTCGAAGCAGTGCTTGTCCCAATAGAAGTAACTGCGAATCGGTCTCCAGAAATCGTCGAAATTGGCTATGTTGTCACGAATTTCATCCGTGATGGCCGCGGTGTTCGCCGCGGTTTTCGAGCTGTCGTCCGCGGCGTTCGCGAGGTCCTGAGTCACCTTGTACTGGACCTCTAACAGGGAGATCAGGGTGTCGAGGTTACCAACGATCTTCTTGATGTCGGCGATACGGCCCTTCAGATAACTCAGGTTGTCCCGGATCGGCGCGCTTTGCACACTGAGCTGGAACGGAATGGATCCGTCTTGTATTGGCGGGCCCAGAGGCCTGGTGATGCTCTGCACCCGTTCGATGCCGGGCACCCGGAAGACGGCCCCAGCAATCTTGTCCAGGACCAGCATGTCGGTGGGATTGCGCAGATCGTGGTCCGATTCGATCATCAGAAGGTCCGGGTTCAGACGGGCCTGGGTGAAATGTTGATCGGCCGCGTTGTACGCCTTCACTGAGGAAGCGCTCTGCGGCAGGTAGTACAGGTCGTTGTAGCGCGGGTTGAAGCCCATCAAGCCCAAGGCGCCGACGATCGCCAGGATGACGGAAGTAGCAAGGATCGGCGCCGGCCACCGCACGATGGCCGTCGCCAGACGGCGCCACCGGGTGTAGTTGAACTCGCGCTTCGGGTCGAACAGACCGAAGCCACTTGCGAACGCGATCAGCGCCGGCGTAAGGGTCACCCCGGCGGCCACCACTACCAGCAGACCTACTGCGCACGGAAACGCCAACGAACTGAAGTAGGGCAGCCGAGTGAAATGCAGACAGGCCAGCGCCCCGACAATCGTCAGACCCGAGCCCAGCACCACCTTGGTGACACCGGCGAACGTGTCGTAGTAGGCCGCTTCGCGGTCCAGTCCCCGTTCGCGGCCCTCCTGGTAGCGGCCGACCATGAATATCGCGTAGTCGGTACCCGCGGCGATGGCCAGTGCCGTCAGCAAGTTGACCGCGAAGGTCGAAAGCCCCATGATTCCGGTTTCGCCCAGCAGTGCTACCACGCCTCGGCCGGTGGCCAGTCCGACGAACAGGATGACCATCGTCAGCAGCACGGTGCCGATGGATCGGTAGACGAACATCAGCATGATCGCGATGATGATGATGGTGATGATCGTCATCTTGGCCAGGCTCGCGTTGCCGACAACGATCGTGTCGGCGGTCAGGGCTCCCTGACCGGCGACGAAGGCCTTCACCCCCGGCGGCGGCTTGGAGTCCGCGACGATCTTGCGAACCGCGGCAACCGATTTGTCGCCGACGGCTCCGCCTTGGTCGCCGCGCAGGTTGACCTGGACGTAGGCGGCCTTGTGGTCGTAGCTCTCGACACCTGAGGACGTGAATCGCTGCCCCCAGAAATTCAGCGCGTGCTCGACGTGTTCGTGGTCCTGCCTGAGCTTTATGACCAGATCGTCGTAGTACCGGTGAGCGTCCTGGCCGAGAGGTTTGTCACCGACCAGGGTCACCAGGACGAGGTTGTCGGAGTCGTACTCCTTGAATTTCTCCCCGATGTGCTTCATCCCGGTCACCGACGGCGCGTCAGATGGCGAGAGCGGCACCGAG
>Ga0210396_10002416_pt1 | contig 19079 bp, 12 predicted proteins | sample IncBWH17OmetaG_FD_155466 | JGI IMG/M metagenome (GOLD analysis project Ga0210396, IMG submission 155466) | Forest soil microbial communities from Barre Woods Harvard Forest LTER site, Petersham, Massachusetts, United States - Inc-BW-H-17-O ... | reverse complement strand
GCATAGAACCGCATGGCCGCTTCGAGGTTCTTGCCGATGCTGCCTTCGGCGTCTTCCACGTCGACGTCAAACAGCGTCTTCGTGACGATTTGCGAAGTGAGCCGCATCATGTCGGTGTGCACGTTGCGGGTTCCGCCCGGCTTCCAGCCGGCGATCATCCGCTCGGTGTAGTCGACCATCGTCGCCGCGTATTGCTGGACCTGGCGGGCCTGAAACGCCGGCTGGGCCATCGCCCGCGCCCGTCTCCACTCCTCGCCCTCGCTGCACAGCAGGCCGTTGCCGAGCAGGGGACGCAGCGCCTCCATGTAAGCGATTTTTTTGGACAGCCGATGCTTGCGTCGCAGGATCTCTTCAATCGCATCGGGATGGCTGAACATGTAAAAGGGCATCGGCCCGGCGGCAAAATCGACGACGTCCCCATACTTGGCGGCCATCCGCGTCAAGTAGCCGAGCGGGTCGCGGCAGTAATCGAGAAATCGGAGCGGAGCGGTGAGCTTTCCCGAGGGCCCGGGCGGGAACTGCGTCTGCGGCATGGCGGCGCCTTAATTCAGCGACTTGAGCATGATCTCGATGTCGTCGTCGGCCGTGGAGGTGATCGGCGTTTGATAGTACAGCGCGATCGGCCCCTTGTCCGTGACCAGATTCTCGATGCTGACGATCCGCACTTCCTTGTGATCTTCCACACGATAAGACGTGGCGACTTTGACTTGTTCGTCTTGGCCGCGAATCGAAACCTCGCGGGTCTCGGTGTCTTTCCAGCGCTCGGTCTCGAACTGCGGAAAATACTGCTGCATGGCGGACTGCAGCACCTGGTTCGGGCGGTTTCCCTTTTCGTGCGCCCATTCCGGCAGACAACGGACGACGGCCAGGCATGCCGGATCGGCCGTCTCTTTGAACGGCGTGAAGACGATCATTGTCATCACATCGGGCCGCGTCACCATGAACTTGGGAGACAGCCGCGGCGGCACATCGATCTTGAGCGTCTCCTTCATCTCGGAGCCGACGACGTTGAAATCGGTGGTCGTCTTGTCGCCGTAGCGATAGTAGTAGAAGGCGCCCCCGACCCCGGCCGCCACGACCAACGCAATCACGCCGGCCATCTGGACAGCTTTTTTTCGGCTGAGTGAGTGCGGGTGGAGACTGCCGGGTTCGCCGGTCGCGATTGGGCACATGAGGAATCGAGCCCCGAATGAAGAGAGGTTTCGCTGGGCCCGCGGCGAATCAAGCGCGTGAGAACGGCGGAGCGGAAAAGTCTGGTCTCTCAGAGTCTATGCCCTCGCTGGGGCTCGAACAATCGTCAACGTAGGGTGCCCAGACGCGGCGCGGACAGCACAACCAACCGTTGCTGCAAGAACGCCCGCGGCGGCTTAGCCGGCTCACGTGAAATAATCTTGAGAATTCAACTCCGATTCGCGTCGGAATTTGGCAAGGGGCAACGGTTTCGCTGCTCTTGACGGCTGCCGCCGGTCGATTTATTCTGAGGTCAGGCATCAACGTTCGTTGAAGTGTTTTGCGCTCGACTTCAGTGCTTTGCACTCCGACATCCGTCGCTGTCTGACGTCCCGCCTGGGATCGCCCGCCTCACTGCCGCCTGATGATATTGCCGCCTGACTGACTTTTTTGCCCCGCGCTGTCAACTGCACACCCTCGCCAAGCGCTTCCGACGAGCCCACCCACCGGATCCGGCATCCTTCGAGGAAACAGACCTTCGATGCTGACGCTACTTGGGCCTACCACTCCCTACTGTGACGGTCTCTCCCGCCGCACGTTTTTGAAAATCGGCGGACTGTCGATGAGCGCAGTCGGCGGAGTCGGCCTGCCGACCATCCTGCGAGCCGAGGCTGCCAGCACGTCTCCGAAAAAGTCGCGGCAGAGGGCGGTGATCAACGTGTTCCTGGCCGGCGGCCCGCCGCACCAGGATCTGTGGGAAATCAAGACCGAGGCGCCCAAAGAAATTCGCGGCGAATTCAACCCGATTTCGACCAAGGTGCCCGGCATTCAGATTGGCGAGTGCTTCCCGCGGATTGCCGCGATGATGGACAAATTTGCCATCATCCGCTCGGTGGAGGGCTGCGTCGACAATCACGACGGCTACCAGTGCATGAGTGGCTGGCCCCGCCGCGACAGCGTCTCGATCGGCGGACGGCCCAGCATCGGCTCGATCATCGCCAAAGTTCAGGGGCCGGTCGAACCGTCGATTCCGCCGTTCGTGGCCTTGGCCGATCATACGAGTCATATGGAGTGGTCGGAACCGGGCTCGCCCGGCTTCCTCGGCTCGGCCTATCAGCCCTTCCGGCCGAACGGCCAGGGGATGGCGGACCTGCGTCTGAACGGCGTGACGCTCGATCGCTTGCAGGATCGCAAGGCCTTGCTCAAGGGACTCGATCATCTGAAGCGTTCGGCTGACTCGAGCGGCATGCTCGCGGGAATGGACGCGTTCTCCAACGCGGCGTTCGGCGTGCTCACCTCGAACAAACTTGCCGACGCCCTCGATCTCAGCAAGGAAGACCCGCGGATTGTCGCTCGCTACGGCGACGGCAAACCGTACAACTTCCAATACGATGGCGCGCCGACCGTCAATCACCATCTGCTCATCGCTCGCCGCCTCGTTGAGGCCGGCGTTCGCTGCGTCACGCTGTCGTACGGACGTTGGGACAGTCACGGCGATAACTTCGGCCTGGTTCGTGACCACGGCCCCAAGCTCGATCAGGCGGTGACCGCACTCGTCCAGGATCTCGACGAGCGGGGACTGCTGGAAACGACGACCGTCGTCGTGTGGGGCGAGTTTGGCCGCTCGCCGCGAATCAACAAGGCAGCCGGCCGCGATCACTGGTCGCGCGTCAGCTGTGCCTTGCTAGCCGGCGGTGGCATGCGGACCGGGCAGGCGATTGGCTCCACGAATCGCCTGGGCGAATACGCCGTCAGTCGTCCGGTCCACATCCAGCAGATCGTCTCCACGATCTACGCCAATCTGGGCATCGATCCGAACACGACGACAGTGACCGACCCGACGGGCCGGCCCCGCTATTTCGTCGACGTTCGCGAACCGGTGCACGAGCTGGCCTGACGACGAAGCGGTCGTCAAGCGGCGCATCGTTGATGCCCGACCCTCTGGCCGCAGTGTGCGATCTTCTGCTGCGCTCTTCGAGCCGTTCGCCGTGTTGAGCGTCCGGCGTTAGAATCGGCTCTTTCCCGCCGTGTCGGTCCGCGTCCTGAATCGCGCGGACGCCTCCCTCCTGCAGCCGAAGCCAAGAGAGCCGCGCGTGACGCTCGCATCGACGCCAGGCGGAATACCGAACGCGGCTTCTTCGTCGGGCGCCAAGTGGCTCACGCTGGCCGCTGCCTTCTTGGGCTGGATGTTCGACGGCTTCGAGATGGGCCTCTTTCCCCTCGTCGGCCGGCCCGCGCTGATCGACCTCTTGGGCGAGTCCGGGCAAAAGCACGTCGACGCCTGGTTCGGCCTGATGATCGCAGGGTTTCTGGTCGGTGCGGCGACGGGGGGCGTGCTCTTCGGCTGGCTTGGCGACCGTCTGGGCCGCGTGCGGGCGATGAGTCTTTCCGTCGTCACCTACGCAGTCTTCATGGGGCTGTGTGGTGTCGCCAACTCGCCCGAGCAGGTCTTCTTGTTTCGCTTCATCTCGTCGCTGGGAATGGGGGGCGAGTGGTCGCTGGGGGTCGCACTGGTGATGGAGATCTGGCCCGACCAATCGCGGGGCTTGATGGCCGGCCTGATCGGAGCGGCGTCCAACGTTGGCTTCCTGGCGATCGCGGCGATTGGACTGGTCCTCAACCAGTTTCTCGGCTTCACCGAGCACACGTTGCTCGCCGTCGGCCTGGCGCCACACGCGGTCGAACGGCTCGTCGCGCATTCCGGCTGGCGGCTGATGATGTTGGTCGGCGCGCTGCCGGCGCTGTTGACGTTCTTCATTCAATTGCTCGTTCCCGAATCGAAGCGCTGGCAGCATGAGAAGCTCCAGGGATCGACCTCGCACTGGGCTAGCCGCGATTTGCTGGCCGTGCTTGTCGGCACGGCCGGACCGCTGTTCATGATCTTTCTCTGGTTGCCGGACCGCTCCTTTTCGCCGGCTGTGCGGATCGGTGGTTCGATTGCCGGGGTGGCGCTGGCCGTGGTCGGCTTCATTTTTCCCGTGTTTCGCTACCTCGTGCGGGCGGGCGCAGCGTCGGGCGGTCCGGCTCTCGCGATCAGCCCGACGATGCGTCGGATGGTGCTCGGCGCGTGCTTGAGCGGCGTGGCCCTGGTGGGAACATGGGCCTCGGTGCAGTTGGCGCCGAGCTGGGCATCCAAACTGGTCGAGGCCCGACAAGCGTTGCCGGCGGTTGGAGGGGTCGCCGCTGCCGGCTCGAGTGACATCACTCCCACCGCGGCGAGCGCTCGCACGCAGATCATCTCGGGCTTCGGCGCAATTTTTGGGACCTTGGCGGGGGCCCTGTTGTGTAACGCGATCGGTCGCCGGCCGACCTACACGCTGCTGTGCCTGGGGTCGCTGGCGGCCTCACTGGCGTTCTATCTCGGGAACAGCGAATTCGGCTGGCCGCTGCTGATCGGGATGTTTTTCGTCGGCGGATTGACGGCCTCGTTTTACGGATGGTTACCGCTCTATTTGCCCGAACTTTTTCCGACGCGGCTGCGGGCGACGGGGCAGGGCTTCAGTTTCAACTTTGGCCGCATTCTCGCGGCGATCGGGGCGCTGCAATCGGGCAACTTGATGAGCTTGAGCCAGTTCGGCTCGACCAAAGTTCTGTCGCACGCTCACGCGTGTGCCACGATGAGCCTCGTCTATGTGATCGGGATGGCCATCATCTGGCTCGCGCCGGAAACCCGGGGCCAACCTCTACCCGAGTGATGGCGCCGGGCCGCATGTCTATCGGCCAGCGATCAATTCGCGCTGCTCGACTTCCACAAGGTATCGCTGTCGCCCCATCGCGACGTAACGACTTTGCGGCGGGTGTAGAAATCGATCGCGTCCTTCCCCTGCGCGTGCAGGTCGCCGAAGAACGAGCCCTTCCAACCGCTGAACGGAAAAAAGGCCATGGGAGCCGGCACGCCCAGGTTGATGCCCAGCATGCCCGCCTCGATCCGCTTGCGGAAGACCCGCGCGGCGGCGCCGCTCGTCGTGTAGAGACTGGCCGAGTTGCCGAAGGGGCTGGCGTTCACGCGCTCGATGGCTTCATCCAGGTTTTTGACCCGAAGGATCGTCACGACGGGGCCAAAAATCTCGTCGCGAGCGATGGCCATCTCCGGCACGACATCGTCGAAGATTGTGGGGCCGATGAAGTAGCCGCCGGGGCAGGCCGCGACCTGCGCGCGTCGACCGTCGAGTCGCAGGCGGGCTCCGGCTGTCACACCGGCATCGACGTAGCTGTGGACACGATCCTTGGCCTGCGCGGTGATCACCGGACCCATCTTGGTCGACGGATCGATGCCCGGTCCCAGCTTGAGCCGGGACGCCGCCGCACACAGCGACTCGGCCAGCCGCTCGGCAATGTCGCCCACCGCAAACAGATTGGAGCCGGCCAGGCACCGTTGACCCGCACAGCCGAAGGCGGACGTCACGATCGATTCGACCGTGGCATTGAGGTCGGCGTCGGGCATGACGACCAGGGCGTTCTTCGCCCCACCAAGCGCCTGCACTCGTTTGCCGCTGGCGGCCGCCGTCGCATAAACGTGCTTGGCGACCGGGCTCGACCCGACTACTGAGGCTGCAGCCACGTTTGGGTGCGTCAGCAGTCGCTCGGCCGTCTCCGAGGCCCCGTGAACGACGTTAAGCGTGCCCGGCGGGGCTCCGCACTCCGCGAACAGCTCGGCGAGGCGGACGGCCGGCAGGGGTGACCGCTCGGACGGTTTCAGCACGAACGTGTTGCCGCAGGCCACTGCCACCGGAATCATCCAGAGCGGCACCATCACGGGAAAGTTGAACGGCGTGAAACCGGCGGCCACTCCCAGCGGCTGGCGGAGCATTTCGCAGTCGATGCCGCGGGCGACGTCTTCCGCCACCGTTCCCAGGATGTGAGCCGGGATACCGGTGGCGAATTCGACGACTTCGATGCCCCGCTGGACCTCGCCCTGGGCCTCGGCCAGCGTCTTGCCGTTATCGAGGACGACCAGCTCGACCAGCTCGTTGCGGGCCTCCTCGAGCTTCTGCTTGAAGCGGAACAGCACGCGGGCCCGCTCCATAACGGGCGTTTCGCTCCAGGTGCGGAAGGCCTCGCGGGCGCTGGCGACGGCGTCGTCGATTTCGTCCCCCGCCGAGAGAGGCAGATCGGTCAGGACTTCGCCCGTCGCCGGATTGGTCACCGGCAACTGCTGGGTCGCCCGCGACGGCCGACGTTCGCCGGCGATGAAATTGGGACAACTGCGAACCACCGGCCGCTCCTGAACTGTACGCCGCCGCGGAAAGCACCGGACTTGGCGACGCGCTTCGACACGATGCTTGTGTGCGGCTCTTTCCTGAGCATACCACAAGCGACCGTTAGACCGGCGGCAGAATGGCGCTGTGTGTCAGCAGGAAGTCCGCACGCCGAGTGAGGTTGGAACAACCTTGCCAAAATTAAAGTGCGGCGGCCCCGCGCGTTGCTCGCGAGGCCGCCGCCCGAAATCGATCCGTGTGGTCGCCCGGTCTTGGGCTGCGGCAGAGTCTTAGCGGAAGACGCCCGTGGCGTACCAGACGCTGCCGTTGGTCTGCATGTCGACCCCGTAGGCCGACCACGGCGTGATGGCCGCACCCCAGTGCGGGGCCGAGCTTCGCCAGAGATTCACGAGTTCGACGGCGATGTCAGCCATGTTCCCGCTTCCCATCGATTGAGCGACGATTTCGAAGCTCCCCGGGAAATTGCCGGAGTGGTACATCGAGTTGGAATTGGCCTGATTCAGCGAGTGGACGTCGGCGTGCTGCATCATGCCGGGATCAGCCATGCCGTTCGTGCAGGGCGGGTGTTCCTGGTGCACCCGGAAGGCCCAGGTCAACGTCCGTTGAGTAATCGTCCCCGACGGCAGGTCGAGCAGAGCCCCGACGTAATAAGCCGCCACGTAACGCTGCGGCAGGACGCTCACAGTTTCGCGAAAGTGCTCCTTGTTATGCAGGTCGACGACGACAATGCCGGGCTGTTGTTGGAGACAGTAAAAGGCCGGGGCGTCGATCAGGCGGGCCATCTTCCCGTCGATCTTCAGCTTGTAGTCGACCGGGACATGGCAGATCACGTAGCCTTCGAGACTTTTCGCATCGACGGTCTTGAAGTCGAAGTCGGTCCCGAAGTCGACCAGCAGCATCTTGCCCGAACTGCGGGCAGCGACGAATGCTGGATAGTACTCCGTGTAAACCTTCTGGCCCGGCGCCGGCAGCAACGTTGCGAACGAAAGTGCGATGTAGGCAACTGCAGTCATTGGCGTTCTTCCTCCGTTGTTGAAGAGAGGTCGATTTAGAACGGACCAATGGCAACAAGCTGGGCAAGTAAAATCAACTTTGCGGGCGCTTCGTTACAGATTCTTTATTCAGACATTTGTGCATATCAGAATTCGACCGGCAGCGAACAAATCCTGACCAGCATACGGTTTGGGACGACGGGGGCGAGGTGTAGCGGCCCCGCAGCAGAGGCAGCAACTCGCTGGATTCACACGGCTTTACACAGCCCCGGCTGGCCACTCAGGGGCCCAGATTCTGTTTGAGAAACAGGGCGATCGCCGCGTTGAGATAATCGCGATTGGCCTTTTTCTGGAACCCGTGACCTTCGTTATTCGCGTAGATTGTCCAGACTGTTTTTCCGTTGGCCCTTACCTTGGCGACGATTTGCTGGGCCTCGGTGAAGGGGACGCGGGGGTCGTTCCGCCCGTGGGCGACGAGCAACGCCGAGTGGATTTTTTGGGCGTTGTTGAGCGGGTCGATCCGGGTGAAGAAGGCCCGCATCCTGGGGTCGCGTTCGTCGCCATATTCGGCCCGGCGGAGGTCCTGCCGGTAGGCACTCGTCGTCTTGAGCATGGTGTTGAAGCTGGCGACGCCGACGATGTCGACCCCCGCCCGGATGCGGTCGCTGTAATGGGTGAGCGAGGCCAGCACCATGTAACCGCCGTACGAGCCGCCGTAGACGGCAACCCGTTTGGCGTCGAGCTCTGGCTGGGTGGCGATCCAGTCGAGCAGGGCGCCGATATCGCGGACGCTGTCTTCGCGGAGTTCGGCGTTATCCAGCTTGAGGTAGGTCTTCCCGTAGCCCGACGAACCCCGGACATTCGGCGCGATCACCGCCAGCCCCAGCTCGTTCACAAAGAACTGTTCCATGCCGGTAAAGGTCGGGCGAAACTGGCCTTCGGGACCGCCGTGAATGTTGATCAGCACGGCCACCGGGTGCTGCGGAGACGCGTCGCGCGGCTTGTAGACGTAGGCCGGTATCTGGCGGGAGTCGAACGACTTGTAGTGGATCGTCTGCGGCGCGACGAAGGTCGACGGATCGAGCCCCCCCACCTCGCTAAACGTCCACCGCGTCAGTTGGCCGTCGGCCAGGGTTAGCGAGAAGACGTCGGACGGCGCCTCGGGGCGAGCCAGGGTGAACCCCAGCTTGCCGCCGTCGGGCGAGAACTCGATCCCCGTGATGATGCCCGGCTCGACCGGCAATCGCTTGGGCTGATCGTTTTCCAGCAAATAGAGGGTGCTCAGGCCGTCTTCGTTCACCGTGAAGGCCACGCGCCCGGAACGCGGGTCGACGGCGATCTCTTCCACGTCCCAGTGAATGCCGTCGGTGAGCCAGGTGTATTTGAGCGTTTCGGCGTCGACCCGAGCGAGTTGCAAAAACTCGCTGCGGGCATCGCTCGATAGATAGATCGACTTCGAGTCGGCGGAATACCTCATTGGGCCGAAGGCCGTCGGCGACGGGCCCGGGGAAGGAATCGCGACCGTCTGGCCGTTCGCCGTGTCGAGGATGGCCGGGTACGACTCGTTGATCGACACGTAGCGGCTCATCAGAAGGTGCGAGGTGTCGGCCGACCAGTCCTGCGCGTTCCAAAACTCGCCGCGAGCCCGATAGAGGGGCCGCATCGAGCCGGCGAGCCGCGGATTGGCGGTAAACAGATCGGTATCACGGCCGTTGCGCTCGTTGCTGGCGATGACGATCTTGGTGCCATCGCGGCTGACCGCCTGCACCTGGTTGCGCGAGCGGCCGTCGGTGAGCCGCGTCACGCGTCCGGTGCGGGGCTCGAGGCAAGAGACCTGGTCGCGTTCGCTGCCGCCTTCGCTCATAGACACGAGCAGGGCGCCGTCGGTGGCAGCCCGGAGCGTGTGCCCGTTGGCCGGTTCGTCGAAGAACGTCACCTGCTCCCGGCGGCCGCCCGGCTCATAAACGCGGTGCAGCTGCATCGTGTTGCCGAACCGCGTGGCGATCAGCAGGCCCTTGCCGTCGGGCGCCCAGCCGTGAAACACGGCCGTGCGGACGTTCTGGAATTGGCGAAGCCGGTCGGCGATCGTCTCGGGAACGATGGGCACGCTTTGCGTCGCAATGGCGGGCGGCTTGATGGGGTCGATTTCCTCCGCGCCGGCGGCGCGAACCACAGACAGAAGCACGATCGTCGCCAAAGCGTGCAGCATCGAAATCCCCTCCGGCTCATTCTTCATGGGTGTGGTTTTTCTGTTGCAGCAGGATGCGTCGCGCGGCTTTGCCGCCTCCCGGCCATACAATACAATGTCGGCCCGAAGAACAACGATGAACGTCTTGAGGGCCCGTGCCGCTGGCCGCTGCCAGCCGTGCTGTTCGCCGCTGATTGTAGCGGTGCGGCAGAGGCTCGCTACCGATCGCGGCGGCTGCCCGCAGTGACCGGGAGAACAGTGACCAGGAGAACGACGATGGCAAACGAGAATCCCTTTCAGGCGGAGGCCAAGCTCGCGACGAAGGGCGGCAGCTACACGATTTTTCGCCTGCAGAAGTTGAGCGAGGACCGCATCGCGGACGTCGACAAGCTGCCCTATTCGATCCGCGTGCTGCTGGAATCGTGCCTGCGGAACGTCGACAACTTCATCGTCAACGAATCGGACGTCGTCGAGCTGGCCAACTGGAGTGCGGATTCCCCCAAGACGATGGAAGTCCCCTTCAAGCTGGGCCGCGTCGTGCTGCAGGACTTCACGGGCGTGCCGGCAATCGTCGACCTGGCCGCGCTGCGAAGCGCCATGGTGCGGATGGGGGGCGATCCCAAGAAGATCAATCCGCTCGTCCCATGCGATTTGGTGATCGATCACTCGGTGCAAGTCGACCAGTTCGCCACGGCAGAGTCGCTGCAGTTCAACGTGGAGAAGGAGTTCGAGCGGAATATCGAGCGGTACCAGTTTTTGCGCTGGGGGCAGCAGGCCTTCAACAACTTCCGCGTGGTGCCGCCGGCGACGGGCATTGTGCACCAGGTGAATCTCGAGTTCCTGGCCAAGGTCGTCCTCACTCGCGACGGCGTCGCCTTCCCCGACACCCTCGTCGGGACCGACAGCCATACGACGATGATCAACGGCTTGGGCGTCGTCGGCTGGGGCGTCGGCGGGATCGAGGCCGAGGCCGTGATGCTCGGCCAGCCGCTCTACATGCTCACGCCGGAAGTCGTCGGCTTTAAGCTCTCCGGCAGTCTCCGCGAAGGCGTGACCGCGACCGACCTGGTGCTCACCGTGACGCAGATGCTGCGGAAGAAGGGGGTCGTCGGCAAGTTCGTTGAGTTCTATGGTCCGGGCCTCGACACGATGAGCCTGCCCGACCGGGCGACGATCGCCAACATGGCGCCCGAATACGGGGCAACGATGGGCTTCTTCCCCGTCGACCAGGAAACGCTGGCCTACATGCAGCGGACGGGCCGCACGGCCGAGGAGATCGACCTGGTCGACCGATACTACAAAGAGCAGGGGCTCTTTCGGACATCGAGCTCGCCCGATCCACACTACTCGAGCACGCTCTCCCTCGATTTGGGTACGGTCGAGGCGGCGATGGCCGGCCCGAAGCGGCCGCAGGATCGGGTCCTCCTCAAAGACATGAAGAGCCAGTGGAAAAAGGACCTGTCGGGCGCCTTCGGTAAAACGAGCCCGGCCACACCCGTCCCGGTGAAGCTCAATGGCGACTCGGCCGAGCTGACCGACGGCGCGGTGGTGATCGCCGCCATCACGAGCTGTACCAACACGAGTAATCCCTCCGTGATGATCGGTGCCGGACTCCTGGCGCGGAATGCCGTCCAGAAAGGACTGCATCAGAAGCCGTGGGTGAAGACGAGCCTCGCCCCGGGCAGCCGCGTCGTCACCGATTACTTGAAGAAGGCCAAGCTCGATAAGCCGCTGGATCAACTCGGTTTCAACCTGGTCGGCTTCGGCTGCACAACGTGCATCGGCAACAGCGGTCCGCTGCCCGAATCCGTGTCGCAGGCCGTCTCGAAGGGGGATCTCGTGGCCGCGGCCGTCCTTTCGGGCAACCGCAACTTCGAGGGGCGGATCAATCCACAAGTGCGGGCTGCTTACCTCGCCAGCCCGCCGCTGGTCGTCGCCTACGCGCTGGCCGGCACCACGGACATCGACCTGGTGAAGGAGCCGTTGGGGAAGGGGAGCGACGGCCAGGACGTGTACTTGAAGGACATCTGGCCGAGCCAGAAAGAGATCGCGGACACAGTCGCCGCCTCGATGTCTCCCGAGACCTTCAAAAGCGAATACGCGCATGCCACGCTGGGGCCGCCCGAGTGGCAAAAGATCTCGGCCGGCTCGGGCGAACTTTATGAGTGGGACGCGAAGAGCACGTACGTGCAAGAGCCGCCGTTCTTTGTCGACATGCCGGACACACCCGAGCCGATCCAGGCGATCTCCGGAGCGCGGGTGCTGGCCCTGCTGGGCGATTCGGTGACCACCGACCACATCAGCCCGGCCGGTTCGATCAAGGCCGATTCGCCGGCTGGTCTTTACCTGCAGCAGCACGGCGTCAAGCCGCTCGACTTCAATAGCTACGGCAGCCGCCGCGGCAACGACCGCATCATGACCCGCGGCACGTTCGCCAACATCCGAATCAAGAACCTGCTCTGTCCGGGCGTCGAAGGGGGCGTGACGCGTTACCTGCCGAACGACAAGCAAATGTCGATCTTCGATGCGGCGATGAAATACAAAGAGGACGGCACCCCGCTCGTCGCGTTGGCCGGCGAGGAATACGGCACCGGCTCTTCCCGCGACTGGGCGGCCAAGGGGACTTATCTGCTCGGCATTCGTGCGGTCATCGCCAAGAGCTACGAACGCATTCACCGCTCGAACCTGGTGGGCATGGGCGTGCTGCCGCTGGAATTCCGGGCAGGGGAGGACGCCAAGCACTTGGGGTTGGACGGGACCGAAACGTTCGACATCAGCCTCGACGACTCGCTCAAGCCGCGGCAGGCGGTCGAAGTGACGGCCACTAAGGCTGACGGCACCCCCGTGCGGTTCACGGCGCTGTGCCGCATCGATTCGCCGATCGAAGTGGAGTACTACCGCAACGGCGGCATCTTGCACAAAGTGCTCCGCGACCTGGCGAGGTCCTGATGGTCGGCCCGGCGCAGCGCTCGGCGTCCGGTCTCTTCCAGGCGTGGCCCAACCGGTAGCGTGATGAGTCGTCGGTTGCAGAAAGTTCCGAGCCCCGCGGTCGCAGTCGAGCGGCCGAAGATCGGGGGTTGGCCCAAACGCCGACTGCTCCTCGCGCTGCTCCTGGCCGCCGGCTCGCTGGCCCTGTACGCCCCGACGTGGTGGTACGGGGCTCTGTCGATCGACGACCCGGTTTACGTCATCGATAACGTCCACGTGACGACCGGGCTCACGGCGCGGAACGTTGCCTGGAGCTTCACCTCCGTCTACGACTCCAACTGGATCCCGCTGACCTGGATCTCGCTGATGCTCGACGTCGACTTGTACGGCGGTCGGGCGAGCGGCTTCCACATCACCAATACGCTGCTGCATGCGGGCTGTGCCGTGCTCTTGTTCTGGTCGCTGACCCTGGCGACGGGCCGCGATCTGCCCAGCGCATTCGTGGCCGCCCTGTTTGCCCTGCATCCGCTGCACGTCGAATCGGTGGCCTGGATCGCCGAACGCAAAGACGTGCTGAGTATCTTCTTTGGGATGATCTCCCTGTGGGCCTACGTGCGCTACGCTCAGCGCATCGGTGCCGCCTGGGTCAATCTGGCCGTGGCCTTCTTCGGTCTGGCGGTGAGTCTGATGGCCAAGCAAACGCTGGTGACGCTGCCGTTCGTCTTTCTGCTGCTCGATCTCTGGCCGCTCGGTCGGATGCAGCTCGCGCCGACCGCCGACCGCTTGCCCACGGACCCCGATCCGCCCGGAGCGCCGCTGTCGTTCGGCCGACTGCTGCTGGAGAAGGTGCCATTCTTCGGGTTGTCCGCGATCTTCTCGGCCGTGGCCTCGTACGCGCAGTCGCACGGCGGGGCCGTCGTCGAGGCGCTGCCGCTCTCGCTGCGACTGATGAACGCTGTGGTCGTCTATGCGATCTACCTGGGGAAGACGCTGATCCCGGTCAATCTGGTGGTCTATTATCCGCATCCAGGCTTCCGGCTCGGCTGGGCCGACGTGCTTGCTGCCGGCGTGCTCTTGCTGGCGGTCTCGGCGTTTGCCCTCTATCGCCTGCAGCGACGGCCGTACGTGTTTGTCGGCTGGTCGTGGTACCTGGGCACGCTGGTGCCGCTGATCGGTCTGATGCAGATCGGCGGGCAGCAGATGGCCGATCGCTATACCTACTTTCCGCTGATCGGCATCTTCCTGGCGGTGACCTGGCTGGTCGCGGACGGAACGCCGGCGGGCCGGCTGCGAACGCGGATTGTTCCGGGCGCGGCCGTCGCTACGTTGGCGGCGTTCGCGGCGGTCTCGTTTCATCAGATCGGCTACTGGCACGACTCGATCCGCTTGCTCAGCCATGAGGCGGCCGTCCTGCCCGATCACCCGACGCCGCACCAATACCTGGCGGCCGCCTATCTGTATGCAGAACAACCCGCCAAGGCGATCCCCGAACTGGAGTCCGCCATTCGCCTCGCGCCGCCGTCGGCTGTGCTGCAGTACAAGCTGGCCGGCGCCCTGGATAAAACGGGCCGCGGCGACGAAGCGTTCGAGCACTATCAAGCGGCACTCAACCTGGACGACAGTTCGGCCCAAACGCACAACGATTTCGCTGCCCTGTTGATGGACCGCCATCAAGACGCCGAGGCCCGCCGCCAGCTCGAACGGGCCGTCCAGCTCGATCCGAATCTGGCCAATGCCGAGGCGAACCTGTCGCTCCTGTGCGCGAAGACTCGCGATTACGAGAGTGCGATTCGCCATGGAAAACGGGCACTGGCCCTCGATCCGAAACAGATCGATTGCTACCACTACATTGCCGTCGCCCTCCGCGGAGAAGGGCGGTTCGACGAGGCGGTCCACGAGCTCGAACGGCTGCTCGAGATCAACCCGCATTACGAGGTCGCTCGCAAAGAGATCGCCATCACCCGGCAGATGCAGGCGCGTCAAAGGCGGTAGCGCCAACAGGTTGCCGTCGCGGGATCCAGCCAGACGCGCTTGCCGCTTTCGCACACTTCTCTTATCCTTTCGTCCGAACAGCCCCTCCCAGCGACCGAATCCCACGAGGGCCATCGCTTGAGCGCAACCGGCCTGACTCGCTCCGACGAACCGCTGATCGCCGTCTTTATCGACTTCGAGAATCTTGCCATCGGCGTTCGCGGCATGAAAACGGGCGACTTCAAGATCCAGCTCGTCCTCAAACGGCTCCTGGAAAAAGGCCGCATCGTTTTCAAGCGGGCCTATTGCGACTGGAGCCATTACCGCGACGCCATCCGCGAGTTCCACTCCCAGGGGATCGAACTGATCGACATCCCCCAGAGCAAGATGAGCGGCAAGAACAGCGCCGACATCCGCATGGTCGTCGACGCCATGGACCTGTGCTATTCCAAGAACCACATCGACGTCTTCGCCCTCGTCTCCGGCGACAGCGACTTTTCCCCGCTGGTCTCCAAGCTCAAAGAGAACAACAACCGGGTGATCGGCTGCGGCGTGAAGAGCTCCACCTCGGACCTCCTGATCGCCAACTGCGACGAATTCATCTATTACGACGACCTGGTGCGGACGGCCCAAAAGGGCACGGCCGCGGCCGCCCCGAAGAAGGGGGTCAAACGGCGCGAGGATAAAAAGCAGGAAGCGCTCGACCGCCTGCTGGAAGTCGTCCACTCGCTCGAACAGGACTACGACCCCATCTGGGGCTCGATGCTCAAGCAAGTCATCCGCCGCGTCTATCCCGGCTTCAACGAGGGCTACTACGGCTACAACAGCTTCTCCGAACTGCTGGAAGACGCCGCCGAGAGCAAAATGATCGAGCTGGAATTCGACCAGTCGCGGCGGAACTACCAGATTCGGCCGAAGAAGGAATAAGGGCGAACTCGACTTCGATACGTGGCATCGTAAGAGGTGCGCGATGATCCGCTGCAAAGTGCTGGCGATCTGCATCATCGCAATGATCTTTGCGCCTTTCGCCGCGACGGCTCAACCGCCTCGGCTGGACGTGTCGGAGCTGATACCGGACATCTTCGACGGTCCCCTGAGCATCTCTGCCAGCGAATTTGGCAATTTTTCCAGAGGACACTCGTGGACGCTGGACGTTGACGAGGCAGGCAAGGCCACGCTGACGATTAGCACCTCTCCTAAAGCTCTGAAGCGGGAATTCAAGATTTCGAAGAGTCAGCTGAAAGAGCTGCGCAAGGCTCTGGCGAATGAGAGGTTCTTTGAGCTGAAGCATTACTACGGAGAACTCGTCCCGGACGGCAGTGAAACGACGATCACGATTGCTGCGGGAAAAACAAAAAACACGGTCGCGCTCCGCTTCCTGATGAACTGGGTGCATTCCGACGTTGCCAAGCTCGAGGAACCGGCCCGAGCGATTCGAGTCCTGAACGTCATTCGCGGATGGTTCGACGACGCTGAGGCGGTCGACTTGCGCAAATACGACCGGATGGTGCTGGACGCGGTTGATCGCCGTAAGTCGGGCAAATAACCGCAGAGTTGCGCGGCAGGCTCGCACGTGCGACAATCGGGTTGTGCCTCCGTTTCCCTTCACTGCCGAGTTCGTTGTCGAACGCTATTTGAGCGGCGTGCGGATCGATTCGTTTCTCGCGCGGCACTTTCGCAATTACACGCCGTGGAAGTTGCAGCGGTTGGTCGCGGCCGGGCAGGTGAAGCTCGACGGCAACACGGTCGAAATCGCCGAGCGGGTGTACCAAGGGGACACGGTCAGCATCCGCCTCATCGAGCCGCCCGACAAAGTCCATCGTCCGCAGCCGCTGCCAGTCGACGTCGTTTACGAAGATGCCTGGCTGATCGTCGTCGACAAACCGCCGGGGCAGATCACGCATCCGGCCGGCGACCTGCAAACCGGCACGTTGTGTAACGCGCTGCAACATCACTTCGACCAACAAACGGCCTGGCCCGGTCTGTTGCGGCCGGGCATCGTCCATCGCCTGGACCGGATGACGAGCGGACTGATCGTCGTCGCCAAGGAGCACCTGGCCCACCGCCAGCTCTCGATCCAGTTCCAACAAGAGCGAATCTCAAAAAGCTACCTGGCCCTCGTCGAGGGAGTTTTGGCCGACGACCGCGGCACGATCGACGTGCCGATCGGCACTTCGCCCGAGGCCGGCAGCGTGCTGATGTCGTGCAGCCCCGAGGCCGGCGATCGGCGGCCGAGCCGCACCGATTACGAAGTTCTCGCCCGCGGCCCGGAGCTCACGCTCGTCCGCGCCCGCCCCCGCACCGGCCGCAACCATCAAATCCGCCTGCATATGGCAGAAATCGGCCACCCGGTCGTCGGCGACGAATTCTACGGCCCCTTCGGAGCGATCAAGCTCAGCAAGGCCGAGTACAAAGCCCTCTGCGCCCGCCGCGCGAATGGCCACAAGCCCGGCGACAGACCGGGCACGAACGGCGAATCCGCCGACGACGTCGAAGCCGACGAACCCACGGGCCGCCACGCCTTGCACGCGCACCGTCTCGAGTTCGACCATCCCATCCTGGGCGGCCGCGTCACATTCGAGTCGCCGTTGCCCGCCGATCTGCGTGCTCTCGTCGACCGTGCGTCGCTGATTCCTTATGTCGCCGCCGCCAGCTCGAGCGTCGCCGTCACCTCCGCGCTTTGCGTCGTGCCTTCCGGCGTGCACCAGCGGTCGTAGCTCAGCTTGTTGAAGCCGTCGAAGGCGGCAGTCTTGTAGCATTCGGCCATCGTCGGATAGTTGAAGACCGTGTCGCGGAAGTAGTCCATCGTGCCGTCGAGGGCCATCACCGCCTGGCCGATGTGGACGATCTCCGTTGCCGCCTCGCCGATGCAGTGAATGCCCAACAGCTTCCGCGTGTGTCGGTGGAACAAAATCTTCAGCATGCCCGTCGTATCGCCGATGATGTGGCCGCGGGCAATTTCCTTGTAACGAGCCACGCCCACTTCGTAAGGGACGCAGTCGGCCGTCAGCTTCTGCTCCGTCTGGCCCACCATCGAAATTTCGGGAATCGAAAACAAACCGTAGGGCAGGTGCTTGCAGGTCTCGAACGGCTGGCCGAAGGCGTGACACACGGCTCGCCGACCCTGTTCCATCGACACGCTCGCCAAGGCCGGAAAACCGACCACGTCGCCCACACCGTAGATGTGAGGCACCCACGTCTGATTGTGTTCGTTGCACCAGAGCCGTCCGCGTTCGTCCGGCTCCAAGCCCGCCGCCTGCAGATTGAGGTCGGCCGTGTCGCCCACGCGTCCCACCGTGAAGAGCACCGTCTCGCCGACCAGCCGCTTGCCGCTCTCCAGCTGCACGAAGACCATGCCCTGCGGCAGCTTCTGAATGCCAACCACGTCCTCGCCCAGGCGGAACACAATGCCCAACGAGCGGGCGTGATAAATCAGCGTGTCCACAATTTCCGAATCGCAGAAGTCCAAAATCCGCTCGCGGCCGTCGACCACCGTCACCTGCACGCCCAAGGTCGCCAGCATGATCGCATACTCGATGCCGATCACGCCCGCGCCGACGACGATCATCGAGCGGGGAATCTGCTCCAGCTTCAACAATTCGTCTGAATCGAAGATCCGCTTGCCATCAAAAGGAATGTGGCTCGGCCGCGCCGGCTTCGTGCCGACGGCGACCAGAATGTTGTCTCCCCGCAGAATCCGCGAGCCGTCGCCCGAGATCACTTCCACCTCGTGCGGGCCGACAAATCGCGCTTCGCCGGAGAACAGATCGACCCGGTTCCGCTGCAGCTGATCCTGGACCACGTCGACTTCGTGCTGTGTCACCTGCTCCAGCTTGCGGCGCAGGTCGCTCATCGTCACCTGCCGTTTGCGGCGGTACGCGTCGGCGTAAATCTCCCGCTGGCGATACCCCGTGAGGTGCAGGATGGCTTCCCGCATCGTCTTCGAGGGAATCGTGCCGGTGTGCAGGCAAACCCCGCCCATCGACTCGGTGCGTCGCTCGATAATCGCCACCCGCTTGTTCAGCTTGGCGGCAGCAATCGCACCCTTCTGCCCGGCAGGTCCACTTCCAATCACCAGCAGGTCGTAGTTCATGACTTCCATCCAGCGTCGAGGGGGGTATCGGCCCGTGAAGTATCGACGCCTGGGCAAACAACGCAATTTAAAAAGACCTGTCCGATCCCGTAAGAACACCCTCCTGAGTAGACCGTACCACCTGTACCACTTGCAGGGGCAACGCCCCTGCACCTGGGGCGGTTTGGGCTGGAGTTAATGGCTTGTTTACCGCCGCCGCCCGCCTCGTTCGCGCTGATGGTGGCCTGCCGGGATTGGCTTTATGCTCCTTTCCGCGTTTGGGTCGCGCCGGCACATTCGATTCCTTCGGAGCTTCCAGATCCGGGGCCGCCGTAGGGCAAGCTGCCAGCTTGCCCACTGCGATTATCTCGTACGGTTCACGACTGGGGACTGAAGTCGGCGGGCAAGCTGGCAGTGTATAGACCGGACACATAGGTAACAGTCGTTCGGACACATAGGTAACACTTTTTGTAGGCTGAGGTCTTCCTTTCCAGGAGGGAGACGGATGCCGTGGCAGGAGTGTGACGTTGTGTCGATGC